>Ga0315282_10009327_pt1 | contig 15613 bp, 5 predicted proteins | sample YL17G07_20_MG_FD_203693 | JGI IMG/M metagenome (GOLD analysis project Ga0315282, IMG submission 203693) | Sediment microbial communities from Yellowstone Lake, YNP, Wyoming, USA - YL17G07_20 | ecosystem: Environmental > Aquatic > Freshwater > Lake > Sediment | place: USA: Wyoming | collected...
CACAAGAGTCATGGGACGGTTATCGAGAAGGGGCGTCTGAGGTTCTTTGTGACGTACCATCCTGCGGCGGGGATGCGGTTCCCTCGGGTGCGTGAGGCGATGGTCGCTGATTTCGCCGTTCTTGGTCGGGTTCTTGCCTCGCAGGGATAGCACGGTATTTATTTTTCATTCTATTTTTTTTGTTGGCTGCGGTGAGGAACGAGTCTGGAGTGAAAAGGGGAGAAGATGTGGCTGTTTCTCTAGCATGATGTCCCGGTGGGTGGCGATGAGTTCCCTGTCTGTCTTTTATTCGTGTCGGAGGGCGACGACGGGGTCCATGCGGGCTGCCTTGAGGGCGGGGAGGACTCCGGCGAGGATGCCGGTGAGGATGCCGACGAAGGTTGCCAGGGCGATCCAGTTAAAGGCGAAGATGACGGGGATCGTACCCGATGCGAACTGGCCGCCGAAGTTTCCGAGGTTGATCTCGATCATGCGGACGACGAAGAAGGTGCCGACGGTGCCGATGATTGCCCCGAGGATTGCTCCCATGGTGCCGATGACCGTCGATTGATAGAGGTAGAGGCGCATGATGTCGCCGCGTTTCCCGCCGACTGCCATCATGATGCCGATTTCTCGGGTGCGCTCGGTGACTGTGGCGAACATGATGTTGGCGATTCCGATGCCTCCGACTATGAGGGAGATCATGGCGATGGCGGTGATGAACAAGGTGATGATGCCGAGGAGTTGGTCGACACGTTGGATGATGTATTCTTGGGTTAAGACGACGAAATCTGAGGATGGGTCTTTGTATTTTATCGCGTCTGAGGCGCTGCTGTTCAGGTATCCGATGATTTCGTCTTGTGCCTCCTGGATGTGGTTCTTGTCGGTGGCGGTGGCGTAGAGGGCGGAGAAGACGGTGATTTTATGGAGGATTCCGCCGATGTTTGAGCCGCTGAAGCTCTTGTAATACGGGTCGACGGGGCAGATGATGGTCGGATGCATCATTTGGTTGACGAGCGAGAAGTTCTCGGGTTCTTCGAGGATGCCGACGATGGTTGCTTTAATGGAGGATCTGTCGAGTTGGACGAGATAGATGGTGTCACCGACGTTTAGTGGTGGTCCTGTTTCGCCGAAGGTGTTGATCATCTCATGGCTGATGACGATCTCGTTCTTGCCTTCTTGGAAGACCCTGCCGCGTTCGACTTTCAGGTTGAGGACATCGAGGATCGCTGGGTTGCTGCAGTACACGGTTTGGGATCCGGATTTCGACCAGTTGAGGAATCCTTCCCGTTTCTTGAGTCCATGGATCGGCATGAGCCCGAGTGGGGCGATCGATTTCACGTGGGGGAGTTTTCCGAGGTTCTCGACGTCGTTGGTGGTGAACACGCGGTTGGTGATGGAGAGCTGCGGTGGGTTTCCTGCGACGCCGGTGCCGACCAGCATCCCGGTCGGGTCGAAGAAGTTCCATTGTCGTTCGATGAAGGTGCTGACGGAGGAGCCTGCGCTGGTGACGATGATGACGGCGCCGATGCCGATGATGACGCCGAGAAGGGTGAGGAAGCTTCGGAGTTTGTATGAGCGCAGGGTCTGCAGGCTCATCCGGAAGATGTCCTTCATTTCGTCCTCCGGATGGTCTTGCCGCTGATGACCTTGCCGTCTCTCATGCAGATCATGCGGTTGCCGTACTTCACGAGGTTCGCGTCGTGGGTGACGAGCAGGATTGTCTTGCCTTCTTTGCTGATGACTCGAAGGAGATCCATGACTTGTTTGCCGATGGCGCTGTCGAGGTTGCCGGTAGGTTCGTCCGCGATGATGACGGCGGGGTCGTTTGCGAGTGCTCGGGCGATGGCGACGCGCTGTTGTTCGCCGCCGGAGAGCTGCGAGGGGAGTTTTTGTGCCCACTGTTCGATGCCCATTTTTTTGAGCATTTCTCGTGCCTTTGACTCTCGATCTGATTTTGCGATGCCTTTGAACGAGAGGGGAAGCGCGACGTTTCGAAGGGCTGACAGGTTAGGGATCAGGTTGAAGGATTGGAAGACGAAGCCGTTTTTCTCACGGCGGATCTCGGCGAGCTGGCTATCTGAGAGTCCGGTGATGCCGCGGCCGTCGATGTAGAGCTCTCCTGATGTGGGCCGGTCGAGGCAGCCGATGATGTTCATCAGCGTGCTTTTTCCGGATCCGGAGGGGCCCATGATGATGATGAATTCGCCCCGGTAGATTTTGAGGCTGATGTCGTCGAGGGCTTTGAACTCCTTGTCCCCGCTGGGGTAGATCTTGGTGAGTCCTCTCGCTTCAATAACTACCTCTTTGTTCACGTCACTAGCCTCATACCATACGTCGGTGTTTCCATTATAAATAATGTATTGGACAACCCTTGCTTTTTTACACGATATCCATTCCTGGTTCGGTTAAAAGGGAGTTGATGGAGCCCCTTCGTATGCACTCCAGGAAGGGACAACGGTATTTTAATTTTATCGGAATCTTATTTAAAAGCCGGTGGGCTCCGAGGGCGACATTGGTGACAGGAAGGAGCCACGGACGAGATCAACAAGGAAATGAAGAGAATGAACAGGTTAAAAACAGAAGGGGAGGGCAACGCTTGACTTGAGATTAATACACTTCGACGGCGATGTTGAGCCTCTCCGAGAGTTCCTTGTAGCGATTGCGGATGGTGACCTCGGTGACCCCGATGGTGTCCGCAATCTTCTTCTGGGTGGTCCGTTTCTTGCAGAGGATCGAGGCGATGTAGAGGGCGGCGGTGGCGAGTCCGGTGGGCCCACGCCCGTTCGTGATGTTCCTGCGGTCCGCCTCGTTCAGGATCTCTTTTGCCTTCTCCAAGACATCGGTGCTGACCTGCAGCTGGCTGCCGAACCGGGGGAGGTAGTCCTGCGGGGTCGTCGGCATAAGTTTGAGCGGCAGTTCCTTGGAGAGATGGCGGTAGCCTCTGCCGACCTCGGTGCGCGATGCCGAGGTGGCACGGACGATTTCGTCCAGGGTTCGGGGGTAGTTGCATTGCCGGCAGGCGGCGTAGAGGGCCGCTCCGGCCATGCCTTCGATGCGTCGCCCGCGGACGAGGTCGTTGAGCGTGGCTTTGCGATAGATGAAGGCCGCGTTTTCTCGGATTGATCTGGGGAGCCCGAGTCGGGAGGAGATCTGGGTGATCGAGGTGGTGGCCTGGGTGATGTTGCGCTGGATGACGTTGCTGACCCGGGTGCGTCGGTTCCATTTGCGCAGGCGGTTGATCTGGGCGCGGTTGCGGTGGGGGATGGAGGCGCCTCGATAGTCAGTGTTTTTCCAGCCGATATCGGTGCTGAGTCCCTTGTCGTAGAGGAGCGGGTTTATGGGTGGGCCGTTGTGGGCGCGTTTGGTGTACTGGTCGTGGTCGAAGGCCCGCCATTCCGGGCCGTAGTCGATAAGGTCTGAGTCGAGGACGTAGCCGCAGCGGTTGCAGACGATCTCTGCGCGGTAGGCGTCCTGGTTGAGATTATGAGAATGGCATTCTGGGCACGTTAGATTTTCTTCCATTCGCTGAATGGTTTTCGTTGACATAGATATCTCCTCACTTGTTGGCATTTCTACCTCCCCCTCACTTATTGATTTTTTACCCTCTTCACTATAATATTGTGTCAGCGTGCCTATTTATAGTTTTGCATTAAACGTTAAACGATAATAAGGTTGGGCCGTTGACAGAGGATATCCCGTTTCGTCCGTATTATACAGAGATTCCTTCCCATTGGCTACTGTTATGCGGAAAAAAACAGAAAATGGCACGTCCCGGCGGCATCAAATATGGGGGAGGGGCGGAGGCTGGGGGAAGGAGGGCGTGACGAGACGGTTCGTCGCAGAATCCCTGGCGATCCCCACTCCGAAACCCAAGCCGATGTGAACGAGGAAGGGGGCGACGATGAACGCGTTCCTCTTTGAGACGTTGTGAGCCGGTTTGCAGGAATCATATATAAATCAGCTCTTCTTTTTCCGATCCGTAGCCTCGTTTATCGACGATGAAAAAACAGAGGTCAGGATTTTCATTACTCCTTTATATAGAACAAAGGTTGAGAATCCATGCAGGTGCCCCCCGGATGACCTTCCCGGAAACGGGAAATCCGGACGCTAAAAAGACCATTCCAGTATATAAATTAGATTTACAACATTATATAAAAACATTATTAAATGACAAGGGAATTCATTACTTTGCAGTTTTCTATTGGGGGAACAATTCATGGAAAGGCATAGTCTTCAAAAGATAATAGTCGTCTTCCTCGTACTTTTCGGCTCCGGACTCACCTCCGGGGTCAGCAGCAGCATCACCCAGACAAACAACAGGCCACAAACGATACAACACCGCGACGTCACCTGGGACGTCACCCTCAACGTCACCGAGACCGGCGGCGGCTTCGACACCGTCGTCTTCGGCGAGGCACCAGACGCCCGCGACGGACCACCCGCAGACGCCTATGACGTCGCCAAACCACCCCCAAACCCACCCCCGTACATCCGCGCCTACCTCAACGACAACCTCGGAACCCCCTACAACCTGCTCTGGAAGGACTACCGCCACTACCCCGCCACCACCAAGACCTGGAACCTCACCATCAAATACGTCACCGGCAAATACGGCACCCGTACTACCGCCACCATCTCCTGGAACGCCGCCGAGATCAACACCAGCGAATACACGAACATCACCCTCTGCACCGACAGCGGCACGCCCCTCAGGAACATGCTCCTCGTCCACACCTACTCCTTCAACTGCCCGGATGACACCTTGCAGAAGTTCAAGATCATCTGCCTGCTCAACCACGCCCCCAACACCCCCTCTGCCCCATCCCCATCCGACGGCGCCACCAACGTCTCCATCACCACGGACCTCTCCTGGACCGGCGGCGACCCGGACGGCGGGGACACCGTGCTCTATGATGTCTACTTCGGCACGGCCGCAACCCCGCCGATCGTCTTCCACAACCAGTCGGCGACGACCTACGACCTCGGGACACTTTCCTATAACACCCCGTACTACTGGCGCATCGTCGCCTGGGACAACCACGGGGCGAGAACCGCTGGCCCCACCTGGTCCTTCACCACCACACCCCCACCGAACCAGCCTCCCTACACCCCGAGCAGCCCCTCCCCAGCCAACGGCGCAACGAACGTTTCGATAACCGCAGATCTCTCCTGGACAGGCGGCGACCCCGACAGCGGGGACACCGTGCTCTACGACGTGTACTTCGGAACGCCTACGAACCCGCCGATCGTCTTCCACAACCAATCAGCAACGACCTACGACCCGGGGACGCTCTCCTATAGCACGACGTACTACTGGTACATCGTCTCCTGGGACAACCATGGTGCGAGGACCGCTGGTCCCACCTGGTCCTTCACCACCCACTTGAACTCTCCCCCGAATACTCCGAGTAATCCCTCGCCGGCCAACGGCGCCACCGACGTCTCCATCACCACGGACCTCTCCTGGACCGGCGGCGATCCGAATAGCGGGGACACCGTGCTCTATGATGTCTACTTCGGGACCCCCTCAAGCCCGCCGATCGTCATGCACAACCAGTCGGGCACGACCTACGATCTGGGGACACTCCTCTATAGCACGACGTACTACTGGCGGATTGTCGCTTGGGATAATCATGGTGCCAGGACTGCTGGTCCCATCTGGTCTTTCACTACCCATCTGGAATCACCCCCGAATACTCCGAGTAATCCCTCGCCGGCTAACGGCGCGACCGACGTCTCCATCACCACGGACCTCTCCTGGACCGGTGGCGATCCCGACAGTGGGGACACGGTCACCTACGACGTGTACTTCGGCACGGCCTCAAGCCCGCCAATCGTCATCCACAACCAGACCGGGACGACCTACGACCCCGGGCCATTGGCGTATAACACACACTATTACTGGAAGATCGTCGCCTGGGACAACCACGGCTTCTCCACTCCCGGACCGACCTGGTCATTCACCACAGAACCGCATCCGAATCAACCCCCGTACGCGCCCTCTAACCCCAACCCCGCCAACGGATCCACCAATATCCTCAACAACGTGACCCTGCAATGGACGGGCGGCGACCCGGACAGCGGCGACATCGTCACCTACGACGTATACTTCGGGGCCAGCCTGCCGCTGGCGAAGGTCTCCGCGAACCAGACCACGACCTCGTACAGCGTCACGTCGCTCCAATACGGACAGAAGTACTACTGGAAGATCGTCGCCTGGGACCACCAAGGCCTGTCGACCACCGGTCCCCAGTGGGAGTTCACGGTCCGAGTCGATTCCTTTGCGCCCACGGTGAGGATCAGCCAACCGTTGAACGGATTCCTGTACATCAACTTCTTGGGCCTGCGGACGTTCAAGATCCCGTTCCTCACGACGATGGTGATCGGGAAGATCGATGTGACGGCGGATGCGACGGATAACCAGTCCGGGGTCAGCCGCGTCGAGTTCTATATTGACGATGTCCTGCAGTCGACTGATACCGCCGCGCCGTACGAGTGGAAGTGGACGAAACGCGGGCTGCTCTTCCCGTACGTCCTGAAGGTCATCGCGTACGACAACGCAGGGAATCAGAAGAGCGACCAGTTGGACGTATGGAAAGTCCTCTAGGATGACAGATGATTTCAATGGGGGAAGCTTACAGTTGGAGCGGGAGACCCGGACGTCTTCGACGAGATCGGAGTAAAAGCGGAATTCTCATTCCTCTCCTTAAGATGACATCCTCCTTTTTTCGTTCGCTCTTATTGCTTTTCATCTCTTGTATCCCAATCGGTGAAAACGAATATTCGGACTTTCGATTTCTTCGATTAATAGGAATGGAACCTGGTTGAAAAACCAGCGTCGTCATCAAAAAAATAGAGTTGGACCTGGAGGAAGAAAGATGCGGAAAGAGAGAGAGGACAGAGTTTTCGCTATTGGTATTGTTTTCTTGTTTCTGATAGGTGCATTCGCACCAGCGATGAGTTCTGGGAATAAAATCACAGATGACTCTCGAACCATGATTAGCACCGGAAACGAAGAATCGCTGAAGGGGTCTACCAGTGTGCTTTCGATTTGGCAACTTCTAGGTCATGTTAGTAATATAGTTTTAAGTATCATTAATGCTCCATTTCATTGGTTTTCAACGGGGTCTAACGACAATTCTGGTACTACTCAATCTTCAGAAAGTGATGACAATTGTAATTGTAATCAATCAGAATCTCTTGAAGGGCTGAATGAAGCGCCCAGTTCTTCTTCAAACTCCGATTTAGAGCCAAGGGATACTGATCAAGGACCCCAGCCACTAGATGGAGAAACCCCCTGGTGGAATGTTAACTGGAATTATCGAAAAGAGATAGCCCTTGACCATACCAAGGTTGTTAGCGATCTCGCTGGTTTTCCCGCACTGTTCGACATCACAGATGGTGATTTATCCGCCCACGCGCAAAGTAACGGAAACGATATCGTTTTCACTGATTCTTTTGGGAATAAATTGAGTCATGAAATTGAACAGTATGTGAGTGGTACTGGTCATTTGGTCGCGTGGGTGAATGTCACCAGTCTCTCCGCAACGACCAACACGATTCTCTATTTGTACTATGGAAACCCCTCGTGTGGTAACCAGCAGGATGCACAAGGCACCTGGAATTCTCACTATCTCATGGTTCAGCATCTTGAAGAGACCAGCGGCACCGAGTCTGATTCGACGCGGAACCACAATAATGGGACGGCTGTGAACGGGTTAAATCAAAACGCTGTCGGCAAGGTGGATGGCGCTGATAGTTTCGATGGCTCCGACGACTTCATCCGGGTGACGAACGGGGCGGTGAATCTCCTTGATAGTCGTTCCGCGTTCACGTACGAAGCATGGATCTACCCGACGCACACGAACTCGAACGTCATCGGCCACCTCACTGACGGGAATCTCTGGATCTACATTGATGCGAACGGGGCCATTAATTACGGTACCTACTTTGGCACCATCGCAAAGTCTTCCACTGGAACGATTACCTATAATGCTTGGAACCATCTTCTCATCATACGGAACGGCGCAAACATCCGAGTCTATGTGAATGGCGTGTTGAAACAGGATGTCTCATCATCCACGAGTCAGAATGGGGCCGTCGGCGGTGACCTCCAGATCGGACGCTACCAGTCTTCGATAACCTATGTGTTCGGTGGGGTGTACGATGAGGTCCGATTCTCGGATTCAGCCCGTAATGCGGCGTGGATCACTACGGAGTATCAGAATCAGAACGCTCCGAGTTCGTTTTATACCATAGGCAGCGAACAACCATACGTTCCCCATCTAGCGCCGGTGATTTCAGATTCTATCCCTGAGAATGGCTCTGTCGGCGTTTCCCTGTCGTTATCACGGCTCGAGTTCACTCTTTCTGATCCTCAAGGAGACTTGATGAACTACTCGGTGACGACCACACCGAACATTGGGAGTGGTAGTGCTCGGAATGTCACGAATGGGACATACCATATAGCCATCTCCGGTCTCGCGTACTCATCCCTGTATGCATGGTCGGTCCATGTCAATGACGGTGTGCATTGGACGAATACAACTTTTACATTTATTACCGAGGCGGAATTGGCAGGCTGGTGGAACGCCTCTTGGCAACATCGAAAGGAAATAATCATTGATCATACGAAGGTCGCTGCGTCTTTTTCAGGATTCCCGGTGCTAATTGATATTACTGATTCTGATCTTCAATCGAAAGCCCAGTCCGATGGAGATGACATTGTCTTCACGGATCATCTGGGAAATAAGTTGAGCCATGAGATTGAATTGTATACGAGTGGCTCAGGGCATCTGATTGCCTGGGTGAATGTCACTAGTCTTTCCTCAACGGTTGATACGATTATTTTCTTGTACTATGGGAATCCTTCGTGTCCCAGCCAACAAAGTGCCGAGGCGGTATGGAATCGCCATTATTTGATGGTCCAGCATCTCGAGGAGACGAGTGGGACAGAATTCGATTCCACCTGGTATAATACTGATGGGAGCCCGGTGAATGGGTTAAATCAAAATGCTGCAGGAAAAATTGATGGGGCGAGCGGTTTCGATGGTGTGGATGATTTTATTCGGGTTGGAAACGGGGCTGCCACCCTCCTTGATGGGCGGTCAACATGGACCTACGAGGCGTGGATCTATCCTACGAGTTCGAATTCAAATATCATCGGTCATCTCACCGATACAAATCTCTGGATTTACGTTGATGCCGATGGAGCCGTGCGTTTCGGCACCTATTTTGGCACCGTCGCTACCACTCCGGCTGGAACTATTACCTACAACGCATGGAACCATCTGGTGATCGTGAGAAATGGAGCGGACATCAAGGTATTTACAAATGATATGTTGAAACAAGATGCATCTTCAAGTACGAGTCAAAACGCGGTCGTAGGTGGTGACCTTCAAATTGGGAGATTTCAATCGTCTACGACCTACGTGTTTGGCGGGGTTTATGATGAGGTCCGATTTTCTGATATCAGTCTGAGCTCGGAATGGGTTCGTACTGAATATTATAATCAAAATAACCCGAGCATCTTTTATTCTGTGAGCGAGGAGCAATCGGTCGGTCAACAGGAAGCGCCGATTCTCTCAAATCCTGTTCCTTCTCATGGAGACATAGATGTTTCCGTTTCGTTGTCGCAGCTGAGTTTCACGATTGTTGATCTGCAGGGAGACAGCTTGAGTTACACTGTGACGACGTTCCCCAATATCGGGTCCGCCAATCAAAACAATAAGGCTAACGGAACCTATTCGGTCAGTGTCGCTGGCCTTGCTTTTTCGACGGCCTACATATGGTGGGTGAATGTCTCTGATGGGGTGCATTGGACGAATCGGTCGTTCATGTTCACCACGATATCCGGGCATCCTGTGATCTCGAATCCAGCGCCTGCAGACGGCGCGGCCAACGTCCCCGTCACGCTGTCGCAACTAAGCTTTTCGATTCATGACCCTCAAGGCGATTTGCTGAATTTTGAAGTCACTACGTCCCCAAATATCGGCTCCAACAGTCAGTCAGGAAAAACGAACGGCACCTACTATATCGGCGTGAGTGGTCTGGTCATCGCCACTCTCTATACTTGGTATGTCCATGTGTTCGACGGCATGTTTTGGACAAATGCTACCTATACCTTCACGACTACTGCACCAGAATATACACCGCCGACGGTAAACCTTGTTTTTGCCGGGAATCCAGGAGACTCTGGCGGGCCGAGCGGGACCCCCGAAGGGTATTACGTCTCCAACAGCCACCAGAAAGAGAACTGGATGCTGGTCCGAGCCAGTGTTACTGACAACACCGCAGTCGGCACCGTGTACCTCCAGTGGTATGATGGGACACAGTGGATCAACAACACCTATCGCATGACCCCTGTCGGTGGTGACATCTATGAGTACAACATGTCCACGAATATCCAAAGTGGTCGGCAGTACTCGTTCAATATCCGGGCGAACGATTCGTACAACAACATTCAGACGTATCGGTGGACGAAGACCGACATGTTCGGTCAGACCGTGCGTCGGTACGTTCAACTCGCCTGTCCAACCGAAGACATCGGGTATTCTCTCTATTATCTCCGAAACAACCGGGAGAAAATGCCTGACGACACCTTCACTCAGACGAATCAGCCCGATGTCTTATCTCACGATCAAGGGAGTGACGGTACCGGAGATGACATCGGATATCTACGGACGAGCCTCCCCACTGATATTATTTCAGATAAATGGTGCCAGGCGTTCACCGGGTATTGGTTTGACGAGAACGTCACGATTAATCAGACTCAGATTACCAACATCTATTTCCATTTCTGGGGGAGCGTCAACCGGCCTCCATCCCCGTTGTATCTCGGATACCAGTTCTCGAGGGGCTCTGTCAATCCGGCGACCGCGAATTTGAACAGGTTTTACAACTCGACGTCGACGAACTTTAAGTCTCAGGTGTACTGGAACGCGGCGTATGTCCGTCATCCCGGCGATACAAGTGGATATCCCTACGGGAATGATGTGTATGGTCTTGAGGCGCATCTGCTGGATTTCAGTAGTTCTCCATTGACGGTCACCGATAACTCCATTTATCAAATGATCGCGGTGTATTTCGCGAGCGATGTCCTCTACAATGTGAATTGGGATATCGGCCATCAACCCTCGGTCATCAGCAATCGGTCCATCCTCTCCTACGTCATCCTGAATGTGCCCGGGAACGCGACGTTGCAGACCCTTGACAGCGACGGCGATGGCCTCAACGATTACGTTGAGCTGTATCAGACTTTCACGAACCCCTTCCTCGTCGACACGGATAACGACGGCTACTCCGATTCTTCTGAGCATGCTCAAGGGAGTGACCCCAACTGCTTCCAAGACCATCCCGGCATCCGTATTTTCAATGAAACACCAGAGAGCAATGCCGTCAATGTGACACGGGAACCATTGCTTTCAGTGCAGGTCACGCATCCACGCTCGTCCCCGATGAACATTTCGTTCGAGATCAACACCAACGGGTGGCAGACTCTCAAGACCTACAGCCTGGTCGGAAACGGGACGTACACCGTGAAATGTCCCAAGCTCACCCTGTTTTCAACCACGTATCTCTGGCGAGTGACGGCGACCGACGGGCATAATGTGACTTCAAGAATCTATGTGTTCAAGACGGAACCACAAGCCATGTACCTCGGTCTGGCCTACTGCTACGGTGTCGCATGGGTCGCCCGCTCGGACACAGACCTCAATCAATATTTCGTGGGGTGGGAAGAGCATCCTTGGGTCCATGACCATCAGATGGACCATTACATCTGGTATCGAAGCTACGATCCGGATGTCGGATGGTCTACAACAGGTGACTATCTGGCGAAGGAAGTCGGGGTCGATCAGGAGCAGGCGATCGGTGCGTATTGGGATGGCCGATACTGGTTCGCATGGAAGGAACGGCCGCAGAACAAGCTCGAAGTCATCAATGGAACGTGGTCTGAACTGCAGCACAACCGTACGCCGACGGTCGATGCCGAGCATATCTATTCTACCTCTGGTGAGTCGAGCGGTTTCATGCCGGGGATCTACTCGTTCAACGACTCTAAAGGATGGATCCTGGCAAACATCGCGAGCAACACGGTGGACCTGCGGTATTGGGAATGGACGAAGGAGACGCAGTCCTGGTCAAGCCCGATTCAGATCTCCGCGACGAGCGTCTGGCATCCGCGAGTGTTGCAGACGGATAAGAACACGATGTATATCTACGGGGACACGGGCTCGACCGTCGCCTACCTCAAATCGACTGATGGCGGGCGGACCTGGGGGAGTTGGGTCAACACCGGGATCCCAACCAACGGACTCACCATATCGCTTGACCGGTATGGCGACACGTATTTCTTGATCACGTACGATGACACGAACGGCATCTCGCTGCGCACATCAACCAATGCTGAGACCTGGGGGAACAGACAGACGATCTACAACGGGAACCCCGGCAATGGATATTACGCTCCGAACATCATCGTCCTGGATAAGGATACCATCCTCTGGACCGCCACGGAGAAGAACACTATCGATTCCTGGGGTTGGGGGTGGCGTGAGCATTACGGTGGCACGTTCGACATCACGTCTCTGAACGCCCACCCTGGCAAGCCGGATACCCCCACTCCGTCCAATGGGAGCTTGCTGCCGGCTAACACCTCCGGCATCTCTCTGAATGTGACCGCACACGGTCCCCAGACGATGGATGTCGCCTTCTACTGGGCGAACGGCACTTTCATCGGGGTCGATAAGCTCGTAAAAGACGGCCAGGTCGCACATCTGCGGGTTACCAATCTGACCTCTCCTCAAACGTACAGCTGGTACGCGGTCGCGCGCGGAGCGACCTACGGGTACTGGGGTGCACCCACACCAACGCCCGATGAGAACATATCAGCGGTATGGAGCTTTACCCTGCAGCCGCCGGGAGCACCGTTCGTCTTCAATGAACTCCCCGCGAACGGCGCGGCGGGCATCTCCGAGCAGGTAACCCAGCTGCGTTTTACCCTGCTGGATTATCAGGGCGACCCGATGGATTACACGGTCACGACCACGCCGAACATCGGGACCGGCAGCGGTACCAACGTGGGTAATGGGACATATAGCGTCGCGGTCAGCGGACTCTCCAGCCTGACGACGTACCATTGGGATGTCCATGTGACTGATGGGGTCCATTGGACAAACCGGTCGTTCACCTTTACAACGAGGTCTGGGAACCCGGTCCTTTCCAATCCTGTTCCTATCGATGGCAGTACGGGAATCTCAGTTTCACTGTCACAGTTGAGTTTCACTATTGCTGACCCGCAAGGGGATTTAATGAGTTATACGGTGACGACATCCCCGAACGTCGGCTCTGGCAGCCAGACGGGTAAGGCCAACGGGACGTACACGGTCGCCGTAGGCGGCCTAGCATATACTACACTCTATACTTGGTCAGTGCATGTTACCGATGGCAGCCATTGGACGAACCGGTCGTTTTCGTTTACGACAGAATCCATGCCCGGGGTATGGTGGAGTTCACACTGGCAGTACCGCAAGGAAGTCGTAGTCGACCATACGAAGGTTGCCGCATCGCTCACTGGATTCCCGTTACTCATCGATATTACGGATTCTGATCTGCATGCGAAGGCGCAAGCAGACGGGGACGATGTCCTCTTCACGGATGACTCCGGGCACAAGTTGAGCTATGAGATCGAGCAATATACTAGCGGTACCGGTCATCTGATAGCATGGGTGAATATCACCAGCCTCTCCGCAACCACTGACACGATTCTCTACCTCTATTATGGGAACTCGACATGTGGTAGCCAGCAGGATGCGCAGGGAACCTGGAATTCTCATTATCTTATGGTTCAGCATCTTGAAGAAACTAGTGGCGCCGAGACCGATTCTACGAAAAACCATAACAATGGGACAGCTGTGAACGGACTGAACCAAAACGCCGCCGGGAGAATAGATGGAGCGGATAGCTTCGATGGTATCGATGATTTAATACAAGTAACAAACGGGGCCGCAAATCTCCTTGATGGCCGTTCATCGTTCACTTATGAGGCCTGGATCTACCCGACGAAAACGAACTCAAACATCATCGGTCATCTTACTGATGGCAGCCTCTGGATCTATGTCGATGCGAGCGGCATCGTGCATTTCGGACCCTATTTTGGTACAATCCCTGCTTCCGCCTCCGGAACGGTTGCGTTCAATGCTTGGAACCATCTTGTACTTGTTCGGAGTGGGACGAACATCCGGGTCTATGTCAATGGCGTGCTGAAGCTTGATGCATCGTCAACGACGAGTCAGAACGCGGCTGTTGGCGGAAATCTCCAGATTGGACGCTACTTGTCCTCTACCGATTATGTATTCGGTGGTGTCTATGACGAGGCGCGATTCTCCGAAATCGCGCAACCTGCTGGCTGGATTGCGACCGAGTATCAAAACCAGAACAATCCAGGAGCGTTTTATAGCATAGGGGCCGAGCAGGCCTACTTGCCGCCAGAGTCTCCGGTCATCTCAAATCCAGTCCCCTCTGATGGCGCCACCGGTATCCCGCTTGCCCTTCCTGAATTGAGCTTTACTCTCTCAGATCCGCAGGGTGATCTGATGAGTTATAGCGTGATAACATGGCCAGATGTCGGCTCCGCATCTCAAAGTGCGAGGCCAAATGGCACCTTTACAGTAGGAGTCCATGGTCTTGCGTTTTTCACGACCTATACGTGGTCTCTGCACGTCTCAGATGGAGCACATTGGACGAACCGAACCTTTTCCTTCATCACAGAGGGAGAAGCAAGCCACTACCTCAATTGGACGACGACGCAGGACTGGGAAAACGGGACTCCCTCAAGGATATATGTTCGTAACGGCGTCATCGGGATTGGGGGATACGATGATCTTGAACAGTGCCCTGCTGGACCTGTCGTAGGGAATTGGGTCGAACGACTCACGAACGGTCGATGGGCGTTTGCATCATATGGCGGGGATATGTGCCTTCGACAGGATGGAAACGAAGGGACCACCGCCCGCTCGATGGTCATGACGAATCAATGGGGGAACCTTACAAACGGTACGATCCAAATCAAAGTCATCCATGACGAGCCCGATACAAACGTCTACTTATGTTCCAGGATCGCTCCTGAGTTGAATACTGAGTTTGGCAATGTGGATTTGTACGGGTACCGTAATGCGCGAGCGCAGAGCCAGACCAATATTTTCGAGATTGATGACGGTGTCTTCAACGCGTTTGGCTCTCATAGCAACGGCGATGTCGATGGTACCGTGTATGAAAAACTCATGACCCAAAAAATTGGCAGCAACACGAGAATCTATGGAAAGGTCTGGCCCACGACCGGTACAGAACCGGGATGGGATTTATCAGCAACCGATGTCACAAACCCTGGAGCAGAAGACGGTTGTGTTGGGGTAATGGCCTGGGAAGAGGGAAGATACTACGTCTCTGATTTCTGGCTCGTCGGAGGATGGCGGCAGGGCTCGCATACAACCGATTGGAAGGATGCCGATCAGACGGTCTCCTGGGACATGTTGCGTTATACTGCTGATAATGTTGCCGCGGGCAATCAAGAGATCACTATTACGATACAGGTCAGTAATGATAAGCATTCGGTCATCGGGAGTAAGACCAT
>Ga0315282_10009328_pt1 | contig 15612 bp, 11 predicted proteins | sample YL17G07_20_MG_FD_203693 | JGI IMG/M metagenome (GOLD analysis project Ga0315282, IMG submission 203693) | Sediment microbial communities from Yellowstone Lake, YNP, Wyoming, USA - YL17G07_20 | ecosystem: Environmental > Aquatic > Freshwater > Lake > Sediment | place: USA: Wyoming | collected...
GAACAGGTCGTCATCCACTGTGCCTTTCAGGACGCAATGTGCGATGGCATGGGCCTGGCCGTAGACGAACGCCTGCTCCGGGTCGCGAAGTCGTGGTGATGCCCCGCTGAATCTGCTCCTGAGAGGCGCCGGCAGACAACGCGCGAGATTGCTTATCGCCGTAGACACCGCTTCACCCTCCCTTCCTTTGGGGTCCCCCAACGCAATTCAGGGGACCCCCTCATCGGGTTTGGGGACCCCGCGTTCAGGGGGCCCTTCGAGATGTCACGAGGAAGACGCCCGAGCCGCCGTCGAAGGCAAAGACACCCCCACTGTCCGCTTTCCCTTCAGCGACCGGTTTGTTTTCCGAACTGACCAGCACGGTCGTGCCCGGTTCCAGGTCCGTGATCAGGTGACGCCTGACGACGACATCCTTTGGAACGGTATACGAGGTTGTCGCGAGGGGTTGCGGGGACAGGGAACCGACGAAGACCCATCCGTCGACCGCGACGGCAAGCGCCTGTCCTTCCGCCCCCAGCTTGACGGGCGCCGACTTCGGCTTCGCGACGTCGGAGGCCTGAAGCACGTGAAGGAAGACGTCATAGGCAGCCGGCTGCTTGGGACTGACCCGCACCTGCCAGTGCTTGTTGTTCTCACCGATCATGTAGTCGAGCGCCTTCGCATACAACTGCTTCTCATCGACGACCTGAACATCGGCCTCGGCCGGGAGGAGGCGCGTGACGACGAGACGCTGGTCAGGGGCGGAGAGGACCAATCGTTCGCCCTGGACCTCGGGCTTCTCCTCGGCGTGCAGCACCCATTCCTTCTTGTCCTCGGGCTTTCCGGCCTCGACACGGTCGAGGACGACGAAGGTGTCGGGATGGAGGTGTGCGAACGCCCGCTCGGCCAGCGGAACCCGGAATATCAGGGGAGATTCCGGGTTATTGCTGTATTGACGGAGGTTGTATGGTCCGGCGGCGTCGCCCTTCGCGTAGGCGTATCCCTTGCCTGTGGAGACGGCGAGGGTCCTGGCGTCCGGCACGCTGGAGTGAAAGGGTCTCTGGCCCTTGCCGTCAATGAGCAGGCCGTTGTGGGCGGCCGTGTCATCCGCGGGGCCGCTGTAGCCGCTCACCTCGCGCGTCAGCCAGACCCCTTTACGGTAGACCTGGAACGTGTTGGCGTCCCCGTGCTGGTGGTCGACGCCCGTGGGTCCACCGCTCTGGAAACAGGCGAACGTCGCGTCCTTCTCCCAACTCGACCGGGTGAAGAGGAATCCCTGTCCGGGAGCGAAGTAGGCTAGCGGCAGCTTCTTCGTGTAGTCCTCGGCAGGAGCCGACCTGTCCCGGCACAGAAGGTCTTCGGCCGCCCCGTGCCGTTCCAGCACGGGGTGGACCGTGTTGATGTAGTGCCGGATGAGCTTGCCGGTTTCCTCATTCCCCAGGACCTGGGAGAGAGTTACGCTGAGGTCCTGGTAGGTGTTGTGCCGGAATCTGTAGCCCCCGAGCTCTATGTCGCCGGAGGGAACCATGCCTTCCTGTCCGGGCGTTGTCGAGTAGATGACTTCCAGTGCGACCTCGCGCGGGAAGCCTTCCATGCCGGGCTGTTTCCAGAGGTCGATGCCCGTCGCGGTCCGCAGGCACTCCAGTCCCCAGAGCAGGTAGCGCCGGGTGCTGCCGCTGTAGGCCATGCCCTCGATCCACGTGCCGCCCCGAGACCACGAAACGTATCGCCGGATGGTCTGCCACATCCCCGACTTGTCGATGAATCCGATGATTTCCGCCGCCCGGGGGTTCTCTTCCCAGGTCGCCAGCGCCGTGGTCAGATAGCCCATCGGGTGGCCGGTCGAGGCGTCGGAGTCGGCCGTGGCCGTCCACGTGCCTTTCGGCGCGGCATGTTCCATGTCATTATCGATCCACGAGTTGAGCATCCTGACCGCCTCCGCCCGGTCCTCGGGCGTCATCTCGTCCGCGATCCAGTCGTAGGCCAGGGGGTAATAGGTCCCGGCGTGGCGGTAGCCGTTGCCTTCGAGGGGCGGCTGCTTGGCGCGGAGGCGGAATCGCTTGATCATGGCCTCGGCATACTTCCTGTCGCCGGTGGCCTTGTAGGCCGCGATGAGGTTGAGCACGCCATCTTCCCCCTCGCCGCCGCCGGCGCCCCCGGCGACGACGGCTTCGTCCGCACGCTCCTTCACGATCTGCCAGGCCGGATCGTTCCCGGCGGCTTTCCCCCTGATCAGCGCCAGGCGCTCCGGGGTCAGCCAGAGTCGCGGATGACCCTTCCTGAGGACTGTTTTGATGGTCTCGGCCGTCGGGAAAGAACGGTCTTGCGCGACGGCTTCATCGGCGGGAGTCGCCTCGGACCCAAGGAACGCCGCATAACCGAGAATGAGCACAATCGCTGCGCCAAAACGCCTATGGTGACGCATGAGGAGTTCTCCTTTTCGTTGATTTCCCGCTACCCTGTCGAACCGGCCGGTCCCGGTTGCGACGGTCCTGCTTCACGAGACCCGGATGACGATCATCTCGTACTCGCCCGTCAGGTCGAACTCGAAGCGGAGTTCGCCGGGGTCGTTCTGGAAGGGGATGTCGGCTTCGGCGCGCGTCGAGCGGACCGACTGGACCGGTTCGGGAAGCTCGACGCGGAAACGGAGTCCGCCCAGCGGGAGCATCCTCTCGTAGGGCCGCTCGCCCCCGGCGTGATTCAGGAGATGAAGCAGGTACTCGCCGTGCTCACTCCGACGCCAGGAAACCTCTAGGAACTCCCCCGCGCCTTCCGCCGTCACCGGCGGAGACACGAGGAGCCGCACGGCGTTTTCCAGCATCCTCCGGTGCTCGGGGAGCGCATACGCGTGATAGTGCTCGCCGATGGCGCTCGCGACGTAGATGCAGAGGCCTTCCCCGAACCGGTTCAGCACCGCCGCCGCTTCGCTTGATACCTCGGGCAGCTTCACGTACCGCCCGGGCATTCGACCGTAGTACCTCGCCAAGACTGTCGCCTGCTGGGACGGGGTGATGGCGCGCGAGAGGAGGGGGCAGGGGATGCAGGGTTGAGTGAGCCCGGGTGAGAGCGCCTGCTCCGCGTCGACCGAGAGATAGTCGAGTTTCGTCGGGCCGTAGACCGGTCCGAGTGCGGTCAGTCCGAAGACGTCCGCGAGTGCCGGTCTCTCGCGTCGGCGTCCGAACTCGTCCAGCATGGAACTGTCGTGCGTCGCGAGGACCCGGCCGCCGCGCTCGACGAAGCGACGGACGCTGTTCGCCGCACCCTCGCTCATCGCAGTGCAGTTCGGCAGGATCAGCAGCTTGTAACGCTCCGGGATCTCCCCGGCCAGGATGTCGTCGTACACGAGGTCGAAGGGGATCTGACTTCGTGAGAGGGCCTCGTAGAACCCGAGGAACTCGGCGTGGTGGTCGGCCGAGGGCTCGGGTGCGTGCGAGTCCCCGCGGGCGTGAACGTCGTCGGCGGAGGGGGTCTCGCGGAGCCGGGACGCTTCCAGCGTGGCGTCGGAGTTCATCAGGGCGACGTTCGCGAGGGAACACGTGGCGGCAAGGACCGAAGCGTTCGCTTCGATGAAGCGGTTCATCTCGGCCCCGGCCCGGGCCGCGGGACCTCCGGCGCTAGACCAGTAGACCAGAAACCAGGGCCAGGCGCCGTTCGATAGAGTCCCGGCATACATCAGCCGGATCTCGCTCGGGGTCAGCCCGTAGTAGTCGTAGCGCTTGAACGCGTGGTCGATGAAGACCACCCGGGGCTTCGTCGGGGCAATCGCTTCCAGCATCTTGGCCGTCGCGCCGGTCTTGTAGCGGAACTGTCCCCGGAGCGGCTCGTACCCGAGAAAGCCTCCCTCGGCGCCCGCCAGGTCGCTCACCTCCGCCCCCATCCGACCCGGACGCATCGGACGACCCAGGATGTCGCCGTTGTAATAGACGGCGACGTTTTCCTTGCGGTGACGCACCGCCCGACGCAACGCCCCCACGTAGCGCAGACGCCTGTGATAGGTGTACTCCTGGACCTTGAGTCTCAGTTCGAGGGCGACCTTGCTCAGGTCTTCCACGAGACGCATCCCGTAGGCGTCCTGGAATCCCTGTCGGCATGCCGGACAGTAGCAGATGCCCATCGCCGGGCCGTCGATGAAGACTCCGTCGATGTCGTACTCAGCGAGGTCCCGGGCGATCTGCTCGGACCACCGGAGGAACGGTCCCCCCGGACAGGTCAGCCACCCGTGCCCGTAGGCCTCCATCTTCTCTCCGTCCGCCGTGCGGATGAACATCTCCTCGGGGAAGTCCTTGCCGTACCAGTGGGCGTTGAAGTAGACGAAGACGCGGAGTCCCGCCTCATGTGCGACGGGGAGGTATTCGGCGAGGTCGTCGCGCACCCACCCGCCTACGCGGGCCGAAGTCCCTGCTTCGGCGGGCGAAGGCCCGGCGCGTGTCCGGAAAAGGAACGTCTTCCCGTCGCTCGGCCCGGCTTCGAACAGCGCACCCAGCCAGTGCTCGGCGTTGAAACCGAGTTCTCGCTTGAGACGCACGATCGACCGCACGTCATCCGGGAGGTTCCAGGTGTCGAAGACGTGTCCCATGATGATGAGGGGCCGCTGGAGCCATTCGAGGCCCGGGACTTGGGACGTCTGCGCGCCGCTAACGATGCTGCTCACGTCGCTTTCTCCCCGGGGCGCTGGTGCGCGGCTTCGAGCATCTCCTTGACCTTCATCAGACGTGAGATGTCCGAGCGTTCGAGCTCCCCGAGCTTCTGCTCGACCTCTTTCCGGGATTCCCTGAGCTCGGGGATGAGGACGTATTCGAGGGCGTTGGTCCGCCGACGCGCGCGTTCGAGCTCCCGCGCGATGATGAAGAGCGACTGCTCCAGACGCGCTAGCTCCAGGAGAAGTCCCGGCAGCTCCTTCATCGATTCGATCGTCTCGTCGAGCTCGGCCGCCGTCTCCACGAAGCTGTACGAATACTTCGCGGGGAGCCGGACCTCTCCGAACTTCGGGAGGTAGACGCCCATGTACCACTCGCGGGTGTAGTCGACGTCCACCGGCCGGACGTTCTGGACGACGGCGGTCTCGACGGCGCCGCCCTGGGAAGCGGCCTGGGCGAGCGCGAAGCGTCTCAGCGCCAGCCCCAGCCGCTCTTCGATCCGCGCGGCGAGCTCCTTGTACCTCGGGATGAGCGGCATCATCTCACGGACGAGCGCCTCGAGCTTGTCCTTGAGGAGCTTGTGACCGCGCGTGGCGAGCTCCAGCCGACGCTTCAAGCGGAACAGCTCCATCCGGGTCGGGGATACTTTCTGTCTCATCGGATTTTCTCCGCGTCGTCAGCGCGCGGCTTCCTCATTCTCCAACTGCTTCGAGGCCCTGTAATACTTCCCGAGGATTTCGGGTCGGACGCGCTTCAGTTCCGCCCTCGGCAGCATCCCCATCAGTCCCCAGCCGATGTCGAGGGTCTCCTCGATGGAACGGTTCTCGTCGGTCGCTTGCGTGACGAACCGGGTCTCGAATGCCTCGGCAAACTTGACGTACCGCACGTCCATCGGCGTCAGTGCCGATTCGCCCAGCACCACGGCCAGTTCCTGTGCCGACTTGCCCCGGGCGTATGCGGCGTAGAGCTGGTTGAGAACGTTGGCGTGGTCCTCGCGGGTCTTTCCGGGACCGATCCCCTTGTCCTTGAGACGTGAAAGGGACGGCAGCACGTTCACCGGCGGATAGATCCCTTCCATGTGCAGCACCCGTGAGACGATGATCTGGCCCTCGGTGATGTAGCCGGTGAGGTCGGGCACCGGGTGGGTCTTGTCGTCGTCGGGCATGGTCAGGACGGGGATCTGCGTGATGGAGCCCGGCCTTTCGCGGATGCGACCGGCGCGCTCATAGATCGTCGAGAGGTCGGTGTAGAGGTACCCGGGGTATCCGCGCCGGCCGGGGATCTCCTTCCGTGCGGCCGAGATCTCCCTGAGCGCGTCACAGTAGTTCGTCATGTCGATGAGGATGACCAGGACGTGCATTCCGCGGCCGAACGCGAGGTATTCCGCGGAGGTCAGCGCGGAGCGCGGCGTGGCGATCCGCTCGATGACCGGGTCGTCGGCGAGGTTGATGAAGAGGACCGCCCGCTGGATCGCCCCCGTGCGCTTGAAGTCGTCGATGAAGAAGTTCGCCTCCTCGAACGTGATGCCCATCGCCGCGAAGACCACGGCGAAGCTCGCGGATCCGGCGAGCACCTTGGCCTGTCGGGCGATCTGGGCGGCGACCGTCGCGTGCGGCAGACCCGCTCCGGAGAAGATCGGCAGCTTCTGCCCGCGCACCAGCGTGTTCATCCCGTCGATCGTCGAGATGCCCGTCTGGATGAACTCGTTGGGGTAGTCGCGGGCGCACGGGTTGATCGGCTGCCCGTTGATGTCGCGGGTCTCTTCGGGAAGGATCGCCGGGCCGTCGTCGATGGGGCGTCCCAGCCCGTTGAACGTCCGGCCCAGGATGTCGCTCGACAGGTCCATGCGCATCCCGCGTGCTAGGAACCGGACCTTCACGTCCCGTGCCGAGATGTCCCGCGTGCCCTCGAAGACCTGCACGAGCGCGCAGTCGGTGTCCACCTCGAGCACCTGGCCCTGACGCGTGACGCCGCTCGCCAGCCGCACCTGCACCAGCTCCCCGTAGGCAATCCCGCTGACCGTCTCGACCAGCATCAGCGGCCCGCTGAGGTCTCGGACGGTTCTATACTCTCGTTGCACCGTGGTTCCTTTCAATAAGGCCGGCCTGGCGCTTGAGGGTTGCCCGACCCTCACTTGCTCAGGACTCACTTCCTCCAGCCTGCTGTTCCGTAGCCAGGCTCGACACCTGCTCCACGACGTTCTGCTTCAGCTTGGAGAGCTCCTCCCTGGGGGGCTTGCCGCCGGGTTCCGCCAGGAGCTTGGCCCGGGATATCTCTTCGAGCACCGCGAGTCCGAGGAGCTTCTCGAACGGCACCCCGGCTTCGATGGCGGTGCGTGCCTGCCTGTGGAACTCCAGGATCACGTCCAGCATCAGGAACTGCTTGTCGAGCGAGGTGTAGGTGTCGATCTCGTCGAAGGCGTTCTGGTGGAGGAAGTCCTCGCGGATCATCTTGGCGGCCTGCATGGTGAGGCGGTCGGCGGGGGAGAGTGCGTCCACGCCGACGAGCCGGACGATCTCCTCGAGTTCGGCCTCGCGCTGGAGGAGTGCCATGGCATCCGTGCGGTTCCTCTGCCAGTTTTCGTCGACGGAGCGGTTCAAGGCGGCGTCCACGGTGCGCTGGTAGAGGCTGTAGGAGGTGAGCCAGTTGATGGCGGGGAAGTGACGTTCGGCGGCGAGCCGGTCGTCGAGTCCCCAGAAGACGCGCGCGACGCGGAGCGTGGCCTGGACGACCGGTTCGCTGAGGTCGCCGCCCGGCGGGCTCACCGCGCCGATGAGCGTGATGCTCCCCCTGCGGCTCGTGGATGCTAGGAGCTCGCAATACCCCGCCCGCTCGTAGAAGCCGGCGATGCGGCTCGTCAGGTACGCGGGATACCCTTCCTCGCCGGGCATCTCTCCGAGCCGGCCGCTGATTTCGCGCATCGCTTCCGCCCAGCGCGACGTGCTGTCGGCCATCATCGCCACGTGGTAGCCCATGTCGCGGAAGTACTCGGCCATCGTGATTCCGGTGAAGACGCTCGCCTCGCGCGCGGCCACCGGCATGTTCGACGTGTTCGCCACGAGCACCGTCCGCTCGATGAGGGCCCGGCCGGATTTCGGGTCCTTGAGGTGCGGAAACTCCAGGAGAACGTCGGTCATCTCGTTCCCGCGTTCGCCGCACCCGACGTACACGATGACCTCAGCGTCCGCCCAGCGGGCAAGCTGATGCTGCACGACCGTCTTCCCCGAGCCGAACGGTCCCGGGACGCACGCCGTGCCCCCCTTGGCGAGCGGGAAGAGCATGTCAAGGATCCTCTGCCCGGTGACCAGCGGCTCCTCGGGGGTCAGCCGCCGCTTGATGGGTCGCGCCTGTCTCACCGGCCAACGCTGCATCATGTTGAGCCGGACCTCTTTCCCCTCGGACTGGAGGACCGCGACCGTGGTTTCAACGTTTCCGTCCAGTTCCCGGATGTCCTTGAGCGTTCCGCTGACGTCGGGCGGGACCATGATGCGGTGTTGGATCGTTTCGCTTTCCTGGACGGTGCCGAGGATATCGCCGGGTGCCAGGTGCTCACCGACCTTGGCGACGGGGGTGAAATGCCAGACGGCTTCACGGTCGAGCGCGGGCGCCTGGGCGCCCCGGACGACGAAGTCCCCCTGTCTGGCGCGGATCTTGTCGAGCGGGCGCTGCACCCCGTCGTAGATGGCCCGGATGAGTCCCGGTCCGAGTTCCACGCTCAGGGGCATCCCCGTCGGCTCCACGGGGTCGCCGGGACGCAGCCCCTCGGTGTTCTCGTAGACTTGGATGGAGTATTCCCGTGAGCGGACCTCGATGATCTCGCCGAAGAGCTTTTCCCGGCCCACGCGGACCAGCTCGTACATTCGGGCGCCCTCCAGTCCCACCGCAACCACCAGAGGCCCGGCCACTCTCTTCACCGTCGCTTCGGACATGTGGTTCATCCTGTGTTCTGAGACGACTCCGATCAGCGGAGGAGATTGACGCCCGCCGCTTTTTCGATGGCCTGGCGCAGTGCCCCAAAGCCGAGGTGCTTCGGCTGAGGCCCGTCCGGCACGACGAGCACCACGCCGTGACCGTCTCTCCGGAAGCGTGCAAGGGCTTCGGGACAGTCCGCGGCCTGGGATTCCCCGCAGACGACGAGTCCCACGGTCTTGTCGACACGGAGCCGGTCGAGCGCGGAAGCGAGTTCGGCGGCACCGGCGGCGTTCACCGGCTCGAAGCCGACCGTCGTCAGCGGCAGCGTGAGTCTCTTGTCTCCGACGACCAGCAGTCTAGGCATAGCTCAGTCGAAGCCTCCGACGCGTCTCGTCACGGTCGCCCTGGACCACGAAGGTCTCCGTGATGAGTCTGAGGTTGAGGTTCTCGATGTGGAGTCCCCGGAGGTACCCGAACACTCTCTCCGGGCCGAAGGTGACGTGCTTTGCCGGGATCGCGTCGAGCGTCAACCGGTCATCCACCATGCGTGCGATCTTGCCCACCGAAGCGCGTGAGACCTCGACGCTCTCGCCCTCGGCCGAAGCGAAGTGTCTCGCGAAAGCCGTGCCTGTGCGGTCGGCGTCGGCGACGGCGAGCGCGAGGAGCCACTCGTCGTCGAGTGGGGGCGCTAGGAACGATCCCGTCAGTCGCTCGGACTTCTCGCCGGAAAGCCGTGCACGGATGACCGCCAGTGCCGCGGTCAGCCGGACGCACTTCTCCGCCCAGCCGGTGATGAACGGCGAGCCGACCGCGCGCGCCTGCTCGAGAAAGTAAACCAATTCCTCCCGGTCGAGCAGCAGGTCGATGAAGCCCGTCGGGTCCTCCGTCAGCGGTTCGACACGCTCACCGCCCCGAGTGAAATCGAGGGGCTCCAGTCCCCGGCGAATCCGCTCCACCGGCGCTCTCAGGTCTTCACGGGCGTCGGCGGAGTCGTTCCAGAGGCTTTCGAGCTCCGTGACGGTGAAAAAGCTCAGGGCCGCCCTGCCTGCCTGTTCCTTCAGGAGTCTGCTCCTTACGAACGACCGCAGCTCCGCGAACAGGTAATTCACGAGTGCGAGGTCCGAGACCGCGGCGTCCGGGCTTTCCGACCGGAAGATCCGCACGCCGCGGATGTATTCCTGCTCGACCGTGCGCCTGGCGGCGTCGGGGGACTCCGGCACGGGCATGTGAGCGTAGGTTTCCACCTGCTTGAGACGCTGGACAAATGCATCGAGCGTCGGCAGGTGCAGGAGGTCCAGGAACTCGTCGTTGGTCAGGAGTCTGGTCTCGGCGACCGCCGTCACCCCGCTTACGAACGTCCAGTCGGCTTGCTCCAGGGTTCTCGTCATTTCAAGGGTCCTTGACGCCCCCTCTGAAACGGCAGGGGAGACGGAGTCATTTTTCCGGGAACGTCTTGGCTACGAGCTCCGGCAACACCTTCTCGCGGAACACTTCGAGCTGGGAATCCAGGGACACGTCCACGTCAAAGCCGCGGCCCTGGAAGACGAATCCGCCCCGGATGCCGGCCGGATCCCTGGCAAGACCCGGCACCTTCCTGTCCAGTCGGCCGTTGAGTTCCCTGATTATCCGGCTGACCCTCTCGCGGTCTTCGGAGCGGCAGAGGACCTGCCCCTCCTGTCCCGCCAGTTCCTCGAGCTGCTCCCGCACCCTCTCCCAGTACCGCTCGTTCGAGAGGAGCTTCCCGGCGGCCCTGGCGAAGATCTCGTCGAGGATACGTGACTTGAGTTTGAGCAGTTCCATGCGCTGAGCGGCCCGGAGTCTGCCGGTTTCCTGATCGAGTGCGGCGTCGAGTTCGGCCTGGAGCCGCTCGATGGCGGAATGGAACTCCCGGTCGGCCTCCTCGCGGGCACTCGCGATGATGCGGTCGGCTTCCCGGAGGGTCTCCTCCCGTGCACGGGACGCCTCCGCCTTCGCCTGCTCGATGATGTGGTTCCTGATGTTCTCGAGCGTCATTTCGTCACGGCCTGCTCTACGATCTTGAGCGTCGGCTGGAAATAGACGATGTCGGTCCTTGTGATCCAGATGATCATGAGGATGGAGGCGAGGAGTGCGAGGACCGCGTAGGTCTCGACGAGAGCGGGAAGAAGGATGGCGCGGCCGCTCTCCTCGGGCTTCTTGGCCGTCATGGCGATGCCCGCGGCCGAAGCCTCCCCCTGGTAAATGGCACTCCGCCACTCCACGATGCCCATGCAGATTCCGACGAACATGAGGGCGAGTCCCGAGAGGGGCGGACAGGAGACCTTGCCCCCGATGAGTCCGATCCTCAGTGCGATCATGATGGCGCAGATGAGGGCGTAGAAGCCCTGGGTCCCCGGCAGGGCGATCATCACCAGGAGTTTTCCGAAGAGCTCCGGCTTCTCGCTCAGCACGCCTCCCGCCTGGGACCCGGAGATGCGGATGCCCTTGGCGGACCCCACGCCTCCGAACATCACGGCCATCATGCCCCCGATCACCGCCCAGCCGACCCCGGTCTCGAGGAAATACGCCTTCAAAAATGCTTCCATCTCGGATTCCTCCCGAACTGTCGTGTAAGAGAGATCATGGACTTTCGTCGATCACGCGCACGCGCTCGGAGGTCCCCAGCGCGTGAAACCTCACGCCGCCGATCTCGTAGAAGCGGCCGAAAAACTCCACGAAAATCAGACGTGCCGAGTGCACAAACGCCCCCAGGATGCTGATCAGGAAGTTGAACACGTGTCCGACCAGCAGCACGACGCCGAACGCCGCGACTCCCGCCACGGGAATATCCCGGGCGAGCCCGGCGATGATGTTGAAGCACATCCCCACGATGGAGGTGGTGAGTCCGAGCGCCAGCAGTCGGCAGTAGCTCAGCGTATCGCCGATGAACGCCGTCGCGCCGTAGGAACCCAGGATCCCGTAGATGCTGACGAAACCGATGATGGCTTTGGCGGCAAAGCTCTTCTCGTGTCGTCCCTGGGTGAGGACGAGTCCGGCGGCGCCGGCGGCCACCATGATGAGTCCCGTCCGGGTGACCCACGTCGGGAGCTGGGGTGCAAAGAGTCTCGCGACGAGCAGGATCAAGCCCGGAAGGACGACGAGCCACAGTCCCCCGTCGAACAGCGCCGCCTGGTAGTTGCGCCGGTGGTACTCCGTGTAGATCTTCATGATGATGCCGTAGAACTGGTTCAGCACCCCGATTCCGAGCGAAATCAAAAGGGCGACGACGGGGTCCTTCATCATGTCGAGGACGGTCAGCTTGCTCTTGACCCAGATGAGGACGTTGTCCCCGCCGAGGAGTTCCGGAAGATCGGACGCCCACGAGCCGGTGAGTGCACCGAAGATCATCGTGCTCACTCCGCCCCACGCCAGCAGCGTGAACAGGTTCTTGAGTCCCGGGTACGCCTTCACCCGTGAGACAATCCAGAGCGAGACCACGATGAGTCCGGCGCCGTAGACCACGTCTCCGAAGCAGAAGCCGAAGAAGAGGAGGAAGTTCAGCATGATGAAGGCGGTCGGGTCGAAGGCGCGGTAGGAGGGCAGTCCGAACATGTTCACGAGGAACTGTGCCGGGGCGAAGAAGCGGTTGGTGCAGAGCTCGACCGGGACGTTCTCGTCGGGGGCGGGGTCGCGGAACTCGACGCCCGCTTCGGGGAACGCCTTGCGGATGGCCCCCGTGATCCGGTCGGCCTGACGTGCGCGGACGTACCCGGCGGCGACCGCGAGCCGCTTCGAGCCGAGGGATCTCTCCTCGGACTGAACGACGTCACGTCGGGTTTCCCAGTATGCGAGGACCGAGGTCGCCGCCCTCCGGTGTTTCTCAGTCAGTTCCCGGAGACCCGCGCTCGCGGCGTCCACACGCTTCGTATGCCCGGCCAGTTCGACCTGGAGTGTGCGGATCATGTCGCGCACGGAGACCCCGGGCGGGAGCGGGAGCGGCGTGAAGTCGAACAGGCTCAGGAGATCCTCGGCTTCGCTGCGGTGCTCGCGGAGCGCCACCACCTGGAGCAGCACGCGGTTGTCTTTTCCCCTTCCCAGCTCGTTCAGGACGAGGATTTCGCGCACCTTCTCACTTTCGTCGAGTAGCCGTTTCATCCGGGCGGTGACGGTGCCGAAGTATCCCACGCAGTGGCGGAAGGGACTGGGCGCGGCGCCCCCGATTTCGCGCCAGGTGGTCAGGTGCCGCAGTTCGAGGCGAATCTCCTCCATGCGGTGGTTCAGCGACAGGGCTTCGTCCGCAAGCACGGTGAGACGCTCGTCGAGCCGGTCGATGTCGACGGCCTCGAGGGCCTCGGCCATCTCCGCCGAGGTGACCTCGAGCGGGAAGCCGACGAAGTTCTCCCCGAAGGTGCGTCGGGGGGGATAGTGGCTGTTCATGAGGTGGAGGACATGCTCCAGGCGTACGATGCGTCCGTCGATCCCGGCGGGGTCCGCGGCGAGACGGGAGAAGAACTGCTCCGCCTCCGGGGTGTCGGTGACGTCGGCAAGGTGCACGGCCTTCAGGGAACCCAGCAGGTCGAGGAGCGGCCGGAGACGGTCGCGCCGGGTTACCACCCACATCCGTTTCATCGGCTCGATGCTCATCGGCTCTCTTCCAGGAAGCGTGAGACGACCCAGTCGGCGAGTTCGTCGATTCGGCTGGCTGCGGTCTGGTCCAGAGAAGCTTTCCGGGCCTCGAAGTCCTCTTCGAGCGAGGCTTTCCCGTCGGCGAGCGCGTGCTGGTGCTCCGTGCGCCTCCGGCCCGCTTCCTCCTCCAGCTTCTTCCGTGACCGTTCGCCGTACAAGCCCGCCTCGTCACGGGCCTTCCGGAGGCTCTCCTCCCGCTCGGCCCGCCCACGGGCCAGTATCCGCTCGGCCTCCTCTTCGATGTGTCTCACCTCGGCGAAGATGTCCTTGTCCATGGACGACTCAACCCCCTCGCAGAAAGAGACCGGTCAAAGCATGTCACGGGCGGTGCAGGCCGGCATAAAACGGTGGGTCCGTCCTCAGCCTCGGATGGAAATCATTATGGAGCGTCCGCGCTCGCAAGTCAAGGGAGTTTCAGGAGAGTTGTCCCCGCGGCAGAACCCCGGGGCTCTCCGAAACCGCTTGCTTTTGCCGGAGCGGCGGATATCATGGGTTCTCCTTCAGCCTCCCCCTTGCGACAGAGCCGGTCACGTCAAGGAGCAATCGATGCCCCTGAGGAACTATCCCGTTTCCAGGTCGCAGTACGGTTACTTCAGCCCGGACGCGACCGAGTACGTCGTCACCGAGCCGGACCTCGCCCGCCCCTGGCTCAACTTCATGGCCAACGGGAAATACCAGATCTGGGTCTCGCACACTCTCGGGGGAATGAGTCTCTTCAACCAGGACCTGCGGATCAACAACTACTTCGCCAAGTTCGACGTGCCGGGCAAGTACGTCTTCCTCCGCGACGACGACACGCAAGAGTATTGGTCGGCGAACTGGGTGCCGTTCTTCCGCCCGCTCCAGCATTTCCGCTGCATCCACGGGATGAACTATTCCACGCTCGAGACCCAGACCCACGGCATCCGGACTTCGATTCGCGTCCTGCTTCCGGTGGACGAGGCGTGCGAGGTGTGGACGGTCACGGTGGAGAACCGCTCGAGGAGACGACGGGTGCTGAGCCTGTACCCTTACGTCCAGTGGCGGCTAGCGTGTTTCATCCGCGCGGACAACGAGCACGAGTGGTTCAGCGAGACCAACTTCCACCCGGGCGAGCGGTGCATCGTCGCGAAATATCGCGACCCGCACCGGCTCGAGACCGATTTCGAAGGATTTCTTGGCTCCTCGCTCCCCGTCCGGGGCTACGACTGCTCCGACCGCGCGTTCTTCGGCGCGTTCTATAACCGCTACCGCAGGTCCGACGTGCTCGCGGCGGGCAAGTGCAGGAATTCCCGCGGCTACAGCGAGCAGACCGTCGGGGTCCTCCAGCATCGGATTGCACTCGCGCCCGGCGAAGGGAAAACCTTCCAGGTCGTAATGGGATACTCCTCGAAGCCGGCCGAGCGGAAGAAGCTCATCCGCCGGTATTCGAACCCGGCGAACGTCGAGGCGGCCTTCCAGGCCAACCGCGAGCACTGGAGGGGCCTCATCGAGCAGATCTCCGTCCGGACGCCGGATGCGATCTTCGACCGCACCGTCAACGTCCGGCTCAAGTACCAGACCTGGATGTGTATCCTCTGGTGTCGCTCGGGGTCGCTGCGCTTCGGCTACCGGGACATCCTCCAGGACAGTCGCGGCGTCCTCGCCGCAAACCCCGAGTACACCCGGGAGCGGTTCCTCGAACCGCTCCGCTACCAGTACCGCGACGGACACGCCGTCCGCCAGTGGTCGCGGTCGAGCGCCAACCACGACACCCGGCTCTACATGGATTCGCACCTGTGGATCGTCCACACGCTAGCGGCGTACATCAAGGAAACGGGCGATACGTCGATCCTCAAGGTTCGCGTGCCGTATTTCGACGGCGGCTCGGACACGGTGCTCGCTCACGCGGTGCGGGGGCTTGACTACTCGTGGAAGATGCGCGGGAGACACGGACTCCAGCTCATCATGGGAGGCGACGTCAACGACGCGTTCGACAAGGTGGGAGACAAGGGTCGCGGCGAGAGCGTGTGGATTTCGCAGTTCTATTACTACGTGCTCGGGGAAATGCGGCGGCTGGCGGAGTTCATCGGGGAGGCGAAACTGGCCGGGACGTGCGTCCGGCGCGTCCGGGCCGTCCGCTCGGCCGTGAACCGATACGGCTGGGACGGCCGGTGGTATCGCAGGTGTTACGACGACGAAGGCACGCCCGTCGGCTCCAGCGTCAATCGCGACGCGAAAATCCACTTGATGACCCAGGTCTGGGGCGCGCTCAGCGGCATCGGCCTCGGAGGCCGGGACGAACGGGCGATGGACTCCGTCGAACGACTGCTCAAGAACGACTTCGGCTACGAAATCTTTACGCCCTCTTACCGCGAAAAGGACGTCCACATCGGGCAGTTCTCGGCGCTCACCGGCTTCATGAACAACAACAATTACGTCCACCACAACGCGATGAAGATGGGGGCGGACATCCGGCTCG
>Ga0315282_10009329_pt1 | contig 15610 bp, 11 predicted proteins | sample YL17G07_20_MG_FD_203693 | JGI IMG/M metagenome (GOLD analysis project Ga0315282, IMG submission 203693) | Sediment microbial communities from Yellowstone Lake, YNP, Wyoming, USA - YL17G07_20 | ecosystem: Environmental > Aquatic > Freshwater > Lake > Sediment | place: USA: Wyoming | collected...
GACGAGGAGAGGAACGGGGCCCTGAGGGAGGCGCTCGAGGAGCTTCCCCCGATGCAGAGGCAGGTGATCATCATGAAGTACTTCGCGGAGATGAGCAATGCCGAGGCGGCACGGGCCCTGGGTAGGAGCGAGGGGGCGGTGAACGCCCTTCAGCACCGGGCCTTGCGACGACTGGGTAAAATGCTCGAGGAACGGGGTTGGCGATAATGAAGGGCTGGAGAAGGAAAAGAGATGAGGGCCTGGAAGCGGCGGCGGCGGCCTTCCTCGAGGAAACGTCGACCCCCGCACCCTCGAGCAGGCTCAAGGATTACAGCCTGCAACGGATCATGGCCAGGGCAGAGGCCGGCGAGGGTGCCGGGGAGGCCGACATCAAGGGGCGGGGTGCCTACCGCAGCCCGGCACTGGCGCGGCACGTGATCCTGGTCGCGCTTACAATCCTACTCGTCCTGGTGTTTTCCACTACGGGGGCTTATGCATTTTCCCGCAGCGCCCTCCCCGACTCCCCCCTCTACGCCACCAAGATCTTCTTCGAAAGGGCGCGTGTCGCCCTTACGCCATCCACATCTGAGGATATCCGGCTGGAGATGGGGTACTCCGACCGCCGCCTGGATGAGTTGAAGAGGATGGTCGCTTCAGGCAACCAGAGGGGAGCGGACCGCTGGCTGCGGGAGTACCTCCGCAACATCGAGGGAGCCGGTATCCTGCTGGACCAAGCCTCGGGGGAAGACGCCGAGGTGACCGCCCTTCAGTTCCTGGAAATCCTCGACCGGCAGGCCACTACCCTGGATGAAATAATCTACAGCTCACCCGCCGGCCTTTTCATGCCTGTAGAAGAGGCCTATCGCGGCTGTAACCGGGAGAGGGAACATATGAACCAGCGCTGCGGTGGCGGCTGCATGGAAACTCCGTCCTCGCCGGGGAAAACACCGGGAGAGGGCCAAGACGGCCATGTTCCCAACCAGGGTTCCGGCCAAGGTCCTGACCAGGGTCCCGATGGCAAAGGCAACGGCTATATGGAAAATCCCTGAAAGCCCGGGGCTAAATCTTGTGCTCAGCCCCTGACATCCATGAGTAATTGGCTTTTGAACCCACGGGAACGATCCGTGGAAATGGTTCGGTTTTCGATCCTCGTTCTATGTGACGTCCCATATCCGGTGCTGACCCCAGGGTTGCTCTTCCTTAAGGACTGGGGGGCGTGGCGGTGGGTTGCTCCGGTGATTGCTCCGAGGCCTGCTCGGTTTCCTTCTCGTCAAGGACGATGATGGGGATCTCGCCCGGTTTGACGTAACCCATCTTGCGGGCTTCCTGCTCCACGAATTCATCGGTAAGTGACCGGCTTTTTCTATCCTCCAGAATCTCGGTACGCGACTTCTCCTCCGCCAGCTCCGCCTGGACCCTGGACAGGTTGCGCCGGCTCTCTATGGTCCGGGTTACGGGGCCGAGCAGAAGGTAGGTGATCAGGCCGGCGGCCAACAGCGCGAGTATCACCGCCGCCAGCCGCCTTCTCCTCCTGACCTCTCGAGAGACATCGCGCCTTGCGCGAGCCGGCGGCGGAGTGCCACCTCGGTGGGATCCGGCCTCCCGGCGCCCGCCCTCGATAACGTGTAGGCGGCGCACGTTGTCCGTATTCTTTTCCGGCCGCTGCGAAGAAGCCGCGCGGCCTGCCCTTTCTCCCCTGGAACCCCTTCTCATTTGTGTACTCTTCTTTTCTTTGGCAACACTTCCACCAATCTACATCAATAATATTATAATTCATCATTAATTAACATGTCCACACTCTTTGCCGGATAGCACCTCGGTTTTTCTACCGGGCGCGTGGGCATAAGACCTCGCGTTCCCGCATCTGTGCAGCCCCCTTATATTATGGGAATTGCGGAAACGGTATCTGGCATTAAGGCAAGAGGCTTAAGCGTGTTGGGCACCTGCGCTTTATTACCCTGCCGTAGCTCCCCGGCCTTCCTTCTCCTCAAGGCCCCGGGTAACTGGGTGGCTCCCCGGCCTTCCCTCTTCGCCGAAGCTTTGGGGAATGGGATGGCGTTATCGCGGGGGGCCGGATTCGGTCCACTTCAATTCGTCGGTAAGCTTTTTCAGCCTCTCCTTCTTCTTGGGATCGATACGCGAGTAGGCGAAATCCCTCTCGTCGGTGTAGAAGCCGGTGTCCGCAGCGCCCCCGGGATCCAGGCTCCGTGATATTTTTTTCTGCCAGACGTTATAGTTACCGGCAAGGGGGCTGATGACTTTGCGTACGGCGGGAACAAAGGCCGACAGGGGGGTCATGCACCGCTCGATGGCGTTCAGCGTGGAGCCGAACTCGATGGGGTTCAACGCATCCAGGCTGTCTCGGTTATCGACGCTGTAGGCGTAGAGGACCTCGCAATGGGCCCAGGCGTTGTTCTCGTAGGGCACGAAATAGGGGTTGTTGCCCCCGTCGTCCATGATGCATTCTCTCTCTATGAATTCCTGTTTCATATCCGCGGTGACGTCCACCCACTTCATCTGGGAATCCAGGGCGTCGTTACCGTCCAGGCAGGTCCCGAATATCCCTCCCGGCCGGAAGGCCAGGGGGATGATGCTTACCCTTAGAAAATTAAGGGGCATGAAGGGGCCCATGGGGCCCATCCTGGTCAGGTCCAGCATGATGCCGCTGCAATCGGAGACGATCTTTTTCAGGACCGACTCCTGAAACCTTATCTCCCCCTCGGAGCTTCCCGCCAGCACGAAGGTCAGGGGATATCTCAGGGTTTCCGTCAATATGGACCTCAAGGCCTTCGTGGCCAGGATATTGACGCCGGAGTGCGGCATCACCAGGGCTATATACGCGCCCATGGCAATCCTCACGCAGGCATACCCGATCTCGGACTCCCCGATCTTGTAGAGGGCATCGGCGAAATCTTGCGCCTCGTTGAAGAAAAGCATGTAGAAGCGCATGTTCTTCGGGATTTCCACCCTTGAGTCGATGACTATGCCCGTCGCCTTCATGCGTGGAGGGCCCGGCCAGTTGTAAAGCTTTACGGCGCACCTGGTGAATATACCGTTGCCACTCAGGGCCCCCAGGGCTCCCCTCATGATGCCCCGTAGAGAAGGGCCGGGCCCGTCCCCGGAGTACCAGCCTAATCCCGATCCCAGGGCGCCCAGCCTCAGCACCTCTCCATCCGGGAGGACCCACTCCACCCCGAGGACGTTTCTGGCGCTGTAGCTCATGTAGATGCAGTCGTGTCCCACGCCGCTCATGGAGGTGGCGCTGGCCAGCGGCGAGCATGACGGCCCCGCCCCGATGATGTGGGTGTTCAGCCCCAGCTTCATGGTCTCAGCCTGGAGTTGGGCCCCGCTGACGTAGGGCTCCACCACCGCGTACATATTCCTCTCGTTGATCTCCAGGATGCGGTTCATGCGGCGCAGGTCCACCTGGACTACGTTATCGGTGGTGGGGCCGGACGCAGCCCCCCAGCCGGTGGACAGGGCCTTGAACTTCAAGCCGTGCCGGTTGCAGGCCCTGATCACCGCCTGCACTTCCCCGGTGGAAGCGGGGAGGACAGCCGCCACCGGACTGGTGATCCATAGATCGGGGTCGTCGTTGAGGAAGGGCTGCCACGCGTAACCTTCCAGCACCGCCGGCTCCCGCGAGACGTTCTCCAGCCCTACAGCCTCCTCCAATTCCCCGTAAGCTTCGTCGGATATCAACCATCCACCTCCGTAAGCCGTGCCGGATAAAAAGCGGGATAGCGGGTTCCGGCAGCCGAGACAAAGAACTACCGATCAGTTGAATAATACTCTCTACACTCCCTCAAATCAAAAAACTTCATTAAACTCCGTAGACGCGATAACGGCCTCACAGCCCGGTCTTCGCTGTCGGGGGCCTGTCTATCGCCCCCCTCCTTGGCTTATCCCTGCCTATGGCTCCATAGCGCCATGGCCGGGTCTCGTCAGGCAATGGATGGTGTTGGTGGTGGGGACGCCCTCCTCTCCGGCCAGTTTAACCCCCGCGGTGATCACCACCGTATCGCCCGGCCCAAGGTAGCCTTCCCTCTCCGCCACTTCCTCGGCGGAGTCGAACATCTCCTCGACACCCCCCCTCACCCCGACCATGCGGGGACATACTCCCCAGAAAAGGGTAAGCCGGCGCGCCACCCGTAACTCAGGCGTGGGAGCCAGGATGGGCTGCAGGGGGCGAAAGCGGCTCATCTGGCGGGCGGTAAACCCGGACTCGGTGGGAGCGACTATGGCCGTGGCCTCCACCTGCCGGGCCAGCTCGCACGCGGCGAAACATACCGCTTCCACCGTCCCGCTGCTTATCAAACGCCGGCGTTCCTCAAGCCAACCGGCATAGGGAAGAGCCGTCTCGGCACGACTGGCGATCCGTTGCATGGTGCTTATAGCCTCCACGGGGTAGCTGCCCACCGCGGTCTCGCCGGAGAGCATCACCGCGTCGGTGCCGTCGAATACGGCGTTGGCCACGTCGGTAACCTCGGCACGGGTAGGGGACGGGCTGTTGATCATGCTCTGCAGCATCTGGGTGGCCGTGATTACCGGCTTGCCCTGCATGCCCGCTTCCGCGATGATTTTCTTCTGGAGGAGGGGAATATCCTCCAGGGGCATCTCCACCCCCAGGTCACCCCGGGCAACCATCACCGCGTCCGCCTCTCGCACCACCGCCTCTATCTCCGCCACCGCCTCAGGTTTCTCGATCTTGGCCACGATGGGCAGGTCCGACCCCCGGTCACGCAGGGCCCGGCGCAGCCGCGCGACATCCTCGGAGGACTGGACGAAGGAGAGGGCCACCCAGTCAACGCCCAGCTTCATCCCCAGCTCCAGGTCGGCGAGATCCTTTGCGGTTAAAGAGGGCACGTTCAACCTGACCCCGGGGAGGTTGACCCCTTTATGCGGCTTCAAAACGCCGCCGTTCTCCACCCCGCACCGCACCTCGCCCCCGGCGATGCTCAGCACCCGCAGGCGTAGAGCTCCGTCGTCCAGGAGCACGGTATCGCCGGGCCGCAGTACGTCGGGGAGTTCGGGGAAGTTAACGCTAGCGTGCTTGCCGTCTCCGACTACGGGGCGCACGGTCAGGACGTACTCCTGCCCGTCCGCAATAGCAGCTTCGCCGCCCTCGATATCCCCCACCCTCAACTTGGGCCCCATGAGGTCCAGGACCACACCGACTTCCTTTCCCGCCTTTCTCGACGCCTCCCTGAGGGCTCCTATCTCCTCCTCGATGATCTCGGAGACGGTATGGGAAGCGTTGATGCGCGCCACGTCCATTCCGGCCTCAATCATTTTCTGGAGCGTCCCCGCATCCCGGCATGCCGGGCCGAGGGTCGCCACTATCTTGGTCTTTTTCGCCACCGCCAGCGCTATTCCCCCCCTATCGAAACTCTGTAAATCCCCTCCGGACCATGATAATAGATCTCACCGCCGACCTCGTTCCAGGCCAGCGGCACCTCCGGTCCGGGGGCCGAAAAACGGTAGATGATCTTCTCCTCTACATCCAGGTACTCCAGTCCCTTTTCCCCCACGTAAGCAAGCCTCTCGCCCACCCGGCTGGGATAGAAACGGTAATAGGATCGGTCATCGCCCAGGCTATCCATGGAAGCCACCTTGGTCAGAACGGTGGGATCCGACGTATCCACCTTGAACAGTACCCCCTTGACCTTGTCCTGCACCAACTGCGGTGAGATGTAATATATTTCCTCCTGGCGGGGCCACCATATAAACCGCACCTCTCCCTCACATTCCGTGTAGAACTCCCACCTCTCCCCGCCCGGCACGGCGGTCTGCAGGAAGTAACGATAGGTCTCGTCCGCGGACGAGGCGTTGACCCGTCGCCGGGACATGACCTTTCCCGCGGCGGGATCCCAGGTGGCCAGGTCCGCCTGGCCCGCCATGATGATTTTATCGTCGCCGTCGGAATCCATTACCCAGAGTTCCGCCTCCGGGGACCCCGTACTTGAAGTATACCTTGTCCAGAGGATATACCTGCCATCGGAAGAGGGAAGGGGATCCCGGTCTGGCTCGGCGCTGCCGGTGAGGTTTTTCTGGGTTCCCCGTTCCACATCCAGGCTCTGGATGTCACCACCATCCTCGTAGACCAGCACGTTGCCGTCCCCCAGCCATGCCAACTTTTCGCCCTTGACGTTCCGGCTGAAAACCACCGGGAGACCCGGTTTTAATTCGACCACGCTCAGGGTCGCCTGCCCTCCCTCAACGTCGCTACCCTCGTAGGCCATGAAGCTCCCGTCGCGGGAGACCTGCATGGAGGTTACCCTTTTGCCCGGGAGGGGCAGGACCAGCTCGCCTTCATCGGCTATTTCCCGCACCGGTGTCTTTGGGTTCACCACCATCCCCGAGAGGACATCCAGCATCAAGTAGCTGATCCCCACCAGGACGCCGCAGGAAACCAGCATGACCGCGATGATCACGAAAAAACGCTTGGAAATGAGACTCTATCCCCCTTTGCCTCCTGCCCGCCAGGGGCTTGCCGATACCGTGACCGGTTTCCCTCCTAACGATCCAGCACCGCGGGACCGGGAAAGACCGCCGATGCTCCCAGTTTTTCCTCTATGCGCAGGAGCTGGTTATACTTGCACACCCTGTCCGTCCGGGTCGGCGCGCCCGTCTTTATCAACCCGCAGTTGGTGGCCACCGCCAGGTCGGCAATGGTGGTATCCTCGGTCTCGCCGGAGCGGTGAGATACCACGCAGAGGTAACCGGCATCGCGGGCCACCCGCATGACCTCCAGGGTCTCGGACAGCGTGCCGATCTGGTTGAGCTTTATCAGTATGGCATTGGCCACACCCTCCTCGATACCCCTTTTCAGGCGCCCCGGGTTGGTGACGAACACGTCGTCGCCCACCAGGCGTACCCTCTCCCCCAGGCTTGAGGTGAGCAGGCCCCAACCCTCCCAGTCCTCCTCGGACATGCCGTCCTCGATGAATACGATGGGGAAATCGGAGACCAGCTCCCGGTAGTAATCCACCAGCTCCCGGGCACCAAGCTCCCGGCCCTCACCCTCGAAGTGGTAACTTCCCTCCCTGAAAAGCTCGGTGGCGGCGGCGTCCAGGGCCATCGCCACGTCTCTGCCCGGCTCGTAACCGGCACTGCCCACGGCATTCACGATCATCTCCAGGGCCTCCCGGTTATCCTCCAGGCTGGGGGCGAAACCCCCCTCGTCGCCGATCCCGGTGCTCAGCCCCTTTTTCTTGAGCACCCCGCGCAGGGCGTTATAGACCTCCGTTCCCACCCGAAGCGCCTCCTTGAAGCTCTCCACGCCCCAGGGCAGGATCATGAATTCCTGTATGTCCAAGTTATTGTCGGCGTGCACACCGCCGTTGAGGATGTTCATCGTGGGCACGGGAAGGACCCGAGCCTCCACGCCCCCCAGGTACTCGAAGAGGGGAACCCCCAGCGCCACCGCCGATGCCCGTGCTACCGCCATGGATACGGCAAGGACGGCGTTGGCGCCGAGGCGGGACTTATCCTCCGTTCCGTCGAGTTCGATGAGCATCCTGTCTACCTCTTCTTGGGCGGCGGCGTCCACGCCCATAAGACTGGCGGCTATCTCCTCGTTTACGTTACGTACCGCCTTGAGGACTCCCCTGCCGCCGTACCTCTCATCTCCGTCCCTCAGCTCCAGTGCCTCGAAGGCACCGGTGGAGGCTCCCGACGGCACGGCAGCTCTCCCGCACGCGCCTCCCTCCAGGTGAACGTCCACCTCCACCGTAGGATTGCCGCGGGAGTCCAGGATCTCACGTGCCTTTATTCCAACGATTTCCGCCATGTCAACCTCCTATATGCTCCAGGATTACAGGACTATTTTAACCGAAAAAAGCAAGGCTGGTGGGATAAGAAGCGATGAAGGAAATGGGCTTAGCTCCCGGTATAGCCCTCGGCGAAGTACCACTCGGTGGAGGGGGACGTTGTTCCCTCCGAACAACTTCCACCGGTGCGCATCTTATAGTTGAAATACATGGCCCGCTCGGCCACCAGGGGAGCATCCGACTCCACCCGGGTGGAGAACTCGGTCTGCTCCATTCCCGGCAGTTCGTCCGCGTGCACGGTGTACCTGGAATGGGGGTGTACCATGACATCCTGCTCGATGGAGCTACCGTCACCCAGCATGAAGGTCAGCGTAGCGTTTGCCTCGGAGGAGCCTGGATTCTGCAGCAGGAGGTAAGTGTCGAACTCACCGGCGGTATAACCCTCGGCGAAATACCAGACGTCCGAGGGTTGTTTCATGCCCATGACATCATGGCCGCCGTCCTTCCCATAATAGTTGAAATACATGGCCCGCTCGGCCACCAGGGGAGCATCCGACTCCACCCGGGTGGAGAACTCGGTCTGCTCCATTCCCGGCAGTTCGTCCGCGTGCACGGTGGACCGGCTCCGCGCCGGCACCTCCAGCTTCAACTCCCTGGTGGATGTATCGGGCAACATAAAGGTCAGGGTGGTTTGGGCCGGCTTATCGCCGGGGTTGCCGAGAAGGATCCAGGTGTCGAAATCCCCGGCGGTGTAACCCTCGGCGAAGTACCACTCGGTGGAGGGGGACGTTGCCCCCTCCGAGGCCGTGCCGCCTCCTTTCCCCCGGTATCTGAAATACATGGCCCGCTCCGCCACCACCGGAAGGTCGCCGTTCAATTCCGTCGAGAACTCGCCGTCGTCAAGGCCGGGCTCCTGGTCCATCCATATGGTCATGCGTGACATAGGGGCCAGGGTATAATGGAGCTCGTCCTCCTCCCCCTCCTTCCCCAGGAAGGAGGCCTTGAGATGGGCTTCATTGGGGTTGGGGTTCTGCACCAGGATAAAGGTGTCGAACTCCCCACCGGTATAGCCCTCGGCGAAGTACCAGTTGCTGCTGGGTTCCTTCACGCCCATGCAGGCATGCCCGTCGTCTTTCCCGCTCCCCTGAAAATTGAAGTACATGGCCCGCTCCGCCACCACCGGCTGGTCCGAGGTTACCTTGACGGAGACCTCCGAGTTCTGGACGCGGTCGTTCACCAAGATGGTATAACGCGAGTGGCTCCCCACCGTGCAGGCCTCATCCATGGTGGCACCGCCCGGCAACATGTAGGTGATGGTGCACCGGGCCTCCGTATCCCCCGGGTTCTGGATGAGCAGGTACTCGTCGAAGTTCTGCTGGGCGATATAGAAGAAAGAGGTCCCCAACCCCACCACGGAGGCGAAAAAGCTCCCGCTGGCCGTCTTGCTTCCCCCGCTTCCATCTATGCGGATCTTGAGCACCCTTCCCGACCGCCCCCGGGAGAGCACCTCGAAGCCGTAGAGGGTTCCCACGGCAGTCTCGCTATGGGCGTTGAGCTTGGCCTGCAATTCATCCCAGGCAAGGCTCACTTCCCAGTCGTGGTTTTCGTCGGGGGCACAGGCGTCGTCGGGTACCGGGCTCAGGTAGGGGATGGGCGTACCTCCCCAGGCCTCGTCCACCCCGGCGGTATAACCCCCGCAGCAGGAGCTGTAAGCGGCGATGATGGGCTGTCCCCCGTAGGTTATGATCTCCCCCGCCGTGGCGTTGACGGCGGCCACGGTGTTGGGCCTGGTCGCGGGGTTGATCTGTTCGTTGAAGGCCTGGCAGCAACTGCCATAGGGGCATATGTCGTAGCCATCTCCCGCGTGCTTGCCGCGGTTGATAACCGAGAGAGCATAGGTCCTGGCCGCCACCGCCAGGACCTTGAGCCCCTCGGGGGGCCAGGAATCCGGCTCCTCCTGCAAGCGGTAGAGGTATTCCCTCATGGTATAGGTACGGACCACGTTGTCCCGGCACAGGACCCTCAGGGTCTTGTCGTCGCTGACGCGGGAGAAGTCGATACCCGTATAGTAGGTGCGGATGATCTGGTGGTACTCCTCCCCCCGTTGGGCGCGGAAGTATACGCCGGCCATGCACAGGCCCACGCCGTGGCCTTTCCCGTGGCCCTGAAAGGTTACCCTGCCCCCGCCCGCCTCGGCATTTTCCACCCTCGTGACGGGCTGGACCAGCAGGGCCGCCAATAGCGCCACCAGGGCCAGGGTTGTTATAAACCGGGCCTTCTTGCGCCCTCGCCTCTCAACACTCGCCAATCTGCCTCCTTGCCAACGATGATTTTTATAATAACAGTAGTTTATGCTCTTTAACAATAGTTGAATTATCAAACAGGCGTACTTCCCACATCATCTATCGGCGATGATACCTACCCGTAATGAAGGCATGAATGAAGAGGGCCGGTGAAGGCCTGAGGATGTCTTATGGCTGCAGCCGGACCCGCCTCTTCTCGTGCCCGCCGGTTCGGATGCCGCGAGAGGGGCTCCCCGGGGATGAACGACCTTGCGACCCGTTATTCGGTACGGACCTCCGCCCGTTTCTCCTGAGCACAAAGAAGCGTATCTTCGCCTTTTCTGGCCAAAAAGCCTTCCTCCTCCAGCGCCCTGACCGCCTCGGTGACCATTTCCAGGGGGCGGCAGAGCAACGCGGCAAGCCTCCTTTCGCTCACCAAGAGAAAGGGATGGTCCTTGAAAAACCTGGCCACTTCCTTTTCCACCGACCCGCTACCCTTAAAAGCGTATACGGACCCGTCCCCAGAATTTTCCATCAACTCCAACTCCGCCATCTTCCGGGCAATATGCACAACCCTCGAGCTTCCCGCACACCCGCAATGTTCGTCGCTACCGAAATGCCCGGTTTCTTTGAAAATGCCACCAATCAACCCGCGCTCTCGTCTTGTCCGCGTCCCGCAAGGCAGCGGTCTCGTTATGGGAAATTACTTTGCCGGTATCCGCCGTGGGCCCTAAAAACTCCCGTGTTTTCAACAATTATGACCGGCCTGAAGCTATCCGGGTATCGTCCGATGGTATGATTCTCACACCTGGAAGAAGTCCCCCCGCATGTCTTTCGCCCTTTAAACAACCGCGTAAAAGCCGCCAAGCACCAGTTGCATTGCCTAAAAGAATATAACATATGGGGGCACTGGAAACCAGCAGCTGGTAGCCAATCAGACGATCTCTTCCTTGATGGCCTTGATAATGACCTGGGCGCGGTCCTCCACCCCCAGCTTGCGAAAGATCTTTCCCAGGTGGGTCTTAACCGTGCTGATGGTGACGCCGAGCTCCCTGGCGATCGCCTTGTTGCTGTAGCCCTTGGTCACCAACCGCAGGACGTCGTATTCCCTTTCCGTCAGGGATGAGAGGGTGTTTTCCCTCTCTCCAAACGTCTTCTGAACCCCGGGCTGGGGATACAGGATATTCACCAGCTTCTGGGCTATGGTCGAGGAGACCAGGGGTACCCCCTCCATGGCGGAGGTAATAGCCTTAAGCAACTGGTCCTTGCCGCAATCCTTCAGGATATACCCGATGGCGCCCGCCCGAATGGCCTCCGCGGCAATCTCCAGGTCATCGTAAACGGTCAGGATGATAGCCTGAACCCCGGCGGTCTCCGGGTCCTCCTTTAACCTCCGGACCACCTCGATCCCGCTGATGTCGGGGAGCTTGACATCGACCAGCATGACCTGGGGTTCCTCCTCGCGGGCCAAGGTGATGGCCTCTTCCCCCGTCTTTGCCTCCCCGACCAGGCGTATCCCAACCTCACCCTCCAGAACGCGGTGGATCCCCAACCGAACGATCTCGTGATCGTCAACTATCGCCAGGCGTATTACGTCTCCCATCAAGAAACCGCTCCTCCTCAAGTCCCGGGGAAGGGAACGATGAACTTGACCCTTGTCCCGTCACCGGGGCGCGACTCGACCTCCAGGTCCCCTTGCATAAGTTCGGCCCTTTCCTCCATGCCCTTGATTCCCAGGCATTCACCCAGGAAGATTCTTTCCCTCACCTCTTTTTCGACGAAACCCACCCCATCATCCTCTATAACCATCTCCAGGTACCCGTCGTCGCCACCCAGGGAGAAGCTCACCCTCTCCGCCCCCGCATGGCGCGCGATGTTGGCCAGGGCTTCCTGGGCCACCCGGAAGATGGTCACCTCTATCAATGGGTCCAGGGTGGCGAGGTCTCCCCAGGTAATGAATTCGACCGCCATCCCGTTCTCGATGCCGAACCGCTCCAGGTAGGCGGCCAGCGATTTTTCCAGTCCCAGGACGTCCAGGGAAGAGGGTCGCAGGTCGCTTATTACCTGTCGCAAATCCCTCAGGCCCTGCCTGGCCTTTTCCTTGATTTCATCGAGGGACTCACCCATCAACGGGTACTCGCCGATCTTGCCCTGCGGCGTCTCCAGCTTGAAGATAATGTCCAGGAAGTAGGGGGCAAGACCGTCGTGAAGCTCCCGGGAGATCCTAATCCTCTCCTCCTCCTGGGCGGTGGTTGCGCCCTGGATGAGCCGCTGCAGCCTGGTACTTTTATCCAGCAACTCCTGCAGCAACTGGGAGCTTTGAAGCGATACCGCCACCTGGGTGGAAAGGGCCACCAGGAAATCGAGCTCCTCCAGGCTGAAACGGACCCGCCCCAACCTGGCCACCATCCACAGGAGGCCCACCTCTTCCCCACCCACCTCCAGGGGGATGGAGATGGTATCACCTTCTTCCTCCTCCCGCCATAAGCACTCCTTCGGTTTTGCGTACTCGTCGCAGGCGCGTAGAACGCCCAGGCGCAGGTGGCTCAAGACGGACCCCCCACGGTACAGTTTCTCCCCCACCTCCCAATATCCGGTATACTTTCCCCTTTCGTCCTCGAAGCTGAAAAAACGGTCCCACTTCCTGAGGAACACCCCGGTACTTACCATGTTTCTGTATCTGGCGGCCGGGTTATTCGACTTATAGGCATAGCCTATAACCCTGTAGAGATCATCATCCTTCAGCATCAACACGCAGGCGGTCAGGTCCATCGATTCCCTGACCTTGTTCACCACGCTGTCCGCGAGATCCCCCAGGTTACGTACGGTACGGATGGAGTGGCTCAGTTCCCGCAGCAGCCTGCCCTCCTCCAGTTCCCGGCCGTAGAAATAACGGTCGGCTATTCTCCGCGCCCATTCCACCTCGGCATGGTACCCGAGCATGAACGGGATGCCGGTAAGGATAAGAAATAAGTAAGTGAGCACTCCCCTTCCCAGGTCCAACCCGAAGATGTAAATGGAACATAAAATGGTGAACAGGGTAATATTGGTAACAATGACCGCGGCATGCACCAGCAGGCTTTTGGTAATGGACCGGATGTCCAGGAAGAGCCCGTAGCGCATTATACCGTACGCCAGCATGATCACGAAGATGAGGCTGGCCTGCGGGGTCGAGATGTGGGGGTTTAACTTGAAATTTTGAATAGCGTTGGCGACCAGCATGGGAACGGGAGCCAGGGCCAGGATGAGCAGGCCCTTACGGGCGATGGACGATACACTGCGGCTCCTCTCCCACAGGAATATGACGATGGAGACGATAATCTCCGCGAACCCCAGGGCGGTCAGGAACCAGAAAGCGGGGGTGCGGACCACGTCGACACCCTGCCCGTTGCCCACCAGAAAATATGCCGCATATAAAAAGTTCGTCGTGTACAGAAATAACAGGCCCAGAAGCCAGGGGGCGTACAGGGCGGTGATGATCGCCGCCGCCTTACGCTTTTCCCTCATGGGTCCCTTGGGTTCCGGGAGGTAAAGGGCGATCAGGAGGTAGGCGGGGATCATGGGCATCTCCCCGATACCCTGAAACTTGGTCCAGAATATCTTACCGCCGAGGCTGGTCGAGGCCATGGTCAGGGATTCACCCAGCGCCCACAGGGTCAGGAAAATGGTCATTAGAAAGAAAATATTGTTTACCAGCCGGCGGCGTCCATTCCAGAAGACGACGAACCCTAAGGCCAGGCTTATCAGCCCGGAGGCCGCGGTCAGCACGCGCGGTAATTCCCCTGTCATATCGGAAATTATATCATCTTATTCCAGGTCATAGCGGCAATCCCACAGCCTGCAGGGGCTGAGTATGGTCAGCCCTCCTGTTCATCAAAAACGTTTCAGGCCCATGATCGGGAGGTTATTCCTGGCGGTTGAAGCGCCATACCGCCAGTAGAATAAGGGCGATTCCGACCCCTATAATGACCACAAGATCGAGGGCAAGGGGATAATACTGCACCTTCATCTGGGGCATCTGGGGAATGCTTTGCTTAACCTGGTCGAGCCAGGTCGTAAATTGCGGATTGGCCATCAATTCCGCGGGGGGCGTAGGAAAACCAAACGCCTGAGCGGTCGATGAAGTTATGGCGATGCCCTTAAGCGCGACGCCGCGCATGGCGTCCACCGCGTAGGACATGGGATTGATCTTGGTGAGCACCTGCATCCACTTGGGCAGGTTCTGCAGCGGGAACATGGCCCCGGAGAGAAAGAACATGGGCAGGAGGATGAAGTTCATGATGATCGGGAATCCCTCCATGGAGCGCATGCGGGCCGCGATGAGCACGCCCATCGATGTCAAGCTGACGGCCAAGAGGAACATCGCCACCATCATCATGAGCATTTTTTCCAGGCCATAAGGTATACCCACCAGGGGCATGAAGAGGAGGAGGATGAAGCCCTGCATGAGGGCGGTGGTGCCGCCGCCGAAGACCTTGCCTATAGCCACCGAGGATCGCGGGATGGGGGCCACCAGCATCTCCTTGAGGAAGCCGAACTCCCTATCCCATATAATGGAAATGGCCGAGAACATCGCCGTGAAGAGCACGGTCATGCACACGATGCCCGGGTACATGAAGGTGACGTACTTGGTATCACCGCTGCCGAAAGACTGGAAGGCGGACTGCAGGCCGGTACCCAGGATAAAGAGGTAGATCAGCGGCTGGGCGAAGGCGCCTATGAGGCGTATCCGGTCCCGGAAGAAACGCTTCACGTCTCGCAGCCAGGTTATATAGATGCCGATCGCCAGCTTGTTAAGCTTCTTCCTGAACTCGCCGGTCGCGACCGGTGCGCTGACTTCCTCCATTTTCCTTTCCCCTAACGCCTCATTGGTCCCCTGAAGCCTCGAGCGAATGCGCGCATGTCCGCCAGTTCGTCGGCGCCCCCCGGGCGTATCTCCCGTCCGGTCAGCACCAGGAACACATCATCCAGGGTGGGGCGGTGCAGGCTAATGGAATTAATAGGCACCGGGAAATCCTTGATGAAGTGGGGGATGAAGCTCTCGCCGTTCTCAACCTCGAAGCAGAGGCAGTCCCGGTCCTGGATCATCTCGACCTTGAAGTCCTCGATCAATGCCCTTTCCGCCTCCGTATCATTCTCAGTCGTTATCTTTACCACGTCTCCACCAACCTGGCTTTTCAGCTTCTCCGGGGTGTCCAGGGCGATGATCTCCCCGTAGTCGATAATGGCGATGCGGTCGCAGTTCTCCGCCTCGTCCATGTAGTGGGTGGTAAGAAAGATGGTTATATCATGCCGCTTTTTCAGATCTCGGATGTATTCCCAGATGGAGTTGCGGGTCTGGGGGTCCAGGCCGATGGTGGGTTCGTCCAGAAAGAGCACCTTGGGGTAGTGCAGGAGGCCCCGGGCTATCTCCAGGCGCCGCTTCATGCCCCCGGAGAAGGTCTGCACCCTGTCCTTCTCCCGGTCTTCCAGCTCTACCATCTCAAGTACCTCACTAATGCGCTGGTCCCTTTCCCCCTTGGGTACGCGGTAGGCATAGGCGTGGAACTCCAGGTTCTCCCGGGCGGTGAGGCGGTC
>Ga0315282_10009330_pt1 | contig 15610 bp, 14 predicted proteins | sample YL17G07_20_MG_FD_203693 | JGI IMG/M metagenome (GOLD analysis project Ga0315282, IMG submission 203693) | Sediment microbial communities from Yellowstone Lake, YNP, Wyoming, USA - YL17G07_20 | ecosystem: Environmental > Aquatic > Freshwater > Lake > Sediment | place: USA: Wyoming | collected...
CCATCCTTCGCGATCAACAACGTTGGAACCCTTCTCTTAAGCAGTTTACCTCTTGACTTTCAAGACAGTTGCTTCGGGCATCTCTTCAGGTGCCCCCGAAGGGGTGTGCACCAAGGGTGTCACTCGCGAAAAGCGCTCGTTCGCACTTGTGTCCCCTTTGGGGAATGACAACCCCAAAATACTTAGGCAACCTGCGTAGATGGCTGTCGCACAGGATATAATAAGCCCTCTGATTATCAGACCATCGTTCTTGGAGCCGGGAAATGGAACGCCAAAGTGCACTGACAACCGAAACTTCTTCCAACCGTAAATGGTGGGTTTTCATAGCAGTGGGCATCGGGACCTTTATGTCTGCCCTGGATTCGAGCGTGGTCAATACGATCCTGCCGGTCATGCGCGATTATTTCAAAAGTGACGTGGCCAGCGTGGAGTGGGCGGTGGTGGTCTACCTGTTGGTGGTCACTAGTCTGCTGCTCACCTTTGGCCGGTTGGGCGATTTGCGCGGCCATAAGGGCATGTATGCCGGGGGATTCCTGATCTTTGTCGTCGCCTCAGCGGTGTGCGGCCTGGCGCCCTCCGTGGCTATGCTGGTAGCGGCCCGCACAGTGCAGGCTGTCGGGGCGGCTATGCTGTTTGCCAATGCGCCGGCTATCCTCACCCGCAGCTTTCCCCCCAGCAGCGCGGCCAGGCGCTGGGCCTGCAGGCCATGATGACCTACCTGGGCCTGACCGTGGGGCCTTCGCTGGGCGGCTGGCTGACACAGACAATAAGCTGGCGGGCAGTTTTTTACATCAATATGCCGGTCGGCCTGCTGGCTTTCACCCTCAGCCTGGCCTTCATCCCGGTCGAAAAACCTGGAACATCCCATTCTGAGCGCTTTGACTGGCCTGGCGCCCTGCTGTTCTCGGCCGGGCTGGTGGCGCTGCTGTTGGGGCTGAACCAGGGTGATGCCTGGGGTTGGACTTCCCCGGCTGTTTTACTCTGCGCTGCGGCTGCCTTGATTCTCCTGATCGGTTTTCTCAGGGTCGAGAGGCGTATGCCTTCGCCCATGCTGGACTTGAGCCTTTTCGGCCAGCGTGTTTTCTCGGCCAGCACGGCCAGCGCCGTCCTCAATTACGTCTGCCTGTATTGCGTCATCTTCCTCATGCCTTTTTATCTGCTGCAGGGGCGCGGTCTCAACCCGGCCCAGGCTGGCCTGCTGCTGACTGCCCAGCCGATCATCATGGCCATCATAGCGCCGATCAGCGGGGCGCTTTCCGACCGCATCGGTTCGCGTCTGCTCTCGACCCTGGGCATGCTGGTGATGGCCGCTGGCCTATTCCTGTTATCTACGCTCCAACCAGATTCCTCGAACGGCGCCATCCTGGCCGGGTTGGCGGTCACCGGCCTGGGGACGGGCATTTTCATCTCGCCCAATACCAGCGCCCTGATGGGCAGCGCCCCGCGCCAGCGCCAGGGGATTGCCTCCGGCATCCTGGCGACTGCCCGTAACGTGGGCATGGTGCTGGGAGTCGGGCTGGCCGGGGCCATTTTAACCAGTGTGATGGCCCGCCTGGGTGATACCCGCCTGGATAATAATGCCCTCTTTACCGCCGTCCATACTGGTTTACTGGTGGGGGTTGGCGTGGCCCTGGGGGGAGCCTTGATCTCATCAATCCGCGGTGCAGCCAAAAGCTGATCCTGGATGTATAATCTTAATACCTGCATGGCAGATTCCATTTCGCAGCTAATAAGAAGGAAAATAATATGACCCCCATCAAAGTTGCTTTTATTGGCGCCGGCAGTCGTTCTTTTGGCCCGGCCGTGGTCCGAGACCTGCTGCTCAGCGATGCCCTGGTTGACCAGGGCGTCCAGCTCTCGTTGATGGACATCGTCCCCGAGCATTTGCCGGAAAACGAACAGTACGCCCATTGGGCGATGGAAAAGTTGAACCGAAAAATGGTGGTGACCAAGACCACTTCTCTGCAAGAATCGCTCGAGGGAGCCTGCTTCGTGATCGTAGGGTTGGAGGTCGACCGGTACCTGTACTGGAGCATGGACTTCCACATCCCACGCAAGTACGGTTTCAAACAGGTTTACGGTGAAAACGGCGGGCCAGGCAGCATGTTCCACGCCCTGCGCAACATCGTCCCGGTGGTCGAGGTGGCAAAGCAGATGGAAAGGCTGTGCCCGGACGCCTGGATGCTGAACTTCTCCAACCCGGAACAGCGCCTGTGCGAAGCGGTCAACCGCCTGACCAGCACCAAGGCGGTCGGACTGTGCCACGGCGTGTTCATGGGCCAGCACCAGATCTCGGAAATGCTGGGCATCCCGCGTGAAAATTTGCAGACCAAAGCCTGCGGGCTCAACCATTTCACCTTCTTCCAGGAAATCAAAAACAAAACTACCGGCGAGGACCTGTATCCCGAGCTGGCGCGCGTCGAAAGCCAGGCCCCCTGGGCAACCCAATGGCACGAGCTCGGTCTGGGGCGCATGCTATTCCGCACTTTTGGCCTGTGGCCTTCGCCGGCTGCCAACCATTACGGCGAATACCTGCGCTGGGCGAGCGAATTTATGGCCAGCGAGCTGCACTATTACTACGACGCCATGGAAGGTAAGCCCTGGGAAACCGGCAAAATCCCCGAGTTCGTTTACACCATCGATGGCTTGAACACCGCCCGCCCGTGGCAGCCCGAAAAACAGTCTTTGTCTACCGAGCACCACGAGCACAAGGATAAAGAACTGCGCCCGTCCGGTGAGTTGGCCATCCCCATCATGGAAGGCATTCTGTTCGATAAACAACGTGAGCTGGATGCGGTCATCGTTGAGAACAAAAGCTTCATCCCCAACCTGCCGGAGGGTTCGGCCGTGGAAGTGCCGGCCTACGTGGGCAAAGATGGCATTGCGCCGGTGAAGATGGACCCCCTGCCGGAAGCCATCGCCGCCCTGATGCGCACCCAGTGCAGCATCCAACAGTTGCTGGTCGAGGCTTTTGCCGAGCGCTCGCGCAAGAAGCTGCTCCAGACCATCCTGCTTGACCCCACCGTCGATTCCTACCGGCAGGCGGTGGAAATGATGGACGAAATGATCACCCTGCAACAGGCGCTCTTGCCCAAATTTGTCGATTGAAATGCCAGGGAAAATACTGCGCCGGTGTGATATCTGCGGAAATTTCCATGCCTCTTACATCGTTCCAGAGGGGGATTCCGGGAAACGCTATTACTGCTATAAATGTTGGAAGGCCAGGCAGGTGGCCACACCGGCCCGGCGGCCCGAGGACACCCCAGCTTTTCCGATTAAAAGGCGGAAACCCCCGAACCCCATTTGATCTACCAGAGCCATTGGGTTACCAGTAGTCGCGGGTCAGGTTTCCCAACAGCGCCATCATCGAGCAGTATCATCTGCTAGATTCGAGCATCCGGTGGTCGTGTCGATAGCCCGCGATGGGCATGATCGCTATTTGATGGTGAAGGTCTGACGTTATCCTTATGGTATGACCAAGGGGGAGTTCCCAGCCAGAGATCCTCTGTGCTTACACCTGCTCAACGCGATTGCCAACCAGGTCTTTTATCTCGCGTGCTGTCATGTGACCGGTGCACCGGCTGCCTTCGACACATCGGAGATCAGCGAAGCCCGCTGGTTTACCAAAGACGAAATCTGGCAGATGCTGAGCGCCGGTGAAATCAAAGACGGCTAATCCCTGACCGCCTTCTTACTTGACCAGTACCTATAAAAACTGCTGGCATGTCCCTTTATCCCATGCCAAGGACGCTGTGGGTTTTTCTGGCCTGCGTGCCGTACAGCGCCAGCATTCCCAGCACGGTCAGGGCAGCCCAGAAGACAAACGGCAGGCCAGCGCCCAAAACTGCAAGGCTGTTGCCCAGCGGCGGGGCTAGCAGGCTGCCCAGGTTTGAAAAGACCATTACCAGGCCGGCGGCTGTGCCGGCGTAGGCCGGGCCGATGCCTTCTGTCTCGGTGATGGCGGTTAAAAAGACGGCCATAAAACCATCCCGCACCATGCCCGACAGGCAGACGGCGATCCACACCATCACCCCGTTCACTACCGATAACAGGCCCATCCCCAGGGTAAGCAACAGGGCTGCCCCAACCAGCACTTTTTTTCGCGAGCCCAATCTATCCGACCACAGGGCAATTGGGATGACGCACAGCATGCTGGTGGTATGGAAGGCTGCCAGCGCTCCATCTGCTCTGATCCCGCTCCAGCCCAGGCCGCGCAGGTAGAGCGGGATGTAGCCCAACGCTCCCTGGATGCAGCCACCAATGCCCAGGATGGCCAGGCCAAGCAGCCATACATTCTTGATGCGCCCCACGTGTGCCAGGGCCTGCTGCAGCGAGCCCGAGCTGGCCGCCGGGCTGTGCTGGCCGGCCGGGGTGGGGGCAGGGCGGGTGAAGAGCCAGGGGAGGCTGAGGGCGGTTGTGATGGCGCCGTAGAAGAACAGGACGTTGCGCCAGCCTCCCAGCCAGGGCGACAGGAGCGAGGCGCTGGCCAACGAGCCAATCACGAAGCCCAGCGCCATGCCCATCGAGAGGACGCCGTTGGCCAGACCCAACTGGCGCGACGAAAACCAGATGCCGCAGGTTTTAATCACGTTCATGCCGACGAAGGGGGTCAGGAAACCCACCAGAAAAACCGCCGCGGCCAGGCCGGTGAAGCTGTTGGCCACGCCGCGCAGACCGCCCACCAGGCCCACCAGCAGGCAGCCGGCGGTCAGGATGCGCTTGGGGCCAAAGCGGTCTCCCACCGCCCCGCCAATCAGGCTGGTTAATATGCCGGGCAAGGCGGCGATGCCCCAGATCAGGCCCACCTCCACCAGGCTCAGGTTCAGGTCTTGCGAGATTTCTTTGAACAGCACCGGCAGGCACATGGACGGCACAGCCGACGCCAGGGTGTTGGTCAAGGCGGCCAGGATGAGGATATACCACCTGTAAGGGGATTCGCTATACGGTTTGTTCACTCGAGAACCTGTCTGGTGAAATTCGTTCTAGCTTACCATAAAAAATGGATTTCTTCAGGGAAAGTCATCTTGAGGCTGGCAGGGAAAGTCATCCTGAGGCTTGACGACGCCCTTGGCGCGCCCGCAGGGGTGGGGATCTTCTCCAGCCGGTGGAGGCTTACTTTATAAATCTACTCTTAATAGTCCAATATTGAATGGTTCTTGAACCATAAATTAATTCCTCTTTCGTATCTTAATGTCTATCTGATTGGAAGACTTTCTACATCCATGTCGTCTAATTAGCGTAAGAAGAGATTAAAGGTAAGATTATGTCAATGAACAGAACCAACCTTTTGATCGATCTGGCTATTTTCGGTGTGTTCCTGGTCGCCGCCAACCCCGACCTGACCGGTTTGGCCGTCCACGAATGGCTGGGGGTGGCCTTCGCCGGGGCTCTGATCGTCCACTTGCTCCTGCACTGGCGCTGGATCGCCACCCTCACTCTGCAATTCTTCCGACAGCTCTGGCACGACTCACGCCTGCAATACGTGGTGGATGGGTTGCTGTTTATCTCCTTCACCGCCGTGGTGATGAGTGGCCTGATGATCTCCCGGATCGTGCTGCCTTTCTTGAGGATCGCCATGACGACCAACCCGGCCTGGCTCCCCCTGCATGACCTGTCCGCTAATGCCTCCTTGGTGTTGATGGCGGTGCACACAGCTTTACATTGGGATTGGATCGTCAAAACTTTCAAACGCGGCATGGTCGAGCCCCTGGCTGGCCTCCTGCATGGCAAGCGGCTGGCTGCCCCAGCGCCGGTCAAGGTTGAAAAATAAAGGAGCCGCCATGTTCAAAATTACTGGCCGCATCGTCTTGATTTTAATCGCAGCCGGCCTGGTGGCGAACGTCCTCTACCTGCTGGTCAACGGCGCCGCCGGTCAGCCCGGACTGCTCAGCAGTCTGGATCGCCGCGGGCGCTTTGGCGGCGGCCTCAGAAGCACCGCCAATGGGCCGGCAACCCCCGGCGCCTTTCTGGCCCAGGGCGTCTCCAACCTGGCCTTGCGCTCCGATTTTGGGGCGGGCGGCTTCCGCGAGCGCATTTCGCTTGGACGCGGCATTGCGGGCCTGGTCAGCGATTTGATTATCGCGACCTTGATTACGGCGCTGGTCGTGCTGGTACACGGGGCAATAAAGAAGGCGCTTAGCCGGCCGCCGGTAGAAACCGCCTGACCGGCAGCCGGCCGGCTTGCCGGAGACCCAATAAAAGGGACGCGGTCAATCACTCGAAAGAATGAGCCTGTCAGGCAGCACCTGGCCTTTGAACTGGCTCATGTAGAGGCGGTGGTAAAAGCCTTTCTGCGCCAGCAGGCTTGCATGCGTGCCGGTCTCGATGATCTCACCATTGTGAATAACCAGCACCTGGTCGGCGTCGCGGATGGTGCTCAACCGGTGGGCGATGACGAAGCTGGTGCGCCCTTTCATCAGCCGCATCAGCCCTTCCTGAAGGTGCTTTTCGGTACGTGTGTCCACGTTGCTGGTGGCCTCATCGAGGATAAGGATATCCGGGTCGGCCAGGATGGCGCGGGCAATGGCCAGAAGCTGGCGCTGCCCCTGGCTCAGGTTGCTGCCGCGCTCGCTCAACACGGTCTGGTAACCTTGCGGCAGGCGGCGGATGAAGGCGTCGGCATTGGCCAGCCTGGCGGCCTGGATTACCTCTTCATCGGTCGCTTCGAGTCGCCCATAGCGGATGTTCTCTATCACCGGGGCAGCGAAGAGGAAATTGTCCTGCAGCACCAGGGCCAGCTTGCGCCGCAGGTCATCCTTTTTGACCGCCTTCACGTCCAACCCATCGATGCGGATCGACCCGCGGTCCACGTCGTAAAAGCGGGTGAGCAGGTTGGCAATAGTGGTTTTACCCGCCCCGGTCGGTCCCACCAGGGCGATCATCTGCCCCGCTTTGGCGTGCAGGTTGACTTCTTTGAGCACCGGCACGTTGGGGTCATAGCCAAAGTCGACCTGGTCGAAGGTCACGTTCCCGTGCACGTGCTCCAGGGCCTGGGCATCCGGCGCGTCTGTCTCGGGGAGCTCATCCATCAGGTCGAAGACGCGTTCTGCCCCGGCCAGCGCGGATTGGATCGAGGTGAACAAATTGGCGATCTGGTTGAGCGGGAAACCCAACCGCCCAGCATAGTTAACGAAAGAGGCAATCTCGCCTACTGTGGCCATTCCCAGCACCGCCAGCCAGCCTCCGGCGCTGGCCACGATGGCCAGGCCCAGGTAGTTGACCATGTTCATCAACGGTCCCATGAAGCTGGCAAAGATACGGGCGCGCTGCGCCACCTTGCGCAGGCGCTGGTTGGCCACGGCGAAGGTCTCCTGCGTGGTTTGTTCGCGCACGAAAGCTTTCACCGTGCGCTCGCCTGTGATGGTTTCTTCGATGATCCCATTCAGCGCCCCCAGGTTTTGCTGGGTCTCGCGGAACCCCTGCCGCGTATGTTTGGCGATAAAGCGCGTGAGCACGTAGGTCAGCGGCATCACCACCAGCGCCACCCCTGCCAGCAGGCGGTTGAGCAGGAGCATAATAATAATTACCCCCACCAACCCGAACAGGCTGGAGAGCAACTGGCTGAAACTGGAGGCCAGCACGTTGCTGACGTTATCCACGTCGTTGGTCAGGCGGCTCATCAACTCACCGTGGGCGCGCTGATCGAAGAAGCGCAGCGGCAGGGTTTGCAGCCTGGCGAAAAGGTCCCTGCGCATGTCGCGCACCGCTTGCTGGGCTACTCCGGCCATCAGGTAAGTCTGCAGCCAGGTGCCAGCCGCGGCGATAATGTAAGTTCCGCTCATCAACCCTAAAAAGGGGGCCAGCCCAGTCAGGTCGCCTTTATTGATATAGCTGTCGATAGCTTTACCCATCAAGTACGGCCCCAGCAGGTCGACCAGCGAAGTTACCACCACCAGCACGGTTGTGCCCACCAACAGCCCGAGCTGCGGCTTGAGGTAGCCGCCCAGGCGCGCCAACGTGCCGCGTGGGTTTTTCGATTTCTCCACCTCGCGGAACATGCTCATCGGGCCGCCTGGACGGAAACCCAACGGCAGCGCCTGCCGGTTTTCCGGATTTGTTTTGCTGCTGCCCGATTTATTCATGGAGGGTCACCCCGTTGCCCAGTTGCGAATCGTAGATTTCCCGGTAAATGGGGCTGTTGGCCATCAGTTGGCGGTGCGTGCCCTCAGCCACGATCTGCCCGTCGTCCAGTACGAGGATTTTATCCGCCTTCAGCACGGTGCTGATGCGCTGGGCGATGACGAAAGCCGTGCACTGCTGCATGAGATGATCCAGGGCCTCCTGGATCCTGGCTTCGGTTTCCACATCGACTGCGCTGGTGCTGTCGTCTAGGATCAGGATGGCCGGTTTGATCAACAGCGCCCGGGCGATGGCGATGCGCTGTTTTTGCCCGCCGGAAAGGTTGACGCCGCGCTGGCCCACCTGTGTGTTGTAGCCTTCCGGCAGGGACAAGATGAACTCATGCGCCTGGGCAGCTTTGGCAGCCGCGATGACCTCTTCTTGGCTCGCCTCAGGTTTCCCGTAGCGGATATTATCGCGGATGGTGCCGCTGAACAGCACAGTCTCTTGCAAGGCTACCCCAACCTTGCGACGCAGCGACTCCTGGTCCAGGTCGCGCACGTCCACGCCATCCACGGTCACACGCCCGGAAGTGACGTCGTAAAAGCGCGGGATCAGGTGCACCAGGCTGGATTTTCCTGCTCCGGTGGTGCCCAGCAAGGCCACAGTCTGTCCCGGATATGCGCGGAAGCTGACCCCTTTGAGAACCGGGTCGCGGCCGTCGCCGCTGTAGCTGAAGGCCACGTTTTCGAAAGTCACCCGGCCCTGTTTGGGCAGGTCACGCCGCGCCCCGGCCTTGTCTTGTACTGAAGGTTCTTTATCGATCACTTCCTGGATGCGTTTGGCAGAGGCTTCGGCGCGCGCCAGTTGGATCACCATCTGGCTGACCATCATCAACGAGAAAAGGGTGGTCATCAGGTAGTTGACGAAGGCAATAATCTGCCCGATATGCATGTTCCCTTGGGTTACCTGTATACCGCCGAACCACAGCACGCTGACGATGCCCATGTTCATCGTCATCATCATAAACGAAGGCATGGCTGCCACGGTGCGGGCAGCCTGCACCGATTGGTTGGTCAGTTTGTCGTTGGCGCTCCCGAAGCGAGATTCTTCGTGGCTGGCGCGCACAAAAGCCTTGACCACGCGCACGCCGGCCAGGTTTTCCTGCATCACTTCATTCAGGCTGTCCAACCGTAGCTGCACTTTAGTGTACATCGGCGTGGCCCGGTTGATCACCCACAGCACAGCCACCAGCTCGATGGGCATCAACACCAGGGGCAGGAAGGCCAGTTGCGGGCTGGTCACGATCGCCATCACCAGGCTGCCGATCAGCAGCAGCGGCGCCCTTACCAGCATGCGCAGGATCATCAAAATGGCCTCCTGCACCTGGGTGACGTCGTTGGTCAGGCGCGTGATTAACTGCCCGGTATCCAGCTCATCCAGGTTGCTGAACGAGAAGGTTTGCACTTTGTCGAAGAGATACTGCCGCAGGTCGGCGCTAAAGCCCTGTACGGTCATTTCAGCAAAGATGCCGTTGCTCATCCCTCCCAGCGCGCCGATCACGGTCAGCGCCACCATCAGCAGACCGGTCTGGATGACCAGGTTCAGGTTCAGTTGGGCGATACCCTGGTCGACGATGGTCTGGATCAGCCGGGGCTGCATCAGGTTCATGGCCACTTCCAGGGTCATCAGCAGCGGCGCCAGGGCGATCCAGCGCCAGTAGGGTTTCAGGAACCTGGTCAGTTTAAAACCTGAATTCATAGCGTCTCACCGATAACATTGATCAGGTTTTGGAGGATACGCTGCAGGAAACGGCGCAGGAGGAGGCGTTCTTCGGTGGTGAAACCGGCAAAGGTGTCGGCTTCCATCGTATCCCACACTGTCTGCACCTGGGCCTGGATGGAGCGCCCGGCCTCGGTCAGATAGACGCGCGAGACGCGCTGGTCGTTGGCATCCGGACGGCTTTGAACGAAGCCGGCCTTTTCCATGCGCTGCAGCATTTTGGTAATCGTCGCTGGGGTATTTTGCAGGCGTTCGGCCAGCTCGGTGTGGGTCAGACCTTCCTGCTCCCACAGGGCAAACAAGACAGGCGGCTGGCCTCGGTAAAGCCCGATGGCTTCCAGCAGGATGTTGGCTCTTAAATGGTGGTGGTGGCAGACCTGCGCCAGTAGAAAATCGAGGGTATTAGGCTGATCGGACGGTTGCATGTTGCCCTCCTGGAAAATAATTTAGCCGGCTAATTATTAGCCGGCTAAATTATAGTTGATTTACAGATTGAGTCAAGGGTAGGTTCAGAAGGATGGGCGGTGAATTATGATTCCATCTCTCTCTGCCTGGAGCGTATCAGGCGCGCATTGCTACCAGGGCCACATCGTCGGCCTGCGTACAGCCTGCCTGGTAAGCGAACAGCTCGGTCCATACATGATCACACAGATCTTGCGCCGTACCGGTCAGGCCTCCCGTAAAAGCGGCGCGCAGGCGCTCCTGTCCAAAGGAGATACCCGCAGGGTTGGTCATATCCGTGGCGCCGTCGGTGTACATCAGCATTGTGCTCCCGGAGGGGAATGGAATCAGCTGCTCGTCCAGGAGTGGATTATCGAACAACCCTAATGGCTGGCCGGTGGCATGAGCAGGCTGGTATAGTTCCCCATTGGAATAGATAAACAGCGGGACCTCATGTCCGGCGCGAGTATAGGTGAACACACCCTGCTTGCGGTCGAGGATGCCGTAAATGACGGTGACAAACATCCCTGCTTCATTCATTTCGAGTAAATGATGGTTGACGCGCTGCAGCACCCGGCTGGGTGAATTAGAGCGGTGAGCCTCGGCGCGCATCAAGCTGCGTGTGAGAGCCATGAAGATAGCCGCCGGCATACCTTTATCGGAAACATCTCCGATCACAATCCCAAGTGAATCCCGTCCAAGCTGCACGAAATCGAACAGGTCGCCGCCGACGGCGCGGGCCGGGACGAAGCGCACCCCAAAAGTGTAACCAGGCAGGTCGGGCAGGGCGTGCGGGAGGATGCTTTCCTGGATCCAGCGTGCCATGCGCAGCTCATGCTCCAGTTTTTCTTTCTCGACCAGTTGCGCCTGGGCTTCTTTTAGCTCCTGGTAGGCTCTAGACAGCAGGAGGTTCTTCTCGTGCAGGTCATTGATCGTGGTGTTATCGGTATCGCGCAGGCGCAGGCTGAGCACGCGCACCATCTCATAAGCCAATGCCGGGCGCCGCTGTAACAGGGCATCGAAATTGGTGCGATCCATCTCCAGCAGGTCGACCGGTGTGGTGGTGCGTATGCTGGCAGTGCGCAGCCCATCCGGATCGAGCAGGGCCATCTCGCCGAAAAAATCTCCGGCTTTGCGCCGGTTGAGCAGCCTTTCGTCAGGAGTTCCCAGGGCTTTGACCACTTCAACAACGCCCCGGGTAATGATATAGAACCGGTCTCCGCGTTCGCCTTCCTGCAGCATCAGCGTATTCGCCGGGACTTTGACTTCCCGCATGATCTCTGCCAGGTATTGGATCTCGACGCCGCTCAACGATGCAAACAGTTGCACCTGTTTGATCATCGCTTCTTTCTCCAGACAGACTGCCATCACGCATGCCTCCCTGAACTGATAATCCAGCGGTTTATCCGGTATGAGCGGATGATTCGATTGTATTTACCCCGGAATTTAAATTCATTCTATCACAATCCAGTAGACGGAGTTTGTATATGGTAAAATTTTTATAGCTAAATGGATCAATCAAATCTTGAAGATTGGAGTAAATCACATGGATCAGGACCAGGTTTCTGTACCGGATAAGGCGAAGTGGTGGGTCAACGACCGCTTCGGTATGTTCATTCATTGGGGGCTTTACGCCCTGCCGGCGCGGCACGAGTGGATCAAAAATTTTGAAAAAATCCGCGACGAAGACTATCAGAAGTATTTCGATAATTTCAATCCCGATTTATACGACCCGGCCAAGTGGGCGAGTGCGGCTAAAGCGGCCGGAATGAAGTATTTTGTGATCACTACCAAGCATCACGAAGGCTTCTGTCTGTGGGATTCAAAATATACCGATTACAAAGCCACCCATACCCCTTGCGGCAGGGATTTGATCCGCCCCATGGTGGAGGCGTTCCACGCCGAAGGCTTGAAGGTTGGTTTCTACCATTCCCTGCTCGACTGGCACCATCCCCAGTTCCCGGTGGATATGCTGCACCCGCGCCGCGATGACGAGGAGTACAAATCCGCCAACCGCGACCGGGATGTGCGGGGGTATGCCGAATACCTGTACAACCAGGTCACCGAACTGTTGACCAATTACGGCAAGATCGATTACCTTTTCTACGACTTTTCATACCCGCAGATGGCCGGGGGTAAAGGACGCAATGACTGGCAGTCCGAAAAACTGCTCGAGTTGACTCGCCGCCTGCAGCCGGATATCATCGTCAACGACCGGTTGGACCTCAACGACGTGGCTGGCGGCTGGGACTTCAAGACTCCCGAACAATTCATGGCGCGCGAGTGGGTAAAAGTAAAAGGTAAACCGGTATTATGGGAGACCTGCCAGACCTTCTCAGGCTCATGGGGTTATCATCGCGATGAAACCAGTTGGAAGAGCGTCGAGCAGTTGGTCAAGATGCTGGTTGACACGGTCAGCAAAGGCGGCAACCTGCTGCTCAACGTTGGCCCGACCGCCCGCGGCGAGTTCGACCAGCGCGCCCTTGACCGGCTGGAGGGTATGGGCAAGTGGATGGCTCAGCATGGACGCTCGGTATATGGTTGCACCCAGGCTCCGGCGGAATTCAGGGTCCCACAGGACTGCCGCCTGACCTACAACCCGCAGACCAACCGCATTTACGTGCACCTCTTTAGCTGGCCTTTCCGTGACCTGTTCCTGGATGGATATGCCGGAAAAGTGGCCTACGCCCAACTGCTGAACGATGCCTCCGAGGTAACCTTTGTAAAGCCAGACATCCACTTCGGCACCGACAGCGACATCCCCGCTGATACCCTGACCTTGCGCCTGCCGGTGCACAAACCGGATGCGGTGGTGCCGGTCATCGAGCTGATTTTGAACGGATAAACAAGAACTCCCACAGATTAACCTGTGGGAGTTTTATTTTCAGCAATCACAAACGGATTTATGATTCGTACATGGTTATAAATCTGTGTCTCGCTTAGGTCTTCAGACCAGATTTGCTTACAGTCAACATGTATAGCACTTTGGATAATCATTGCATCCCAAAAGGATATTTTATACCGGCGGCAAATTTCAATCGCTTGTTGGACATCTTCTTTACCCGGAACAGACGTTTGCCAGGTAGATAAATCTCGAATGATCTGGGCAGCGAGTTCGGTATCCAAAGGGGGATTAACTTTCTTCGTAAGACTCACAAAAAGTTCTTGTAATACCTGGATGCTTATACATCCCTGGCTGGAATCCCAAAGTTGCCTTACTAATGCAAGGGCAGTTTCATGTTTTTTGCCGGTTGATAGATCATAAGCATATACAAAAATGTTTGTATCGACAAATTCCAGTTTAATCTCATCGCTCATGTAATTCCTCGCGATGGCTGGGCTTAGTGTTACCTAGCCCTAGATTAAACCCACGTTCAAGCCATTCCATTTGTCGCTGGCGGGCTATTGTGTAACCAGCCTCCTCTTCGATCAGTTTTTCAAGAGTTTCTGTTAGCAAATGGGAAACCGAGGTCTGTCGTTCTGCGGCAAGAATCTTGATTTTTCTTAAAACCTTTTTAGGTATTGAAAGGGTGATATTTTGCGTTTCCATAATATATATCCACGCTATTAAGTGTACCACGTAAAAGCGTGCAAATCAAGGATTACTTTGCACGTCCCACAACACGTCAGCCAGTTCTTCCAGGGTGGATACCTGGCGCAGCCTCGGTTCACGCTGAAACACCGGCCCCAGCACGTCGAAGCGGTGCAGCAAGGCCATGTTCATGGCCCGGATTGGCAGCTTGCGGTGCGCCTGCTCATCCAATCCATAAGCGTCCAGGTAGGCCGCCAGCAGACGTTTTTCGCCATGGAACAGGTCCAGGTGAAGCGCCACCAGCTCGTAATAGAAGTTGCCGATCATGGCGTCGCCAAGGTCGATCAGGGCCAGCGAATTCCAGCGCCCGCCTTCCAGCCTCCCAAGCACATGGTCGGCGGTCAGATCGGCATGAATCAGATGTGGGGTGGAACGGGTATCGACCAGTTCGTCCAAAGGCTGCAAAAAATCATCCAACTGCGAAAACAAGCCTTCCGGAAGGCAGCCCCATTTCTGGAAAGACTGCCGGCACGTGGCGCGCTGTCTTTGCAGCAGATCGACAAAAGTATCCCAGGCAGGCTGAAAAATTTTCGACACGGGCAGAGCGGCCTGATGCATGCGCAGGGTCAATTCCGCCATCCACCGCGTCAGGGCCAGCTTATCCTCGAAGTTGACTTGCTCGTAGACCTCGCCAATACTTTCACCTGGCACAAATTGGAATACGAGGTAAGGCCATTGCCACCCTGGACCCGCCTGAAAAAGCTGGCCCACGGCGACAATTTCCGGAAAGGGCAGGGCAAGTGATTCAGCCCATTTGCCCAGTTCCAGTTCAACCTGAAAGGTTTCGCCGCCATCGAACAGGTGCCCGAAGAATTTGACTACCCACAGATCATCTACGATGAAGGTAGGGCAGGTGCCAGGCACGCCAATACGGATCACCCGCCCAGGGGTAAGCGCGTGCTGCCGGCATACCTGCTCAACGTAAGGCTGCCAGGCGGTGGGGTCGGCGAAATAGCGCTGGTAACCCTCAATATTTTCGAGTTGATCGAACAGATCGGCGGGTGAAGACTCGCTCAAACCAGAATCACTTTATTTTCAATCAGCCACTGCACCGATTCATACACCCCTTGCAAGGAACTGTAGCGCGGGCGGTAATCCAGCAAGCGTTGAGCTTTGGCGATGCTGCAATTGGGACTGTGAGCAATGTGATCCCAGGTGGCTTCTGCATCTTCCGGGCTAACCGTAGCGCGCCATTCCCCCCAGGGCAGGTAACGCAGGACAGCCGGCTGACCGAACCAGCCTGCCACAGCTTCGGCGTAGCCGCGCAGCGAGAGCGCAGCCGGCGACACAACGTGGAAGCTCTCGCCCACGGCAGTGCTCCGATTGGCCAGCGCCTTCATGAAGGATTGAGCCACATCATCGGCGTGGACGTGATGGACTGTCTCCATGCCAAGATTTGGCAAGGCCAGCTCTTCTCCGTGCGCCAGCTTCTCGAAAACCTGCGGGTTGAAATGGCCGGCTGGGTTGAGCGGCGCCCATCCCGGGCCGACGATGTGCCCGGGATGCAGCAGCGTGGCCGGAAAACCATGCCGGCGCGCCTGGTCGAGCAAGTAAGCCTCGATGGCTGCCTTTTGAATGCCATACTCACCAAAAGGACGGCGCGGCTGCTGCTCGGTGACCGGCACTTCCAGGCTGGGGCCGTGTACCCAGATCGTGCCGCAATGCAGAAAATGTTGTACCTGCCCGTCCAAGGCTTCGGAAAGCTGGCGAGCGCTGTCCAGGGTAAAGCAGATCATA
>Ga0315282_10009331_pt1 | contig 15608 bp, 17 predicted proteins | sample YL17G07_20_MG_FD_203693 | JGI IMG/M metagenome (GOLD analysis project Ga0315282, IMG submission 203693) | Sediment microbial communities from Yellowstone Lake, YNP, Wyoming, USA - YL17G07_20 | ecosystem: Environmental > Aquatic > Freshwater > Lake > Sediment | place: USA: Wyoming | collected...
TCCGCTTCCCGAAACTCCGGTCAGGCAAACAAATTTGCGCAAAGGGAACTCCACATTGATATTTTTCAGATTATTGGCTCTGGCGCCGATGACTTTCAATTTTTCGGTAATTTTCGTATGCCTGTGCTGGGGCAATTCGATTTTCCGCTTACCCGTAAGGTATTGTAAGGTCAGAGATTTATTGATTTGCTGCGGATTCTTCAATAATTTTTGTACTTCTCCCGCAACAACCACTTCTCCGCCGTTTTTCCCCGCTTCCGGTCCCAAATCCACCAGGTAATCTGATTCCTTGATTGTTCTTTCATCGTGCTCAACCACGATTACCGTATTTTTCTGCTCTTTTAAGGATTTCAGGGTGTTAATCAGTTTTTCCGTATCGCGTTCGTGCAAACCGATTGTCGGCTCATCCAAAACATACAAAGTATTGGCCAGTTGCGAGCCGATTTGCGAAGCCAGACGAATACGCTGCGCTTCCCCGCCGGACAGGGTTTCCGCATGGCGGGTCAAAGTCAAATAATCCAATCCAACCTGCAACAGAAATCTCAAGCGGTCGATGATTTCTTTTAAAGCGTTAATCGCAATCTTGCGCTCGCGTTGGGTCATTTTCTTTTCGAATTCGTTGAAAAACTCGTATGCTTTATCGATAGTCAAATCGCTGACTTCAAAAATATTTTTCCCCTTGATTCGTACTGACAGCGCTTCGGGTTTCAGGCGTTTTCCCTTACAGACCGGACAAATTTTATCCAGAAACAAATCTTCTTTTCCCAAACCGTGACAATCTAGGCATGCGCCGTAAGGACTGTTAAAGGAAAAAAGGCGCGGCTCGACTTCGGGAAAAGAAAATCCGTCATTGGCGCAGCTCCACTTACTCGACAAAAGCATTTCGAGGTCTTTATTGAAACTTGCGATTACCAGGCCCTTACTGTAATTAAGCGCATTTTCCACTGACTCGACCAGCCTGCCCTCATCCGAGGGCATTACCTTATCCATCACGATATCGATGTTGTGATTATTATATTTTGACAAAACAATCCGATCGTGAAGAGAATATATTTTCCCGTCGATGCGCGCCTCGGAAAATCCCAAAGATAAATAATCGTAAAAAAGCTGGTAATACTCCCCTTTTCTCCCGCGAATCACCGGCGACAAAATCAAAATCGCTTTCGTACCCACTTCTTTTGCCTTGTCCTTAATCATATCCACGATTTCATCAACGGAAAGCTTCTGGATTTTCTGGCCGCAAACAGGGCAAAACACTTCGCCCAAACGCGAAAACAAAACGCGCAGATAATCATAAATCTCGGTCAAGGTGCCTACGGTCGAACGCGGATTATGCGAAAGCGCGCGCTGGTCAATGGCGATTGCCGGCGACAACCCAGAAATTTCGTCCACATCGGGCCGGTCCAACTGCCCCAGAAACTGGCGCACGTAAGGCGACAAAGATTCGATATATCGACGCTGACCTTCGGCAAATATCGTATCAAAAGCCAAGGAAGATTTTCCGCTTCCCGAAACTCCGGTGAAAACCACAATCTTTTCCTTGGGAATTTCCAAGTCGATATTTTTCAGATTGTGCACCCTCGCACCTTTAATGATAATTTTTTCTTCCATATTAATCGAAATCCAGTAAGTTTTCTATTTTTTTACGGATGGTTTCCGGCGTAATGCCGTGTTTTTTATTGTATTCGAGCTGAATTTTTCTTCTGCGCTCGACTTCTTTGATTGCACGCTTTATCGAACCCGTCAGTATGTCGGCATATAAAATCACTTTGCCCTTAACATTTCTGGCGCAGCGGCCCATGGTCTGAATCAGGGATGTCTCACTGCGTAAAAATCCTTCGCGGTCAGCATCCAGAATTGCCACCAGGGTTACTTCGGGCAAATCCAAACCCTCACGCAACAAATTAACCCCGACCAAAATATCGAATTCACCCTCGCGAAACGAGGTGAGAATTTTTGCTCTCTCCAGGGTTTGCGTTTCCGAGTGCATCCACTTGGCCTTGAAACCTTTTTTCAGCAGAAATTCGCTCAAATCTTCGGCTTGTTTCTTGGTTAGAGTATTGATAATCGCCCGTTCCTGCAATTTTACGATTTCATTGATTTCTTCGATAATATCGTCAATTTGGGAATAATTTTTCTTTTTGTCGAAAACCTTTCTTATTTCTACTGGTGGGTCAATCAACCCGGTCGGCCTAATAATCTGCTGAGCAACTTGAGCGGATTTTTTCATTTCCCAATCCGCCGGAGTGGCGGAGGTAAAAATTACCTGGTCGATTCTCTTTTCGAATTCATCAAATTTTAAGGGACGATTATCCAATGCCGAAGGCAAACGCCAGCCATATTCAATCAGGGTTTGTTTTCTGCTTCTGTCGCCCTCATACATTCCGCGCACCTGCGGAACGGCAATATGCGATTCGTCGATAATGGTTAAAAAATCCGGCTTTTTGTTTTTAATGGGGAAATAAGAAAGCAAAGTTTCCGGCGGTTCACCGGCCAGCTTCCCGGTCAGATGCCTTGAATAATTTTCAATTCCGTGACAATAACCAATGGAACGTATCATTTCAACATCATATCTAGTTCTGCGTTCCAGTCTTTCCGCTTCGAGGTAAAAACTTTTTTTCTGAAAATAATTCAGGCGTTCTTTAAGTTCTTTTTGGATTTCGGCAATCGCTTTTTCGCGCTCTGGTTCGGTGGAAACGAAATGTTTGGGCGGAAAAATCACCAACTCTTTTGGCTTTTCGATAAATTTTTGCGTTAACGGATCGACCAATGCCAAAGTTTTAATTTTCTGATTTTCGATTTCGATATAATGCGTTACGTCTCCCGATGCGGGCATAATTTCAAAAACATCTCCGCGCACCCGGAAAAATCCTCGCTTTAATGCGGAATTGGTACGCATAAACTGAATTTTTACCAACTGCCTGATTAAATCTCCGCGCGTAATCGGCTTTCCGATTTCCAAATGTAAAGATGCGCCCAAATAAGTCAGGGGCAAACCGAGATTATAAATACAAGAAACCGAAGCCACGATAATCACGTCGCGCCTGGTCATTAAGGCACTCGTGGCACGATGGCGCAATTTATCGATTTCTTCGTTAATCATCGCTTCTTTTTCGATATAGGTATCGGTAATCGGCATATACGCCTCTGGCTGGTAATAATCGTAATAGGAAACGAAATAATTCACCGAATTTTTCGGAAAGAAATTTTTATATTCCCGGTACAATTGCGCTGCCAAAGCTTTATTCGGCGCCATAACCAAAACTGGCCTGTCAAAATGAGCTATGACATTAGCCACAGAAAACGTTTTACCGGAACCCGTAACGCCCAAAAGTGTCTGATAGCGGTAATCTTCCTTGATTCCACGGACCAGTTTCTTGATTGCTTCGGGTTGGTCGCCGGTTGGTTTGTAATTGGATTGCAGTTTAAATATCGACATATAACACAAATATCGCCGCTTTGCGGTTATATAACACCCACCAATCAATTCATACATTTACTGTACCAGAAACTTTCAAAAAACAAAAGGGCGTTATTGTAAACGCCCTTTTTCATCATGAACACTGGAATGGCCTGGCTGGCCGCAGCCATGCTCTACAACTAAACCGTTTTCATCCCTAGCACAAACACAACCCTTTAATGTAATGCAGCCACATGTCCAAGATTCCGAAATCGCTTGTTCGTGACATTCTTTGCAAGTGCTTAAGCTCGGCATTTCTTTAACTCTTGCCATTTGTGTCCTCCTTTTTATTAAAATGTTCTGATAATTGCATATTATAACGAAACACAAAATTACGCAAATCAAAAGCCCCGCAAAAGCGGGGCTTTTTGTCTGTATTATTAAGTATTTCTAGAATTTCACTTGCGGAACTTCTTTATCGGCTACATTTTCGACTTCGAAAAAATCACGCTTCTGGAAATTCAGCATTTTAGCGACGATGTTCGAAGGAAAACTTTCGATTCTGATATTCAAATCTCTGACATTTCCGTTGTAAAATCTGCGCGCTGCCTGGATTTTATTTTCCGTATCGGAAAGTTCTGTTTGCAAAGACAAGAAATTCGTATTTGCTTTCAATTCGGGATATGCTTCGGCAACGGCAAAAAGGGTTTTTAGAGTTCCGGATAAAGCATCTTCGGCTTTTGCCTTTTCACCGATACCCTGCGCGCTGATTGCTTTTGCGCGGGCATTGGTAACGCTTTCGAATGCCTGTTTTTCGTGTGCGGCATAACCCTTAACCGTTTCTATCAGGTTCGGAATCAAATCGTGCCTTCTTTTCAATTGCACGTCGATATCCGACCATGCTTCATCGGTTCGATTTTTCAGACGGATTAAACCGTTGAAAATGCCGATTGCCCAGAAAAAAGCAATGAGGATAATTGCAATAATTATGTATAATATTGCCATAAAATTAAAACTAAAATTGGATTAATGATTAAGAGATAATTATACCATTTTTTACTTTAGTAATCCATCGGCGGCATTCCTGCGTTTTCTTTCTTTTCTTCAGGCTTGTCGGTGATAACCGCTTCGGTGGTCAAAAATACCGAAGCCATGGAAGCGGCATTCTGCAGAGCGCTTCGGGCTACCTTCAAAGGATCAATGATTCCTGCTTCAATCATATTTACTCTTGATTTCTTGATATTTCTCGGATCGATTTTACTGAAATCGTAGCCGATATTTTCTTCTTTACGAATATCTTCAACCATAATCGAAATGTCCTTAATGCCCGCGTTTTCCGCAATTTGTCGCAATGGGGATTCCAGCGCTTTTTCCACGATTTTAACGCCGATTTTTTCCTCTTCCGACAATTCTCCTTTGATAATCTCATTAAGCGAAAATGCCGCCCGAATCAATGCTGCGCCGCCGCCCGGAACTATTCCTTCTTCGATTGCGGCTCTGGTGGCATTCAGGGCATCTTCGATTTTAAATTTTTTGTATTTCATTTCCGCTTCGGTGGCTGCGCCGACTTTGATTATCGCCACGCCTCCCGAAAGCTTTGCCAACCGTTCCTGCAGTTTTTCTTTGTCGAATTCCGAATCGGTTTTTTCGAGCTGTGCTTTGATTTGCTTAATTCTGTCTTCGATGTTTTTCTTCTCGCCCTTTCCTCCGACAATAGTTGTGTGTTCTTTCGTGGAAACAATTTTGGTTGCCTGGCCGAGCATTTCAATTTCCACGCCCTCCAGTTTCAATCCGATTTCTTCAGAGATAACCCTTCCTCCGGTTACGATAGCAATATCCTGAAGCATTTCTTTTCTTCTGTCGCCGAAACCCGGCGCTTTAATCGCCAGAGAATTAAAAGTTCCGCGAAGTTTATTCACCACCAGCGTCGGTAGTGCTTCACCTTCAACATCCTCGGCAATAATCACCAAGGATTTTTTACCCAACTGGCTCAGTTTTTCCAAAAGAGGCAAAATATCATTAATCGACGATATTTTCTGGTCAGTAATCAAAATATACGGATCCCGATATTCTGCTTCCATTCTTTCGGCATTGGTTACCATATAATGAGAAATGTAACCGTTATCGAATTGCATGCCCTCGACCAGTTCTTTGGAAAGACCGAAAGTTTGCGATTCTTCAACGGTTACCACGCCGTCTTTTCCGACTTCTTCCATGACTTCGGCAATCAAATCTCCCACTTCTTTGTCTTCGCTGGAAATCGTGGCTACCTGCGCTTTTTCGGTTTTTGTTTTTATCGGTTTCTTGATTTTATTCAAAATTTCTATGGTCGCTTTTACCGCTTTGTCGATTCCTTTTTTGATTTCCATGGGATCGCTGCCTGCGGTTACATTCTTTAGTCCTTCTTCGACCATTGCCTGCGCCAAAACCACGGCCGTAGTCGTACCGTCACCGGCAACATCGTTGGTTTTTTCCGCAACTTCCTTTATTAGTTCCGCGCCCATATTCTCGAATTTATCCTCCAATTCGACTTCTTTGGCAATAGTCACTCCGTCATTGGTAATTGTCGGCGTACCGAATCCCTTGTCCAGAACAACGTTTCTGCCCCTGGGACCAAGTGTAACCCTGACCGAATCGGCCAGTTTATCCACGCCCCTTTTAAGGGATTGCCTGGCGTCTTCGTCGAATTTAAATTGTTTACTCATAAATTTTGGTAATTGAAATTAATTATTATTGATTAGTTGATTACCGCCAGTATGTCTTCTTCTTTGGCGATTAAATATTCTTTACTGTCGATTTTAACCTCACTCGGACCGTATTTGGTAAATAGTACCACATCCCCCTGTTTTACGGTCATCGGGATGCGTTTTCCGTTGGAATCGATTCTTCCCGGACCTACGGCAATAACCTTGCCCTGTTCGGGTTTTTCTTTATCCGCAGTATCGGGAAGCACGATTCCCGATTTTGTTTTCTCTTCCTGAGAAATGGGTTCAATAAGAACCCTGTCGTCCAAAGGCTTGATATTCATATATTTGTTCGATTATTTTTAATAATTCTAATTATACCGATTATTTATTTTAAAACAATACTTTTAAAAAATCAAGTAAAAAGGGGGCTCCCTTACGGAAGCCCCATCTCTGCGATTGTCGGATCTTCGGATTTGATGATTCTTTTGATTTCCTCTCTAAGAGGAGCATCATTCACACAGCATTCGCTGGTTACACGGATAGGGAATGTTTTTATGTCCCAAATGTTATTGCCTTTCTTAAGGCGCTTGATTTCGTAATCTTTGACACCCCTAAGGGAACTCTTGGAATCGAACCCGATTTCTGCGCCGTTCCATAATATTACGACAAAGTCGATGCCACAACAGTCTTTCTTCGACCAATGTTTGGTCGAGTAGTAATGCCGGAATATTCCTTGTTGCTTGAAATCTTCCAAAATAGGGCCGACTATGTTTTCGTTGTCATCGCCTCTTTTTATGGAAATTTGTTTAAGACATTCTTGAATTGATCTTGATTTCTGCGCGGATAGCGCATTGAATTTTTTTCTACGAACAGTGTAATGATCGCGACTGGTATGAAAACGGTGCATTTTAACCTCCTTTCACGAGATTAAATTACAAAGAACAATAACGAACGGTTTTTCCGATGATAAATCAATATTAACACTTATTATTATTATTGTCAATACCTGAGTACGTTTTTGAGTCTTTTGAAGAATTCCTCCTGGAAGAATTGCCTTTTATCGTTTTCGTGGAATTTCAATACTTTATCGGAAACAACAACTGCCGTGGGAATCGCATGTTCCGTGAATTTACGGGAAATTTTCTTTTTTTGGAAAAACCCCAATATTTTTTCGTTGAAATTACCCAACCAGCCGCCGAACATCGCTTCCGCAATTTTTCTCGGATATGCGGCGATTCTCTTTTGCCTGAATTCAGGATGGTAAAAATTGGGAATCCTGCCGAAATTCAAAAAGTAGTCGTTTGCCCAACGATTATTGACAATAAAATCACGATAGATGTTTTCACGGCAAAAAACCGGCCGCAACTGGCAAACCCAATTCGCCAAATAAATATCGTAAGGCATTATGGCTAATGGCCGCAAATCCAAAAACTCGTCGCTAATGTAAAAACTCAGACAAATTCTTCCGGCAATCTTATCCTTATGCCGCCACTCACCTATCAGCCAAATCAGAAAGGTGAACATCAGCCTTACCGACCAAATCCTTCTCTTTCTAGTGATAATGAAAAAGTCGATATCCGCTTCTTCTTTGGAATTATCCATGGCCAAACTATTGCAGGCAGCCACCATTCTCACAAACGGAACAAATTGCACGAATTTCATGACTTTTTTGACCTTTTTCCATCTCTGCGCGGAAATCTTCTGTCGTTCGATTCTTTCTTCAATTATTGCTCCCCTGCCTTTCAAAAAATAAAAACCGTTTTTTTCTTCGATAATTTTTTTCAGCTCGGGTTCATCCAGCAGTTTCAAAATCTCGAAAAGGGAAATATTTGTCATCGGCTCAAGCCTTATTTCATGCATCTGTTCCAACTGCGCTACGATATGTAAAGGATTAATCAAATACTTAAAAATCTCGAATCCACTCAAAGGATAATCGAAAATATCGTAATAAGCAACGGTCGCCAGAATCGATTTTTGCAGAAAACTGAGATTGTTCATCAGGTTTATTATACCATAATCCAATATCGGAAAAGGCGAAAAATTATTGTCCAAAGATTGCAAAACGATTAAAATAGCGCTAATATTGATTATATGACCGAAGCCAAAATTAACTATTCCGAGCTCCCAGAAAAGGTGGAAAAAAAGATAAAACGCAGAGAAAGCAAGAAAGAGCCGAAAATGAAGGTTTCGGGAAAACGTGTTTTTCAGCTGAAAAACATCATAAAAAAATGAGATTGATTTTCAAACTTATATTACAGGTTCTGGCAAGCGCTCTGGCAATTTTTTTGCTTGCTCGTTTTTTGCCGCAATACGTAATTTTTACCGGCAATTGGCTGGATTATTTATTTGTCGGTGCGATTCTCGCCCTAACCAACCTGATTGTCAGGCCGATCCTTAAAATCGTCTCCGCGCCCCTGATTTTCATCACCATGGGACTGTTTATTCTGGTGATTAACGCCGCCATCCTCTATGCGGTCGATTGGTTTGTGGAGGCACTGACCATTCAAGGACTGTTGGGATATATTTTCGGAGGGCTGGCCATCGCGATAATCAACGCGATAATCATGAAAGCCTACAAAAAAACCAAACCGGACTAAAAAATAATTGATAAAAAAATGGAAAAAATCTTAGATATAGTACAAGTCGTAATTTCCGCCCTTCTTGTCGCAACAATTCTGCTCCAGCAAAGAGGAGAAGGATTGTCGAGCGCTTTTGGAGGGGAAGGCGGCGGTGCATCGTATTTCAAAAAACGCGGAATGGAAAAAATTCTTTTCATTGCCACAATTGTTTTGGCGGTACTTTTTATTCTCAGCGCCGTTTTTAGGATATTAATCTTTAAATGAGTAAATTTTCACAACTTATCAAAGGATTAGGCAGAAAGTTTCCTTCCTGGCATCAATGGCAAAAAGTTCCAAGTGTTCTCAATAAAAAAGAACGCTATTTTATTTTGGGATTCCTGATTTTGGCGGCAGTTTCGCTTTTTGGCTGGACGGCTTTGTATAATATCCAGCATACGAAGCTGGTTCCGAATTACGGAGGAAGTTTTGCCGAAGGAATTGTCGGCAGCCCGCAATATCTCAATCCGATTTTGAGCCAAACTAGCGACGCGGACAGGGATGTTTCGAAACTGATTTTTTCGGGACTGATGGGATACGACGCCAAAGGAAATTTAATCCCCGATTTGGCAGAAAAATACACTGTCGGAGATAACGGAAAGATTTATGACTTTTTCCTGAAAAAAGACATCAAATGGCAGGACGGACAAACATTCGATGCCGACGATGTTATTTTCACGATTAAGGCGATCCAGAATCCAATCTATAAAAGTCCGCTGCGAATCAACTGGTCGGGCGTGGAAATCGAAAAACTGGATGTGTGGACCGTTCGCTTCAAGTTGAATGCTCCTTATGCGCCATTTCTCGCAAACACCACCGTAGGAATTCTTCCCAACCATATCTGGAAAAATGTTTCACCGGAAAAATTTATTCTCGCCCCGGAAAATTTAACACCAATAGGAACGGGCCCCTATTCATTGAAAAAAACGAAAAAAGACAAAGACGGCTTTATTAATTATATGGAACTGGATGCGTTCGGTGGTTACGACACCACAATACGGCCGTTCATAGACAAAATCTACCTCTATTTTTATCCCAGCGAAGAAGAACTGATAACGGCCTATAATCAGGGAAGAATAAACAACCTGACGCTCATTTCCAATCAGAACAAAAGTGCCCTGAGAGGAGTCACGATAAAATCGACAGAATACGAATTGAACTTGCCGCGTTATTTTGCCGTATTTTTCAATCAGAGCAACAGCACGGTTCTCTCGGACAAAAACGTAAGATTGGCATTGAATTATGCGACCGATAAAAAAGAGGTTATCGATAAAGTCCTGGGTGGCGAGGGCAAACAAGTGGACTCCCCTATTCCATACGGGGTTTTCGGAAATAACGAGGGGTTAAAAACATACGAATTCAACCTGGATAAAGCGAAAGAAATATTGGAACAAAACGGATGGAAAGATACCGACGGTGACGGAATCAGAGAAAAGAAAACGGAAAAATTGGAATTCGGACTGATTACAACCGAGCTGAAACAGCTTCAGGACACGGCAAACATCTTAGCTGAACAATGGGCAAAAATCGGCGTAAAAGTGGATGTCACAATCTCGAATATCGGAGAAATCCAGCAAAAATACATTAGGCCCAGGGAATACCAGGCGATTCTTTTCGGCGAAGTATTGGGGCTTGATCCCGACCCATACAGCTTCTGGCACTCTTCACAAAAGAAAGACCCGGGATTGAATCTTGCCCTATACGACAATCAGAAAGTCGATACCCTGCTTAAAGACGCAAGGCAAATCGTGGGCAACGATGCATTAAGAGCAGAAAAATATAACGAATTCCAGCAATTGGTGATTAATGACGCACCAGTCGTTTTTCTCTACAGCCCCTACCAGCTCTATTTCGTATCCAAAGACGTAAAAGGAATTACGGCGGAAAATATCGTTTTGCCCTCGGAAAGATTTTCCGATATCCGCAACTGGTACATTAAAATGCAGCGTGTAAAAAAAGATTAAAAATCCAAACCGGGAATAATTCAGGACGGTTTATCCGTCCTTTATTTTTGTTTAAATTTGGGTTATAGTATAAATATTATGGATTTAAAGAAATTAAAACCGGATATCCGGGAATTGAAAGACATCGAAGATGTTGTTTTTGATAAAGAATGGCTGAAAACCGCAGAAAATTTTAAATTGTACGATATGTATCGGGATTTATCGGAAAATAACGAAGACCGTGAAAAAATAATCAAAAATAATCTGCGCTATGATATCACCGTAATTTCTCCGGTAATGCTGGGAATCGAATTCAATAAAACTTTCGGCCACGACCATCCGATTGTTCCCGGAACATCCATAACCTATCCCGAGTTATACGAGGTTTTGGAAGGCGAGGCGATTTTCCTGCTGCAGGATTCTGTAGACGAAAACATCAAAGATGTTTTCATGATTAGGGCAAAAACACGAGACAAGATTGTAATCCCGCCGAATTACGAACATTTGATTATCAATGCCTCGGCAAAAGAACTGAAAACCTGCAACTGGATATGCCGCGGATTCGGTTCGAATATCTATAAACCCTTCAGGCTAAGGCACGGATTTTGTTATTATGCCACAAAAAACGGAAATGAAATCGAGTGGGTAAAAAACGAAAATTACGGAAACATACCGGAACCGAGATTTACACAGCCGAACAATTTTTACGATTTAAACCTGAAAAAAGACGAGCTGATTTACAATCTGGTGAATGATTTTGGAAAATTGGATTTTTTGAATAATCCGCAGAATTACAATTGGAAACAATGAGGGCGAGTGGCGGAACTGGCAGACGCGCAGCGTTCAGGGCGCTGTCCCGATTTCGGGGTGGAGGTTCAAATCCTCTCTCGCCCACTCAAAGACTTGACAAGCGATTTTTTTTAAAATAAACTGAAATATCAAGTTAATCATTCAATTTTTATCCGCTCTTTATCGCTCTTTACACAGTCCACTCCTCCTTCTTACGTCCCCTAGTAACCAAAATCCCAATCACATATACTCTTTTCTCTCTCTTTTTGGCCTCTAGGGGCCGTTTTTTTATACGCGCGATTTTGGGGGTTTATTTTTGACACAATATATTATATAATCAACTCATATGATAAATTTTGACGATTTTCAAAAACTGGATATCCGCATCGGAACGATTCTCGAAGCGGAAAAAGTCGAAGGCACGGACAAACTTTTGAAACTGAAAGTTGATTTGGGCAATGAGCAAAAAACGATTGTTGCGGGAATTGCCGAAACCTATAAACCGCAATTACTTGTCGGAAAACAGCTTCCTATTCTGGCTAATCTCGAACCGCGCACAATCCGCGGCATTGAAAGCCAGGGAATGATTCTGGCAGCGGTTATCGGCGAAAAAGCCGTAATTTTAAAACCCGCAAAAAAGGTTCCCAGTGGAAGCAAAGTAAGATAAAAATATGAAAATATTTTCCGGAATACAACCTACGGGTACGCTCCACATCGGAAATTATCTGGGAGCGATAAAACAATGGATAGAATTGCAGAAAAAAGCAAACTGTATTTTTTCCATTGTTGATTTGCACGCCATCACTATTTCCTATAATCCCAAACAAATGCAGAAAAATATTTTATCTGCGGCAATGGATTATCTGGCAGTGGGGCTTAGTCCGCAAAAATGCATCATTTTTGTTCAATCGCAGGTCAAAGAACATGCCGAACTCGCCTGGCTGCTCGAAACACTGACTCCGCTGGGCGAACTGGAAAGAATGACCCAATTCAAGGAAAAAGCGCAGCAGCACAAAGAAAACATCAATGCCGGACTGTTTTCTTATCCAGTGCTGATGGCAGCCGATATTCTGCTTTATAAAACAGATGCTGTGCCGGTTGGCGAAGACCAGCAGCAGCACGTGGAATTAAGCAGGGTTCTGGCAAGAAAATTCAACAACAAATTCGGAAAAACATTTCCCGAACCAAAAGCACAATTGCCGAAATTCGGCGCAAGAATCATGGCCTTAAACGACCCGATGCAAAAAATGAGTAAATCACTCGGGCCGCAAAGCTTTATCACTTTAACCGATTCTCCCGAAATAATCCGCGAGAAAATAAAAACCGCGGTCACTGATTCGGGCCGCGAAGTGAAATACGACGAAACAAACAAACCCGCGATTTCCAATCTTTTGACGATTTATCATTTATTCTCCGGAAAAACAATCGCAGAACTGGAAAAAAAATATCAAGGCAAAGGATATGCGGAATTCAAAAAAAACTTGGCCGAAGTGATTATCAAAGGATTAGCGGATTTTCAAAAAAAGAGAAAGGAACTGGAAAAAAAACCCAAGAAAGTGAAAAAAATTCTCGCTGACGGAGCGAAAAAAGCTCAGAAAATCGCCCAGCAGAATATGAAAGAAATTAAGACAAAAATGGGATTGATTTAAACCACGATAATAAATAAAGACTTATTCGTAAATGAATAAGTCTTTTTGAATTCAAAGTTAATAAAAACTAAATTTTTTGCAATCTGGTCTGGATTTCCTTCATTTTTCTATCCAAAAGTTTTTGCGTTTTGGCTTCAACCACCAGGCGCATTACCGGCTCGGTGTTTGATGCCCGCAGAATAAAATGCCAATTCGGATATTCCACGGTCAGTCCGTCAAAAAGAGACAATCTTTTTGCGTCCCTGTAAAATTTTTCCATTTTCCCGATTCTGTCCTCGGGATTTTTGGTCTGAAAAATCATACCTGCAAGATAATATTTTTGGAAAGGCTTTATCAGTTTCGAGAGCGACTTCCCTTCCCTGGAAATGAGTTCCAATACTTTAAAAAAGACGAAAAATGGAGATTCCACGGAATAATCATCAAGTAAATAATAATGTCCCGAAGATTCCGCACCAAAAATGGCTTTTTCGCGCAAGATTTTGTCTTTAAGATAAACGTGGCCGACTTTAGTGCAAATCGGGGTATTTCCGGTTTTTACGATTTGTTCGCGTACAACCCAGCTCGTCGGAGTATCGAAAGATATTTTTCCTTCGGCACACTTAAAAAAGCGGTTAATTATCAGTGCGGCAATATAGTTGGGATTTATCCTCTGTCCGGTTTCGTCAATAAATAAAATTCTGTCTCCGTCGCCGTCAAAAGCAATGCCGAAATCCGCTTTCTGTTTCTTGATTGTTTCCTGAAGCGTTCTTGTGGCTTCCGGATGCATAGGATTTGGCTGATGATTGGGAAACGAACCGTCCAATTCGGAAAATAACTGAACAATGGTAATCGGCAATCTTTTGTCCAATTCCTTAACCACAAGTCCCGCTGTCCCGTTGCCGGTATCGACAACCACTTTTAATGGTTTGATATTTTCGATATCGATAAATCTTAGAATATTTTTTAAATATTGCTCAAGCGCATCGCGTTGTTCCATACTGCCTCTGAGTTTCGGCGGCATTTGAATCGGCTTTAATCTTTGTACGATTTTCTTAATTTCTTCCAGTCCTGTTTCCCCTCCTATGGGTACGGAGTTTTTGGTAACGACTTTAAAACCGTTGTATTCCTTGGGATTATGGGACGCGGAAATCATCACTCCTCCGTCATACCCGTATTTGGCAACCACTAAATAAAAAATCGGTGTGGTTGTAACACCGATATCGAGAATATCGACACCCTCGTCCTGAATTCCGTCGCAAAGCGATTTGAATAAACCATCCGAAGAAAGACGGTCGTCGCGGCCAATAACGATTTTTCCGGCCCTAAGAAATTTGGCGATTCCTCTGCCGATTTTATAGGCAAGATCTTCGTTTATCTCTGTCGGATAAATTCCCCGGATATCGTAGGCCTTAAAAATTTTATCCAAACTATCCATCGTTATTATTATAGCATATGTTATAATAATGTATAATCCTCAAATTGATTCGATTTACCGAGGAAAAATACTTGCCAAGATTAATTTATTTTGCTAATATAAGGAAATTATGGAAGAAACCACAAAAGATTACGAACTGCTTTGTATTCTCTCGCCCGAATTGGAGGGAGGAGATTTAGATAAGGTAAAAGACGAAATTGCGGAAACAATAAAAAAGGCTCAAGGCACAATCAGCTTCAAGGAATCGAGTAAAAAACCCCTGGCCTACCCTATCAACAAAAAAGGGCAAGGAATCTTCCTTATCAGTCAGATTTCCATTCCCCCTGATAAAATTGTGGAATTTTTAAAAGAACTGAAAACCAATAAGCAAATTTTAAGATTTTTGCTTAATCAATTGGAGGCGCACGTGGAAGAAAGCGAAAAGCTAAGAATGGTCAGAAAACCGATAAAAGCCAAAAAGCCGATTACCAGGGAAAAACCAATCGAGCCCAAGCCTTCAGAAGGAACATTGGAAGAAATAGACAAAAAATTGGACGAAATAATCGGAGAAATCTAATTATTAATATTATTAATAAATAATATGAATTTAAATAAAGTATTTTTAATCGGTAGACTGACCAGAGACCCCGAATCGAGAACCCTGCCCAGCGGACAGAATGTTTCCAATTTCGGCCTCGCCACAAACAGGGTCTGGACGAATTCGGGAACGAACGAGAAACAGGAACAAACCGAATTCCACAATATCGTTGCTTTCGGAAAATTGGCCGATATCTGCAATCAATACCTGACCAAAGGCAGTCTGGCATTAATCGAAGGAAGGATACAAACCAGAAACTGGCAGGACCAGAACGGCGGAACCAAATACAGAACCGAAATCATCGTGGAAAGACTGCAAATGGGTCCAAAGAGCGGACAAAGACAAACGGAAAGCAAGAACACCGAACCCAGCGAAGCACCGGCCGAAGAAATCGCGGAAATCCAAATAGACGAAACCCCAGAAGACGAGATAAAAACCGAGGATATTCCTTTTTAATCTTTAATTTCTAAGTTCCAAACAAATGAGAAAAGAATGTTATTTTTGTAAAAGAAATATAAAAAATTTCGACTATCA
>Ga0315282_10009332_pt1 | contig 15607 bp, 13 predicted proteins | sample YL17G07_20_MG_FD_203693 | JGI IMG/M metagenome (GOLD analysis project Ga0315282, IMG submission 203693) | Sediment microbial communities from Yellowstone Lake, YNP, Wyoming, USA - YL17G07_20 | ecosystem: Environmental > Aquatic > Freshwater > Lake > Sediment | place: USA: Wyoming | collected...
AGGCACCGTTGTCCAGATTGCGGTGGCCGGGGCGTGTCTCGAGCAGCCAACCATGCGAGCAGCGCGATCAGGACGGCACGAAACACGCGTCGAAGGCAGGTACGCGCTGAGGCGGAGCGACACTTGTGGCCCAGGACTGGCCGAATCGCTCAGGGGTCCTCCCCGGCCGAAAACGCGTGTTTCCGCGCTGTCGAGCGGTTGGCGGAGCGAGACACGTCCCGGTGCCAGACCGCAATTTGGACAAGACTGGTAGGAGTCACGAGTCGCGAGTCACGGTACGAGATCGTCCGTCACCAGATCAACGGATCGACAAATCTCGTTTGAGGAGGGATTCATCGTGCGCAGACGGCTGGTTCCGGTACTCACCTTCACTCTTGTCGTCTTGGGCGTGGTCGCCCCGCTGTACGCCCAGGCCCCTGGCGCGGCGGGTGGCAGCGAGACGGTGAAGTGGTCGATCATCACCGCCGGCTTCGCCCTCGCCATCGCCGCGGCGTTCGGGGCCCTCTCGCAGTCGCGCGGGCTCAGCGCGGCGGCCGAAGGGATCGCGCGGAACCCGAGCGCGGCGCCCGACATCCGGTTTGCGCTGATCCTGGGGCTGGTCCTGATCGAGTCGCTCGTGATCTACGTGCTGCTCATCTCGCTGATCCTGTTCTTCGTCAAGCCGTTCACGGTGTAGACAGGCTTCGGGAACGCAGAACGTCGAACGCAGAACGCAGAACGCAGAACGCAGAACGCTGGCGCTGGCCCGCATTCGACGTTCGGCGTTCAGCGTTTGCCGTTGTCCATTCCTCCTTGAAGTCCGTCGCGTTCCGCCCGACGTCGATTGATGGCCTGCTGGCCCTGATGGTCCTCATCTGGGGCAGCAACTACAGCATCGTCAAGGCGGCCCTGGCCGAGATCCCACCTCTTGCCTTCAACGGCGTTCGCCTGATCATCGCCTCGGCCTTGTTTCTCGCGGCGCTGGCGGCCGGCTACGGCCGCCGTGCGGCCGCGAATGGCAACAGTCCAGGCGGCCTGCGCCTGACGCGCGGTGACTGGCTGGCGCTCGCCGGCCTTGGCGTCATCGGCCACTTCACCTACCAGCTGTGCTTCATGAGCGGGCTCGCGCGGACGACCGCGTCCAACAGCGCGCTCATCCTCGGCTGCTCGCCGATTGCCACGGGAATGCTGACGGCAGCGGTCGGCCACGAGCGGGTGAATCGCGTGCACTGGATCGCGGCGGCGCTGTCGGTGGGCGGGATCTACCTGCTCGTCGGACACGACTTCGCGCTCGGCGGTCCCTCGCGTGCTGGTGACCTCCTGACGCTCGGCGCCGTCTGCTGCTGGTCCATCTACACGGTGGGCTCGCGTGCGCTGCTGGACCGTCATTCGCCGCTCGTCGTCACCGGGTGCTCGATGACCATCGGCACGGCGCTGTATGTGCCGGTTGCGGCGCGCGATCTCGAGCGGGTCTCGTGGGCCGCGCTGGGCGGCGACGTCTGGGCAGCGCTCGTCTTCTCCGCGGTCTTTGCCCTGTTCACCGCGTACCTGATCTGGTACACGGCCGTCCAGCGGATCGGCAACATCCGCACGTCAATCTACTCGAACCTGCTGCCGGTTGTCGCCGTGCTCGTGGCGGCCGCCTGGCTCGGGGACCGTCTCTCGCCGGCTCGGATTACCGGCGCCGCCGCGATCCTCGCCGGCGTGTTCGCCAGCCGGCTGGTGGTGCCACCCGCTGCAGCGGCGCCGGCAGAGGAATGACGGGCGTCAATGTCGCGAGCCGGGAAGGAACGTCTATCTGAACGTTTCGTACCGCTTCTGATACGGCCGGTACGGTTCCGCCTGCCCCCGAATCTCGTCCACGAGACCCTGCGCTCCGTACAGCGTCGACAGCGCCTCGATGACCGCGGCGCTGTGCACGCCGACTGCCCGGCTGCCCTCGCTCTCGTCGATGTACCAGTAACGGTTGGCGAGCTTCTGCAGGTTGCTGTCGAAGTTGATTCCCACGATCTCCGCGTTGTGGTTGATCACCGGGCTTCCGGAGTTGCCGCCGATGGTGTCGGCCGTGTAGACGAAGTTGAGCGGCGTGGCGAGATCGAGCAGGCCCTTCTTCTCCCGGTAGCGCTTCGGCAGGCTGAACGGCGCCTTGTCGTTGAAGCTCTCGGCCCGGTCGTAGAGGCCGTAGAACGTCGTCTTGCAGGGAACGAGCGTGGTGCCCTCTTCGTAGCCCAGCACCGTCCCGTATTCGATGCGCGGCGTGAAGTTCGCGTCGGGGTAGACGGTCTTGCCGTACACGGCAAAGCGGGCCTTGGCGATCCTCTCCCCGGCGGACGTCTCGACGCTCTGGATCCCCTGTTCTTGTCTGGCGCGCAGCTCGCGGATGATCGGCTCCACGCGCCGCGCGAGCGCAAGCATCGGGTCGTCCGACTTCGCGATGGCGTCCGGGCCGGCGTCGACGAGCGCCTTGCGCGCCGCCGCATCGCCGAGCCTGGTCCCTTCGGCGGCCGCTTTGGCCACCGCGCCCGGCTCGGAGCCGCCCAGCGCCGCCCGGACGAAGGCGTCGTCCGGGCCGAGCGCGTGGCGTCCCTCTTCCAGCCAGGCGGCCAGGATCGCCTGTTCCATGCCGGGGTAGATCGGGGCTGGCGAGAGCAGCCCGAACTTCAGCGACTCCAGCTTCGAGTCGCGGAACTCCTCGTATCGGCTGGCATTCGGCTTGCGGATCTCTTCCGCGTAGCGAACAAGGGTCGATGCGATCGACCCCAGGCGCGAGGGGGACAGCGTCGAGAACGCTGCCCGGCGCGCGAGCGCCGGATGGTCCTTGTACGCGGCCGCGATCTCGTCCCAGGCGGCGCCGTACGCCTGTTGCAGCTCCGGCTTTGCCGCGACCGCGGCCCGGAGCGCCTTCTCTTCCTGCTCCTTCTTGGCGAGCATGCGCGCGTTCGCCAGGCCTTCCTGCTGCCCGACCAGCCGCTTGATCGAGTTCTCGAGCGATCGGCGAAGCGCCGACGCCTGCCGTGCAGCCTCCTGCCCGGTTGACGCGTATCGCACGAGCACGTCGCGCCGGGATGTCCACACCTGCATCTGCAGCGGGTTGCCCACGTCGCGCTGAAAGCGGATCTGGGCCATCGTCAGCAGGCGGGCCGTGGAACCGGGATTGCCCGGGACGAACACCAGCTCGCGCTCCTGGGCGCCCTTCGCCGACCACCTGAAATAGTGCTCGGTCTTCGCCGGCTGCCCGTTCTCATAGACGCGGAAGAAGGCGACGTCGAGGTCGTAGCGCGGATACGTGAAGTTGTCGTAATCGCCGCCGAAGAACGCAACAGGCTCCTCGACCGCGAACACCAGGCGGATGTCGGTGTACTTCTTGTAGCGGTACACCCAGTATTCGCCGCCGCTGTACAGGGTGACCAGCTCGCAGCGCAGCCCGGTCTTGTCCGCACACTCTTTCTCGATCGCCGCCATTTCGGCCTTGCGCTGCTCGTTGGCGTCCTTGTCGCTCGCACGCGGCCGCACAGCGCCCTGCACGCGCCTGGTCACGTCCTCGTACGACACGAGCACATTCGCCTCGAGGTCGGGACATTTCAGCTCCTGGTCCGGCGTGGCCGCGTAGAACCCCTCGGCCGTGTAGTCCCGGTCCTTCGTCGAGATCTTCTGGAGCTGACCGGCGGCGACGTGCTGGTTGGTGAACAGCAGCCCGTTGGGCGACACGAACGAGGCCGAGCCGCCGTCGTTCAGCCGGACGGAGGCGAGGCGGATGTGCTCGAGCCACTGATCGGACGGCTCGAAGGTGTATTTCTCTTTCCACTGCTTGCGCGGCGGGTTGTCGAACGTCCACATCCCCTCGTCTTCGCTCGTCCTCGCCGCCGTGCCCGGCGCGACCGAGCTCCAGACCCAGACAAGTGTCAGAACGATGGTGGCGGCAATCGACGCTCTTTTCATGAATCTGACTCCGGGGGCAATTGGCAGCGCCACAGCTTACCGCAGCGGGACGTGGGCGGGGAAGCAGGCACACCCTCGGCGACGGCGCGACGGGCGCGGGTCCCTTTCAGGGCTGGCGGGAACCCCCCCCGCGTCAGCGCGGAATGCAGAATGTAGAATGTACGCCGCTTCTACATTCCGCGCTTCACATCGCTGCTGTCCAGATTGCGGCCGACGGGGTGCGCCTTGAGAACGGCGCCGAAAGACAGGAGGAAGCCTTGCAGATCCGCAATGTGCCGTTCCAGGTCGTCGACTGGAGCCAGGTGCCGCCAACCGAGCATCCCGGCGAGAGCGGCGTTGCCAGCTGGCGCACGGTCCAGGCCGACGACATCCGCGTGCGAATCGTCGACTACTCGCCCGGCTATCTGGCTGATCATTGGTGCCGCAAGGGGCACGTGCTGCTGGTGCTCGAAGGCGAGCTGGAGACCGCGCTCCAGGACGGCCGCACTTTCACGTTGACGCCGGGGGTCAGCTACCAGGTCGAGGATGAGGCGGTGCCCCACAGGTCGTACACCAGGACGGGCGCCCGGCTGTTCATCGTGGACTGAGCGTGGTGCTGAACTCGTAGCAGCCCGGCCTCACGAGCAGGCGTCCATTACCCGCGAAGAACAGGCTGGCCGGCGCGATGATGCCGGCCGCACGGAACTGGATGACACGGCGCTTCTCGCCATCTCGGTCGTAGACATAAGTGCACCTGCTCGTCTGCTTCCTGACCGGTTCGCCGAAGCGCGCCGAGACTGCGGAGGCCCTCGCCCGACAGCGAGTATTCGGTCATCAGGGCACCCGTCTCCGGCTGGTTGAGAAAGACCGAGTGCCCCGTGTACTGAACTGACCCGATTGCGTTGGCCACGCTCGTGCCGACGACTTGATATGCCCGAGCGCAATCCGGCAGGCGAAAGCCGGCGATCCGGCTTCCTCCCGGGGCGAATACCTGGATGCGGGCTCCCTTGCCCGGCCGATCCGCCACGGCGAACGTTCCCATGACCGGTTCCCGGGCGAATGCGGTCGGCTGGAGGATGTGCCCTTCCTCGTGGCCGATCTGCACGATTCTCCAGGCGGCGGTGCGATCGCGGTCGATGCCGTAGACCGTCTGCGCGCGGCGGTCGAGCACGAAGTATTGCCCCGATCTGGCCCGGGCAAAGGCGACAGGCTCTTCGAAGACCCCGACGATGTCGGGCGGAATACCAGCCACGGAGTGGAGGATGGCGATACGGCCTGAGGCATCCTCGGCGGGAGGCGGAGAGGCGGCACGTCGCGGCGGACGTGCCTGGCCCTGGAGTGTGAGCGCGCCGCCGAGCAGCAGGGCGACAACGGCGAGAGGCGCACGTACCGGTCGGCTGGCCGTCATGCGCGCATGATACCCGTTTGTGCCTCCGGGGCAGCCGTCGTCGCGGCGGGGCTTCAGCCCCGCCGGCCCTGGCCCCTGACTCCTAACCCCTGATCCCTGCTCAGTACCTCGCCGTCTCCCGGATCGCCTTCAGGACATCAGCCGACTGCGGCAGGATCACCTCTTCGAGGTCGGGGCAGTAGGCCACGGGGGCGTCGAGCGCGGCCACGCGCTTGACCGGCGCGTCGAGGTGCTCGAACAGCTCGTCCGCGATCCGGGCGGCCAGCTCCGCGCCGAAGCCACAGGTGAGCTGGTCCTCGTGTGCCACGATCACGCGGCTGCACTTCTGCACTTCGCGCGCGATGCCCGCCCAGTCGAACGGGACGAGGCTCCGTAGATCGAGCACGGCGACGCTGATCCCTTCACGCTCCGCCTGCTGGGCAGCGACGAGCGAACGCTGGACGACCGCCCCCCAGGTGATGACGACGAGATCGGTGCCTTCGCGGCGCTCGGCCGCCTTCCCGAACGGGATCGTGTAGTTCGGCCCCTGGTACTCGCCCTTGTTGTACGTCTGCCGGTAGAGGTGTTTGTGCTCGAGGAACAGCACCGGGTCGTCGCACCGGATCGACGTGCGGAGAAGACCGGCGGCATCGACGGCGTTCGACGGGAAGACGATGCGGATGCCGGGGCAGTGCGCGAAGATGCTCTCGCCCGACTGGCTGTGGTAGGGCGCCCCGCCGCGCAGGTAGCCGCCGATCGGGACGCGCACGACCATCGGGCACGACCAGTGATTGCCCGATCGGTACCGCAGCATCGCCATCTCGTCGCGAAGCTGCATCATGGCCGGCCAGATGTAGTCGAAGAACTGGATCTCGACGACCGGCTTGAGGCCGCGGGTCGCCATGCCGACGGCGCGCCCGATGATGTTGGCTTCGGCGAGCGGCGAATTGAACACGCGGTCGGAGCCGAACGTGCGCTGCAGGCCGTGCGTCACCTTGAAGACGCCGCCCTTGCCAGGGACCGAGGCGAGCGCCTCCTCGCGGCTCGCATCCGCGACGTCTTGGCCGAAGATCACGATGCGCGGTTCGCGTGCCATCTCGTCCCGCAGGGTCCGGTTGATCGCGGCGACCATCGTGTCGGGCTTCCCCTCGGGCGCCGGCTGCGCTTCGAAGCTGGCCGACGCAGGGTCGACGTCGGGCGAAAAGACCCACCACGTCGCCGTCTCGGGTGCCGGCTTGGCCGCGCCGCGCGCCCGCTCGGTGGCGTCGTTCACGTTCTGGTCCACCTCGCGCGCGATCGCGTCCAGGTGCGCCTGGGCGGCGAACCCCCCCGCCGTCAGGAACCCGGAGAATCGGCGCAGCGGATCGCGCCCGGCTTCCACCTCGCGCTCCTCGGGCGGCTTGTACAGCTTCTCGTCGTCGGAGAGCGAGTGGGAGTACGGGCGGACCACGCGCGCGTGCACGAGCGCCGGACCCTTGCGCGCGCGGGCGTACGCCACCGCCTGCCGCATGGCGCGGTGGCTGTCGAGGAAGTCGGTGCCGTCGGCCGTCAGGATCTCGAGTCCGGGAAACGACCCGACGAGCCTGGAGATGTCGCCGCCGGCCGTCTGCACTTCGACCGGCACCGAGATGGCGTAGGTGTTGTTCTCGATCAGGTAGACGACGGGGAGGCGGCGCGTGCACGCGGTGTTGAGCGACTCCCAGAACTCGCCCTCGCTGGTCGCGCCCTCACCCATCGAGACGTACACCACCTCGTCGTCGCGGAACGTCGTCTCGCGGTCGGGAATCGCGGGGAGCCGGGCGTACAGCGTCCCCGCCTCGGCGCAGCCGACCGCCTGCAGGCACTGCGTCCCCGTCGGGCTTCCCTGCGAGACGATGTTGAGCCTGCGGTTCCCCCAGTGCGACGGCATCTGCCGTCCACCCGATGCCGGGTCGTCCCTGGCGCCGACAGCTTGAAGCAGCATCTCGTACGGCGTGACGCCGAGGACCAGGCAGAGGGCCCGGTCACGGTAGTACGGATAGAACCAGTCGTAGCCCGGGCGCAGGACCAGGCCGGCCGCCACGAGCACCGCCTCGTGCCCCGCGCCGCTGATCTGGAAGAAGATCTGGCTCTGGTTCTTGAGCTGGATCTCCTTGTCATCCAGGCGGCGGGACAGCAGCATCCAGCGATAGGCCTGCAGCAGGTCGTCGCGGGTGAGCTCCTCGTGCTCGAGCAGGTCGGCGTCCGGCGTCGGGACGGGGACTTCGGTGGTCTCAGCGGCGGGGGCCTTCATGCAGGTGCGCCTCGCTCCTCGGCGGACTGATCGCCCTCGGCCTTCGCGCAACGGGCCAGATCGCCGGGTGAGATGGAGAGCTAGAGCTTCATTATAGCATCCGGGTACGGATGATATAATCGCGCCGTTCTCGGGATCGAACCCCGTTTCTGGGCCTCTCCGTGCCGGCTGAGGCCCTCTGCTGCGCGGCGCACCATGGGCCGGCGGCGGCGAGGCGGGCCGGGAACAGGGACAAGACACGTGACAGACCAGTCCGTGCGCCTGCACCGTTGGGACGAGATCGCGCTTGAGAAGATCACCGAGTTGATCTCCCGGAAGATCGTCGCCGGGGAGCGCGAGATGCTGGCGCAGATCTACCTGAAGAAAGGCGCGCTCGTACCGATGCATGCTCACGAGAGCGAGCAGATGACGTACGTGCTGCAGGGAACGTTGAAGTTCCTGATCGGCGGCGAGGAGGTCACGGTGCGCGAGGGCGACGTCCTGCACATCCCTCCCGGGCTCCCCCACCAGGCAGAGGCCCTCGACGACACCTTCGAGCTGGATGTCTTCGCGCCGATCCGGAGCGACTGGCTCACGAGCGCGGAAGAGGACTAGGATCGTTTCACACCGAAGAGAGGGTGCAGCCGATGATTGGTCTGGTCGTCCTCGTCATCTTCGTGGTGCTGATCGCTCTCTGGGCGATTGCCACTTACAACCGTCTGGTCGGCCTGAAGAACCAGACGCTCAACGGCTGGCGCCAGATCGACGTCCAGCTGAAGCGCCGGCACGACCTCATCCCGAACCTCGTCAACACCGTCAAGGGCGCGATGGAGTTCGAGCGCGATACGCTCACGCAGGTGGTCGAGGCGAGGGCCCGGGCGGTCGCGGCCACCGGGCCGGCGGACGCCGCGCGGAAGGAAGGAGAGCTCACGCAGGCGCTGGGCCGCCTGTTTGCCCTCGCGGAGAACTACCCGACCCTCCGGTCGAACGAGAACGTCAAGATGCTCCAGGAGGAGCTCGCCTCGACCGAGAACAAGGTCGGGTTCGCCCGGCAGTTCTACAACGACATCGCCACCAAGTTCAACATCTCGCAGCAGACGTTCCCGGCGAACCTGGTTGCATCGAGCTTCGGCTTCAAGCCGGCGGAGCTGTTCGAGATCACCGAGCAGGCCGAGCGCGAGGTGCCGACGGTCGATCTCTCCATGCGGAAGTGACCGCTGAGCGGCCATGAACCTGCTCGAGCAACAGGCGTCCAATCGCCGCCGCACCGTGCTGGTGATGGGCGTCTTCGTGGCCTTTCTCTTCTTCCTGGGTTACGGCGTGGACGCCTTCTACCTGGGCGTCGCGCCGATCCCGGTCGCGGGCCTGGTCGCGCTCGTCGTCGGCATCGCGTCGGCGGCGAGCGGGTTCTATCACGGTGACAAGGCGGTGCTCGGCTCGTCCAGCGCCGTCCCGCTCGAGGACCTGCTGGCGAAGGCCTCACCGGAGCAGCAGTTCAGGCTCGAGCAGTTCGCCAACGTCGCCGACGAGATGGCGATTGCCGCCGGCCTGCCGCGCCCCCGGCTGTTCGTGATCCCCGATGCCGACCCGAACGCCTTCGCGACCGGGCGTGACCCCGAGCATGCCTCGATCGCGGTCACGCAGGGGTTGCTGGACACCCTGAGCCGCGACGAGCTGCAGGGTGTGGTCGCGCACGAGATGAGCCACGTCCGCAACTACGACATCCGCCTGATGACCGTCGTCGCGGCCATGGTCGGCGCCATCGTTCTCCTCTCCGACTGGGCGACGCGCGGGATGCGGTGGGGCGCCGGATCGAGGGGCCGCAGCCGCGACGGAAAGGGCGGCGGCGGGGCCGGCATCGTTCTGCTCGTGCTCTGGGTCGTCGCCATCCTGCTCGCCCCCCTCATCGCGCAGGTGCTCGCGATGATGGTCTCGCGGCGGCGCGAGTATCTCGCCGATGCGTCGGGCGCCGAGCTGACCAGAAACCCGCAGGCGCTGGCCGAGGCGCTGCGAAAGGTCGAGTTCGCGGCCGAGCCGACGCGGTCCATCAAGCGGGGGACCGCGAACCTCTGCATCGCGGATCCGCTCGGCCGCAAGGCCGGTCTCCGCGAAGGGTTCTGGGCGGACCTGTTCGCTTCCCACCCGCCGATGGTGAAGCGAATCACGGCGCTGCGAGAGATGGCGTTTCTGCCGGCTCCCGCCAACCCGGCCACATCCTGACACGCCCGGGGCTAGTGGACCCTCCCTTTCCAGTCGTCGGCCCGCCCTCCGCTGTAGACGTCGAACTTTCGCCTCATGCGGTTCATCTTCCACTTGAAGTAGCGGTACTTGATCTCGGCCAGCGGCCTCATCCGCCCGGCCTTCAGGTAGAGGTAGCCGACGAGGAGGCCGCCGAGATGGGCGAAGTTGGCCGTTCCGCCGCCGGCGTCCGACATCGACGCGAAGAAGGTGATGGCGCCGATGATGAGCACGAAGTACCTCGCGGGAATCGGAAACAGGAAGTACATGTAGATCGGCCGGTCGGGGAAGTAGACGCCGTAGGCCAGGAGCAGCCCGTAGATCGCCCCCGAGGCGCCGATCGTCGTCGCGATGAAGAGTCCGCGTCCGAGAGGAACCGGGGCGAGCGAGAGGACCAGGGTGGTTGCGGCGGCGCCGAGACCGGTCACGAAGTAGTACTTCAGGAAAAACCTCGTGCCCCACAGCCGCTCCAGCTCCGTACCGAACATCCACAACGCGAGCATGTTGAAGAGGATGTGCAGCACTCCGCCGTGGAGGAACATGTAGGTGAGCGGCTGCCAGATCCAGTAGCGCAGGAAGACGTCGGCAGGCGAGAGACCGAGATAGCCGATGATCGAAGGAGCGAACCACGAAAGGACGAACATGACGACGTTCGCCCAGATCAGCGCTCTGACTGCGAACGACGCGGGGCCCGGGCCGAACGCGTAGGACAACCCCGGTGAGGAGGGATAGCGGCGCATGACGCTCAGGCTGTCGTTCCTGTCGAAGGAACGGCGTTCTCCACGGCAATCAGGCGAGCCAACGGGACCAGGAATCGAGCCGCGGATCTTGGATCGCCCAACGGCGATCGTACCATAACCCCGCTACCTGTCCGAGCAACATTCGTGCCCGGCCCGCGGTGGAATACTGGGCCTGTCCGTGTCGCGCCACCGTCCGGAGAACGTCCCGCCGGAGGGGCTGTGAGACGGAGACGTGCGCCTGGCGCTCGATCGGCCGAGCAACATTGGCACGCGGACGCGACGCTGAGGTTGTCGCGGGTCACCCGAAGAGGGGAGCCATGCGCGACCGAAGCGCGTCCACCGCCGCACCGAGTTCGCGCACTCTCAGTGCGCGCGCGACGAGCGTCAGCACCAGTAGCGCCACCCCGATTGCGATCCCCACCCGAACGGCGCGGGAGAGGAGATCTCCGCCCGGGAGCATCCCGTGCAGCCAGGCCTCGGTCGTCGCCGCGGCGGCAGCCATCACGACCGAGGCGATCGTGATCTTGACGAAGGCGGTCGCCAGGCGCCGGCCCTCGAGACCTTCCAGGCGGGTCCAGAGCAGCCACAGCAGCACCCCCGCGTTGAACAGCGCGGCGAGCGCGGTTCCCAATGCCAGGCCCCGGTACCCCATGGCAGGGGCGAGCGCGACGTTGAGCGCGACGTTCACCAGAACGCTCACACCCGTCACGATGACCGGGGTGCGGCTGTCCCGGAGTGCGTAGAACGTCCGGACCGCGATCTTGACGACCGAGTAGCCAACCAGGCCGGGCGCGTAGCAGGTCAACGCCGCGGCGGTTGCCGCGGTGTCGCCCGGCGTGAACGATCCTCGCTGGAAGAGCAGCGCGACAATCGGGCCAGCAAGCGCGATGAGCCCGGCGGTCGCTGGCACGTTCAGCATCAGCATCATGCGCAGCCCGCGTGATAGCGTCTGCCGCATCGCCGCCGTCTGCTGCCGGGCCGCCTGCCCCGAGAGGGCCGGGAGCGCGGCGGTGGCAATCGAGAGCCCGAACAGGCCGATGGGCAGGTACATCAGGCGGAAGGCATAATTCAGCCACGAGACGGCGCCGGTGCCCTCGGCGGTCGCCAGGATCGTGTTGACGAAGACGTTGATCTGCACGGCGGCAAGACCAATGGCGCCGGGCCCCATCAGCACCAGCACCTCGCGGAGCGCAGGATCGCGCCAGTCGAGGACCGGTCTGTAGCGAAAGCCTTCACGCCACAGGCCAGGGAGTTGCACCGCCACCTGACCGATCCCGCCGGCCAGCGCCCCGATCGCTACCGCGAAGATCGGCCGGACGCCGAACAGGGGAAGCGTCGGCACAAGGGCGAGCACCGAGACAACGGTGCCGACGTTGAACATCGCTGGCGCAAAGGCCGGGACGAAGAACCGGTCCAGCGAGTTGAGCATGCCCATGCAGGCGGCGGCAAGCCCGACCAACGTCAGAAACGGGAACAGTATCCGGGCGAGGGACACGGTCAGCTCGAGCTTGCCCGGCACCCGGGCGTAGTCGCTGGCGAAGAGCACGACGAGCGGCTGGGCGAACACGACTCCGAGGATGACGAGCGTGAGGGTCACGACCAGCAGCGCATTGACGACCAGGTTGCCCAGACGCCAGGCGTCGTTGAGGCCGCCGCGTGTGAGGCGGCGCGTGAATGCGGGCACAAAGGCCGCGCTCAGCGCGCCTTCGGCGAACAGATCGCGAAACAGGTTGGGGATGCGGAAGGCCAGATAGAACGCGTCCATCTGGTTCCCCGCCCCAAAGAAGTAGGCGAGCAGGACGTCGCGCGCCATGCCGAGCACCCGGCTGGCCATCGTCGCTGCGCCGACGATGCCGGCCGACCGGGCGAGGCGGCGCGCAGATCCGGCACCGGGCGGTGCCTCCCGCGCGGGCATGTCCGGGTCGGACGAACCCATGGCATGAGAGCGTACCACACGCTCCTGGCGCACGTAGGCTCGCAGATGGAGGCGTCGAGCTCATCGAGCGCCGAAGGACGAGGGGAGAAAAAGGTGGGCCCCTGACGCAGGGGCCCCAAAGGAGGATGGACTAGGGGTATCGGCCCGTTGAACCATTAGACGAACGGGCCGGGACAGCGGTTCCCTGCACGGTCGGGAGTCCAGGCGTGCTGCGGGCTACCGTCCCGACAGCCTGCTGCGCACCAGCTCGTTGACCGCCTTGCCGTCCACCCCTCGCCCGGCCAGCCTGGCCATGGCCGCCTTCATGACGCGGCCGAGATCTTTCGGGGAGTTGGCGCCGGTTTCGGCGATGGCGGCATCGACGATGCGCCGAACCTCGTCGGCGTCGGCGGCTGGTGGCAGGTACGACTCCAGGAGCGCCAGCTCAGCGCGCTCCTTTTCGACGAGGTCGTGTCGGCCCGCCTGGGTGAACTGGTCGATCGAGTCGCGCCGCTGCTTGATCTGGCTCGACACGACCTGCAGGGCTTCGGCGTCGTCCAGCGCGCGGCCTTTTTCAATCTGCCGGTTGGTGAGCGCGGTCTTGAGCAGGCGCAGGGTGCCGAGCCTGGTCCGGTCCTTCGTCTTGATGGCCTCGGCAATGCCCCGGTTCACATCGTCGATGAGAAACATGACAGCCTCGCCTGTGAAATGCCGAGTCGCTGAGTGGATGGCACGCCGTTCAGATCCAGGCGGCCCATGCCCGGGCTCCGACGAGAATCGCCCATGCGAGCAGGGCTCCCACGGCCGCTCGCGCAGCAGGAGGACCGTACCACCCCCATGTCGCGCCTGCACCGGCGAGCATCGCAAGGGCAGGATAGAAGGCCAGATAGTATCGCATGTCGATCGGTGTCAGCAGGCCGAGGATCAGGAACAGCGCGCAGGCCGACGCCCAGCCGATGAGCGCCAGCGTCAACCGGTCGTGGGAGTGCTGTTGCCGAAGACGCCACGCGCCCAGCAAGCCGAGCAGCACCGCCGGCCAGCCGAAATAGGCCCCGAGGTACCCAGGTACCGCCGCCACGCGATCTGCGACAGGTCGGCCACCGAGGGAGTGCGGATCCGGCACCGCGGACGAGGCCGCGACGCCACGGGGCGGATTGACCGGGTTCCCGCCGCTGGCAGCCCCGATCGGCACCGTGTGCCGGTCCGACGCGCGGACCTCGCCGACGATTCTGTTGAACTGCGAGCGATAGACGTCGCCGAAGCGCCCGTAATAGACGGCAACCGACAGTCCGGTTGCGATGATCAGGCAGATCAAGACGGCTGCCGCCGCAGGCCGCATCGCCTCGCTGCCGCGCCACTGATACAGGGCGGCTGTCAGCAGGACGATGAGGAAGAGGATCGCGAAGGTGCTCGTGTGCGACAGAAAGGCGGCGGTCAGGACAATCGTGGCCGTCACGATGGGCAGCGCCGCTCGAGCATAGAGCGCGGGAGAGCTGATGACGGCGATCGAGACCAGGGCCAGCGACTGCGCGAACGCGTTGGTGAGGTTGGCGACGCCCTGCACGTCGATGGACAGCGGGATGAAGTGAAACAGAGCGACCGCGACGGCGCCGGCAAGACGGTCCTTCCAGGCTCTCACGATCATCAGATACAGCAGCATGCCGGACAACGCGTCAGCTACCGCCACGACGATCCGAAGCAGCAGGACGAGGTCGTGCGTGACGAACGTGAAGGGCCAGGCGGCCAGATAGAGGCCGACCGCGTACGGGAACTGATAGCCGCCTGGAGCGATCGAGGTAAACACGTACCGTCCGGCGAGCACCCACTCGAACCGGTGCGCATGGAACAGCGCGTCGCCGATCGCCTTGTCGGGGTGCAGGAGCACCAGCAGCTTCAGATACATCGCGCCAGCCGAGAAGACGGCGACAAAGCGCGCCGTGTTGCGCAACGGCACGCGGTGCAGCCCTTCGACCAGCGCGAGCCCGACGACCAGCGAAAGTGCAATCCAAAGAGCCAGCCAGGGCACGGACGCCGCGTATCCGCTGTACGGCCCCAGGCCGGTTGACAGCGGAACGGCCTGGGCGGCGGCGAGCAGCACGGCGCTGCCCACCGCGCTGCCGGGCGTGATGCCGGTCAGGCCGAAGGCTGCGCCGAAGATCGCCGCGGACGCGACCGCTCTGGTCAGCGCGGTTTGCGGCGGAAGGGCAACGGCGCCACCCGACGGAGAGCAGCCCAGCTCGTCGATCATCACCCCCAGGTCCCGCGGATCGTGGGACCCGGGTCTGAAGGTGCTGGAGGTACTGACGCCCAGAATGAGGCCGCGCGAGGTTGGACGCGCCGGCACCGGCAGGACCACTTCCTGGAAGTCATTCGGCGCCACGCGGGTCTCGACGATCGTCCCGTCCACGGTGAAGGTCACCTCGGGAAGCGCTGACGGGTCCGGCCGGGCGCCACGCAGGCGGACCGTGCAGCGCCAGGGCGAACGGCGGTCGAGCCCGGGCAGGCGGATCTCGGCGTGACCGGTCGTCCAGACGAAGTGGTGCACTCCGTCCCGTTCGACGGGGTAGAAGCCTTTCGCGAGCGCCGGGAGGCCGCGGTCGAGCTTCAGAGTGAAGGAAGGCGAGACGGCGTAAGTGAGGACGAGCCAGGCGGCACCGGCCAGCCCGCCGAGCAGCGCGGCGCCCGCCGCACGGGGAATCCGCGCGATCAATCTCGTCATCGCTCCCACGTCAGGCTCCGCGCCCGGTCGCGTTGAGCGCCCGCCGGTAGACCGCGAAGAAGCGGCCGGCGACGGAGGGCGGCCGGAACTCGCGCTCGATCAGCTCGGTCGTCGCCGGCCGCACGCGCCGCTTCGCGTCCAGCAGGTCCGTGATGGCGTCGGCGAGCGCCAGGGCATTCTCGCGCGGGACGATCTGCACGTCCAGCCCGAACAGGTCACTGAGCTCCACGCCCCCCGGGTTGTCGCTCGAGATGACGGGCGTCCCGCACGCCAGGGCCTCGAGCGCGACCGTGGGGCATGCCTCGAGCAGCGACGGCAGCACGAACGCGTCGGCGACGGCATCGTAGAGGGACACGGTCTGGTTGTCGACGAGGCCGCGGAAGATGACGTGCGCCTCGACGCCAGCGGCCCGCGCGACGTCTCGCAGCTCGTCGAGCAGCGGGCCGGTGCCGCAGATCAC
>Ga0315282_10009333_pt1 | contig 15607 bp, 16 predicted proteins | sample YL17G07_20_MG_FD_203693 | JGI IMG/M metagenome (GOLD analysis project Ga0315282, IMG submission 203693) | Sediment microbial communities from Yellowstone Lake, YNP, Wyoming, USA - YL17G07_20 | ecosystem: Environmental > Aquatic > Freshwater > Lake > Sediment | place: USA: Wyoming | collected...
AGTTTTTCATCTCTTTCTTTCACCTCTTTTTGATTAAGTGCTTATTACGTTGGCAATAAGCACTTGAATATATCTATATTGAAAAAAAGAGTTCTACTACCATCAGATGAAAAGCCGCATCTCTTTTTCTCCAGTCAAACCATACTCTTTTTTGTCGCACGCGGGGTTGTCTAAAAAGCATTTTTTAGTAAATTGCAATTGCATTACGTAAACTCTGATAGCCTTTTGCTTCTGGTTTTTGTTCAACTTTTGTTTGAAAGTTGTTTTCTGATGGTTCTTTTGTCGTTAATGCTTTGTGTATTTTTCTCACATTATGGGAGATGTAGTATAATCCTGCTTCAAGGTTTACTTTTGTTGATCCCCTTAGATGATACCTGTGTTTCTTTTTGTTAAGTTTTTCATCTCCGAATACCGATTCTACCTCGTTTCCTCTTCTTTTTCTTAGCTCTAATCCTTTTTCTGAGTCAAGGTTTTCCCTTGCTTGTTGTTTCAGTCTTTCGGCGTTCCAGCTTACTTGCAGTGATCTATCCCTACTCTTTGTACATCTAGCACGGAATGGGCATCCTTTACAAGATCCTTTAAGTGGGGTATATATCTTGATATTTCTTGTATAACCTGTTTTTGTTACTTCTTTCTGCTGTCTGTTCAAGAGTAGCTTGATACCATTTTTGCAGGTGAATTCATCTTTATTCTCATCGTAGGTGAAATCCTCAAATTTTATTTTCTTCTCTCGCCATGATCTGCTTTTTTCCTTATGATAGGTGTTGTATTTGAGGAAATTGCCTATTCCTTTTTCTTCAAGATAACTGTGATTTTCTTCATTGCCATATGCGCTATCTGCATTAGCGTTTTCTGGGATTTTATGGAGATTGTCTATGACTCCGTCCATCAATGGGATAAAACTGATGTTGTCTGCTGCAGAATCACTGATGACATAGTTCAGGACAAGGCCATTCTCCACACATATACCTTCGTTATATGCGGGTCTGATTGTCAGTTTGTCCTTCATCATCATGGCAACCGCATCTATATCGGTTTTAGAATAACTATTTCTTTCTCCAAGAATCTTTTTCTTTTCAAAATACAATCGTTTCCTTCCCAGAAGTTCTTTCATTCGTCTTATTTTCTTTCTATCTTCCCGTCCTTGATCACGTGGTATTTCCTTCTCCTTCACCCGATCGTTGATCTTATCGATGATCTCTTGAACCTTTTCATCATCAAAACCAGTGCGCTCCTGCTCAGGAAGATCATTATCATGAAAGATCTTCTCTTCATTTTCATTTATCTCGTCGATATGTCTGAAAAGCCGCTCAAGCTCCTCGTCTATCATTTTTGTTTGTCTTTCAACCTGTTTGCTCCAAACCACCTTATGTCTATTCGCATTAGCTTCATTCTTAGTATGATCGACGAAGACATCTTTGCCTTCAATAATACCCCTTTCAAGTGCATATACCACTATCTCTCTGAAGACCTTCTTTATCTCATTTTTTAATCTCAACCTGAAATTGTTCAAAGTTCTAAAATCAGGTGTTTGGTTACCACTTATCCAAATGAAAGGAAGATTCTCACGCAACGCTTTTGCCACCAGTCTACAGCTATAAATCCTGTTGGCAAAACCCAAGATCCAACTTTTCAGCAACATTTTTGGATTATAGGAACTCGTCCCACCGCCTTTATAGGTATCAATAACGTGCTGTACATCCATATGGTCAATGATTTTACTGATAAGCCTGGCGATATGTCCCGGGGCAACAAAGTCATCGATATTTTTAGGAAGGAGAAATTGTTGATCCTGGTAATATGGTTTGAAAACAATCTTTCTTTTGTTCACAAGCTGCGATATGCTTGTTACAACTATTTTTTCATCAGAAAATAACGTTTGTTGGAGTTGTCCCATCATGAAAATCTCCTCTTATTTTATTCAAAAACTATCTGTAGAAGATAAAGGTTTTGTTACAAGTCTCTATGGGACTTTTTAGACAACCCCCTATAAAGGTGCGACAGGAGAAATTAAACAATATGAAAAATGTAAGTAGCGGATGCTATAAAAAGCTAGCGCATGACACACGAAACAACTGGGTCACGATGGAGTTTAACACCAAGTGTCGATACAACTGTTTCGGAAAACAATCCCACATTAACACCTGCACCGAGGGATTCCGTGAACTGGAACCGTTCGGATTCGAGTTTGGGGAATTCGGTTTCGCTGGCGTTCACGTGCATTTTCAGGTCAATGTCCCCAAGTGCTATTCGCTTGAAGAGGCAGAAATCATGCTTAAGTCACATAGTGCTAAGAAAATGTTTGAACAACATCCTGGATTTCGGAAGCTGTACCCGAACGGTGGATTTTGGAGCGGGTACGAACATCATGGGTCAACAGGGCTTATAGATTTAGAAAAATCAACTGCGTATTGTCGCAGTCAGCAACAACGTCATGGTGTGACGGTTATTGATGATCGCCAGCAGCGATTACTTAACGTAGCGTGACCGCCGAGTGGGGATACGGCAAGACCGAAGCCCCATCAGGGGCGGAGAGCTTGCCGAGGAAACGAGGCGGAACAGGGGATTATAAGGGCGCAGCCCTTATTGTCATATTCATGGCGAAAAGAACCACGAAAAAAGTCGAAGACGATACAATCAATGAAATCGTTTCAAGAAAATTAGAAAAAGTTGTCGCAGAAATAGGGATCACCATTGAAAACAGTTCTTATGTCCATGGCGAATATGACTGGGTTATAACGTTTACTGCTGAGGACATTAGACAAGCAAAAAAGTTTTCCGATACATTTGTTGCGATGCACCCTGGTTATATCGAGAAGGTAACGATTATGCAAACGTTGATGTGTATTAAAAAACAGTATGTCTTGAATCCAGAAAAAATGAAGCTGAAAGAATTCCTATAGTCTTTTTCTCCCAGTTGCTCCCTTTTTTGATCATTACTGAAAAGAACCATTCATGTTTTGTGCTAATCGATGATAGTTATAAAAAGAAAAAAGATGGGGAGGTCCTAATCTTGTGTGCTTATTGGATTCCTGTTTCTTTTAACACCAAGACTAGTGGTCCTATCTTAAGGCCATTGTAATGTTTAATGATGCCTGGAAGATTTTCAGGATATGCAGAAATTATCAAATGTATTCTGCCGAATCCAATGAAGTACAGTTTACTTCGAATGGTCTCTGAAGACCCAGCAACGATATTATCACAAGTTCCATTTCCGACAGTCTTTCCGAATATTTGTAATGGGCCCCAGGAAATCTTCATCGTCCAATTAACAAATGACGCATTGTAGTCCCCACCATTATTGATTACGGCTTTTATCCCCAGTGAAATTGGCTGCGCGGTGATACCTATTTCCGGTGGTTTGATCAAAAACAGATTTACTGTCGTAGAGTCAATTGCAATAAGGGGCGGCGAGGTGGAATTATCTGTTACGGTTAAGGTGATGTTGAAGATTCCGATTTCAGCATAAAAATGGATTGGGTAATTGGGAACGGTTGAGGTATTGCCGTCGCCGAAATCCCAAAGCCATTGTAAGCTAAGCGTTTCGTATGTAACATTCCCATGAAACCGTACGCCTGCAGGGATGTAGTCATATTGCATGGGCCACCACCATTGGTAAGGGCCTCCAGCATTACACTTAAAATTCTGTGTCCCATTGCCAAGAACGGTGATATCATCGATACTGATCATCTGTTCATCTGCTTGTTCTAAATGATTACTATAATATTGGAAGGCAATCTTCACGTCGTTTTCTCCTGCGTATTTAGATAAGTCAATGGGATTATTATTAGTTGAGAAAAAATAATTGTACCATGTCCAATCATGGAAAAATCGGCTGATGTTATCATTAAAACTCCAGATGTTCGTCCAGCTCACTCCTCCATCTGTTGAGACACTGATATTTAGTTCAAGGTACCGATGATTATTGTACACGGTGACGTAATAGCAGGTATACCAATAGAATGTCAGAAGAATTTCGGTGTACTTACTGAAATTGAGGCTTGGTGTTATAAGCCATTCATCTTGGAGAGCAGTGGTTGCTGCACGATGGACTGTGGCGGATGGTTTCAATACTGGATACTGCGGTATACTATTGTCAATATGCCAGGTTTCAGAAGGGTTTGTTTGTTCGAGTTCCCAGGGCTGCCCCGAATCACTGATTGGAGGCATGTGCCCATCAGTAAAGTTTTCATATAATATTTCCACGTAACTTGAAGCTGATGCTGGAGCACTCCCGTATTTATCTGAGAGTGTGTCGGGGTTGCTATTTAGTTTTGATGTTCCGATAGCGGTGTTGGTCAATGCAGAGAGACTGGCGCAGAAAAGAACAGAAGCTAGCAGCAGCGTACATATATTTTTTAAAACATTTTCTTTCTTCCCCAATTCTTTCATAATTCCGTCCTCCCTTAAATAACATTCTTATAAAAAGAATATAACTTAACTCTATTTAAATCATTTCATTGAAATTTAACTGTAACATTTGTAACACTAAATTTTACTGAGTCATCTTCTTTTAAAATCATACCCTTAGAATCTTATGTTTTGCGCTCGCCTTTTCTTTTTCAGATGATCTTCTTTTTTATAATAATCATCTTTCTTTCTCGTTGGATACATCCAAAGGAATTTATTAATCGCGTCGAGGGATTTGCACATTTCACCAGTATATCATAGCATGAAACGTAATTGGCGGGACAAGGTTTTATAAAGAAAAAGGTGTTTCGTTGTGTTTGGGACGATGCCAGCAGTACAAAATTCTATTCTTATGACGCGTGTTATTGAAGCGCTGTTTTCGGTCGTGGGGCGGCGAACCCTTGACAGTCACGCGGTCAAGGTGATTCAAACGGTCCTTGCCAAATTAGAGCCTACCTTTGAGTTTCTTCATGCGGTAACCGTGGATGACGAATTATTCTTACAAGGAGGAGTGAAGGTCAGTATTGACCCCAAGTTCGACACCATCGAATCACGTCGAGTGGGAAAAGCGCTGGATACGCTCATCCGGGTCATCTACGTGGATCTTGTGGAAACGACCGGCGAGGAAGTCGGACTGTTTTTCATCACCGAGCTCAAAGAGCATCTCGGGGACCTGATCATTGATGACCTGAGAGACCGCGGGGTGAACCTGGAGACCATCCAGAAACTGTATCCACACCATCAGAAGAAAGGGCCCCAGCCACCACAAATCCCTGAGAACGAAGAAGACCTCGAGCCAGAGTACTCATGGGACACGGTGTCCACCTGGAAATACGACAACAACGTCTGCCTTCTCTATGACGGCGACGGGGGCCTGCTCGATACCATACAGCTCGACCTCCTCGTTGAAGAGTACGTGCACCGGGTCATGGAGACGACCGACGATGAAGCAAAACCAACGGTTCGGACGATCCTTCGGATCACCGAGAAGGACGATAAGTTCTTGACGATGCTGCAGCGGCGGGACATCGATGTCGAGTATGCGGTGACGCTGCTTCATATCTCCCGGCAGAAGCTTGAGACGATGATCCAGAAACTGCTACAACTTGAGATGCTGCAGTACATCTCGGACAACGAGGTGAAACTCACGGAGAAAGGGCTTCAGTATCTCCTCGAGAAAAAAGAGGATAGTGCGCAACGGTCTCTTAATGGGCCTCTGCAATAGCCGCAGGGAACACATAATGGTGTAAAGAAATTTTTTCTATTTTTTAACTTTTTCCCAGTCTTTCAGGAAGCTTTTAATGCCAGCGTCGGTCAAGGGGTGTTTCGCCATCTTGCGGATGATCTCCGGCGGGACTGTCGCGATGTCAGCGCCGAGTCGGGCTGCCTCGATGACGTGGATCGGGTGGCGGATGCTTGCGACGATGACCTCTGTTTCGATATCGTAGTTGCAGAATATATCCATGATCTCTTCGATGACGTTCATGCCTTCCTGCCCGTTGTCGTCAAGCCGTCCGATGAACGGGCTGACGAACGTGGCCCCTGCCTTTGCCGCGAGGAGCGCCTGGTTTGCCGAGAAAATGAGGGTCACATTGGTGTTGATGCCTTCTTTTTTCAGTGCCTTGACTGCCTTGAGTCCTTCGGGTGTCATCGGTATTTTTATCGCGATGTTTTTCCGGTGTTTCTGGGGGATTTTTCCGACGATTCCCTTCGCTTCTTTGACCATGTCAGTTGCGTTTTCGCTGAGCACTTCAAGGCTGATCGGTCCGTCAACGAGGTCGAAGATCTCGTCGATGACCTCTTGGAAGGTTCGCCCGCATTTGGCTAGCAGCGTCGGGTTTGTGGTGACGCCGTCTAGGATCCCCCAGGATGCGAGTTCTTTGATCTCGTTCAAATCTGCAGTGTCGACAAAGAGTTTCATGGTGCCTCTCCAGCCTCCAGTAATCGCTGTTTGTTCATAATATTTTGGTTTTCGTTTTCAAGTCTGATTGCGAATCGCTCGCATGGGATTATAAATATATGTGCGGGATCCTTTTTAGATATATTTGAAAAAATGGAAACATATATATAATCACATATACATTACATGTATTGCCAGGAGGGGATCTATGCCTCTAACACGGAAAGCTCGGGTAGTGGGAAGCAGCCTTGTGATAACGATACCTAGCCAGCTTGCCAAGGCCCATAATATCAATGACGGGGATGAATTGGAGATAATACCAGTCGGGATGGGAGAGTTTCGAATCCGGAAGATGAAAAAATAAAAATATGATCTCGTGAGGCTTCTAATCGTACGCGTGGAATGGGAGATTGAGGAGGGTGAGGAAATGATGAGGAGTCAGCGCATCCCATTGAAAAACGGCGAGGCGACCGGATACTGCCTTGACCTGGGGAATGCGCCGCTTCTTATCATCCAAGCAAAGAACGGGTACGTCATGTGCGGATACCTCAACATGGCCGCAGCAAACAAGCTCGGGGACACCGCAGGGCGGGTCACAGGGGTAAAGACGTTTGAGGACGTGCTCAACGCGACGGTCGTCGAGGTATCGGACCGTGCAAAGCAAACAGGTCTGAAGGATGGAATGAGTGGGAGAGAGTTTCTAAGCGCACTGCTGTGAGGTGAAAAACCATGGTACGACTTGCGGATATCCAAGAGGCATATGAGATTCTCAAACCAGTCGTGAAAAAAACACCACTGGAACACTCAAAGACGTTTTCACATCTGATCAAAGCCAACGTGTTTCTGAAAGAAGAGAACCTGCAGACGACCGGGTCGTTCAAGATCCGCGGGGCATACAATAAGATTTACCATCTCACAAAGAACGAGCGAACACACGGGGTCGTCTGCGCGTCTGCCGGGAACCATGCGCAGGGCGTCGCGTACGCCTCGACTCTCATGGGTGCGAAAAGCGTCGTGTACATGCCGGTGTATACGCCGCCGTCCAAGATCATCGCGACAAAATCCTACGGGGCGACCGTGGTACTCGAGGGGGCGACCTACGATGATGCCGCGGAGGCTGCGAAGAAGTACGCGAAAAAGAACAAGATGACGTTTGTGCATGCGTTCAATGACCCGTATGTGATCGCGGGGCAGGGAACCATTGGCCTGGAGATCCATGAAACGTTGCCCGAGGTTGATGCGGTGCTCGTACCAATCGGCGGTGGTGGGCTCATTGGCGGGATTGCAGTCGCCCTAAAGACCTTGAAGCCGACCGTGAAAATCATCGGTGTCGAGGCAGAGGGGGCACAGTCGATGAAGCTGTCTCTTGAGCAGCACAAGATCGTGCCGCTGCAAAGCATCAATACGATCGCTGACGGCATCGCGGTGAAAACCCCGAAAGAGCTCACCTTTGATATCGCAAAGCGGTATGTCGACCAGGTTGTCGCGGTGAACGACGAGGACATCGCGTACACCTTGTACCTGCTGCTCCAGCGTGCGAAACTCATCGTTGAGCCTGCCGGGGCGATCGCGCTTGCTGCCCTGTTAAGCAAGCAGGTCGTATTTCCCAAAAAGAACGTGGTCGCGATATTAAGCGGGGGAAACGTGAACCTGTCGTTACTCACCCAAATCATCGAACGTGGGATGATGCACGATAAACAACTCGTGAAAATCTCGGTCATCGCGCTTGACAAGCCGAAGGCGCTCAAAGACATCCTTGAGATCCTTGCGGATTTCGGTGCGAACGTTCAATCCATCGCGCATGACCGCTGCACGACTGCAGTTCCTGTTGGCTACGTGAAAATCATGATCACGTTCCAGACACTCGGGCGCGAGCAGATTGAGCTGATCAAAAAGGAGTTCGACCGGAAAAACGTCCAGTACCATACCCAGAGCTGATGATCTCTCACCTAATTTTTTTTCTTGTATAAAATGAGAAAGAAGAAAGGACGGTCTACAGAAGTTTAATGGCGATCCGCGACCAGGGTACCGGGGTGAGCTTCCAGGTATTCCCGGTGGTATTCACCGAAACGATCTGGGAGTTATCCGGGTTGATTGATTTTTTATCGAGCTTCCGGAGCTGCTCAATCGCTTCGTCTTCTGTCTGAAAGAGGTATTTTTCTTTCCCGGTGTCCAGGCAGTACACCAGGCTTTCAATCTTTAGGCCGTTGATTGTTTTTTCAGGACCCTGCTCAGCGGTGGGTTGTTCTTTCATCGGACCTTTCTTATCGGTCTCCGTGACCATATTCACCGCTTGATCTATAATGGTATTTTTCATTTGCATCCACCTCACATACGGGATACATAATTTATCCGTATAAATATGTATGGTCATTAATTTATATGAGGTGGGATGGGGGAGCCGAATGTATTTAAAGGTTGGACTTTGTTACCTGCCTGAGCACCATGCCTGACCGGTTTTATCTTCGCTTGCTGTCGTCCTTGTACATTTCCACGTTTTTCATCCGCGCGAGTTTCGGCATCATGCTTGCGACCCTTCCGATTTACCTCAAGATCACGAATACCTACATTGAGTATGGGATAGTCGCGGCAGCGTCACCGCTCTTTGAGATGGGGACGGTACTGTTTATTGGCGCGGTCGTGGACCGGTTCGGCAGGAAAATCGTGCTACTCAGCGGACTACTGGGCGGGGCGGTGTTCTTGTTTCTCTTGACGACGACACAGAATTTGTACGCGATTTTCTGCATTAACGCTGGACACGGGATGGCCGCGGGCGCGATCCTAGTTTCGTCTCTTGCGCTTCTCACGGATTATGCCCCTGAGCACCATCGGGGTCGTGAGATGGGCGCGTTTGATGCGTTTAACATGCTTGGGTGGGTCGTGGGGTACGCGCTCGGCGCGTTGTTCCTTGCGGTCATAAAGGCGGAACTCTGGCAGGCGTTTGTGTTCGCGGGGGTGATGGCGCTTGTCGGGTTCGTGTACTCGTATGCGAACATCGCCGAGCCAAAGAAGCATGATATCTTGTCGAAGAAGATTCGGTTCGATTCGATCATCGGGGTGCTGAAGCAGCGGTCTGTGCTGTTGCTCACGCTGCCGTGGTTCATCGTGTTTATGATTATCGGCTCGGTGCTGACGTTTCTCACGGTGTCGACCTCCCAGGGGGTTCTGTCGGTCTCCCCGTTTGTGCTGTCCGCGGTGATCGCTGGCGTCGGGGTTGTCCTGGTCGTGACGCAGATGTTCTACGGGTGGTTGTCCGACCGGTTTGGTCGCCTGAAGATCATGGTGGTTGGGACGATCGGGTTCATCGGGATGATATCCGTGATCGGCCTTGGGTATGGCCTTGCGTCAGCCGGGAGTGCGGAGGACGTGAAGAACAGCGTTGTCCGGTTCTGGCCGTTTCTGGGGGTGTTCGGGTTCATGGCGCTTGCGTTCGGGCCGTCGGCACTCTCGTCCCTTGCGGATGAGACGCATGAGAAGATGCGCGGGGTGACCATGGCCGTGTATAGCATTGTGATTAGTGCCGGGATGTTTGTGGGGGTTCCTGCGGTCGCCGGGATCTTCGATAGGTTTGGCGGCCCCGGGGTGTTGTACTTTATGATCGGGTGTGCGGTCGCGATGCTGTGTTTGGTTGTCGCCCGGTACGCGGACGTCCGGTCCCGTCGTAAGATCATGGTGGAGTAACCCAGGGAAAAAAGGATGTTTTATTTTCTTTTAATACGCGTTTTTCAGGATCGCAAGCACGTCGTTTTTGTTTAATTTCTGGAATTTGCCGATGCTGCCGAAGGTCACCGCGACAGTCGCCATGTCCTTGAGTTTTTGCTCGGACACCCCGAGTTTTTGTAAGCTGCTTGGCATTCCGAGGGAGTTGAAGAATTCTTTGGTTTTCTCGATGCCTTGTCGTGCGACTGTGTCCGTGGAGCCGGAGAGCCCCCAGACGTTCTGGGCGTACTCAAGGAATCGGTCCATGGTTTGCGTGGAGAGGACGTACTCCATCCAGGCAGGGGTGAGCACCGCAAGGCCGAGGCCATGGGTGACGTCGTAGGCTGCGCTCACCGCATGTTCAATGGCATGGGTCGCCCAGTCCGTCGCTTTCCCGTAGCCGAGAAGACCGTTCAGGGCAAGGCTGCTGGTCCACATGAGTTGCGCGCGTGCGTCGTAGTTGGTCGGCTCGCGAAGGGCGACGGGACCGTAGTGGATGCATGTTTTCAAGAGGCCTTCTGCAAGCCTGTCCTGCACGAAGGAGTCTTTGGTGGGGCTGAAGTACTGCTCAAGGATGTGACTACAGATATCTACTATGCCTGCGGCGGTATGCTCTGGGGGAACCGTGAAGGTGTAGGTTGGGTCCAGGATCGAGAATTTCGGGCGGAGCAGGTCGTGGTGGATCGCGAATTTCTGTTGGGTAGCCTCGTTCATGATCACTGCGTTTCCGTTCATCTCCGAGCCGGTTCCTGCGAGGGTCAGGATCGTGCCGACGGGTAACGCGGCTCGTATCGCTGAGTCCCCGACGAGGAAGAGGTTCCAGGGGTCGCCGTCGTAATAGACGCCCGCGGCGATGGTCTTTGCGCAGTCAATCACGCTTCCGCCGCCGACAGCGAGGAGTACTTCTATCTCGTGGTCCTTGCAGAGCTGTATCCCGGTCCGAACGGTCTCTATCCGTGGGTTCGGCTGCACACCTGGAAGCTCGACGCATTCGATATCGCTTTTCGCAAGGAGATTCATGACGGTCTCATAGATCCCGTGTTTCTTAATGCTTCCTCCCCCATAGACAAGAAGAACCGTGTCCCCGTATTTTTCTATCTCTTCGTTCAGTTGTTCTATTTTGTTTCTCCCAAAGAGGATCTTCGTAGAAACTGCGTAGGTAAAATCGTCCATAGTTCTGCCTCCGACCGAGTGGTTTATGGGTGTCCATAATTTAAACGTTGTGAAAAAACTTTTATTGACATCACGGAAACAGATCGATTCCTATTTCCTTGAGTTGTGTGGAAAAGAATCCGATGGGTTTTACTGGAAATATTTTTGCTGGTTACCAGATGTGCCCCCAGTCGTGGCTTTTACATTCTGGGCATACAAATTCCGCGTGATTTTTTCCTTTGGACAGCTTCATCGGTGCGAGAAATTTGAGCTCACAGTTCTTACAGTAGTACATATTAATGATTGCATTTCGTCTCCCCTTCATACGTAATATAGAACAAATTCAAGTTAAAAAACCTTTCCTTCATGAAAAATGTTCATTATTATTTTATTTATTAGACGGTTTTTATATAAAATTGAGTTTTGGATTTTTCTCTTGTATGTACGTGGAAAACTCGGTGTTCCAATGAAAAGGAGGACGGCCAAATTTATTGCCAACACCTTTCCTTTAATCTATTACCTACCATAATGATAATCTTTTTCTCATTTCAAACAAAATTTAAAGTTGTGTAGCTTTCCTTGGAACCAAACACCATCTAATTTGAGGGAGAAATATGTAATTTCATAAAAAATAAAATATATTAATCTCATAAGTATATTTGACGAAAAATAAAAAACATATGAGATATGATTGTAAGATATAACTAACGAAACATTTTTATGTGACCTCATTATTCTTAATCTAGAATATAACGTTATGCAACGGGGGAGGTATTTTCTTGAAAGAAAATAATTCGAAAATATCACGAATTATCTTTAATTCGATTACCTTGAAAAAGACAGTAGTGATTGGAACCGCAGTTTTCCTGATGTGTACTGCGTTTAATGTCTCACACGTACAAGATTTAACAACTGTCACCGCAATAAATAATCATGAGCGAGGCATAATCTGGGATGTGACACTTAACCTCAATGAGCCAGGGGGGGCATTTGATTATACCGTGTTCGGTGAGGCAACTGATGCGCATGATGGGCCCCCGGCAGATGCCTACGATGTGGTAAAACCACCAGCACCTATACCACCGTACCTCCGTTCATGGTTCAATGATAATCTTCCTCCACCATACGATAATTTATGGAAGGACTATCGGCATTACCCAGGTACTGCCAAAGTGTGGAATCTCACGGTTCAATGGGTTCCCAGCGATTACACCTCCCCGACAACAATCACAATCTCATGGGATCCTACCAAGGTTGATGACAGTGAATACGCCCTCGTTACTCTTTGTACGGATTTAGGAACACCCCTTAAGAACATGCTATTGTACAATAATTATACATTTACCTGCCCTGCGAATATTCCTCAACCTTACAAAATCATCTGTTTAGCGAATCAACCACCCAATATACCGAACAACCCAAATCCGGCAAATCAATCAACAAATATTTCTATCAATACTGACCTCAGCTGGGCCGGTGGAGATCCTGATGGTGATACAGTCACCTATGACGTGTACTTTGGAACAACAAGTTCCCCACCAAAAATAATGAATAATCAGTCCGCGCTCACGTATGATCCGGGAATGCTCGACTATGATACGACCTATTATTGGAAGATTGTTGCCTGGGATAATCATAGCTTTTCAACTATCGGTCCTTTGTGGCAATTCACCACGCAACCAAATCAACCACCGAATGTCCCGAGTAATCCTAACCCCCCCAATGGAGCGACCGCAGTTGACATCAATGCGGATTTAAGTTGGACTGGCGGTGATCCTGACTCAGACGATACGGTGACGTATGACGTGTATTTTGGGTTACCAAGTTCACCACCAAAGGTAGTCAATAATCAATCTGCACTTACCTATGACCCAGGACCGCTTGCCTACGACACCACCTTTTATTGGAAGATCGTCGCCTGGGATAATCATGATGCGTCCACTGCCGGCCCTGTTTGGCATTTCACGACAGCGTTAGAACCGAATCAACCACCCTATATTCCAAGTAATCCCAACCCACCCAATGGAGCAATGAATGTTACTATTACTTCAGATCTCCATTGGACCGGTGGCGACCCGGATTCGGGTGATACCGTGACCTATGATGTGTACTTCGGGACAACAAGCCCACCTGGCATCCTTGTTCACAATCAGAATGCAACCGTATATGATCCTGGAACCCTCCTGTATCAAAAAACATATTATTGGAAAATTGTATCATGGGATAACCACTATAAATCAGCTACTGGGCCGATATGGAATTTTACCACCGAACAACAGCCAGATACGACGCCTCCAATAGTGAGACTCACCTCACCAGAAAAAGGATTTTTATATTTAAATTTCAAAGACTTTATAGTCCTGAAAATACACTTTATTACAACGTTAATAATAGGAAAGATAGAAGTGACTGTGAATGCAACAGATAATCAATCAGGAATTGAGAGAGTTAAGTTTTATATCGATGATACCTTGAAAGCAATAGATACCACAGCCCCGTATAATTGGACGTGGTCTGACCGAGGATTCTTTTTCCCATATTACATAAAGGTAATCGCATTCGATCGTTCCGGAAATCAAAACAGCACGGAATTGAAGGTATGGAAGATTTTCTAACTTTCGTGATGAACCATGAAAAAAGGAGTTATTCGAAAAAAACTACCATAAAAAATACCTTCTACAATATAAAAGAGGCTAATGGGGTAAGAAAAATATATTTTTTATTCATTAATACCTTCATTGATATATATATTTTCCACCGAAATATATATAATATGATTAGGTATAGCTTATTTATAAACTATCCCAGGGGAAAAATACTTATTTCGGAGCTATAAAATGCTTAAAAATCGTGATAATATAAACAATATCTTTCATTCAAATAAGAGATACATTGGAAAGATAGTTGTCGTAACCCTTACCATAGTTCTCATATTTCCTGTCTGTAGTACAGCGAACGTGCAAAACCCCGAGTCCATACTAATTCTAAAAAATCTAGGAAAAAGTATCACCTGGGATGTTACTGTTCATTGTAGTAATTCTGGTGGTCAAACCGACTACATCAAGTTTGGTGAAGCACCAGATGCGAATGATGGCCCGCCCGCCGATAGCTATGACGTTGTGAAGCCTCCAGCACCACAGCCCCCGTATATTCGGGCATGGCTGAACGATAATCTCCCAGTCCCATATGATTCTTTGTGGATGGATTATCGACAGTATCCTGATACATCAAAAGTCTGGAATTTAACCGTGCATTGGATGCCCAGTAGTGGATCTTCGCCTACGACGATTACGTTATCGTGGAATACCGCCGAGGTTGATAATAGTGAATATACATCGGTGAATCTTTGCACGGAGACGGGCGGTATCCTACAAAATATGCTCCTCAATAGTACGTATACGTTCAGCTGTCCAGCGTATGTTCCTCAAAATTTTAAAATTATCTGTTCCATTTCTGTTAATCAACCACCGGTATTCGGGACGCCTACCCCCGTAAATGGCTCAACCAATAACCCTCTCAGCCTCTCTTGGAGCATCCCGATTAACGATCCTGAAGGAGACCTCTTCTCGTGGACCATCCAATGCAGTAACGGACAAGTCAATAGTGGAACTGGTGCAACCAATGGAACAAAATCACTCGTCCTTTCTGGGCTTGCATATTCAGCCACCTATAAAGTCTGGGTCAACGCGACTGATCCTACTGGTAGCAGTCTGTACACTCGAAAATGGTATACCTTCACGACGAAAGCAAGCCTCCCGCCGGTCTTCGGTACATCCACTCCAGGAAACGGTTCTACCAATAACCCTCTCGGCCTCACTTGGAGCATCCCGATTAACGATCCTGAAGGAGACCTTTTCTCTTGGACCATCCAATGCAGCAACGGACAAACCAACAGTGCAACCGGTGCAACCAACGGCACGAAAACGCTTTCTATCACCGGTCTCTCCTATGTAACAACCTACAAGGTGTGGGTGAACGCCACAGACCCCACGGGCAGCGGTCTCTACACCCGGAGGTGGTACACCTTCACCACGAAAGCAAGCCAACCACCAGTATTCGGGACACCCACCCCAGCAAATGGCTCAACCAATAACCCTCTCAGCCTTACCTGGAGCATACCTATCAACGATCCTGAAGGAGACCTCTTCTCGTGGACCATCCAATGTAGTAACGGACAAGTCAATAGTGGAACTGGTGCAACCAATGGAACAAAATCACTCGCACTCTCAGGACTTGCATATTCAACCACCTACAAAGTCTGGGTCAACGCGACTGATCCTACTGGTAGTGGTCTGTACACTCGAAAATGGTATACCTTCAAGACGAAAGCAGACCTCCCACCGGTCTTCGGGACACCCACCCCAGCAAATGGCTCAACCAATAACCCTCTCAGCCTTACCTGGAGCATCCCTATCAACGATCCTGAAGGAGACCTCTTATCCTGGA
>Ga0315282_10009334_pt1 | contig 15606 bp, 10 predicted proteins | sample YL17G07_20_MG_FD_203693 | JGI IMG/M metagenome (GOLD analysis project Ga0315282, IMG submission 203693) | Sediment microbial communities from Yellowstone Lake, YNP, Wyoming, USA - YL17G07_20 | ecosystem: Environmental > Aquatic > Freshwater > Lake > Sediment | place: USA: Wyoming | collected...
CAGATTCAAAAGGTCACCGCTACCAGGTGGTAACCGCATTGGTGTTGCGTTGGCACAATTTTAGTGCTAATGTCGAAGCAACCAATATGACCTGGGGTCCCCGGGCGGATCGCCCGGCTCCCCGCTGGGTGTCGGGGAGTTACCGATTTTTCGCTGTTGGAGGAACAATGCCTACCGTTAGTCGTTTCTTCCGATCCATTAGGCAACTCTTGTCAGCCCGCCGGAGTCGGGGGGGGCGCGCGTTTCAGCCAATGAGCTGCGCGAAGCCGTCCGTCAGGTACTGGACAGCCGCGAGGGACGCGCGCTCCTCGCACAGTGCCTAGCCGATCCCGTGCTTGCGGCGAGCGCGTCGGCCGCCGACCCGCTGGCCGCCGACGTAAGTGCCGGTCAGTTTGGCCAAAACACAGGCGGCGGCGACTACAGCTTCCCCGCAAAGCTCGGAATCGGGACAGCGAGCCCCGCGCAGACGCTCGACGTGGCCGGCAACATCGGTATCAGCGGCACCGAGATCGTCACCAGTGGGCGCCTGCTCCAGAACGTCGCTGCCGATGCTGGGATTGTGACCTCGGGCACTCTGGCCGATGCCCGCCTGTCGGCCAATGTTACGCTCCTCGGAAATTCTGTGAGCGGCAGCGGGGCCGTGGTGCTTGCCTCCTCGCCCACCATCACCACGCCTACCATCGCCAGCTTCGTGAATGCGACGCATTCGCACCAGAATGCTGCCGGCGGCGGCACGCTGAATGGGGCCGCTATCGCCTCGGGAACCGTCTCAGCCAGCTATTTGCCGGTCGCCTCTGCCACCGCTGCCGGCATCGTCAGCACCGGCACCCAAACATTCGCCGGCGCCAAGACTTTTCAAGGGAGTGTCTTTCCATCTGCTGACTATACCTACGATCTGGGTTCCTCCGCCTACAGATGGCGCGTGATCTACTGTTCTTCAGGCTACTTTGACTACCGTGTTCAGACAAGTGCCGGCTATATATGGTCCGGGACTTACCTGAAGGCTAACTCGTATGTGCAGTCTATGGGGGCTGTCTACGCCGGCACATTTGTGGACGCTGGCACCTATGTGAACGCCGCGTCGGGCTACAAATACAACAACACGGCCAACTCAGGTTATGTCCTGCGTGGCAACGGCACCTATTACGTCGGTGCGCGGCTTGCTGCGAGCGACCTCAGCGACGGCGTCACGGGCAGCGGTGCCGTGGTTTTGGCGGGTTCACCCACCATCACCACCCCGACCATCGCCAGCTTCGTGAACGCAACACACAACCACCAAAACGCAGCCGGCGGCGGCACGCTCGATGCTGCAGCCATTGCTTCCGGGGCGTTCGACCCCGCGAGAATACCGAATCTCGACGCCTCCAAGATCACCAGCGGTACCTTAGACGATGGGCGCCTGCCGTCCAGCATGTCCGGCAAGACGTTCAGCGGGAACGTCCTGCCAAGCTCGACTGGCCTGGATTTAGGCTCCGCCGCCCAGCGTTGGGACGTTTTCGGGGCGAACGGCGACTTCACCGGAAACGTTGGAATTGGAGCGAGTTCCCCGAGCGAAAAGCTGGACATTGTAGGCAACGTCGAATGGGGCGCGAATACGCCCAAGGGGCGCCTATTGGACGTAGGCAGTGGCGACATCCAGGTTCGCAGCAACGCGAATGCGGCAAATGCGCAAGATGATGTCAGCAAGCCGTCCTGGGCGGTCCGTTTCGGCCCGCAGTACGACGACTTTTCCATACACCGCGCGCCGCCTGGCAGCGGCGCCTTCAAACAGTTGCTCACGCTCGACAACCGCGGCGCGCTGAACCAGATCCTCTTCCTGACGCCTGGAAGCGGCATCGATCCGACTGACGACGGCAGGGCCATCAACGACGCGGTTGCGGCGCTGCCGGCCAACGGCGGCATCATCATGCTCACGCCGGGCACGTACAATATCCACACCACTATCCGGGTCACCAAGAGCGGCGTGAAGATCCGCGGCTACGGCAACCGTCGCATCAGCTTTTCCGACGACTCGCTCAGCCCCCTGACGAACTTGGTATGGGGGGGCGCGTCGGGCGGAACGGTCGTGGAATTTGTACCCCCGGTCGCGAACGACAGGCTCCGCGATCTGGAGCTCTCGGACCTCAACATCGATGGAGGCGGCATCGCGACGACGGGCTTGGTGTTGAACCGCGTCACGACGTCGAGGTTCTGCAGGGTGACTGTGACGCACCTTCAAAACAATCCGAACACCATCGGCATCAAACTGACCACGGATGCTGATGCCGCCCACCCGCAGAGGGACACCGCCTTCAACTACTTTGACAGCTGTGAGGTAGATTTCGCAAATAAGGGAATCGTGTTGACCTCCGATCCTCTGACCACGCCTTCCGACTGCTCGCAGAACGTCTTCGTCAACACGCAGGTCGCGTACTACGCTGCCTACACCAGCGACGCCGGAATCCTGCTGGAGCACGCAGACGCGAATGTTTTCCACAAGACCGGCGTTTACCGCGCCGGAACGCTCGGTCACGGCGTTGTTCTTGACACCCCTGATCATGTGCACGCCAACTACTTCTATCACCTGCTCGCTGAAAACGGCGTGCATCAACTCGTGGCGGGCTGGCAACTGCCTCCCGACGGCAAGAACATCATATTCGGCCTGACGGAGAATTCGCCGGTGTCGGCCGACGGCGCGCCGCCGGAGAAGCACCTGTGCTGGACCACGCACAACGGGCAGATACGCGGGATGCCGGATGTCACGGTCGGGTTCACGTTCAACGAGATAGGCACAGTCACTGTCAACGCCGGCTCCACATTGGTAGAGGGAACGGGAACGCAGTTCCAGTCGGACGTAGACGTGAAGGACAGGGTCACCGTCGAGACAACCGCCGGCAGTGAAACCAGGACGGTAGTGGGCGTATCATCCCCGCTCGAGCTCACTGTGGATGCGCCTTTCAACGGCTCTGGCAGCGGCAAGACGATGCAGGTGACCAAGGGCAGCCTCTCCGTCTCCGGCAATGCTTCGGTGGGGGGCAGCCTCTCGTGCGCCGGCGCCAAGGTGATCAGCGACCAGCGGGTGCTCCAGAACGTGGCGGCTGCCGCGGGTATCATCACCAGCGGGGTATTCGGCACCGACCGGATTCCGAACCTGGACGCTTCGAAGATCACCAGCGGAGCATTCGACCCGGCGCGCGTTCCCGGTCTGGATGCCTCGAAAATCGTTTCCGGCACGCTGAACAGCGATCGCGTTCCGTCGCTCGACGCCAGCAAGATCGGCAGCGGCACGATCAGCGACGCCCGGCTGCCGGCCGATCTTCTCCACGGCCTGACCGGCAGCGGTCGCAAGGCGGCCTGGGGCTGGGAGCAGGTCCCCGGCAGCAGCTACCATGTGATTTCCAGCGGACTCAGCAACATCGACTGCGTTCTGACGGGCCACAAGTGGATGAACACCGAAGGGGTACAGCCGAGCGTATCGAACACCCAGGGCGGCTCCTTCCACCTGCACAATCCGGCCACCACGGAGGAGGTCTTCTATTGGCTCGCGATCGGAACATGAACGATTGGTTGCTCCCGGGGGCTGCCAGCGCCAAGGCTCCGGGGGCTCGGGAGGTGAGCGTGGACCGAGAACCGCTTGGGACGGGACCCATGCAAGCAAGGCGGCTTTTGGTGCGGCGAGACCGGCTGCCGATCCTCGCCAACGTTTGGCTGCTGCTCGCGCTTTGTGCGTGCGCATCGAATCGGGCGGCGGCGAGCAATCCGACCCCCGATGTTCGCGTGGATGGTTTCGCGGCGGGACGCAGGCCTTTCGGCATAGACCTCGTCGGTACAGCGGCCACCGGCTTCGCTGACCCCTTCTCCTTGCCTGCCTCGATGAGTGTCGTCGTGGCAAATTCGGCGGACAGCTCCGTGTCCATTTTTGCGGTCAAGACGTCCACCTGGCTTCCGTGGAGTGGCTACCTGGACCTGCAAACAACTGTGCGCGGAATACCGGCGCCTTACGCAGTCGCGGGCTGCAACGTAGGGCTTACGGCGGGCGACAGAGCGCTGGTCACGTCGCCGGACGATAACTCGGTTTCCGTGATAAGCATCCCGGACGGAAAAATACTGGGTAAGGTGACAACCGGGCCGCAACCGCACGGCGTGGCCTGCTTCCCCAGTACAGGAACCGTCTCCGCTCCATCCTACAGGGGCGTTGTGTCAAACGTGGGAGACGACAGCCTTGTGATATTCGACGTCGCTTCACTGGCCATCCAGGCCAGGGCTCCCGGCGTGGCGGGCGCGAAGGGAGCGCACGGTGTGTGGGTGGAGGGGGGAACCAGGCCGCGCGCCTGGGTGGCAGGAAGCAGCGCTAACGCGCTTACTCTAGTTGATTTGACCAGCTACCAGGTCCTCCCTGCTCTCTCCGTCCACGGCCCAACCAGCGTGCACGACCGCTTCGTAGCAAGCTCTCAGGACAGCGCCATCCTTTCGTATGACGAATACTTGACACCTTCAATAGCATTCAAGGCGCCTACGCCGGCGGACTTCGCCTGTTTTGGCTACTACTGGTTCGTCAGCACGGGAGCGGGCAACTCGGTAGTCTACCAAGCAACTGACGGAGTCCCAAAGACCGTCCCCGGTATTGCCGGGGCCGCCGGCATGGTGAGGTTTAGCCGCTCGACGATAGAGGGGGCCCTCGGCTATTTCGTCGTGGTAACCAGCCCCGACTCTGACCGGGTTTTCCTAATCCAGTTCGCGCCACCGCCCCCGGCGCTTCCCCGCGACTTCGCCGTCGTAAACGGAGCCAGCTTTGCGCCGGATGCGCCGGTTGCGCCGAGCACGCTGGCCAGCTCGTTTCTGGCCACTGGCGTGCTCCAAAACCTTCTGGCCAATTCGCTGCCGCTGCCTAAAGCGCTGGGCGGTGTGAACCTGCGCGTGGGCGGCACCCTGGGCTACGATTCAGCCAACTCCCGCTGGAGCTATTCGGCGACCGGCTCCACTGACGCAGGGCTGCTATATCTAGGCCCGAACCAGGTTAACTTTCAGATTCCGCCTGGGATCAGTCCGAGCGATTCCGTGCCCGTGCAGTTGCAGCTGCCCACCGGTAAGACACTGCTGACAACCGTGCGCGTTCTCACAGCCGCGCCTGGGGTCTTCAGCATCCTAATGAACGGTCAGGGACAGGGCGCCGTGCTGAACCAGGATAATTCAGCGAACGGCGACCCGCAGCGTTTCCTGGGTGTGAAGCCCGCGGCGCGTGGCAGCGTGATCCAGATATTTGCCACCGGGGCGGGGGAGACGACACCGGCGCTGGCGGCCGGCGAGGCGGCGCCGGCCGGCGGCAACCCGCTGGTGCTGACCAAAGTCCAGCCCACCGTCACCATCGGCGGCAAGAATGCCAAGGTGCTGTTCAGTGGGATGGCGCCAGGCCTCGTCGGGCTGTGGCAGATCAACGCCGAGGTTCCCCAGGACGTCACGCCGGGCGGGGCCGTGCCGCTGGTGGTGACCAGCCCGGCCGGCCCCTCCAGCAACACCGTCACCATCGCCGTGCAGTAGGTCACAGCGGCCACCGAGGCTTTGACGCTTTGGACGCCATGGGCGGCTGGAAAAAGGACCCCGCCCCGCAGGCCTACAAGGCCAAAATGATCGATTAGCTGAAAACGAAGACGCGCGTGCCGGTGAAGGCCCGCCGCTTCATTCTTTCGGCCTGCTTTCTTCCGGCAGAGCCTGGCTCAACGCATCGGTGACCGCGTTCAACTCATCACGCAGCCGCTGCAGCTCATCCGAAATTTCCTCAAGGCGAGTGACCGCCTCCACGAAGCGGTTCCGCATGTAGCGGACCTGCTCTTCTTTAAGAGTGATGTCAGCCATCGCCGCTCGCCTTCACCACAAAGACGCGAAGACCACAAAGCCACACAAAGGGGCCTTTGTGCCCCTTTTTGTTCTTTGTGTCTTTGTGGTTTGACACTACACGATCTGCTCTTTCACCGGATCCCACTTCACCTTGCGCTCTTTGAAGAAGGATTCCACCGACATGACCACGGTCACCGCTTCTTCCCAGGCGCGGTCGATGCCGCAGCGGGGCGTCTGGCCGGAACGCAAACAATCGATGAAGTCGCGCATGTGGCTGGTGACCTCCAACTCGCCCTTTTTCATGGCGTAGTCGGGCGCCACCACGGCCTCGCTCCGCTCCCGACCGGCGGCCACCGCCGCTTTCTGGGCAGCCCTGAGTTTCTCCCCATACTCAGGCTTCCATTCGGCGCCGTAGAGGCGGCAGAACTGGTCGTGCACCTCGAGCGTGGCATCACGGCCGAAGATGTAGGTGTTGGTTCCGTGGTGCCGGTTGTGGAAGGTGCAGGCGAAGCTCACCGCCGTTTCCTTCTTTGGGTAATCGAAGAGCACGTGCCACTGGTCGGGCACTTCGCGGTCTTCTTTCCAGAAATAGAGCGAGCCCTGGGTGATCGCGCTCTCGGGGATGCCCAGCCCCATGATCATGTTCACCCCGTCCCACTGGTGGCTCATCAGGTCGCCGGCGATACCCGTCCCGTATTCCCACCAGCAGCGCCAGCGGAAGAAGCGCTCCACGTCGAAGGGCCGCTTGGAGGCATTGGCGATGAACCGGTTCCAGTGGATGGTCTGGGCCGTGGCGTCTCTGGGCGGCTCCTGGATGTTGTAAGCGGTGTAGAACTGCCACTCGGGCCAGGGGTTGGTGCGGTCGATGTAAGTACGGGCCAGCGCCACTTTCCCAAGCTGCCCGGTCTTGTAGATCTCCCGCCCCTTCACGAAAAACGGGTCGCTGTTCTGATGGTGGCCAAGCTGCAGAGTGACCTTATTGTCCTTGACCGCCTTGCGGATGCCCTTGGCCTCCTCCAGCGTGCGGCAAAGGGCCTTCTCGACGTAGACGTGCTTCTTGTTCTGGGCAGCGCGAATGGTTATCGGTGCGTGCCAGAAATCGGGTGTGGCGACGAAAACGGCGTCCACGTCGGGCGAGGACACGGCCTTCTCCCACTCCTTGGTGATGACCGCCTTCTTGTTGGTGCAGGCTTTTTCGGCGCGCCGGAGGTTGCCGTCGTAGAGATCGCAAATGACGCGAATCTCAGTGTTGGGGCACCGCTGGAACTGCTCCAGCAGGTAGATGCCGCGGGTGCCCACGCCCACGGCGGCCACGCCGATCCGGTCGTTGGGGTTGCGCTGGGAAAGCAGGGCGGGCGCGCCGGTGATGGCCGCCGCCCCGGCCAGCCCGCCTCGGGCCAGCAGGCTGCGTCGCGTGAATTTCTCGGTGGTATTCATAAAAAAGCTCCAGTCAGCCCTGCAATATACCCCGGCCTTCCCCGCCCCGGCAATACGGTTAAATGGGACGCGGATGAACGCAGATGCACACAGATGACGGTCACCAGCTAGAATCTGCGTTTATCTGCGTTTATCTGCGTCCCATTTCGCGCTTTGCGTTCGCCGCAGTTTGTGATGAAATCGGCCTCACGCGAAATTGGCTTGCGATGTCGCTGGCGCTGGCGGCGATGCCAGACTGGGCAACCGACCGTTCGACGTGTGAGTTCGCTTTGCCTGGCTAACAACCGAATGGAGCCGACGCGCGTTGCCTCCGGACCGCGCGCGGCTCATTCGGAAGCGTTAGGCCGGCGAAGAGTGATTGCGACATTCCGCTCGTTAGGCCAGTGCAAGGAAGGAAGAAACGCAAATCTCCGGCCATGCGTGAATACAGGCCATGCGACTATATCTGATCAATCCCCGCAACCCGATTGTCAGCGTTGCCAAAGTTAAGGAGAGCCGCTGGAACCGTTACCGGATCTGGAAACCGCTGGGCCTTATGGTTCTGGCGGGCCTGACCCCAGGGGAGTGGGAAATCTCGATCGTGGACGAGAACCTCGGTGCGCCGGACTATTCGGCTATGCCTCGGCCGGACCTGGTAGGCATTACCGCTTTCACCTCGCAGGCCAACCGCGCCTATGAAGCGGCCAGTCACTTCCGGCGTCTGGGCGTGCCCGTGGTCATGGGCGGCATTCACGCCACCATGTGCGTGGACGAGGTCATGGAGCGTGTGGACTCGGTGGTCACGGGAGAAGCCGAGGGCATCTGGCCGCAGATCCTGGAGGACGCCCGCCATGGCAGCCTGAAGCGCCGGTATGACGGAGGGCTGGCGGAGATGAACAATGTCCCGTTCGCCCGTCATGATTTGCTGGCGGCGGGATATGCCTTCGGAGCCATTCAGACCACGCGCGGCTGTCCATTGAACTGCAGCTTTTGCAGTGTGACGGCCTTCAATGGGGCCCGCTACCGGCAGCGACCCATTCCGGATGTGGTGCGGGAATTCCAGTCGGTCCGTGAGAAACGTGTCCTGGTGGTAGACGACAACCTCATCGGCACGCGCCCTGAACACATCGCCCGCGCCAAGGACCTGTTCCGCGCCATGGCACAGGCGGACCTGCGAAAGGAGTGGATTGCCCAAGTCACCATTAACTTCGCCGATGACGACGAACTCCTGGTGTTGGCCGCGAAGGCCGGGTGCAGCGGCGTCTTCATCGGTTTTGAATCCCCGACGCCGGAAGGGCTTCTGCATCTCGGCAAGAAATTCAACCTTCTGAAGGGCCGGGATTTCCAGACCTCCGTGCGGCGCATCCAGCGGCACAATATCCTGGTCGCGGCTTCCTTTATCATGGGTCTGGATATAGACGAACCGGGCATCGGCAAACGCATCGCCGAGGCGGCCGGCCAGTGCGGCGTGGACCTTCTCAACGTGTTGTTCCTGACGCCCTTTCCCGGCACGCGTCTGTGGGACCAGATGAAAGCGGAGGGCCGCATCGTCCTCGACGCCTTCCCGAACGACTGGAAATACTACACGCTGACCTTCCCGGTGGCCCGCTACAAGCATTTCTCTCTGAACGGCATCATCCAAGAGATGATCTCCTGCGACCGGGACTTTTATTCCATGCCGCACATTCTGCGCAGGCTGTGCAGCAACTTGTGGCAACGCCGCAGGCCGCTGATCAGCTTGGTGGGCAATTTATCATTCAGGAACAACCTCCGTCTGGACTGCAAGACATTCGCGGACTTCAAGCGTCAACAGGGCAATGGGCACGATGGAGTGAGTGGAGTGTAAGGGAAAGCGAGTGCCGGGCACAGGATTAGAGCAATGAACTCCACAGAGACACGGCGAAAGTTTTCTCTGTGCCTCTGTGTCTCTGTGGCTGTTCTTCGATTGGCGACTGCACCCGCCATCGCGCAAACCGTGATCAATGTCTCCCCCGACGGCCCCCTGCGCACGCCGGCCGAAGCCCGCGACAAGGCGCGGTCGCTGCGCCAGACCGGCACCACGGGAACGCTGACCATTCGCCTTCACACCGGCGCCTACGCCCTGTCTGAACCGCTGGTGCTGAACCCCGAAGATTCCGACACCGTTTGGGAAGCGGCGCCGGGCGAGCGCGTGGTGCTGAGCGGGGGCCGCCGCATCACCGGCTGGCAGAAAGGCAAGACGGCGGTCTGGACGGCGCCGGCGGGCGAGCCGTATTTCCGCCAGTTGTTCGTCAATGGCCGCCGCGCCCAGCGGGCCCGCACCCCCACCTTCGGCTTCTTCCGCATCGACGGGCCAAGCTCCCAGGACAAGCCCTTCCTGCTGAAATACCGCGGCAACGACATCAAGCCCGAGTGGGCCGAGGCCGGCGACGTCGAAGTGGTCGCGTTGCTGGCCTGGGCCGATATCCGCATGCCCATCGTGAAGGTGGATGAAGCCGGCCACGCAGCCACGCTTACCCTCGATCCCCGGCCTTCCAACAGGGAAGCCAACGCGCGCTACTGGATTGAGAACGCTCCGGACGGCCTGGATTTTCCCGGCGAGTGGCATCTGGATCGCAAGACCGGCGTGGTTTCCTACTGGCCGCTGCCCGGCGAAGACCTGGCCCGCGAGGAAGTCATCGCCCCAACCATCAACCAACTGGTGCGCCTGGAAGGCGCGCCGGAAAGCGGCCAATTCGTTCGCAAGGTCGTGTTCCGCAACCTGGAATTCGCTTACGCCGACTGGACCATGGGCCCGAAAGGTTATGCCGACATGCAGGCTTCGATCCTCACCGCGCCGACGGCATTCGAGGCCGTGGGCGCCGAGGAATGCGCCATCGACCATTGCGCTTTCCGGCAAATCGGCGGCTATGCAATCTGGTTCGGTCGCGGCTCCAAGCGCAACCGGATCACAGCCAACGAGGTTGGCGACATCGGCGGCGGCGGCGTAAAGATCGGCGAGGTGACGCGCCGACCGAATGAGGCCGAGCAGTGCCGCGAAAACATGGTTGCCGACAACCACATCCACAACCTGGGCCAGGTGTTTCCGCCGGCGGTCGGCATCTGGGTGGGGCAAAGCAGCGGAAACACGCTGGCCCACAACCATATCCACGACCTGTACTACACGGCCATCTCCGTGGGCTGGACCTGGGGCTATGGGCCGCACCTGGGCTACGGCAACATCGTCGAGTTCAACCACCTGCACAATGTCGGCAAGGAAATGCTCAGCGACATGGGCGGCATCTACACGCTGGGTTTGCAGCGCGGCTCGGTGCTGCGCAACAACCTCATTCACGACGTGGCGGCCTTCACTTACGGCGGCTGGGGGATTTATCCCGATGAAGGCACCAGCGAGATGCTGATCGAGAACAACGTGGTGTACCGCTGCAAGCACGCCGGCTTCCACCAGCACTATGGCCGCGAAAACACCGTCCGCAACAACATCTTCGCCATGAACGGCATGTACGAGCTGATGCGCTCGCGCTCGGAGCCGCACCTTTCGTTCACCTTCGAGCGCAACATCGTGTACTTCGACCAGGGGCGGCTGCTGGGAAGCAACTGGGCGCTGACGGCGGGACCCGCCGCACCCACCACCGGCAAGTTCGACACCGGCCAAAAGCCTGATGCCAGCGCTCCGGGCTACAAATTCAACCGCAACGTCTACTACGATCTGCGCGGGCCGGGGATTCGTTTTGCGGGACGCACGCCGGCGGAGTGGCGGCAACTGGGGCAGGACCTGGAGTCGCGCATCGCCGACCCGCTGTTTGTCAACGCCGCCAACTTCGATTTCCACCTGCAAGCCGGCTCGCCGGCGCTGGCCATGGGCTTCCGGCAGATCGATGTGAGCACAGTGGGCCCGCGCGTCGTCCCCGGTCCCGCGCGGTGATTCACCACAAAGCCACGAAGGACACAAAGGACACGAAGAAGACACAGAGGCGCAGGCCTTTGTGCACTTGGTGTTCTTCGTGCCTTTGTGGTGAAGAAACCCTGCGAGAGTTGCTCGCCGGCCGCGCGATCTGCGGTATGCTGTGCTGTCGCCTGCAGCTCAATGGCCTTAAGGAGGCCGCTGAATATGCGCATTCTTCGCGTGGTTTGCCTCGTTGTTTTCGTGCTCGTGACGGCTGTCTCGCTTTCGGCCCAGGCTCAGCCAAAGAAAAAGCGGGTGTTGTTTGTCGGGCAGTCCAAGGGCTTTCAGCACGATTCCATCTCCTACGCCATGGGAACCATCTGGAAACTCGGCCAGGAAACCAAGCTGTGGGACACCTACCTGCGCACCGATTCGCAGCTCATCACCAAAAAGAAGCTGCAGGGCAACGCCAAGAACCTTGACTACTTCGACGTGGTGGCCTTCTACACCACCGGCGAGCTGGACATGGACGATTCGCAGAAGACCGACCTGCTGTCCTTCGTGTGCGAGGAGGGCAAGGGATTCCTGGGCATCCACAGCGCCACCGACAGCTTCTACAAGTGGCCCGAGTACGGCGAGATGATCGGCGGCTATTTCGACCAGCATCCCTGGAACACCTTCGAAGCGCCACTGGTGGTCGAGGATGCGGAGTTTCCCGGCATGTCGGCGCTGCCCCGGGCGTTCACCATGAAGGACGAGATTTACCAGGCCAAGGAATTCTCGCGTGACCGGGTGCGGGTGCTGCTGACGCTGGACGCCGCCAAGCTCGATCTCAATAACCCGCGCGTGCACCGCACCGATAAGGATTTCGCCGTCATCTGGGCGCGCAATTACGGCAAGGGCCGCGTCATTTACAACGGCCTGGGGCACGTGGAAGCGGTGTGGGACCGGCCCGACGTCCAGAAGATGGTGATCGCGCACATGAAGTGGCTGCTGGGGATGGTGCCGGGCGACGCCACGCCCCGCCCCAAGCCCGCCGCACAGTAGCCGCAGAATCGGCTGACCGCTGTCGGCTGACGGCCGTCAGCCGGCGAATCAGGCGTGCTTCCCTGCCCCCAGCAGCCGGGCGGGCAGCGTGATCACCGCCCACAGCAGTTGCAGCACCCCGTCCACCGCAATCCCAAGGAGGCGAAACGGCAGCAACAGCAGCCAGACAATGGGATACAACACGAGCGCCAGCAGCGCAAGGGGCCAGCAAAGCACCAGCAGGATGCACCACAGCAGAAACTTTGTCACATTCTCCTCCACCCGGAGCGGCGCCAGCCGGCCGCTATTTCTTGGGGACGATGGACAGCACCAGGTGAGACGGGTGCGCCGAGTCGTGGAAGATCTTCTGTTCGGCGCTTCGCAATTCGGCGGTTCTGCCCAGCGGCCCGCCAGTCTGCGGATTCCGGTCGTACTTCGGAAAGGCGGTCGAGGCCACCTGCAGCCGGATGCGGTGGCCCTTCTGGAATGTCTGGCAGGTATTCCAGAGATCGAGGGTATAGGCATAGGTCTGCCCGGGCGCGATCAGCGACGGCTTCTCCATCCCCTCGCGGAAGCGGGCGCGCACCATGCCGTCGATCAGCCGCTGCGAGAAGCCGTCGGGCCACACGTCCAGCAGCAGACCCATGAAGTCCGTGTCCCTGGCCGAGGAGGCCGCGTAAAGCTGGAGCTTTATCGGCCCGCACACCTGGGTCTCTTCCGCCACAGGCGCGGAGGTGTAGACCAGCACGTCGTCGCGGCGGTGGACGGCGCGGTAATCGTCGGTGCTGCCGATCTGCGCGAACGACGGCTCGGTAATGAACGGCGCCGGGCGCGCCGGGTTGCTGGTGTAGTTGTCGGGCGGCTCGGCCGCCGGAGCCGCGGCCGATAGCGTGCCGTCGCCGAACAGGCTGTTGGCGCGCCCGCCGCTGTGCAGGTAGAACCTGCTCCACTGCGTGCGCGCCATCGGCCATTCGTTCTCCTCCACCCACTTGTTTTCGCCCATGAGAAAAAGCCGCACCGGCGGCTCCTTCATCACGCCGTTATCCTTGCCTTTCAGCCAGTAGTCGAACCAGCGCAGGATCGTGCCGTTCAGGTCGATGATGGCGCCGGAGCCGAAATCGACCTCGCCCAGCTTGCTGGTGGAGTTGACGGCGTGCGGCCAGGGGCCCATCAGCAGCTTCTGGCTGCGCCGCGCGCTCTCGGGCCCCTTGCTGGTCATGCCCATGAAGTTCAGCGGGGTGCCGACCTGCTCGTCGTCGTACCAGCCGGAGATGTGCAGGACGGGCACGTTCACGCGGTCGTACTTGTTCTGATAGCGAAGCGGCTCCCACCAGGCGTCGAGCTGCGGGTGGTCGAACATCTCCTTCCAGACAGGGTTGGGGCGGCCGGCGGCCTCGTCCATGGTGTAGAGCGGCAGGTGCCAATGGATTTTCGGCCAGTCCAGCGCGGCCATGTTCTGCGACAGGTGTCCGGCCGTGTAGTGGTGCCAGCTTATATCCATGGGCAGCGGGATGCCGGTGGGCCACTCGACGAACGGGTCCGACGGCGTGACCAGCGCCACCATGGCGGCCAGGTGCGGCGGCTGCAACACGGCGGTGAGCCACTGGATGCGGCCCAGGTAGGAGCCGCCGCTGGTGCCCACCTTGCCCGTGGACCAGGGTTGCACCGCGCACCACTCGACGGCGTCGTAGCCGTCGCGCCCGTCGTTGCGATAAGGGACGAAGCGGCCGTCGGAATCGCCCCGCCCGCGCACGTCCATGGCCACATATACGTAGCCGCGCTCGGCGAAGTACTGCGCCGTTTTCAGCGCCCCGGTCTTGGTATACGGCGTGCGCGAGAGCAGCACCGGGAACTTCCCCGGCGCATCGGGCCGGTAAACGTCGGCGGACAGCTCCACCCCGTCGCGCATCTTCACGCGCTGGTCGAAATCAATCTTGACGGTGTAAGGCTGCTGGGCAAAGCAGCCGGCGGCGGCCAGCAAAACAAGAAGCAATACAAGTCTCCGCATGGAAATTTGCCTCAACGACAGGCTACAGCCTGCGGCCTACAGCCCACAGCCTACGAATCGTACTTCAGCAGGCTGAACACGCACTCGCCCGGCAGCTTGTCGCGGCCGTGCAGGAAGGTCAGCTCGACCACGAACGCCACCCCGACCAGCTCGGCGTTCAGCAAGCGGGCCAGCTTCACGCAGGCGGCGGCGGTGCCGCCGGTGGCCAGCAGGTCATCGACGATCAGCACGCGCTGGCCTGCCACGATGGCGTCCTTATGCACCTCGATGGCGTCGGTGCCGTACTCCAGTTCGTAGGTGGCCCGGGCGGTCTCGGCGGGCAGCTTCTTCGGCTTGCGCACCGGGACGAAGCCGGCGCGCAAACGGTCGGCCAGCGCCGCGCCGAAGATGAACCCGCGCGCCTCGACCGCCATAACCAGGTCGATGGCCTGGTCGCGATACTGGGCCTGCAGCGCATCCAGCACGCGCCGCAGCCCCGCCTGGTTCTTGAGCAGCGTGGTCAGGTCGTAGAACAGGATGCCGGGCTTGGGCCAGTCGGGCACTTCGCGGATCAGTTTTTTCAGGTCTTCGTAAGATTCACTGTGCATAGTGGGCTGAGTAGTCATGAATGACTCCTGTTGCAATGCCAGCGTCCGGCTTGCGGACTGCGGATTTCGGATTGCGAGCGGTTGAAATCCGCAATCCGAAATCCGCAATCCGAAATCCGGTTGTCGCCGCTACATCAGAATTCAATATGAAAACGCTTGTATCCGGCGCGGAGGGGCGCCGGGCTTTCCTCCACGACCGTCACGCGAGCCCCCATGGGGCCGCGCTCCAGGTTCTGACGCAACTCGTCGAGGCCCTGCTCGGCGCCGATGGCGTAGACCTCGACGGCGCCGTCGTGCAGGTTCCTGACGTAGCCGGCCAGACCGAGGTTGTCGGCCACCCGCTCGGCAAACCAGCGGAACCCGACCCCCTGCACCCTGCCGTGTACCCGGAAGAGTCGCGCCGACGGCACATCATCTTCTCTACCACAAACACACGACAGCACCAAGACCTTGGTGCCGCGGCCAAGGTGCGCCGCCCCGGGGGTACGGCCCCGCCCCTGTCCGGCCCGGAAGCGGCGGGAAGGCCGAAAAGCAGTTGACAACCGGATGCGGATTGCATATTCTAAGAGTTTGGGCGGGTATCGACCGACCGCGGGACCCCTTGCCGATTTCAGTCCGTGCGCACTATAATCAGCAGTGAGGTGGCTGGGCCGGTGGACGGTTAGGCCCCGCAGGTATCGAGCCGGCCAAGGTTGGTACTTTCCTTGGTTTCCCCTTTTCCAAAGACTGTTCCGTTGCTTCCCGGCTGCGCTTTTTGGGGTTGTCACTCATTCGTCATTTGACTTGTTGATTCCCGCATTGATCGCCGGCGTTGCCGGACAAAGACCGCGTTGAAAGCATTCGACTACCCGCCCTTGTGGCACCGTTTGCCCATCCGAATGGAGCTGTAT
>Ga0315282_10009335_pt1 | contig 15606 bp, 15 predicted proteins | sample YL17G07_20_MG_FD_203693 | JGI IMG/M metagenome (GOLD analysis project Ga0315282, IMG submission 203693) | Sediment microbial communities from Yellowstone Lake, YNP, Wyoming, USA - YL17G07_20 | ecosystem: Environmental > Aquatic > Freshwater > Lake > Sediment | place: USA: Wyoming | collected...
CCCGTCGCTCTTCTGGACGAGAAAAGGCGGGTATCGGTCGTCGTCGTAGAAGACGGCGAGCGCCCCCTCGGACTCCCGCGCGATCCCTTTCTTCCGGAGGTCCGCCACCACCTCCGGAAGCATGTCGTTATAAAAGCTCTCCCCGAGGGTGACGTCGAAGGTGACGCCGAGACGCCGGTAGGTCGCGTTGAGCTCCTCGATCGAGGTCTTCATGACGGCTTCCCAGATGAAGCGGTTGGGGGCGTCTCGCGAGTGGAGTCGGACGACCTCGGCCCGGGCGGCGTCCCCCGTCGCTTTGTCCTTCTCGGCGCGCTCGTTCACCTCGCGGTAAATCTTCTCGATCTCGTCCACCGTGAGCGATCCGACCCGGCCCTCCAGCCCCTTCGACCGGATCCCGTGGATGACCATCCCGAACTGCGTCCCCCAGTCCCCCAGGTGATTGTCGCTGACGACGTGGTGTCCCAGGAGCGTGAGCGCACGCCGGAGGGAATCCCCGAGGATGGTCGAGCGGAGGTGTCCGACGTGCATGGGCTTGGCGACGTTCGGGGCCGAGAAATCGATGACGACGTTCCGGGGCGAGTCCACCGGTTCGACGCCGAGACGTGGGTCGCCGTAGGACCGAGCGGCGGCCGACTCGACCCAGGATTTCCGGAAGGTGAAGTTGACGAAGCCCGGCCCGGCGAGTTCCACCGTCTCGAAGACGTCGTCCAGTTCGTGCGACTCGTGGAGTCCCTGGATGAGGGTGCAGCCGATCTCGCGTGGGGACTTCCCGAGGAGTTTCGTCAGGCGCATCGCCGCGACCGAGGTGAGGTCGCCGTGCGTCTCGCGGGGCGTCTCGAGGACGAGGGCTTCCTGAAGGATGGGATGATCACCCGGCACACCCAGCGGCCCGGTCAGGACCGACTGAATCACCTCGCGGACGTTCCGACGCAGCCGACTCACGACGTTCTCCAGAGACTAGAAACTAGAAACTGGATCGGCCCCGACTCCGTCGGGGCCTGACTGGAAACGACGAACTGAAAACTGGAAAACAGGCCGCCCCCGACGTATCGGGGGACTGACCGGAGACTGGACAAGAAGATCGTCGGCTCTCTTGCTGTTTTCAATTCTCTGGTGTGCCGTTTCTACTCTCTAGTTTCCAGTCAGCTCGCCTTGCGAGCGATCTAGTTTCCAGTCAGCGAGCGCAGCGAGCGATCCAGTCTCCAGTCACGGAGCAAAGCGACCGGTGCTACTCTGCGAAGCGCTGCGAAGCACGAGTCTTGCCGCGCCAGCGGACGCGCGGGGCATCGGCCCACAGCCGTTCCAGGTCGTAAAACTCGCGCGTGGACGTGTCGAACACGTGCACCACCACGTCACCGTAGTCGAGCAGCACCCACCGTCCTTCCTCGTACCCTTCCACGGAGAGGTACGGCAGGGCGAGTGTCCTCATCGTCTCCATGATTCTGTCGGCGATGGCCTGCACCTGTGGGCGGCTGGTGCCGCTCGCGATGACGAAGTAGTCGGTGAGAATGAGGAGATAGGTCATCTTGAGGACGACGATGCGCACACCCTTCTTGTCGTCGGCAAGCCGGGCACAGAGCTTCGCGAGTTCCCGGGCTTCGTCCTTTTTCCTTACGATGACCGGATTCTCCGAAAAGCGCAAAAAAAGGGGACAGGAGCCGTTTCCCCTTACTTCGACGAGAGCTTGGCGAACCAGTCGCCGATGACCGGGCCGTACTTCACCGTGACCCCGGCCATCACCACGGCCACCATGCTCATGAGCTTGATGAGGATGTTGAGTATGGGACCGGCGGTGTCCTTGAACGGGTCGCCGACGGTGTCGCCGACGACGGCCGCCTTGTGCGCCGGACTTCCCTTCCCGCCGTGCGCGCCCCCCTCGATGTACTTCTTGGCGTTGTCCCAGGCACCCCCGGAGTTGGCCAGGGCGATCGCCAGGATGAACCCGGCCGCCAGTGCCCCCGCGAGAAGTCCCAGCACCCCGCTCACGTCCAGAACCAGTCCCGCCACAACGGGTGCGACGATCGCCATCAGGGAAGGCAAGATCATCTCGCGCTGGGCCCCCGCCGTGCTGATACTCACGCACGTGGCATAGTCGGGCTCCGCCGTTCCCGCCATGATCCCGGGGATCTCCTTAAACTGTCGCCGGACCTCATTGACCATGGCCACGGCCGCGCGTCCGACCGCCCGCATCGCCATGCTGCTGAAGAGAAACGTCAGCATCGCCCCGATCATCAGTCCGCAGATGACCCGCGGGTTCATCAGGTCGACGGCATAGAACGCCATGAAATCGGGCATGTTGGCGTGCTTCACCTGGACCACCGAGACGGGACCCGTCAGGCCGTCCGCCGCTAGGGTGCTCGTCCGCACGCCGCTCGACACGATGTACGCCGCGTTCATCCCGCTTTCGTTGTCCACCGTCGGACCCGCGAACTTCCCGTGTCCCATCGGGTAGATGAGCCTCTCGTTCAGCGAGCTCTTCTCCGCCTTGAGTTCGGAGATATAGACGGTGGCTTCCCGCTGAATCCCGATGCGCACCTCCTCGACGTACGCCGCCAGGAGCGTGAGCGCCGTGAGCGCCGCCGAGCCGATGGCGAACCCCTTGCCGGTGGCGGCGGTGGTGTTGCCGAGGGCATCCAGTGCGTCGGTCCGCTGACGGACCTGGGGTTCCTGTGCGGTCATCTGGGCGTTCCCGCCGGCGTTATCGGCGATCGGGCCGTAGGCGTCGGTGGCCAGCGTGATGCCGAGCGTGGCGAGCATCCCCACGGCGGCGATGCCGACGCCGTAGAGGCCCAGCTGGATCGCCTGGGGGTGTGCGCCGAACCCGCCCGCCAGTCCGAAGGCCAGGATGATCGCGCTGGTGATCGCAAGGACGGGGATGCCGGTGGACCGGAGTCCCAGGGCATAGCCGTCGATGATGACCGTGGCGGGGCCGGTGAGGGACTTGTCGGCCAGTTCCCGCGTGGGTTTGTAGGAATCCGAGGTATAGAACTCGGTGGAGCGGCCGATGACGAGTCCCGAGAGGAGTCCCGCGGCAATGGCGCCCCACACGCCCAGTGCCGCCCGGACCGACCCCAGGGGCCCCTTGAGGAACAGCATCACCACGACGAACGAGAGTGCGAGGATCAGGAAAGCGGCGGACCAGATGCCGCGGTTGAGCGCCCCGAGGAGTGTCTTCTGGGTCGCACTCTCCTTTGTGCGGACGAGGAAGCATCCGAGGACGGAAATCATCGTCCCGATGCCGGCAATCGCCATCGGAAGCGTGATGAACGCCAGCTTGTCCATTACCGGGGCCGTCACGCCGGCGGCCGCCACCCCCAGTGCCGCGGTCGCGAGGATGGAGCCGCAGTACGACTCGTAGAGGTCGGCGCCCATCCCGGCGACGTCGCCGACGTTGTCCCCGACGTTATCGGCGATGGTCGCGGGGTTGCGGGGATCGTCCTCGGGGATCCCCGCTTCCACCTTGCCCACGAGGTCCGCTCCGACGTCCGCCGCCTTCGTGAAGATCCCGCCCCCGAGACGTGCGAAGAGCGCCTGCGTGCTCGCCCCCATCCCGAAGCACAGCATCGTCACCGTCACCTGCTCCAGGGTGTAGACCTGTCCGAGTTTCGGGGCCAGCCAGTAGAGCACGGAGAACCAGATGCAGATGTCCAAGAGTCCGAAGCCGACGACCACCAGTCCCATCACCGCCCCGGCTCGGAAGGCGACCTGAAGACCCGAGTTCAGGGACTGCTTGGCGGCCTGGGTCGTCCGGGAACTGGCCATGGTGGCGGTCTTCATCCCGATGTATCCGCACAGCCCGCTGAAGAACCCGCCGGTGAGGAACGCGAAGGGGACGAGCTTCGACTGCACCCCGAGTCCCCAGGCCATCCACATCAGGAGCAGGCTCAGACAGACGAAGACGAGGGCCACGATCTTGTATTGACGCTTGAGGTAGGCGTAGGCCCCCTTGCGGACGGCTTCGGCGATCCGCTGCATCGGCGCGTCGCCGGGGTCGCGCTTCTTCACGTAGATGTAGAACCGCCAGGCGAAGAAAAGTCCGGCGAGAGCCCCGAGCGGGCCCGTCACGCCCCACAGCGTCCACATCAGCGACGGGCTGAGCCCTTCGGCCCCGCTAGCGACGAGATCCTCCGCGGCTGAAAGCTCGCCCAAGCAGAGCAGAAGCACGCCCGCGAGCACCACGCCGGACACCCACTTCCTCCAGATGCCATCGCCCACGAAAACCGTCCTCCTTCCAGTTCCGTCCTCACTTTATTTTCCTTCGACCCCGGGCCCGGCCGGTCCGGGTTTCCCCTGCAGCTCGTGTTTCCGGATGAGATCTTCGATGGCGGTCCGCCACTCGAGCAAGGCCGCACGCAAGAGCACGCAATCCCTGTACGACGCGACCGAGGGCGGAACGCCGTTGAGTTCGCTTTCCGCGCGACCCAGGAGCCGCACGCCCTCGCGCCACTCCGCCGGACCGGCGCTGGGCGCGTTGACCAGTTCACGCACGCAATGGACGATCCCCAAGGGAATCCGCGTGTAGGCATCCACGGTCCTGTTCCGGATGACCTGTTCCGAGTGCGTGTTCTGGTACTTGGGGCGGTAGTTTGCCAGTTCCGCCAGTGCTTTGTCAAGAACCTTCCGGGCACGAGCGAGGGATTCGTCACTCGACCGCCCGCTCGCCAGGATCTTGTCCACCTGGAGGAGCCAGCCGTCACAGAGGACGAGATCGATTCGTGCGGGGAAGAGTTCGAAGGCGGCGTCGGCAGGCCAGCGCTTCTGGAGTCCCTCGGATTCCTCGCGGCACTTGTCGATGAAGGTCTGTGCGCGTCGGAGCGTTTCGGCGGGGAACGTGAGGTTGTCGGTAAGTTCGGCGCGTTCGAGAATCTGCTGCGTCCTGGAGAGATATGCGTGGAAGACGCCGCTGTCCACGACGCGCGGGGCGAAGGTCTGCACCCCTCCGAGTTCGCGCGCCCGCTTGAAGTATTCCGCCGCCGACTCGAAGTTGTTCTCCCCCAGCTCCCGTTCCATCGCCTGTTCGAAGTACGCGTTCTGGTGCACCTTGTCACGGTACATGAGACCCAGGTAAAAATAGAGGTCCCCGTTGTTCGGGTTGAGGGCAAGCCCTCTCTTCAGGAAGTCGATGCCGTACTTGACCCGTTCCCACTGGTCGCTCGGCGACGGATACTGGACGCTGATGTTGTAGGCGATGTTCCACGCCTGAAACACCCAGACGGAGATGTAATAGGGCTGGAGTCGGGTGATGAGTTCGATCAGACCGATCTCTTCGTCGTACCTGCGGTCCTGGTGAAGGGTGAGGACGCGGATCCAGAGGATGTCGACGGCGACGCCTCGGAACCCGCCGAGGAGCAGGATGCCCGCCGCCCCGAGCGGCGGAACTTTCGACAGGTCCAGCTCCTTGAGTCCGCTCTTCCGACGCTCCTCGAGCAGCCGGTCCCGCACCGGAAGGGCCGCTAGGAGAAGCCCCGCGATCAGCACCACCGTCACCGGAAGAACCCATCGTCTCGTCAAGAGGCCGGCTCCCTCCGCCAGAAAATCACGTGTCCCGCCGCCAGGTAACATGCCCCGTAGACGAGAAACAGATATGCCGCCGTCCACACCGCCTCTGCCGGCACGTCCCGTGAGCCGGTCAGAAACGCCGAGGCGTCAAAGCGCTCGAAGTTCGGGAAGATGTGCGTCATCACCCACATGCACCCGTAGTAGAACCGGTTCAGTGCGATCACGTACCACGCGTCCGGCGTCGGCTCCGCGGCCGTGCCGTGGACGTGGAGGCTCTTGAACACGTCCATCCCCAGTAACCCCACGGACTTCCCCTGGAGACTCCGCATGAAGTCGAGCAGCACGTCCTGAAACGACGCGAAGAAATACGACACCAGACCCACCACCACCGCCACCCAGGAACTCAGGAAGGTGCTCGCGGTGATCGATACGATGACGAGCACCATGAAGGCGAAGAAGATCATCACGAGCGACTTGAGAAAGCTGTATTCAAACGGCACGGGGTGAAGCATGAGCTGAATGGACCCGGGCGAGAACCGGACGTCCGCACCCGTCGACACCCTCCGGACCGACACCTCGAGCCCCTTGCCGGGGTCGATGAGCTTTCTCGGGAATTGGACGGAGACCGTGCGTCCGCTGTCGAAGATCAGGTAGAAGGGGACGTGCTCGCCGGTCGTGGGGTTTCCGACCACGACTTCGGCGTGCGTGGTGGGAAGCGCCGCCGCCGTCCACACCCACGGAGTCAGCTCCACCGTCTGGTTATCCCCGGAGAGTCGCTGGAGTTCCGAGCGGAAACAGAAGACCAGTCGTCGCTCGGCGCTTCCACGGAGGATCCCGTTCCCGGCGTCGGCATTGTCACGGGGCGTGGACTCGCCTCCGGTCAGGTAGACCCCGGTCGGGTCGATTCCGCGCTTGCCGAGGAGGATGTCGCTTCGCCCCGTCTTCCGGGCAGCCTCGACGCCCTCCCAGCGGATCAATCCCCAGCTCACCACGCCCATCACCAGGAGCAGGATCCCCAAGGTCAGTGCGAACCCCAGGATGCGACCGAGGAGGTAGTTGAGCCGGCCCACCGGTTTCGTGAGCACCGTCGTGATGGTCTTCCGCTCACGGTCCTCGGGAAGCACCGTCGCCGAGAGGAAGATCGCTACGATGACGCCGAAGAACGAGATGCTGGCTAGACACAGTGCGGTGATCATCCCGAGACGCTTGACCGGGTCATACGAGGGGATCAACCGGGTCCCGACAAGGACCCACCCGACAAAGAGGACCAGGACGAAAAGGACCTTGCGTCGGAGACACTGACGCAGGGTCTGACATCCCATGGCCCAGATGACGGAAGGCGTCACGGGGAAGCGGTGGACTCGTAGCCGGGTCTTACTCGGTGCGCCTTTCAACGGGAGCGGCTCCCACGATGCGCAGGAAAAGTTCCTCCAGCGTGCTGCGGGGGTGCGAGATGTCCACGCCCTGGGCCTTATGCTCCGTCAGGATCGCCTTGAGGTGTTCGAGAGCGTCCGGGGCGAGCCGACGGAAGCGGACCTGCGTGATGTCCTTGACCGTGAGCAGTTCGCTCACTGCACCCAGCATCTTGAGCTCGCCGGTCTTGAGGATGGCAATGCGGTCGCAGACATCCTCGACGTCGGCCAGGAGATGACTGCACATGAGGACCGTCTTCCCGCGACGCTTGAGATCGAGGAGGAGGTCCTTGATTTCCCGTGTGCCGATGGGGTCGAGTCCGGAGGTCGGTTCGTCGAGAAGGAGGAGGTCGGGGTCGTTGATGAGGGCCTGGGCGAGGCCGATGCGGCGGCTCATCCCCTTGGAGTATCCGCGGATGGGACGCCGCCGGGCGTCCTCCAGGCCCACCGTCCGGATGAGTTCATGGATGCGGGCTTTCCGCTCGCCGCGCGGAATGCGGAAAAGCCGTCCGTAAAAGTCCAGCGTCTCGTCCGCGTTCAGAAACTGGTAGAGATACGACTCCTCGGGCAGGAAGCCGATGTGCTGGTTGACGAGGACGTTGCCGGGCCTCTGGCCGAGCACGGTGGCCTCACCCGAGGTCGGAAAGATCAGTCCCAGGAGCAGCTTGAGCGTCGTGGTCTTGCCCGACCCGTTCGGCCCCAGAAGCCCGAACACCTCACCCCGGAAGACTTCGAGGTCCAGTCCGCGGAGTGCGACGACGGGGTTCCGGCCGAAAAGCCCCGCATACACCTTGGTCAGTCCCTTCGTCTGGACGGCAACTTCGCCCGACGCCGGTTTCCCCGTGCCTCTTGGCGCCACGGACACCCCCATTTAATTAGGGACAGTCACCTATTATTTTGCCCTGCCGCCCTTGTGTTTTCTCCATCCGGGCGGTCGTCCGACGGGGTGCGACCTGACGCGCTGGCCAAGCACACTCTCCATCTTGCTGAGAAAGGAGTCCGAGCCGAGAGGTCGGCCCCTCGCCGTGGAGAGGCGCAGTGCGGACACCGACACCGTGTCCGTCTCCGAGCTCAGTACCTTGCGCCAGTCCTTCGGATCCCACTCGCGAAGCCAGGTTGTCATGTCGAGAAGTCCGGTCGGGTCTTTTCCCAGCACGTGAGCGCCGGCACTGGACCATGGGTAATCCCACGCGTGCTTCGCCAGTCCCGCACGCACCGGGTTCTGCTCGACGTAGCGCACCGCTGCCACGGTGTGTTTTTCGTCGAGCGCACACGACGTGAACCGGTTCTGCCACAGGTGACCCGAGCGCCCGTGGAGACGGTTGATGTGCTGCGTGTAGACAAAGTCCGTCCGCCCGATGGTCTTTGCGAGTGAATCCGCCGCGTGGGGAACAACCACAAGGTGGACGTGATTGGTCATAAGCGAATAGCCAATAACGTCGAGACGGAACCGCTCGGCATGCTCGCGCAGCAGACGCAAATACGCGCGTCGGTCGTCATCGACGAAGAAAACGTCCTGACGGTTGTTACCGCGTTGGATCACGTGGTGCGGGACGTCCGGTATCACGATTCGGGCGACGCGTGGCATGACGGCAATCTATCCCAGTCGGGGATGGAACGCAAGTCAAAAGGGGGCAAATAATAGGTGACTGTCCCTAATTAAAGGGGGTCGGGGTATCTCCGGACACCGGAAGCACCGTAAATTCTGAGCAGCCGCGTCGCCGAAACCACAGCGGATCAGTAGAACGTCTGCTCCATCCCCTCCTGCTGCGCACGCTTGACCGCTTTGCGACGCTTGCGACGACGACGCTCGGAGGGCTTCTCGTAGTAGGAGTTCCGCTTGATGTCCTTCACCAGCCCTTCTTTTTCGCAGAGCTTCTTGAAGCGCTTCAGCATCTGGTCGATCGACTCATTCCCACGACTCTTGATCTTGATCACCGCAATCACAACCCTTCTTGTGTTCGCTGGGGCCGTCCCGGCGAGCCCCGCCCCAGCGGGGTCAAAAAACGGAACGTGAATCCACCAAACTCTTGAAAACACCATGAATTACGAAAAGTAAGTGTAGCAACCGGCGACAGATTCTCAACTGAAAAATCCGCTTTTTTTGAGCCCCTGCCGCCCCCGACGCCCACCCAACCCTTGCAACCGGACGCACCGGGCGTAGAATAGGCAAGAAGCGGGGTTCCGCAGGCGATGTCCCGAGAGGTCTTCCGGCAAGGATGACGGCCCATGAAGGTCCGGCGGCTCAATCCGTGGGACGTAGACTACGCGGGGGCGCTCGCGATCCAGGAGCGTCTCAGGCGGCGGATTATCCGCCGCGGCAGGCCGAGGAAGGTGCGCCTCGCGGCGGGGGCGGACGTCAGCTATGAGAAGCGGGACAACCGTTTCTACGCGGCCGTCGTGGTGATGAGCTTCCCGGAGCTCGAGATCGTGGAAGAGGTCTGGGCCGCCGGCGTCGCGAGGTTCCCCTACATCCCGGGACTGCTGACCTTTCGCGAGGGGCCCGTTCTCGTCCGGGCGTTCGAGAAGCTCCAGACGAGACCCGACCTCGTGATCTTTGACGGACAGGGCGTGGCACATCCGAGGGGAGTGGGACTCGCCGCCCACATGGGACTCTTGGTCGATATCCCCTCCATCGGCTGTGCCAAGACCCGACTCTGCGGCGAGCACGGGGAAGTTGCCGGCCCCGCCGGCTCGAAAACCGAGCTGCGTCTCGATGGAAAAGTGGTCGGTCTCGTCCTGCGGACCCGGGAGAACGTGAAGCCGGTGTTCGTTTCCGTCGGCCACCGGATTTCGCTCCAGTGCGCGGCCGACTGGGTGCTCGCGACCTGCCGCGGATTCCGTCTCCCGGAACCCACCCGACAGGCGCACCTTCTGGTCAACCAACTGCGACTCAGGGCAAAGCAAGGGAGGTGAATCATGGACGTGATGGAGGCGATTCTGAAGCGGCGGAGCATCCGGGAATTCCTGGACAAGCCGGTCGAAAAGGAAAAGCTGGAACGGGTGCTCGAGGCCGGCCGACAGGCCCCGAGTGCGTCGAACGCACAGCCGTGGCGCATCGTGGCGGTCACCGACGCGGCCACCCGCAAGAAACTCGCCCGCGCGGCCAGGGGACAGGACTTCGTCGGTCAGGCCCCGGTCGTCCTCGTCGGGTGTGCCACCAAGACCGACCGCGTCATGACCTGTGGACAGCATTCGTACCCGATCGACCTGGCGATCTGCATGACGACGATGTCGCTGGCGGCGGTGGGCGAGGGACTCGGCACCTGCTGGGTCGGGGCCTTCCACGAAGACCAGGTGAAGGAAATCCTCGGCATACCGGAGGAGGTGCGGGTGGTGGAGCTGATGCCGCTGGGGTATGGCGAATCCCAGCCCGCCGCGCGACCCCGCGTTCCAATGAGCGACTTCGCCGTCATGGAAAAATGGCGCTAGGAGAGTCACCGGCGCCCATCGCCGGCGCACTTTTCCCTTGACAGGGGGGAGTGCCGGGTCTTACGATTTCGGGCACGCGGGCGTCTGTACCGACACTTCGTCAGGTCGGGGGAGAAGATCTTGAGAGCATGCACCGCTGGGGTCCCCAAACGCGGTTCGGGGGCCCCCCAACCCAATTCATCGGGTTGGGGGACCCTGCGTTTGGGGTTCCCCTTGGGAACCATCGCGTTGGTGCTTCTCGGCTGTGGAGGTCCCAGACTGACCTGGCAGCAGAAGATGAACTCGTCCGCGGGCGTCGAGCGTGCACAGGCGGTCATGACCGTCGGCGACCGGCACATGTGGTCGGCCATCCCCCAGGTCATCAGCCGTCTCGAGGACGACGACGTCTCGGTAAGGATGTTGGCCATCGACACCCTGCGCGACATGACCGGGCGTGATTTCGGCTATGGCGCCTATGCGCCCGAAGTCGAGCGTCGCGAGGCGGTCGCCCGCTGGCGAAACTGGTGGGAGACGGAAGGAAAGACCGGCGGGAAAGCCGCCGCCAAAACCCCTGGAGGAAAATCATGAGCCAGCCGACCTGTGACCCTCTCACCCTCAACCACACCGTGGAGCTCACCATCGCGAGCGACCCGAAATACATGAAGCTCGTTCGCGGACTCGTCGCCGCCGCCGCCGAGGTCATCGGCTTCGTCAAAACCGACGTCAACTCCCTGTGTCTTGCCGTGGACGAGGCGTGCACGAACATCATCCGTCACGCCTACGGGGGCGACCACAACCAGAAGATCGAGATGCAGCTGGGGATGCATCCGGACCGGATCGAGGTGAAGCTCCGCGACTACGGGACCAAGCCCGACCCGGCCAAGATCAAGCCGAGGGAACTGCACGACATCCGCCCGGGCGGACTCGGCGTCCACTTCATCCGCACCATCATGGACGAGGTGGTCTATGATCACAGTCACGAGGTGGGGACCGAACTGCGGATGATGAAATCCTGCCGCAAAAACTGACGGGAACGTCGATGGAACTGAGTCAGAAGACGCAGAACAGCTTCACGGTGATCAGCGTAAAGGGTGAACTGGACATGCGCAGTTCGCCGGAGCTCCGCAAGCACCTGCTTCCGCTGGCGAAGGTGTCCGCCGCCCGCATCGCCGTCGACCTCGAACAGGTGCGGTACATCGACAGCTCCGGGATCGCCACGCTCATCGAGTGTCTCAAGAACGTCTCCCACCACGGCGGAAGATTCCTGCTCATCGGGGTCAACGACGACATCTATCCGGTCTTTGAACTGGCCCACCTGCTGGACGTGTTCGACCTCCGTCGGGACATGAGGATCGATTGAGAGCCTAACACCTCTGGGGGACGCCGACATGTCCGAGAACCGCGTCGAAAGACTCCTGGGAACCGTCGGAGCCGCGGGGAAAAGCTTCCTCACCTACATCGGCGGGATGGGCTACCTCTTCAAGGAATCGCTCTGGTATTTCATGGTGCTGATTCTGCGTCTGGAGGGGAGGCGGCGGGGGGGCTCCCGTGCCGTCTTCGCCCAGATGGTCCGTGTCGGGGTGCGAAGCATCCCCATCGTCACCCTCGTCCTCTTCTTCGTGGGCATGATCATCGCGTTGCAGATGGCCTACGTGCTGCGGGGGTTCGGGGCCCCGCAGGCCGTCCCGGCCGTCGTCGGCGTCTCCATGCTCCGCGAACTGGGTCCCCTCCTCACCGCCATCGTCCTCACCGGGTTCGCCGGGGCCTCCATCGCCGCCGAAATCGGCACCATGGTCGTCTCCGAGGAAATCCTCGCCCTCGAATCCGAAGCCCTCAACCCCGTCCAGTTCCTCGTCATGCCCCGCGTCCTCGCCACCGCTTTCATGCTCCTCTGTCTCACCATCTTCGCCAACCTGATCGGCATCCTGGGCGGCTACGTGGCCTCCGCCATGATCCTCGACATGGCCGCCAACTTCTACTACGCCAAGACGGTGGACTTCCTCAAGATGCAGGATCTGGTCACCGGACTCATTAAGAGCGTCGTGTTCGGACTCTTGATCGCACTCATCGCCTGTCAGGAGGGACTGCGGGTGAAGGGAGGGGCCGAGGGCGTCGGACGCGCCACCACGCTCGCCGTCGTCTACGGGATCGTCGCACTCATCTCCACCGACCTCTTCTTCAGCTGGCTGTTCTGGAAGGTGCTGTGATGACGGAAACGGAAGTGAAACCCGCCCCGGCGGAACCGAAACGCGAGCCGGTCATCCGCGTCGAGAACGTCGGCATGGACTTCTCCGGCCGCACCGTCCTCGACTCCGTCGGCATGGACGTCTACCCGGGCGAAACGGTGGTCGTCATGGGAGGGTCGGGCTGCGGAAAAAGCACCCTCCTGCGCATCATGATCGGGTCGTACCAGCCCACCCGCGGACGGGTGCTGCTCTTCGGACAGGACATCACCCATCTCTCCGACAAGGAGATGGACAAGCTGCGTCTCCGGTTCGGGATCCTCTTCCAGTCGGGGGCGCTCTACAACTCGATGACCGTCGGCGAGAACGTCGCACTCCCCATGCACGAGCACACCGACCTCGACGACAGCATCATCGACATCATGGTGAAGATGAAGCTGGAGCTGGTGGGACTGAGGGACTTCGGGGACCTGATGCCGGCACAGGTCTCGGGCGGGATGAAGAAGCGCGTGGGACTCGCTCGGGCCATCGCCCTCGACCCGGAGATCATCTTCTACGACGAGCCGTCCGCCGGTCTCGACCCCATCGTCGCCGGCGTCATCGACATGCTCATCATGGACCTGTCCAAGAAGCTCGGGGTGACGAGCGTCGTGGTCACCCATGACATGAACTCGGCCTTCAAGATCGCCGACCGCATGTTCATGCTGTACCAGGGACGTGTGGTCGCCCAGGGGACGGCCCAGGAGATCCGGAACTCCGCCGACCCCGTGGTCCAGCAGTTCATCACGGGCGCCCCCGACGGACCCATACCGCTGCGGATGTCCAAGACCGATTTCGGAAAAGACCTGATCGGATAGTCGCCGACGGGATGTCACAGTTCACGCAAGGAGTCTTCGATGCCTCAACACACGCGGAACGAAATCAAAGCCGGGGTGTTCATGCTGCTTGCCTTAGCGCTCCTCTGTGCGGGCGTCTACGTCATCGCCGACTTCAAGACCTTTCTCCGTCCGAAGAAAACCTACTACTTCAGCTTCGACAAGGTGGAGGGGCTGAAGGTGGACGACGACGTGATGTATGCGGGCATCAAGTGCGGCACGGTCACGTCCATCCAGTTCCTGCCGGTCCCCGAGTGCGACAACATCGGGGAGGCGAAGACGCGCGTGCTCGTCGCCGCCAAGATCGACGGCGCCGTCCCCGTCCGCGACAAGGACAAGCCCAAGGTCACACGTGGACTCACCGGGAACGTCTTCATGGACATCGTGCCCTACCAGCGCGAGACGAGGGGTGAGTCGCTCGGAAAGCTCGTCGTCCCCTCGCCCGACAACATCATGGTGGGATACCACTACCCGAGCATCGAGGAGCTCAGCGAGAGAGCCAACAAGGTGATGGCCACGGTGCAGACGGAGCTCGTCAAGGTGGACCGGACGCTGGAGAACATCGAGGCGGCCTCCGCGAACGCCAAGGACATCACCACGCGCGTCCGCGACGCGATCCAGCGGAACGAGCCCCGGATCGACCAGATCGTCCAGAACGCGGACAAGGCCGCCTCTCACGTCGAGACCCTGACCGCCGAGCTGAAGCCCGACGTCCTGGCGGCGGTGCGCGAAGCCCGACAGACCGTCGCCGACACCCGTGCCAAGATCGACGAGATGCTTCCCAAGGCGACGCAGATCATGGACAAGATCGACAACGCCGTGACCAACGTCCGCACGGCGTCCGTGGATGTCCGTGAGGCGGCGACCGACGTCCGTGCCGGGGCGTCGGAAGCCCGCAAGACCATCACCGACGCCCATGAAGTCATCATCGCCAACCGTCCGAACATCGACGGAACCATCGAGGAGCTGAGACAGGGGTCCGCCCGGCTCAACCTCGCCATGGAGGACATCCGACGCAACCCCTGGAAGCTCCTCAACCGGAACATCCAGGCCGACGCCTACACCCAGAACATCTACGACGCCTCGATGAGCTTCGCCGAGGGCGCCCGCACACTCTCCATCGCCTCCGGCAACCTCCAGGCCATGCTCTCCCGTCCCGAAACCGAGGAGAAGGACATCAAGGAAGCCGCCGACAAAATCAATAAGCTCGTCTCCGAGATGTCGAAGCTCGAACAGCTCCTCTACGAGGCGATGAAGAACCGTCCGAAATAGGAACCCCGTCGGTCCCGGCTTTGCGTCACCGGCGGCCCGTCGGCCGGCTTATTGAGTCTCGTGTCGATAATGGAAAATGCCTCTCCCAATGGTGTCCCCTCCCCCCTCCGAGGGGGAGGGCTAGGGTGAGGGGGATTTCGCGGCTGAATTGCCCGATTCGGGGCGAAACGACCACCCCTCACCCCGACCCTCTCCCTCAAGGGGAGAGGGAGGGCCAGTTCTCCATTGGCCGGACGAGACTCAATAGAGCCGTGAGGTCCGTCGAACGGTTTGTCCGCCGGTGCCCCCTCGGTTCCCAACAGGCGCACGGCTTGGCAGGCAAGGCGTGGGATATCGCAAACATCACGGCACGGGGAATGTCGGGAAGCATGACATGGAATCCTGGCGATCGGTTATCGTTGCCGTGCTGCTGCTGGTCGGCGGAGTCTCTCTCCGCACGGGGGGTGAGGAGGCGCCGCGGACGCTCGTCGAGAAGCGCGTGAAATCGCTGGGACCGGTGCCGCGCGGACTCAACCTCAACGAGACGACGCTCAGTCCGGACGGCGCACGACTCGCCTACGTGCTGGGCGACCGCGGACACCAGACCGTCATGTGTGACGGCAGGGAGGGACCGGTGTATAAGGAGGTGGGTCCGCCGGTCTTTTCGCCGGACGGCAAGCATCTCGCCTATATCGCCGACGGCGGCGACAAGGTGTTCGTCGTCCGCGACGGGAAAGAGGGACCCGGCCACGAATACCTCGAGGGTCTGGTTTTCTCGCCGGACGGCGCACGTCTTGTGTGCTGGGGGAGCCGCCGGGACAAGTGGTTCCTCGTGTGGGACGGGAAGGAGGGGACTGCTCCGGGCCGCGACGCCCTTTTCGACGAGGTGGGGGAGCCCGTCTTTTCTCCCGCCGGCGGACATCTCGCCTTCTGGGCCCGACGCGCCGAGCAGTGGCTCCTCGTCTCGGACGGGAA
>Ga0315282_10009337_pt1 | contig 15604 bp, 16 predicted proteins | sample YL17G07_20_MG_FD_203693 | JGI IMG/M metagenome (GOLD analysis project Ga0315282, IMG submission 203693) | Sediment microbial communities from Yellowstone Lake, YNP, Wyoming, USA - YL17G07_20 | ecosystem: Environmental > Aquatic > Freshwater > Lake > Sediment | place: USA: Wyoming | collected...
CAGCCAGGTCTCCCCGGAAACCTGGACCGAAGCAAGAAGCAGCGTGGCACCCGTCAACCGGGCGCTTATGAATGTGCAACTTACCGTCGTGAAGGCTGAACTCAGGGAAATCCTTGACGTCCTCCAGGTTATCAAGCCGGAGCATGAACTCGAGATCCTCCGCAAGCTGCAGAAGCTAATGCCGACGGCGCAAGCGTTGGTCGAGGAAACCCGTGACAAGGAACTCGGAGAAGTCCTCACAGCCGTAGCAGCCAAGGTAACATTGTAGGCCAGGCGGCGACTCCGAGGGCTTTCTTTTCGTGCAGGAAGAAGTCTAGTGAATCAGGCGGAACTACAAGCTCCTCATTTCTCAACCGATACCAAGACTCTTAAGTCACTTGCAGCTGATTATGTTCGATAGTTTTCATGCATCTGAGCGAAGTACGATAGATTTGAAGACTGGTTAGAAGCTTGCTGGCGTATGAGCTGTACCTCAAGAGCAAGGGTTCAGGGCCGCCAGGCTACGGAATCAAACTGGCAAGCCCCATGAAGAAGGTGTTTGTTCGAGCAGACCCATTGAAGATCGAACTTGATGACAAGACTCTCGAAGAATATGGCGGCCTTACCCTACCAGAAACAAAGGGTTTGCAGGAAACCCTATCCATGCCGCTTTCAAACCAGGCAGATGTTTGCCTCCCAGACAGAACGACAGGAACGGCTTCGAAACGACCCTACATAACACTCTATGGCAGCTACAGAAATGGAAAACTCGAAATCCAGATCAAAGGCGCATCTGGGAAAGGAAGAGAGAAGTCCTCCTTCAATTTTGTGGCACACATAGACGATGACGCAATTCGCGAAGAGCCTTTCAGGCCAAAATCACCCATGCTTACTGTGCGTCTAGACACGAAACACTACCGTCTGCCCACCATGACTGTCTTCGAAGCCTACCGGAAAGATGGAGTAATCAATAGCGAAGGCGCCCTCTCGTATCGAATATTCCGTGGCACCTGCAAGCATTTCACAGAATTCTGCAGAAAACGAAGAATCACAGAACATCTTGAAGGATCGAAGAGAGAACTGCGATTCGAACTCGTGATTCTGCCACACTCGATGATCTCTAAGAATCAGATCGTCGAATATGTGGAAGAACAGGATGAAAGGCCAATCGAGCATTTCACTGATGCTTTTGGAAGAGTGTCGACTGGTTACTCTTCGAAGACTACTCAAACAGCGAAGTTCCTCTCTTTCGATGATCCAGCCTTTACAATAAACTGCACTAGGGGAAGTGACTTCTACGCCAACCTTGGAATAGGTCAAGAAAGCCTACAGAGCACAAATCTGATGCTCGGCGATTGTTTCAAGATCGCAGGATTCCTATGGTACTTCATCGACTTGAACGACCCAACTTCTGCCTTCAAGAGAGCTGGTTCGGGAATCTATGACCAGTTGCTCACCAACTACAGACAGCTAGAGGAAAAGGCGGGTGCTTCATTCGAGAAGAAGTCAATAATGAAGGCTACCTGCCTCAAGAAGACACAGGCTAAACTTGAGGTTCTGCTTGACGAGAACCTCACCATGGACCATCTTAAGGGAATCTTGTGCATCACGGAATCTGAGCAAAAAGGACAACGTTTTCCAATGGCCTTGGAGACATTTATTGCGAAACCGCGCGGCCAATCCTCACCAGCTGTCTGGAGCGACTACATGTCAGCACTCCGGCACCTCATCCATGGCATTCCTATGGACAAGCGCGTTCTGGTCAACACATTCACGAAAATACTAAGAGAAAACATATTGTCATGGATCAAGGATCTCATGAAGAATGTTGATTCAACCAACCGGTTTTTTGAGAATTCGTCCTTCTGCATGAAGCTATTGACTCGAATATCTGATAAGATGATCGACATGAATGAGAATGAGGAATATGCGTATAGAATTGGTAGAATTGCTGGAAGGTACGTGCAGTTCAGAAGGGATGAGGGAGAAGCGGCTCGCTCCTTGGCAGACATCCTCACCTACACTAAATATGACAGAGACCGACTAAGACACGTCTACTCGAGAGTCTGCACTGGCGTCTGTCTAGAAACGTCGACTTCAGAGGCACTGAGCCTTCAGGAGAAGAACATGCACAAGTTCTTGGAGGAAAACGCCCCTCAGAAAGAGATAGATGACGCGAAGTCCTACGAGGACTACTCCTATTTCTTCTATAGAGGAGTGTTCGAATCACAGAAAGAAGGTGGAGAGAAGAAATGACCGTTGAAATCAGGAACTTGAAGAAGGAGATTCTCTTCTACTACGAGTCACGTCAGAATCCTAATGGTGACCCGGGGTTTGAGAATCAGCCGCGTCTGATGCCTGACGGAACAATCCTTGTTACCGATGTACGTGTGAAGCGAACAATTAGGGATTATGCCAAGAACAAGTTCAACGAAACCCTGTTTGTAGATTACGGAGATGACGGTACGCCCGTAACTGCAGACAAGAGAGCAAAAGAGATCGTGAAGAAGGGGGAGATCATCACTGGTCTTCTCAAGCAAACTTTCGACACCCCCCTTTTCGGAGCACTCGTCACAATCAGATCAAAAGGTCCAGGGGAAGAAGAAGGCAGCGCCCAAAAGCTCACAGGACCAGTACAATTCGGTATCGGTCGCAGCGTCAACCAAGTGCAGATCTTGAACCCAATGATAACAGGAAGATTCGTAGGGAAGATGAAAAAAGAGGGTGAAGAACAGTTCAGCACCTTCGGCAAATTCTATGCTGTTGAATACGCTTTAATCAAGATACAAGGAGTAGTTAACCCCGTAAACCTCGGCCAGTATCTCGAAGACAAAGAGATCATGAAGAAGTACACGGATGCCGAGTCCAAACTCTTTGACTGTCTGTGGAACGGAACCAACTCTCTTGTGAGTAGGTCCAAGTTCCCGCAAAGGAGCATATTCTTTCTCGAAGTAAGCTATGATGGAGCCATATACAATGACCTGCCCCTGCTCGTCGAGGAAGACCCTGCGGTGAAGGGGAAGATCTTAGCCCTCCCTAACAGCCCACTGAAATTCGAAAAGCTCTTGGAAGCACTCAAAGCACGAAGAAAACTGGTCGTCAATGTCCGTGTGGCCGCTTGTCATGAGCTTCTTCCAGATGTGCATGGGCTCGTAGCGAAGCTCCAGAAAGAGAATATGTCGGCAGAACTGATACGGTCGGAGGAAATCCGACCTTGAGTGTTGTCTCCTTCGAACTCGAAGGAGACTTTGCCGCCTTTAGAGATCCTTCGGTAACAACAAACCAGACGGTCTACACGATACCGTCAAAGAGTGCGCTCATAGGACTCATCGGCGCGTTGATAGGAATCGATAGGTCCAACTTGAATGCCGAACTCTACTGTAAAGAATACTTGTCTCTCCTGAGACACAGCGCAATAGGGATCAATGTGAGGAGCACGCCACAAAAGGTTACCTTCTTCACAAATCATCGCTCACTCAAAGAGGGCAAGACAAAACCGTTCAAGACTGAGCTACTGGTCTTGCCAAAGTACACCATATTCGTGAGTTCCGAAGACCGCATCGCACAGAAGCTACTTGCTGCGTTGGAGAACCACTCCTTCAAGTACTGCCCAACGCTAGGACACGCATACTGCCTGGCCCGCATACCTTCACACAAGATGCATGTGGCAAAAGAGGTTGATCTATCATCAACCCGATGGATCTCATCAGTTATCCTGGATGAGGCAATGGAAACTGAGGGAGGCAGCACATACTCTTTCGAAAGCGATAACCAAGTAGCTCCCAGCCGCATGATATTGGAAAGACACATTCACCACCACTTTGCCGAGTCGGAATTGGTGAGGCGAGTTCTAAGACACTGGATCCCTGTACCCGTAGGCAACAACAATTCGAAGTTCGTGCTTAAGCCACAGCGCAAACTATCGTTAGCGAAGTTTGTTCAGATAGATGACCTCGAAGACGAAGCTGTTTGCCTGTACTGACTCCCCGGCCGTTGATCAGTTGATACGGTTTGGAGAAATTCCTAGCTCATCCAAGGGAAGAAAAAGAACCTGGTCTGCTCCAACACTCGATCAAGGTGGCAGACAAAGCTAGGGAGCTAGCGTCGAAGGTTGACTTGGGAACCTCCGCCTTCTACGCGGGGCTACTTCACGACCTAGGAAAACTGAACCCTTACTATCAATGCCTGTTCTTGGCTGACAAGGAAAAACGCGAAACCTTTAAGGCTCAACTGCAGGCCGAATATCTTCGAGGCCACTCCATATTCTCAGCGTTGGCGTCTTATCGGTTACTCGGCGGAACCGAGATAACAGAGAAAGAGAAACAGCAAGTACTTCTTTCTATTGCCAGTCATCACTCACACTTGCGCCAACTGTACAAGACCATGGGGAACTACCAGCAGACGGACGGCGGTTACGGTCCCAAGTTCTACAGAAGCCTTAGTGAAATGATTCAAAACGTCAAAGCGTTCATGATTGAAGTCGAATCGAATACAGAGATGCGCGGCCTGGGTTGGAAGAACATCGTTGACAACACTCGCATCCCGGACTTCACACAATACGTTGTGACATCACGAGACTATATGGAGGAATACCTTGAGTTCTGTTTGGTCTTTTCTGCTCTACTTCAGGCCGATCGCGGTAGCTTCTTCACCTGGCAAAGAGCACAGTTCGATCTCTTCCTGAACACTGGGGCTCTCGTTCGATCAGGTCGACTGGCAGATTTGAGAAATGACTTTCAACAGAAGATCTTGTCAACCGACAACTTTAGAGATCGCGTCATGGTGCTGGAGGCACCGACAGGCATAGGTAAGACAAAGATCCTTCTGGATCTCATTCGAAGACTAACCGCATCCAACACGTATGATAGCGTATTCTATTTCTCCCCTCTACTGGCTCTGACCGATGATTTTGAAAACAAACTCCATGACACATCTCCCGCAGGTAAATCAGTGATCCGAGCACAGGACCTAGACTCAGTACTGTCCTACAACCACGTCTACGTCGGCAGCCTTGAGAGAAAGCTCAAGCGTGACGGACCTGAAGCCGAAGACACCTCAGCTGACTTCAAGACCCAAGAATACTTTGAGACGGAATCATTCAACCGGAAACTCATAATCACCACTACCCAGCGGTTACTCCACATAATCTACTCAAATGCAACAACGGACAAGATGAAGCTTCTATCTTTCAAGAACTCCATCCTAGTCTTGGATGAAGTACAGACTATCCCCAAGTTCCTACTTCCCAACTTCATCGCCATGTTGAAACTGATTGCAGAGAGAATGAACTCGAAGATACTGCTAGTCAGCGCCACCGTACCGAACCAGATCAAGAACACTGTGAACTCGATTAGCATCCCCTTGGACGTGAAGCAAGAGTATCTGCGCCGAACCATTAAGAACATACGCTTCAGGGACTGCTTTGACATCGGAGAAGAAGCATCCACATTCAGTGACAAGGAACGACTGCTGATCATCACAAACACTAGGAGGAAAGCGCTCGCCCTATTCGACTCCGTAACCAAGCTCAGGAATGACGTAACCTACATCTCTGCGGGGATAAGGAAGAAAACAAGACGCCAGTTGATCGCTACCTTGCGTGAGAACAAACCAGCGGTCGTCATTTCGACTCAAGTCATGGAAGCCGGAGTTGACGTAAGTTTCTCGAAGCTGTACCGCGAGGTCGGCCCACTTGACAGCATAGTTCAGGCAATGGGTCGGCTTAACCGTGAAGCTGAGTTATCAGATCCTGCGATAATGACTGTGTTCAGACTCGATTCTGACTGGCGACCCTATAGTGAACTAGAGTTCAGTGAATCATTGTGCATACTCAGAGAGGTTGATACCTCACAAGAACTGTACGAAAGACTACCAGAATACTACGGCAGGATCGATGAGAAGAATCAGAAGAACAGGCGATTGGCGCAAGAACTGGAACACAAGACTAGAAGCCTCGAATTCGATGAAGTCTGGGATTTCGTATTGAAAAACGTGCTTAGCGAAGATTCGAAAGGTTCCGTGCTAATCCCTTCCTTTGACAAATGGGAAGAAGTGAAGGAATACTATGGTAGAAAAGGCGCCAGATCAAGAGGGGGAAGGCACAACCCGTACGCAGAACTCATGGCGGAGCTTCCAAAGACCCCGGCGGAGTTGAAGATTACACACCTATTTGATCGAGAATTAATTGAGAACGGCATCCTACTACCCAAGAAAGACTGCATCGACAAGTTGTACGATGAGAAGGCAGGATTGGACGTCCTGTTGATGCGACCTTGACCGATCCCATGACAATAGCGGTATCCAGAGTCACCTTGGAGGTCGAGGACGACGCCCCTCCGTTGTCGGCAGCACAGCTGCGCGGCTACATTGGCAATCTCTTCATAGATGACCCAGAGTTCCATCATCACTCCAATAAATCCTACCATTACCCCCTCATACAGTACAAGAGAATCGACGGCAAACTCATGGTGATTGGCCTCAAACAATACGCCAAAATCCTGCTTGACAGAATCTCACAACTGGATCACATAACGACTCCTAGAGGCTCCGTCAAGGTGCGTGCTATGGATATTCAACTCGACAACTGCCACGTAGACCCCCAGACGCACTTCTACCAGTTCGCAACACCATGGATCGCTCTAAACGAAGAGAACTATGCCAAATTCAAATTCCTGCCTCAGAATGGGCGTAGAATATTTCTGGAGAAGATCCTCGTTGGAAATGCGCTAAGTGCTCTGAAGTGGTTAGGCATATTCCTAGACTACAGGGTGCTACCATCCATAATCACGTACGCGCCGGTGGGAGTGAGGGTGCATGATAACGTCTTCGAAGCTTTCCGGGCTCACTTCTCTCTGAATATTGGGCTCCCTGATTACATAGGACTAGGTAAGAGTGCCTCGAAAGGTTTTGGAAGTATAAGGCGAAGCTAATGCTCCTTGAGATATGCGAACATGGCAGTGTACTGAAGCGCAGTCACGACTGCTTCATTGTTAAGACTCCAAGAGAACAGATGGAATTCCCAGCAGAGAAGATTGAGGCGATCATCGTCACCGCAAACGCGATGGTAAGCACTCAGGCGGTTGCTCTCTGTCTGGAGAAGGAAATACAACTCGTCTTCGCCGATTGGTCTGGAAGACCCTTCGGAAGGTTCTGGGCCAGCGCCCCGGGTAGAGCAACTCAGATTCGACGAGGGCAGTATCTCAATCAGGATTCGCAACTGGCTTTTGAAATATCAAAGGAGATAGTAGTAGCCAAACTGGCAGAGCAGAGAAGACTGCTCATCTCCCTAAAGAAGAACAGGAAAATCCCCACAGAAGCCCTGAAGCAGTCCGTCAGTAACCTTCAGTCAATGCTTGCTAAAGTCAATTCACTTCAGTTCGCACCTCAGTTCAAACAGGCCCTCCTTGGGCTGGAGGGTTTTGCAGCGTCAGAGTACTTCAAAGCCATATCATCAATACTGCCGACGAAATACGCGTTTGATCAACGAAGCAGAAACCCCGCAAGAGACGGGTTCAACGCGATCTTGAACTATGTGTACGGTTACACCTATTCAGACATCGAGAAGATCGTGATTATCTCTGGACTGGACCCGAACGCCGGAATCTATCATGCTGACCTCTACGGCAAACCAACACTTGTCTTTGACATGATAGAGATGTTCAGACCGAGGGTTGACCGCCTAGTCATCAAGATGTTCACGAAGAGAATTGTGAGGGATTCATGGTTTGAATACAAAGACGTAGCCTCAGATGGCGGAGTGTACTTGTCCAAGGAAGGTCGACGAAATGTGGCAAGGCAATACGTCACTGAGGAATCGCGTTCGATTCAAAAAGATGCATGGGAATGCTGTCGAAAGCTACTGCAGAGGTTCTTAGCTGAGGCATGATCCATTGAAAGAGAACATGTACTACGCAGTCTACGATATCTCAAATGACAAGACGAGACTGCAAACCACCCAGACACTCAAGGATGCAGGATTCGTAAGAATCCAGAAGAGCGTCTTCTGCGGCTCTCTATCTTCCCAGCAGAAGAAGAACTTGGTGGAGAGCTTGAAACGAATAGCAGGCGAGTCTGAATCGATCTATCTCATACTTGCCTGCAAGCATTGCTTCGGAAAAGTCACAATAATCGGGCAAGGTTTCGATATGGAATATGTATCAAACGAGAAGGCAATAGAGGTACTTTGAAGACTAACCTGACAGTAACTGATGTTGTTGAGAATGCCTTCTGCCCCAAATTCACTTACTACGAACTTGTTCTCGGCCTGAGACAATATGAAGGGAAACAGGGAAGCGTCAAAGCTGGACGTGAATATCACAGCCGTCACTCGTCAACAAACCTCACTTACGTTCCCAAAAACATCAAGGGAAGGAAACTCACAGAGGCCCAACTATTCTCAAGGACTCATCTGTTCTCAGGAAAGATAGATGAAGCGATAGAGACAGCGGAAGAGGTCATAATCATCGAGCGCAAATACTCGGACCATGTCAACCTAGGCGCCACAATGATGACTCAACTAGGATTGCTCTCAATCCTTGTCGAAGAGAACCTGAAGAAGAAAGTTAGAAAGGCGACAGTAGTCTTCGAGAGAACAAGAAGACAGGAAATCCAAGTCGACATAACCGAAGAAATCAAAAATCTAGCGCTCTCGGGTCTTCGGAGGACAAAACAAGTGCTAACATCAGGACTATGCCCTGTCGCCAATTACAGTAACCGCTGTCTGACCTGCTGCTATAGAAAGGTATGTGAAGTGGGATCCTTGAGACTAAAGCCCGCTTCCAAACCACGGATAGGACATACACAGAAAGCAGCTACCACAGAACTGCCGCCGAAAGATGATGTTTAATAACCCTCAGATAAGGACACAATCCGACGTGGACGATCATAAGACAAGCTCGAATTGTCCCCAGAATCCTCCCAAATGGCCCAAAAAGATGCTGTCAGAAAGACTAATCCAACAAAACAAGGATTGAAACTGATGAATATGGCACCTTGGCAACTTAGCCCGATAGTCAGAAAGACTAATCCAACAAAACAAGGATTGAAACTCGTAACCAACACCTACACAGACCCCGCTGATCAGATGTCAGAAAGACTAATCCAACAAAACAAGGATTGAAACATCGCTGCCTCGTTCGATGCACGAACCGCTAACGCTGGTCAGAAAGACTAATCCAACAAAACAAGGATTGAAACATCCTCTCGTTACACGTGCTGTCCGTGAGATGTGGGTCAGAAAGACTAATCCAACAAAACAAGGATTGAAACTTGATTCACCTCCTCCATTACCCTCAATCTTGCGCGTCAGAAAGACTAATCCAACAAAACAAGGATTGAAACATGACGAGGGTCCCATTCCCAGAGGCTTTCGTGCTAGTCAGAAAGACTAATCCAACAAAACAAGGATTGAAACACGCGAACCGCATCAGCATCGGTTTCGCGGATTTCACGTCAGAAAGACTAATCCAACAAAACAAGGATTGAAACATTTAACCAATCCGGAACGGCTAGACCTGTTCCTGAGTCAGAAAGACTAATCCAACAAAACAAGGATTGAAACAGTTGGAAAGTCCCAGTGATCACGAACATAGTCAAGGAGTCAGAAAGACTAATCCAACAAAACAAGGATTGAAACACGATTGATGTTACTGCGACTTGGGGCACATCAGACGGTCAGAAAGACTAATCCAACAAAACAAGGATTGAAACTGTGCTTCACATGAGAAGCCTTGACCTGTCGCGGTCGAGAAGTCAGAAAGACTAATCCAACAAAACAAGGATTGAAACAACATGAGCGTCGAACAGTGGAACTACACGCCGGTGGTCAGAAAGACTAATCCAACAAAACAAGGATTGAAACAATGGGGAAGGAATCACGGAAGCATTCGAGATTGGTCAGAAAGACTAATCCAACAAAACAAGGATTGAAACAATGGGGAAGGAATCACGGAAGCATTCGAGATTGGTCAGAAAGACTAATCCAACAAAACAAGGATTGAAACAGTTTTCCTCCCTCTTATGAGCGATACGCATGCTGTCAGAAAGACTAATCCAACAAAACAAGGATTGAAACCCTTCTAGTGGTCTGTGTAGAACAATTGGGATATTGGTCAGAAAGACTAATCCAACAAAACAAGGATTGAAACAATACCAGCTTCAGCTTCTTCGTGCTCGCTTCCGGTCAGAAAGACTAATCCAACAAAACAAGGATTGAAACCTAGAACGGAGGGCTAAATGAAATGGCGATAGAGAGTCAGAAAGACTAATCCAACAAAACAAGGATTGAAACAGGAGGCTTTTCGTGCGTTCGATTCCATGTGTGAGTCAGAAAGACTAATCCAACAAAACAAGGATTGAAACTTGCCACATGAACCAGTAATACGCATTCTGTGTGAGTCAGAAAGACTAATCCAACAAAACAAGGATTGAAACTTCATCAGGCACATCTGACCAGAAACCCTCGATCAGGTCAGAAAGACTAATCCAACAAAACAAGGATTGAAACTCGTGATCGGAGCTACGAACCTAGTAACCCGTCCAATAGCTCACAGAAGACGTGGGCCTTGCACGTGTAGAAGAAGCGCACTCGTCCACTCTGCCTCCGTGACCGTGACATGATCACACTTGCTAGCTCATGAACTACAGAATTCTAGCGGTCGAGCGATTGCCTTTGCCACAATCCGAGAAAGCCAGCAATTGGACGCCCACGATTTGAATTCCCCGGGTACGGTAGCCTCTTCGCCGCTTGGGAACCGTATATTCTTTGCCGTCGGCCCGACGGTGCAAGTTGAAGGTCTTTTGACATAATAGAACTGGCAGATGCGCAAGCGTGATGTTGACAAATGCGCTCAACTCAGTGAGGCCTTTGACTCCAACCGATCAGATCATTGGGATCATCTTTCCAATACGATTCTTTCGCGATCACAAGACAGTTTTTGTGAAGTACTTCGGGAAGGAGAGGTTACCTCTAAGGCTTCGGGCTGGATCGAGACTCTTCTTTTAGGGGGGCAGTGTGTCATCAGGCCTGTCCGTTTCACTAGCAACAATTCTAGACTGTGATACGTAGCGCTTTCTTCTCTCTATCCTCGAGATAGCTATTTTCCGCGAGATGGTCGAGAAGAAGAACTCGGATTGTGTCCGAGAGCGTCGGATCCTGCCTGTCACTTTGAACCCGCTCGAGCAGGCGCCACAACTTCACCGGAAGGCTGATGCTTCGCCCTTCGAACCCCCCGCCGGTCTCACTATCAGCCATTACTAGTCACTCGTAACCAGCATGCTGGGCTTCTTAACTATTCGCACGTACTCGCACAAGCCCTTTTGTGCAGCAACCAAGCGTTGGCAAGTCACCTACGACTTCCTTGTTCAGCCGGACCTCGCGGTCTTGGGGAAGAGCAGCGTGAAGCATCTCTGGCACTACCATGACGCCGACCAGGATCCGCAGACTAGGATCCAAGCGACCCCGGCCATTCCGCATCGCTTCATCACATTCAGGGTGCCGCACAAGCCGCCAAGCAAACAGCGCCACGATCGCGAACGAACCATCAAGCGTGACCGCATCTTGCAGGAACGTCGCGAAGAGCGCCTACGCCTCTTCGGCTATGTGCTTCTCAAGAACGGAGAGGTTCTATCGATCGACGATTCAATCGCTCGTCTCCGCGACGGCTTGAGAGCTCAAGAGGACCCGAACATCACCGGCGGTATCGGCAAAGACGATGTCTTGGAATGGCATCAGCCAGAGAGTTACCGTGACGTCATCGACAGCCTCGGAGAGATCGATGTTCCTAAGGACATGTACTACCCCGCTCTTGACCTCTTTCCTGGAGTCGTCCTGGTGGATCCCAAGATCCGGCATCGAGATCCCGCCTTGAATCGTCTGTGATTTTTTCTGTTATGAGAATCCGGCGGGGGTGAGAGGATGAGTCCAAAAGATGACCAAGCCGTAGAGGCGAGCGCGGATATCACGAACCCACGTGACATACAAGGCATACTAGCCATCGCGGTGACGGCGGGCTTTCTCGGCATCACAGCCTTCGCCCTGACGAAAGCTGGAACAATCCAAGATGTGATCAGCGTCGTGAACATAATCGCAGCCCCCGCCTCCTTGATACTCGGATACCGGCACCTCATAGTGCTGGCCGGAGTTTACTTCGGGAGGAAGGCTGCGGAATCCGCTTGAGATGCTCGAGGCTTACCCTTTCTTCCGTTGATCTTCATGACGAGTTCATGAAGGCCGACCCTTAGTTCAAGGTCGCCGCTCGTAAGGCGCTGCCAGCCCTGCCGGCCCTTCATCGGATTCCCAGATCTCTTGATACCGCGCTCTAGGAAACAGAGAACTATCCAAGCCAAGTTACGTTTGATCACTAGGAATGGTAGAATTGCTTCTAAGAAGCGCTTTGCTTGAGCCCTATGTATGTGCAGAACATGGTTCAATGCGGCTCCTGGATAGCACGGCTTGTACGTGTGCACGGTGCCACCAAACTGTCCCTGAACGAGTTCTAACACAAGTCGATTCCCATTTGCTACACGGATGACCCCTGACGCAGTGTTGCTTCCATCTATCGTTTTGCCAACCGGAAAGGATAGAGAACCTTCTCCATCAAATAACCCAGCGATGTACTCTGCTGAGAGTTTCATGGTGATTGTCTTTGCATCTTCGGTACTTAGCCACGACAGTTGGGTGAAAATGAAAAGCAGCCGAGGGAGCCTGAATGCCGCACTGCGCTGAATGCGAGACAAGAGAGGGTTTGACTTTCTCGAAGGGACGGCATCTCTGCCCCGCCTGTCTCGCACGCATAGAACACGTGCTACCGCCATCGAGTCTGCCTCCTCGGTTTCTTCTTGAGGCTGCTAGAGCGCTAGACGCGAGGTGAGTTCTAGAATTGACAATTGAGAATGAGAATGGTGAGCTCAGGCAACTGCTTGAGATCAAGCATGCATACCGCCAAGGCTTGGCGACGCTTGAGGGTCAACTCAAGGCCGACTACGAGCGTGACCTCGCAGATGGCAAGAAGCGACTGAAAGAGCAGTACCTCGAGAACGTTGTCGATACCGTGTTCGCTGAACCGGCGCCACCCGGGACGGTTGAAGTTGAAGCAAAGGAAGCCACGATTGCGCTTAGGCCCGAAGTGAAGTTAGACGTCAAGGTCAATGCTCCGGGCATATGCCCGGAATGCTCGGCCAAAGTCGACACGAACGACAAGTTCTGTTCGCAATGCGCGTTTCCCCTGACGGAACCGCTTGAGAAGGAGGCTGACATGAGTGACTTCCCAGTGGTTAGTGCGGGTCGCAGACTCCGCACGCGAGTCCGCCGCTAGGATCCTCGAGAGCGATCTCGAGCAGATCGCCCTAATCCTGACGACCTTGGTTGCCAGCACGACCTATGCTTGGGTCGAAGGATTCGCGATCGAAACCCCACGCTACCAGGCGACGCAGATCTGGTGGATCCTCGGACACTTCAGCACATACTCACTCGCCATGGGCGTCCTGTTCGCATGCATTACAGGCGGCTTCGGTCTCCTGAAAGCCCGCTCAATGTTCACGAAGGGCAAGCGCTACTTCCTATTCACGTTCGCGGGTAACTTTCCATTCAGCTGGCTGGTTGAGGACTTTGCGTTCTTCTGGTTCTCACCCGAGTGGCGGCTCACGAGCGATCGGTGGACAAACTGGATCCTTGGCGGTGTGTGGATCCTTGACCCGTGGCGTACAGGCGTCAAGATCTGGATCCCAACATGGTATTTGCCCATCCTGCTGTTTTGGCTCGCGATGATGTGGTACGCGCATCGCTGCACGGTCTACGATAACATCGTGAAAGATGAGATCGCGCGGGACATCGTGCCCCGCACGATAGAGATTCCACAAATCGAGGTGAAGAAACCTGTTCGACTTCCTGAAGAAGTGGTTGGGCCTCCTGCTCCCAGAGCCGAAGCCGCCCCCGAAGCGCCGACCCCGAAAGAAGCGGAGCGCGTAAGCGTTGAGCCTCAACCTAGCCCGAGAGAGGTTCCGCAAGCGCCGACAGAGGCGCCTCAACGAGAGCAGCCGCCTGCCGAGCACCCAACACTAGAACGGAAGGAGCGCTCGCCTGAGGCTGAGGAAGCGCTCAAGAAACTACGACAGAAGTGGCTGAGAAACGATGCGTAGGTTTGCGCTCGGCTATTACATTGCCATCCTAGCCATCGTGCTGTTCCTGTTCGGCTCGGTCCTGATGCGCGTTGTCTACACGGCTGCGGAGTTCTTCCTCTGGTTTCTACTCGTCGCCGCCATTGCTTTCGCCGTCGTAGCTGCCTGGAGGGCGCGAAGCAATGGCAAATGAACTCACTCGAGAACTTGCACAGTTCCCATTCACCAAGTTGCGCCCCTTTGACTTCCGTCTCCGAATCGCAGCGATGAAGCCCGCTGACTTGCAGAAAGAACGTGTCACAGTGTTCGTTGAGATAGATGACATATCACGAATTGTTAAGCTTGCAAAATCCGTGCGCATCCTTCGGTCCTACTTACACCTCACGCCTCCTCTGGTCCTGATCCAGACATACGCAAGCGAACTTGGTTATCTCAACGACGATGCAGGAGTCCGCGCGGTCTGTGAAGATTCAGTGACAAGAGCTGAGGGCTGTGTGGTCAACGCAGCGGATCTGTGCACCCGAACTTTGGCGACTCGGCCTCACGGGAGAACGCGTTAAAGTCGGCGTTGTCGGAACAGGCATCGACCTCAACCACCCGGACTTTCGGAACAACACGATCAACGCCTTCAGCCTCGTAGGCTCGGATGTCGATGACTCGGTCGGTCACGAGACAGGCATCGTGTGGTTGATCACGCGTATCGCTCCGAGAGCGGACATCGTAGTTGCGAAGGACCGCATAGGCGCATACGGGTACATGCATCAGGTCATCGATGCGTGTGAGCGCCTCAGAGAACTTGGCATACAGATTTTGAACCTCTCCGTGGCCACCGACTTTCCGACCGATGGGACGGACCCGATCAGCCGTGAAGTCAACTATCTCGTCGAGAATGGTATCACGGTTGTTGTAGCTGCCGGCAACAAGGGCCCGAACTTCCAGACGATCGGGGCTCCAGGAGCGGCTGAGCAAGCGATCACGGTTGGCAAGACGAACGATCGTGATCAAGTCAGCTGGGACAGTTCACGAGGTCCCACGCTTGACGGTCGCTTGAAGCCTGACCTGGTGGCGCCGGGCTGTCGAATCGTGGCAGCATCACCGCTCCCGCTGCGAAAGGGCGCCTACTACACATTCGATTGCACCAGCTATGCGGTCCCGCATGTCGTGGGTACGCTTGCGCTTCTGAAGGGCGCATGCCCTGATGTCTCGACAAGCGACTTGAAACGAGCGATCATGGCCGGATGCGAACCTGTGAAACCCTCGTTTCTCTCGAGGACCGCTGGCCGCGGTAACTTGCGTAGACGTTTGACGACAAGTCTGCGGGTGGCTTTGGCGAATCGTGCAGATCCACGATGGAGTAACGGGGCGGGTCGAATCAACGCGTTACGGTCATACGAGCTGTTGAGGAAGAATGAATCGAAGAGCTCTAGTTGAGCACATGCTGCGCAAACGTGAACTCGTCCTGACACGCGTCGTGTCGAGTCATGACCGTTTCGCCTCACTGAAAAGCCTG
>Ga0315282_10009338_pt1 | contig 15603 bp, 8 predicted proteins | sample YL17G07_20_MG_FD_203693 | JGI IMG/M metagenome (GOLD analysis project Ga0315282, IMG submission 203693) | Sediment microbial communities from Yellowstone Lake, YNP, Wyoming, USA - YL17G07_20 | ecosystem: Environmental > Aquatic > Freshwater > Lake > Sediment | place: USA: Wyoming | collected...
CCAACTCGGCGGCTGGGCACAAGACAGGGAGACCGGAGACGAGGGGATTACCCTGGCCGGTCTCGTCATGTTCGGGAAGGGAAGGGCGATCCTTGATCACCTTCCCCATTTCCATCTCGACTACCAGGAGATCCCACCTCCGGAACCGAAAGCACCCCGTTGGCTCGACCGGATCACCTTGGACGGCACATGGGCGGGCAACGTGTTCCAGTTCTACCGGCGTGTCTATCCCAAGCTCACCGAAGGACTGAAGGTGCCGTTTCAGATGCAACTCCCTGGGATGACCCGGCGCGACGAGACACCGGTTCATGAGGCGCTGCGTGAGGCCCTGGTCAACGCGTTGATTCACGCCGACTACTCCGGCACGACCGGGATCCGCGTGTTCAAGAAAGCCGACTCATTCGAGTTCATCAATCCAGGAGGACTGCGCCTCCCTCTCGATCAGATCTGGAAAGGCGGTACGAGTGACTGCCGCAACCCATCGGTCCAGAAGATGTTCCAGATGATCGGAGCCGGGGAGAAGGCCGGTTCCGGCATCCCCAAGATCACAAGCGCCTGGGCTGAACAGGAATGGCGTGAGCCGTCAATCATTGAGAACGCCGACCTGAACGAGACGACGCTAAGGCTCACGCTGGTCGGGCTCTATCCGCAGGATGTCCTGACGCGCTTGAAGGAACGGTTTGGGCGTTCGTTGGCTGATCTGACAAACAAAGAGCGGGCGACACTCGTCGCCGTCGCCGCCAGGCAGAGAGCGGAACACGGCGACCTCCTTGAAGTCGTCGGGGGACACCCTCGTGACCTGACTGTCGCCCTCCAGGTCCTGCAAAGAAAAGGAATGCTGCAGAAGGATCGCCCGGGTCGCGGGTGCACGTACCGCGTTGCAGAGCCGGTTGGACCCCAACACAAGGTGTCCAGATCCCAAGACAAGCCGCTAGGTTCCGGGCTCCAGGGCGTCGTTGTCGACTACGTGCTGGAGCAGGGTCAGATCAAGCGGGCTGACGTCGTGAGACTCTGCAACATCAGCGACGACCAAGCGACTCGGCTGCTCAAGAAGATGACCGATGGCGGATTCCTTGAGCAACACGGAAAGAAGCGCTGGACCAGGTACCTGCCTGGCCCACTACTGGCAATCGGAAAACGATGAGAGCGCGTATAGAACCCGCGTATAGAACCCGAAGGAGCATATTGTATCTGTTTGATATCATATATTATTCCGAGGCTGGTCTCTATACGCGCACGTCAACCAAGGTGCGTATAGCGCGTATAAAGGGGGAGTGCGTACAAAGGCATCGGCCGGGACCGAAGTGGCCAACGGCCGCATAAGGATGGGATTTATGCTCGTTATATGGCGGCATATGAAACAGTGTCCTGTAACTGCCCAAGGATCAAAAGGATTTTTCACCCATCCGGGGTGCGCAAACCGTGCGCATAAAGGCCTAGAATGACGCGCGATTGGAACGAGGAGCACCTGTCGGAGATCCCGGCGGTCCAGGTGCTGGAGCGCCTCGGGTGGTCGTATGTCGCGGCCGAGGAGCTGGAGGCCGAGCGCGAGAGTCAGAAGGAGGTCGTGCTCGGCGGGCGGCTAAAGAAGGAAATCAAAAAGCTCAACCCTTGGATCTCGGACGACAACGCCAACCGCGCGATGCGGGCCGTCACCGGCATCCAGACCGCGAGTTTGTTGGAAGCGAACGAGAAGCTCTACACCACGCTCACCTATGGCGTCTCCCTGGAGCAGGACCTCGGTGACGGCGTCAAAGGCCGGACCGTCCGGTTCTTCGACTTCGAAAAACCCGAGCACAACGAGTTCCTGATCACCCGCCAGCTCGAAGTGCGCGGAGCGCGCCAGCGCATCATCCCGGACATCGTCTGCTACGTGAACGGCATCCCGATTGCGGTCATCGAGTGCAAGAGCCCGGCCCTTGGCGAGAAGTGGAAGCACGAAGCCGTGGAGCAGTTTCACCGCTACCAAGAGATAGGCGAGGAATACCGGGGCCTGGGCGCGCCCAGACTGTTCGAGACCGTGCAGATCCTAGTGGCCTCGTGCGGCCAGGCTGCAGCGTGCGGCACCGTGGCCACCGAGCACCGATTTTTTTCTGAATGGAAGCATCCCTATCCCCGGACCATCGCTGACGTGGAGGCTGACCTGGGCCGCAAGGCCACGCCCCAGGACATCCTCCTCTACGGCGTGCTCGACCCCGAGAACCTGCTCGACCTTGTGCGGAACTTCATCACGTTCGAGCGCGGCCAGAACCGCACCGAGAAGAAGCTCTGCCGGTATCAGCAATTCGCGGCCGTGAACAAGGCCCTGGACCGTGCGAGAAAGGCCCGCAAGGGCGCTGGCCGCGGCGGCGTGGTCTGGCACACCCAGGGGTCGGGCAAGAGCCTGTCCATGCTTTGGCTCTGCCTCAAGCTGAGAAGAGCCAAGGAATTCGACAACCCCACCCTGGTCCTGGTCACGGACCGCCGCGATCTCGACACCCAGATCAGCAACACGTTCGAGCATTGCGGATTCCCCAACCCGGAGCGGGCCGACAGCGTGCGCGACCTGCGCGACCGCTTGACCGGCACAGCGGGCCGCACCGTGCTCACCACGATCCAGAAGTTCCAGGAGCTGATGCCTGCCGGGGAGAACGGCAAGCTCGACAAGAAACTGGGCAATCACCCGGTCCTGTCCGAGGCGCACAACATCTTCGTGCTGGTGGACGAAGCCCACCGCACCCAATACCGGTCGCTCGCGGCCAACATGCGGCGCGCCCTGCCCAATGCCTGCTTCTTCGGCTTCACCGGCACGCCCATCGACAAGCAGGACCGCTCCACGCTCACCACTTTCGGCCCGTACATCGACACCTACACCATCGAGCAGGCCGTGGCCGACGGAGCGACCGTGCCGATCTTCTACGAGAGCCGGTTGCCCGAGCTGCGCGTGATCGGCGCGACCCTGGACCAGCTCTTCGACCGCGTGTTCGCGGACCGGAGCGTCGAGGAGCGCGAGGCGATCAAGGACCGGTACGCGAGCGAGGCGGCCATTGCCGGAGCGCCCAAGCGCATCGAGGCCATCGGCCTGGACCTGATCGAGCACTACACGAAATTCATCCAGCCGAACGGCTTCAAGGCCCAGGTGGTGGCCTGCACCCGGGACGCGGCCGTGAGCTACAAGGAGACCCTGGACCGGCTCCACGCGCCCGAGTCCGCGATCCTGATGTCCGGTTCCAATGACGACCCGGACCGCCTGAAACGCCACCACACCACGGACGAGCAGCGGCGCGACGTCATCCAGCGGTTTCTCAAAAAGAACGATCCGCTTTTGATCCTGGTGGTCTGCGACATGCTGATCACCGGGTTCGACGCGCCTGTGGAACAGGTGATGTACCTGGACTCGCCGCTTCGTGAGCACAACCTGCTCCAGGCCATCGCCCGCACCAACCGGCCCCTGGACAGCAAGGACTACGGCCTGATCGTGGATTATTGGGGCATTTCCGAGGCGCTTCAGGAGGCGCTCGCGATCTTCGCGCCCACGGACATCCACGGCGCGCTCACGCCCAAGGGCGACGAGCTGCCCAGGCTCCAGACTCGCCACGCCGTGGCCATTCGGTACCTCGCCAAGGTGCGATCCAGGAACGACCTGGACGCCTGCGTGGCCGCGTTGGAAGCCGAGGACGTGCGGGCCGAGTTCGACGAGGCGTTCCGCAGGTTCGCCCAATCCATGGACATGCTGCTGCCCGACCCCAAGGCGCTCAAGTACGCGGACGACCTGCGATGGCTCGGCAAGATCCGGCAGGCGGTCCGTGCGCGTTACCGGGACGGCCGTGTCGACATCTCGGACTGCGGGGCCAAGGCGCGAAAGCTCATCGAGGAGGCGATCATCGCGGACGGCGTGCAGATCCTGGTCCAGAAGGTGAACCTCTTCTCCAAGGAGCTGGACGAGAAGCTAAAGGCGCTCAAGAGCGACGAGGCCCGGGCCTCCGAGATGGAGCACGCCATTCGGCACGAGATCCACGTCCGGCTGGAGGAGAACCCGGTGTTCTTCATCTCGCTCAAGGAAAGGCTGGAGAAGATCATCCAGGACCTCAAGGCCAAGCGGTTGAGCGCTGCCGAGGCGCTCCAGCTCATGCTGCCCCTGAGGGAGGATCTCCAGCGTCCCGAGCGAGCGGCCGAGAAGCTCGGGCTCACGCCCACAGGGCACGCCATCTACGGCCTGCTCCGACGCGCCGGTAAGACCGACGGCGTGGGCGAGCCTGCGGAGATCTGGGACGGCGAGGTGTTGGACGACGTCAGCCGTGACCTGGCCGCGGCCGTGGAGCAGGAGCTGAATCCGTTCGTCGACATGGTGGACTGGGACCAGAAGGACGATGTGCAACGCGAGATGCGTAAAACCATCAAGCGCAGGCTCGGCGACCGATACCCCAGGGAACAGAAGGACAGGGCTGCGGCAGAGATCATCGACCTACTCAAAGTGAGGAGAGGCCGGTGAGCCCCGAGCGTTCCGAGGTTCGATTCGGCACGACGCGTATCGGTTACGGCATCCACCGCAGCAGACGCATCAAGACCGTGGCCGTGACCGTCGATCCCAGACACGGTGTTATTCTTACAGCGCCCCAAGGCGTGGCCGTGGAGCGACTCGACCGCATCGTGCGACGGAAGGCCCGTTGGATCGTTTCCAAGCTCCACAGGAACAGCGAGCTGCCCTTGCCACCGGTAAAGGAGTTCGTGAGCGGCGAGTCGTTCGCCTACCTTGGACGGCAATACCGACTGAAGGTGAAGCCGATCGTGAACGCTGCCGAGAGCGTGATTTTGCAACGGGGTTGGCTTGTGGTCGAGACACCGCAGTCCCTTAGCGACGATCCACGGGCCGACCGTGTTCGCGTCGGTCTGGTCGGCTGGTTCCGTAATCACGCTTCAGCCCGTCTCCCGGAACGCACGAAGCTATGGGCCGGGAAGATCGGCGTTCACGCGCCCGACGTGCTGATTCGGGAGCAGGAGAAACGCTGGGGCTCGTGCGACCCGAAGGGCAGGGTGCGCTTCAACTGGCGCATCATCCAGGCCCCGATGCGGCTCGTGGACTATGTTGTGGCTCACGAGCTGGTACACCTCGTCCACCGGAACCACACATCAGGGTTCTGGACACTTCTCGGCAAGGTGATGCCGGACTACGAGGCTCGCCGTCGGGCGCTACGGGAGTTCGGGAGGGGGGCGGAGTGGTGAGGAAAAATTGCCACCGGCAAACGATGTCCGTGACCTGATCCAGTGGATCGCCCCGCCCCTTCAGGGCGGAACGGAAACAAAACGTGATGCCGTGTCCTGGGGTTGAAACCCCAGGCTGTGATCCTGCGCTGCTTCGCAGCGAAGAGGGCGACCCGGCGGGTCGCCCCTACGGGATTCCGTTGACGCGATGCGGCGAGGATCCAGGATGACCGAATCGCGGAACGGTGTCCCGAAGCCTTCAAATATTCCTGGCACCTCTCGGGGGGCACCTCTCGGGGGGGGGCCCGATCTCGTGGTGGGCGACAACACGGAAATTCAGAAGGGACTCGAAGACCTGATGATAACGGCCCTATGGCTTTTTCCAACAAAGGCAGGCCAGCTCAGCCGGGGAATAGCAGGTCAACCCTCCCCACTGAAATCGCGTCTCGTCCCCGACCGAGCCGCTTCCTGAGCCGCTCGCCGTCCAATTGGTGCAATGCTGATTGAGGGCGCCGGCTCCGTTGGAGCCGCTCCACCAAGCGGACAAGAGATCCGTAAGCGGGTACTGGAAGTTCGGGTTGGTGAGGTCGCCGTCGAGCAGACTGGCCCAGTTGTCGTCAATGGGGTTTCCGCTGGGGCGCACCACGCGCCAGTACCTGGGCACGCCGTACAGAGCCGGCATGTCCCGGATCTCGTCGCCGGCAGTGACGCTGATGACCGCGTGAATGGTGTCCGGGTCGCAGAGCAGAGTCGGGTAATTCGCATTGAAGGACTCGACGCATTTTTCATCCGCGCCCGAACGGCCGCCGAGGTTCCCGGTGTAGGTGGTCACCGAATCGAACAGGACAAGGAACGGGGGGTTGGAAATCACGGTCACGTCATCGATATGCATGTCTAAACCGTATCCGCTGATGCCCAGGAACCCGATCATGACACTGGGCTGGTTCGCGACACTCCAAAGATCCACGATCTCCTCGCGCCAGCCCACGGTGGCAGTGTAGCGGGGGATCGCGGATCCCACATCCGTCCAGTCGGTGCCGCCGTTCACGGACACCTGGACCTGGACTCGGTCCTTGGTCGTGGAATAACCCGTGTCGTGGTACATCCAGAAGTGCACGCTGCACGCCTTGTCGCTCATATCCAGAGGTATCGTATACCAGAGGCGCGCGGATTTCGGCGCAGTGGCATCGTAGGAGTTGAACCAGGCCACGTTCGGCGCACTGTGCGCAGGCTGTCCCATGGGATGATGGGTTCCGACGTTGGTCGCCCATGCCGGCTGAGTACCGGTGCCCGTCACTACCACAACCTGGTTCCAATTGGCGGGAAGGACCGGTGGCGTGGCTGTATCGAAGTTCTCTTCCAGCAGTATCTGCGGGATACCGGCGTCCCCTCCGCCCGCGTCCGCATCAGCGTCCGCGTCCGCATCAGCGTCCGCATCGGCGTCCGCATCGGCATCGGCGTCGGCATCCGTGTCGGCGTCGGCATCCGCATCACCATCGACGTCTCCGTCCGCGTCGCCATCCGCGCCGCCATCCTGGTTCCAGCACAGACAAGCCAGCTCCACCGCGGAATAGCAGGTCAACCCGGCCCACTCCACCCGCGTCTCGTCCCCGACCGAGCCCCACCCGGAGCTCCCTGATGTCCAATGGTTGCAATGATCCTTGAGCGTGCCGTCGCCGTACGAGCCGCTTCGCCAGGAAGACAGAAGACCTGTGAGCGGGTACTGGAAGCTCGCGGTGGTGAGGTCACCGTCCAGCAAACCGGCCCAGTCGTCGTCTATGGGATCCTCGTCGGGCCGAACCACGGGCCGGTCCGTGGGCACGCCGTAGTTGGATGGCATGTCCCGGATCTCGTCGTCGGTGTCGACACTGATGAGCGCGCGAACCGTGCTCGGGTCGCACCAGATGGAAGAGTAGTTTGCATTGAAGGACTCGACGCACTTGGCATCCGCGCCCGAACGGCCCCCGAGGTTACCGTTGTAAGGGGTCACCGTATCGAACAGGAAAAGGAGCGGGTGTTTGTAGATCACGCTCACGTCGTCGATGTGGATGTCGTTGCCGAAGGCGCTGATGCCCAGGAATCCGATCATGACGCTGGGCTGGCCCTTGTAGTCATAGAGATCCACTTTCTCCTCGCGCCAGCCCACGGCAGTGCTGTAACGGGAGATTGCGGAACCTGCATTGTTCCAGGTGGTTCCACCATCCGTGGACACCTGGACCTGGACTTGGTCATTTTTCAAGGCATAACCCGAGTCGTGGTACATCCAGAACTTCACCCTGTATACCCCGCGGCTCATGTCCAGAGGTAACGTATACCAAAGCCGTGCGGATGCCCCCACGGTATTGACATGGCAGGAGTTGAACCAGGCCACGTTCGGCGCACTGTGCGCAGCCAAGCCCACAGGATGATGGGTTCCGGCGTTGGTCGCCCATGCCGGCTGAGTAGTGCCCGGGCTTACCACGGCCTGGTTCCAATTGGCGGGAAGGGCCGGGACCGTGAGCGCATCGAAGTTCTCTTCCAGCAGGATATCCCCGTCCCCATCGGCGTCGGCATCCGCGTCGGCATCGACATCCGCGTCCGCATCGACATCCGCATCCGCGTCCGCATCGGCATCCGCATCCGCGTCCGCATCGGCGTCTGCGTCCGCATCTGCATCCGTATCTGCATCCGAGTCGGCGTCAGCATCGGCGTCGGCATCGGCATCTGCGCCTGAATCCGTGTCTGCATCGGCATCCGTATCGGTGTCCGTATCCGCGTCTGAATCTGTGTCCGTATCGGTGTCCGTATCCGCGTCGACATCGGCATCCGCATCGGCACCGGCATCCGCGTCCGCATCCCCTCCGTCCTGTGCCGCATCCAGACCGCTGTCAGCATCGGCATCCGTATCCGAATCGGAGTCAGCATCGACGTCCGTATCGACATCGGAATCCGTGTCCGAATCCGTGTCCGTATCGGCATCCGTATCCGTGTCGGAGTCAGCATCGACGTCCGTGTCGGTATCGCCGTCCGCATCCGCGTCGGCATCGTTTCCGCTGCCTGTGTCAGCCCCAAGCCCGCTGTCCTCGCCGTTCTTCGGTTTCGCACCTTCGCATCCGAATAGGGAAAGACACAAAACCGTTGCCAGCAAAATGGAAAAATATGCCCTGGGTACCTTTTTCACTCGACACTCCTTTTTTGTTCCTGGATTTCAATTTTAGCGCCATGGATCCGGAACAGTCAATGAAACATCATGGACCGAAGGTGTCGAGGTGTGCGGTCAATCCGTCCGCGATCTCCGCAGCCGTCTTCACAATGGCCGATGACGACTGCCGGTAGCTCATGCCGAACTCCAGCTGGACCGCGTTGATGCCCCCTGCCGTGCCTCGTCTCACTGCACCGTGGGGTGCGCGGGCTCGGTGGGGGAGGGGATGGCGGCCGGGGTTGAAGGCATCAGGCACTGGCCGTCCTGGTACTCGATGGAGGCCTGGGCCCGCTCGCCGAACTTGGCGGCCATGTCCGGGTCGGCGAGGGCCTCGCGAAGCACCTCGTCCATGTGCTCGACCAGGATGAGCCTCGTCGCCTTGAGCACCCGCTTCGGGATGTCGCGGATGTCCCGCCGGTTCTCGGCCGGGATGATGATGTTCGGGATCCTCGCCCGATGCGCGGCCAGGATCTTTTCCTTGAGACCCCCGATGGGGAGCACCCGGCCCCGGAGCGTGATCTCGCCGGTCATGGCCACGTCGTGGCGGACCGGGCTCTTGAGCAGAGCCGAGACGAGCGAGGTCGCGATGGTGATGCCGGCCGACGGCCCGTCCTTGGAGATCGCCCCCTCGGGGAAGTGGATGTGCACGTCCACCTTCTGGTAGAACTCCTCCTCCAGGCAGAGGAGCGCCGCGCGCGCCCGCACGTAGCTCATGGCGGCCTGCGCCGACTCCTGCATGACCTCGCCCAGCTTGCCCGTCAGGATGAGCTTGCCCTTGCCCGGCACGACCGACACCTCGCTCACGAGAAGCTCGCCGCCGTGCATGGTGACCGCGAGGCCGTTCGTGAGACCCACCTGGTCCTCCTCCTCGGTCTTGCCGTACCGGTACTTGGGCACGCCGAGGTACTTGGGCACGTCGCGCGACGCGATGTCGACCTCGCGGATCTGGGAGCGGACCACCTCGCGCGCCACCTTGCGGCAGATCGAGGCGATCTCGCGCTCGAGCGACCGGACGCCCGCCTCCTTGGTGTAGTAGTTGATGATGGTCCGGACCCCGTTCTCCGTGAGGTTGAAGCCGATCTCGCCGAGCCCGCACTCCTTCTGCTGCTTGGGCACGAGGAAGCGCATGGCGATGTTGAGCTTCTCGAACTCGGTGTAGCTCGAGAGCTCCAGGATCTCCATGCGGTCCTGGAGCGGCAGCGGGATCCCCTGCAGCGTGTTCGCCGTGGTGATGAACATCACGTCGGACAGGTTGTAGTCGAGGTCGAGGTAGTGGTCGTTGAACATGAAGTTCTGCTCGGGATCCAGCACCTCGAGCAGGGCCGAGGCCGGGTCGCCCCGGAAGTCCGAGCTCATCTTGTCGACCTCGTCGAGCAGGAAGACCGGGTTGTCGGTTCCCACCTTGCGCAGGCAGTGGATGATCTTGCCCGGAAGCGCGCCGATGTAGGTCCGGCGGTGGCCGCGGATCTCGGCCTCGTCCCGGATGCCGCCCAGGCTCATGCGGATGAACTTCCGGCCCGTGGCCCTGGCCACGGACTTGCCAAGCGAGGTCTTGCCCGTTCCGGGCGGTCCCACGAAGCAGAGGATCGGCCCCTTGAGCTTCTTCACCAGGGCCTGGACCGCGAGGTACTCGAGGATCCGTTCCTTGAGCTTCTTGAGGCCGTAGTGGTCCTCCTCGAGGATCTTCTCGGCCTCCTCGATGTCGAACCGCTCCGGCGTCTTCTCGCCCCAGGGCAGCGTCGCGATCCACTCGATGTAGTTCCTGACCACGGTGGCCTCGGCGCTCATGGGGGACATCATGCGGAGCTTCTTGAGCTCCCGCTTCACCCGCTCCTCGGCCTCCTTGCTGAACTTCTTGGTCTTGATCTTCTCCTCGATCTCGGCGAGCTCGGCCTTGAACTCGTCCCGCTCCCCGAGCTCCTTCTGGATCGCCTGCATCTGCTCGTTGAGGTAGTACTCCTTCTGGGTCTTCTCCATCTGCTTCTTGACCCGGGAGCGGATCTTCTTCTCGACCTTGAGGATCTCGATCTCGCCCTGCATGAGCTCGTAGAGGCGCTCGAGCCGCTTGTGCGGGTCGAGGGTCTCGAGGATCTCCTGGCGCTCCGGGAGCTTCACGGAGCTCAAATGCACGATCACCGTGTCGGCGAGGCGGCTCGCGTCCTCGATCGACTGGACCGTCATGAGCATCTCGGGAGGAATCCGCTTGTTGAGCTTCACGTAGGTCTCGAAGAGCTCGTGCACGCCGCGGACCAGGGCCTCCACCTCCACGTTGTGCTCGTATTGCTCGGTGATCTCCTCCAGCTCGCAGATGAAGAACGGATCGCGCGAGATGTACCGGAGGATGCGCGCCCGCTTCTTCCCCTCGACCAGGACCTTCACCGTGCCGTCCGGGAGCCGGAGCATCTGGATCACGAGCCCCAGGGTGCCGAGCTCGTAGATGTCCTCGGGCATGGGATCGTTGGTCTTGGCCTGCTTCTGGGCCGAAAGGAGGATCTTCTTGTCCCGCTTCATCGCCTCCTCGATCGCGTTGATCGAGCGCTCGCGGCCCACGAAGAGGGGGACCACCATGTGCGGGAACACGGTGATGTCACGGAGGGGAAGGAGGGGCGCCAGGAGCCGCTTGGGCTCCTCCCCCTCTTTGCGGTCGGGATCGTTTTTGAAGAGCATGGTCACCTCGGAAAGAACCTAGGCCTGCTTGGCTTCTTTGTTTTCGTGCACGATGATCGGCTTGGCCCGTCCCATCACGGCCTCCTCGTTGATGACCACCTCCTTGATCGACGACGCGGAGGGGACATCGAACATGACGTCCATGAGGATGACCTCGAGGATCGAGCGGAGACCCCGGGCGCCGCTGGTGCGGGCGAGGGCCTTGCGGGCCACGGCCCGGAGCGACTCGGGGGTGAAGGTGAGCTTCACGCCGTCCATCTCCAGGAGCTTCTGGTACTGCTTGGTGAGGGCGTTCTTGGGCTTGACGAGGATGTCGAGAAGGGCGTCCTCGGAGAGCTCGTGGAGCGCGCCCACCACGGGCATGCGGCCCACGAACTCCGGGATGAGTCCGAACTTGATGAGGTCCTCGGGCTGCACCTGCGCGAGGATCTCGCCGATCGGCTTGTTCCGGTAAGGCTGGATGTCGGCCCCGAAGCCCATGACCTTCTGCTGGATGCGCTGCTCGATGATCTTCTCGAGGCCGTTGAACGCGCCGCCGCAGATGAAGAGGATGTTCGTGGTGTTCAGCTGGATGAAGTCCTGCTGCGGGTGCTTGCGGCCCCCCTTGGGCGGCACGTTGGCCACGGTCCCCTCCAGCATCTTGAGAAGCGCCTGCTGCACCCCCTCGCCCGACACGTCCCTCGTGATGGAGGGGCTGTCCTTCTTGCGGCTGATCTTGTCGATCTCGTCGATATACACGATGCCGCGCTGGGCGCGCTCGAGGTCGTGGTCCGCGTTCTGGAGGAGCTGCACCAGGATGTTCTCGACGTCCTCGCCCACATACCCGGCCTCGGTGAGGGTGGTGGCGTCGGCCATGGCGAACGGCACCTTGAGGATGCGGGCCAGGGTCTGGGCGAGCAGGGTCTTGCCGCATCCGGTCGGACCCATGAGCAGGATGTTGGTCTTGTTCAGCTCGACGTCGTCCAGCGCCACGTTGCTTTCGATCCGCTTGTAGTGGTTGTAGACGGCCACGGAGAGGATCCGCTTGGCCTGCTCCTGTCCGATCACGTAGTCGTCGAGGACCTTCTTGACCTCGCCGGGCTTGGGGAGGCCCGAGGGATGGGTGTACCCCTCCTCGCGCTCCAGGTCCTCGGCGATGATCTCGTTGCACAGGCTGATGCACTCGTCGCAGATGTAGACCGTGGGGCCGGCGATGAGCTTGCGCACCTCGCGCTGGCTCTTCCCGCAGAAGGAACAGCACAGCGTGTTCCCGTCGGTGCCCTTGCCGCCTTTCCGTCTCACATTGACCTCCATCGGATCTCGACCCCAATCCCCAGTCTAACCCTTCTCCTTCTTCGAGGACAAGTTATTCTCCGATGGTCGTTTCTTCACGACGTCGTCGATGATGCCGTATTCCTTGGCCTCCTGGGCGCCCATGTAGAAGTCGCGATCCGTGTCGCTCGTGACCTTGTCCATCGACTTGCCGGTGTGCTCGTGCAAAATGCTGTTGAGCCGCTCCCTCAAGAGAAGGATCTCGCGCGCGTGGATCTCGATGTCCACGGCCTGGCCGCTCACGCCGCCCAGGGGCTGGTGGATGAGGATGCGGGAGTTGGGAAGCGCGAGCCGACGCCCCTTGGCGCCGGCCGCGAGCAGCACCGCGGCCATGGAGGCGGCCTGGCCCATGCAGATCGTGGAGACCGGCGGCCTCACGTACTGCATGGTGTCGTAGATGGCGAGTCCTGCGGTCACGGATCCGCCCGGCGAGTTGATGTAGATCATGATCTCCTTTTCCGGATCCTCGGATTCGAGAAAGAGGAGCTGCGCGATGATGGTGTTGGCCACCACATCGTTGATGGGCATGCCCATGAAAACGATCCGGTCCTTGAGAAGGCGTGAGAAGATGTCCCAGCTTCGATCGCCGCGGTGGGTCTGCTCCAGGACCTGGGGGAATATCAAGTCGTCGTAATCACTCATCTTTTGCTCCTTTGGGGCCTTCTTTCCCGGCCGTTTCCTTCTGGGGAGGCGGTCCCTGATGGATTGTAATACGGGTTTTCAAGAGTTCAAAGAGCTTCTTTTCGAGAATGATCCATCGGAGGGTCTCCTGCCCCCCCTCCTTCTCGATCCGTGCCTTGACCTTGGGAACCGGGTCGCCGGTGCGTTTCGCCTCCTCGGCGATCTCGGCCTCGACCTCTTGATCCGTGATCTCGATTTTGTCGATCCGCTTGATCTCCCGGATGAGAAGATTCTGGTGCACGAGCTCCGTGGCCCGCTCCCTGAGCCTGGACATCACGTCGTCGTTCAAGGGGGTCTTGAGACGATCGAGTCCGTACATCCGGATGAGGTCCTGCACCTTCTCGTCCACCAGGGAGACCGGGAGGTCGATGGGGTTCTTCAGGCACAGCTCCTTCAGGATCTGGCGGTTGAGATCCCCCTGGTCCCGGCTCCTGGCCTCCTCCTCGAGGCTCTTCCGGATGTGCTCCGTGAGCTCGGCAAAGGTCTCCTTGATCCCCACGTCCTTGGCGAAATCGTCGTCCGGGGCAGGGAGCCGCCGCTCCTTGATGTCCCGGACGGACAACCGGAGCCGATGCTTCTCGCCGCCTTCCTCGGAGGGGTCGAGCTCGACCTCCACGATCTCGCCCACGGATTTTCCCAGCACGGCGGACTCGGCTTTTTCCGGCAGCATCTCCTTGCCGAGGGTGATCTCGACCCCTTCGGGCGGAGGGAGCGGCTTCCACTCCCCGTCGGCCCGGACCGACCGCCCCAGCATCACGACATCCCCGATCTGCGCGGGCCGGGCCGGGTCCGGCTGAGCCACCTCGGCGTGGATCTCCCGCAGGCGCTCGATCTGGTTCGAGACGTCGTCGCCCGTGACCTCGGTCTTGGGCTCCCAGACCTCGATGCCGTCGTAGCGGATCGCCTCCAAGGTGGGCATGACCTCCACGCTGAACGCGAACCGGAACGGCTCGCCGTCCTTGTAGGGGGCGGGCTCCACGTGGGTCACCGCCACGATGGAGAGGTCCTCCTTCTGGATCACCTCGCGGATCCCCTCGGAGATCAGGTTCTTGATGGCCTCCTGGCGCACGTCCTCGCCGTAGAGCCGCTTCACGACGTGCAACGGCGCCTTGCCGCGGCGGAATCCCCGGATCGACGCGCTTCTCGCGATCTCGGAGAGCGACTCCTGCTCCCGGAGGGCCAGGGCCTCGGCCGGGTATTCCACCTCGATTTTTTTCCCGACCTTGCCTTCGTCTTGGATGGACGTTTTCATTCGGATTTCTTCTCTTTCCACTCGGGTTGGAGTATCGAGTACATTTTCATGTCGGCAGGCCCTGTGTGGAGGATCTGGTATCCTCGCAAGATCCCTTCGAATCGCATGCCGAGCCGTTCCAGGACCGCTATCGAGTGCTCGTTCTCCACGGCCGCGACCGCCTGGATACGGAAGATGTCCAGACTCTGGAAGGCCCATCCGATGAAGAGCGACGCCGCCTCGTCGATGGTGCGCCGACCCCAGAGGTCCCGGGAGAGCACGAAGGCGATCTCGGCGACCCCGTGCCTGGGCTTGACCGCGTAGAGGGCGAGGTTGCCGATCACCCGGCCGGTCTCGTTGTCCTCGATGGCGAGCGGGAGCCACTCCTCGTCCCGGTAGGCCTTGATGCACTCGCGGATGTACTGCCGGGTCTCCTCGATCGACCGGTGCGGGGCCCACGGTAGAAACCTCGAGACCTCCGGGTCCGAGGCCCAGGCGAACATGTCCTCGGCGTCGTCGAGCCGGATGTGGCGGAGCAGCACCTGGTCTCCCTTCATGGGCCTGAAATTCAGCATGGGGCTCACCCGTACGTGTCGAAAAGCCTACCCCAGGGCGAGGCCATGTACTCGTCGACGATCGTCTTGGCCTTGAAAGGGTACCAGTAGTAGTCGTGGTAGATGCTCGAGGCAAGGATGAGGCCGTAGACGATCGGGGTATGGCAGAGGAACTCCTGGGCGGTCTTGAGCGGCCCGAACCAGATCTGGTCCCCCACCATGCTCGCGAAGTTGTCCCCCACCGAGAACTTGAAGTCGTACCGGCCGATATCCTCGCCCACGATGTCGATCTCCTCGATGCGGCCCACGCCCAGGCCGTCCTCGTGCGCGAGCCGGATGTAGTCGATGCTCATGGGATCGAACCCCATGACCTTGGCCATGACCGCATCGATGGCCACCATGTCGGCCGAGGCGAAGATCAGGTCGCCCCGGACCGGGATCAGGGTGCGCGGGCCGGGCCCGTTCCCCATCGTGGTGCCGTCGGCCACGGCGAAGAGGCCGGCGTGGATCTCCTTCTGGATGGCGAGGAGGTCCACCAAGGTCTCGTGGATCCAGGAGTGCGTGTAGTGCCGCTTCGTGTCGAGCAGGCCGCCGAAGGCGTTCTTCATGGCGCCGGTCGTGGTGGTGTAGATGTGGCACTTGCAGGTGGGCAGGTGAACGATGTTCTTGCCCAGGAAGAAGTCCGGGATCCGGATCCCCTCGGGGAAGATCTTGTGGAGGACCCGCATCCTTGCTTTGGGCTCGAACGGGATCCAGGACATGTGCCGGGGGTTGAAATTGTACCGCACCGGCACCTC
>Ga0315282_10009339_pt1 | contig 15603 bp, 8 predicted proteins | sample YL17G07_20_MG_FD_203693 | JGI IMG/M metagenome (GOLD analysis project Ga0315282, IMG submission 203693) | Sediment microbial communities from Yellowstone Lake, YNP, Wyoming, USA - YL17G07_20 | ecosystem: Environmental > Aquatic > Freshwater > Lake > Sediment | place: USA: Wyoming | collected...
ATAAATTTAATGACTCGCCGTGAAGCTATAAAACTGGGCCTTCTCGGAACAGCGGGACTGGCGTTTATTAATCCGTTCGACCTTTTGGCCCAGGAAACTGCACCTTTGAAACCAAAAGCGAAAGCCGTTATACAGATATGGCTTTGGGGCGGAGCCTGTCATCTGGACACTTTCGACCCCAAGCCGAACGCAGGTTATGATTATTGCGGGCCTTTTAACAAAGCGATTCCAACTAATGTGGACGGAATACAAATCAATCCTTTACTGCCGCTACTGGCAAAGCAGGCAGACAAATATTCCATTATCCGCAGTATGACCCACGGAAATAATTCGCACGAAACCGCAGCCTATATAGTCCAGACCGGCCACACTCCGGACAGGCTTGTTTATCCCGGTGTCGGTGCCGTCGTTTCGATGTTCAAAGGATATGACAACGGGTATAAAGGTCTCGTTCCGCCATATACTGTGCTGACAGAACTTCAAGGCCGTTTTTCAGAAGCAGGTTTTCTGGGTTCAAAATACAAACCATTCGCAACGGGCGGCGACCCTGCCAAAACACCCTTTGCTGTGGAAGGAATTGTCGCAGAAGGCATTTCCGACCAACGCCAACTCAGCCGGCGGGAACTTCTTCATTCCCTTGATTCGCTCGGCAAAGCTATGACTGGAAATACGATGTTTAAGATGTTCGACCGCTGCGAAGAAAATGCTTATGGTATGATTTTCGGAGATACGAGAAAACTTTTCGATTTATCAAATGAAAAAGATGACATCAGAGACCGCTACGGGCGTAATACCTTCGGCCAATCCTGCCTGATGGCACGTCGATTGGTTGAAAACGGCGTTCCATATATTACCATCAATTACAAAGGATGGGATACTCATAAACAGCATTTTCAAACTATGAACCGGAAACTGCCGGAATTCGACCAGGGTCTGGCTTCACTGCTGACAGACCTCAGCGACCGTGGCCTGCTTGACAGTACGATCATATGGTGCGGCGGTGAGTTTGGACGAACTCCTAAAATCCAATGGGAGCCGCCATGGAACGGAGGCCGGGGCCATTACGGCAATTGCTTCTGTGCCGTGGTTGCGGGCGGCGGATTCAAGGGAGGCCATATTGTCGGTGAATCCGATGAAACCGGCGAGCAGGTCGCAAAGCGTCCTGTACATCCGCAAGACCTGATTGCCAGTATGTATGAGCTGCTCGGTATCGACTCTGAGGGTCAATTGCCGAATCCGATGGGATTGAATGTTAAGGTTATGCCGACAGCGAAAGACAGCGGCGGACGGCTTAACGAGATTATGTAAAATTCAGGAATTTAAATGTTATATATTAGAAAACTGTCATTTGTTGTCTTAAGTGTTTGCGTTTCAATTGCGCAGAGCCAGACGAATACAAACCAGCCGCACATCGGTTATTTGTATCCTGCTGGCGGCCAGACGGGTACAGTTATTCAAATCACGGCAGGCGGCCAGTTTCTCAGAGGCGCAAGTAACGTTTATATCTCCGGCAATGGTGTGCATGCATCAGTTATTAAATACATAAAGCCTACCAGAAACATCAATAAGGAAGAACGTGAAGAAATCCAAAGGCGTATGACAGAAGTATGGAACAAACGGTTGGCTGAATTGAATATAGAAAATCTTGTTCCTTTATTTCCGAAAAGAAATTTTGGAAGAAACAATGCCGGAAAGCCGGACTTATCGGAAAATGGAAGCGACCCTAACAGGCAGAAAGTTGAAATGCCTGATCATTCGCTATTATACGACCTCGACAATAAAAGCCTCAGGGAACTGATAAATATCAGAGAAATTCTTCTGAATTCCAGAGGTAAGCAGCAGCCGAACAGACAACTCGCTGAATCGGTAATTATCGAAATAACCATCGACCCGAACGCCCAGTCTGGCAATCGTGAACTTCGAATTGAAACAGCCCAGGGGCTGACGAATCCTATGGTTTTTCAGGTTGGTGTATTGCGGGAAATTCGTAATCTTGAATCTGGCAGCCAAAAAATATATTCAAAAATTCCGACTCTTGCAGATCTTTTGAAAGAAAAAACTCTTGAACTGCCTGTTTTGATTAACGGACAAATAATGCCGGGCGATGTGGACCGTTTTCGCTTCCGCGCACAAGCCGGACAAAAACTTGTAATTGAGGTACAAGCCAGAAGTTTGATTCCGTATCTGGCAGATGCGGTTCCGGGGTGGTTTCAGGCTGTTACGACTCTATATGACGCCAATGGCAATGAAGCAGCCTTTGATGATGATTACCGTTTCAACCCCGACCCTGTTATGTTTTATAAGTTTCCCGCAAACGGTGAATATGAGCTGGAAATTCGTGATTCCATATATCGCGGACGGGAAGATTTTGTATATCGCATCGCGATAGGCGAACTGCCTTTTATCACACAGATGTATCCGCTGGGCGGCAGAGAAGGAGTCAAAACAATTGCTTCCATCGACGGCTGGAATCTTGACAGGACTCGATTATTGCTTGATACCCAGACCGACGATGACTGCATTCGGCAGACAGTCTGTCAAAAAGCAAAACTGCCTTCCAATTCCGTTTCATATGCCGTCGATACTTTGCCGGAGTGCAATGAAGCTGAATTAAACAACACTATAAAAAACGCGCAGCAAATTAACCTGCCGATAATTATAAACGGTCGTATCGCCAAAGCAGGCGATGTCGATATATTCCGGTTTAAAGGCAAGACCGATGATAAAATAGTTGCCGAAGTTTACGCCCGCCAATTGAATTCTCCGCTTGATTCACTGCTTCAATTGACCGACGAATCGGATAAAGTGCTCCAATGGAATGATGATTATGTGGTTGAGGAAAATCACCTCTATAAAGATATGACCGGACTGATGACACATCATGCCGATTCTTACCTGCAGGCCCAGCTGCCCAGCGATGGAAATTTCTGCATACACATTACCGATACTCAAAATCATGGAGGCAAGGCTTACGGTTATCGCCTTCGTATATCCGCTCCGCAGTCGGATTTTGCGATTCGTATGACACCATCCAGCCTTAATGCTCGAGCGGGAGCTATCGTTCCATTCTGTGTATATGCAATGCGGAAAGATGGTTTCGAAGGTGAAATTGAAGTTAAGCTGAAAGATGCGGCCGAAGGTTTCATACTAACCGGCGGCCTTGTTCCTGCCGGTCGAAACAGCATCCGAATGACCCTGACCACACCTCGAACTGCATCGGCACAGCCGGTCAGTTTGCAGCTTCAGGGCAGTGCTAAAATCGGCGATAAAATAATCAGCCATCCGGTTGTTCCCTGCGAAGATATGATGCAGGCGTTCCTTTACCGTCATCTGGTTCCATCGCAGCAGCTTATGGCTGTACCAATAAAATCAGGACGGCCTGTCCCGCCCATCGAACGGCTCAGCAGCTCTGTCGTAAAAATTTTGGCAGGCGGCACAACTCAGATAACTTTTAAAATATCGAATCGCCCAATATATAATAAATTGAAGTTCGAGCTAAGCCAGCCGCCGGAAGGATTGACATTGCAGGATGTAAATGTCGCTCCTGAAGGCCTGGTGTTGAGGCTTAAAGCTGATAAAAAAATGAAAAGTGGTTTTAAAGACAACATCATTATCGAGGCCTCTACAGAATTTACGCCAAAACAGAATAACGGTAAATCCAAAAATCAGAAACAAGTTGTGTCTATGGGCGTTCTGCCCGCAATCCCAATTGAAATTGAATGAAAGTGTAATATGAAGGCAGCATTTGAAACTCTTGATGTTCGTTTCCTCGAAAGAAAAAACTGTACCGAGTGTTGGATTAATTCCTCTGAAAATCTCTCACATGGTGTTGCCGTCATTCAAAACGTTCTGGATTATCTTCAAACTCACAAGTTTAACGCCGTCTCGATGCGATTGTTCGGAAATCGGGCTGCTATCACACAAGCTTCAGCTTTTCTTGAAACAAAGATGGCTGAATTTGCCTGCCGGCCTGTTCTAATCCTTCAGAACGATTCTATACAAAATCTTAGTATTCAGGTTTATGCCTTATCCGGCAAAAAACCGAAAGTTCTCAGCTTTGAAGATGAGTTTGTCGGCTGTCAATTTGAGGATGATTATGCAAAATATTATATGCTCAGAATTTTGCCGGACAATCAATCGAAAAGCCAATTCAGCCAGTCGCAGAATATTTTTGAAAAAGCCCATAAAATACTTGAAAGCTGCGATTTGGGATTTTCCGACACCATAAGAACATGGCTCTTTGCCGATGACATTCTTTCCTGGTACGGCCAACTGAATAAGGCAAGAAATGAATTTTTTGAGCATCACGATATCTATAACAAACTTATACCGGCCAGCACGGGAATCGGAGTTGCCAATCCATATAACAAGGCTCTGATAGCCCAGCTTTTAGTGGTAAGTCCCAAAAACAAAAATGTCGAGGCACACAGTATAAACTCTCCTCTTCAGTGCCCTGCCCTAAATTATAAAAGTTCTTTCAGCCGTGCGGTAAAACTGGGTGCGCCAGACCACAGCCGAATTTACATCTCGGGGACAGCGAGCATCGACAAGGAAGGCAATTCTGTTTTCCGCGGCGACACCAGGGCACAGCTTGAATTTACTATGCGAATGGTAAAAGCGATTTTAAATGAAACAGATATGGACTGGTCCGACACGGTAAGCTCGATTGTATATTTTAAGCATAGACAGGATTTCGGATTGTTTGATGATTATTGCCAAAAGCAAAATATTAAACTGCCTCATATTAAGGTTCAGGCCGATGCTTGCAGAGACGATCTTTTGTTTGAATTGGAACTTGATGCTGTAAACATTACTCAATAACAGAGACAAGAACTTATTGGCCACACCAATTGAACAAAGTCAAAGCCTTTTCATTATAGCAATTTGACAACGTATATATAATCCGTTTACCACTGTTCCTGCCAACCTGCTCAAAATTCTCCCGGTTTGACATGTTTATTATGAGATTTCAGGTCATATCGATTTCTATGCAATTTATGGCAGTTAAATCCAGATATTAACCTATGGCAATTTGAGGGTATAGAGAAATTTACTCTGGTTTTGACCCCTACTGTAATGGCAGAACTGGATAGTTTGAAAATAAACCATCGCAATGCAGAGGTAAGAGAAAAGAGCGAAAAGATTATCAGGTAAATCAAAGAATACCGAAGAAGAGGTAATTTAGTTGACGGAGTACCTATTGTTAAAGACAAAATTCAAATTCAATCAGTGACAATTGAGACAAATTTTTCTGAATCCTTAACAGGGCTTGATCCCAATAACAAAGATGATAGGTTTATTGCCAGTGTTTATGAGATAATCACCGCCAATCTTCGTTCCGTGGTCTCTATAGTAACCGCAGATATCAATTTACAAAATAAAGCAGAATTTGCTTGTCTGCCTTACTGTAAGCCGCCCAAGTTGGATAAACATTAGATTTTCCAGTCAAGAGACAAAGGAACGGGTTAATCCGAGCCGAGATTTGCAACAGTTTTTGCAACAGACATGCACGTCTAAGCTACTGTTACGCTACGGTTGCGCTTCGGTCAGCATCATAAGTCTTTATTCTTCAATCATTAATCTTTTTCCCACAAATACTTACAAAACCACGAATCGGGCTGTCGATCCGAAGGTTGAGGGTTCGAGCCCCTTCGGCCTCGTTTTGTAATTTCTTGGCCAGCAAGCAGTTATGTTTGCTGGCTTTTTTCTTTTTGCCCTCAAAATTACTACTGCAACAGATTTGCAACAGATTTTGACTCATAGTCTTACACCTTTTTGGGTATTATGACGACGCTTTTGCAGCAGTTCCTGACCGACCTGATGGGTGGTTGCCTGTCTTGCACGTTCCACTAAATCGTCTGCCACAGCCAAATAAAACCTATGAGTTGTCTCGAAATTGGCGTGCCCGGCAAGTGTCATTACATCATGCTCGCTCAATCCCTGCCGGAACCAACTGATAATGGCTGTCCTGCGGATGTCATGAAAGGTTCCTTTGTCCACACGGGCCAGAGTCAATATCTTCTTGAACTGCTTTGTGAAGTTATTGATCACTTTGTTCCTCGCTCTGGAGAGTGTCCACTTGCCTTTAGGACGTAGCACCTGCTGGATGTGGTCATACCGCCCGGGCACTTCAAATCGCCATGCCACCCTTACTTATGCCGGCTCATGAGCTTTATGAAATTCTCAAACAAATAGTTTGAGTCATGCGGCCCTGGAGAAGCTTCAGGATGGTACTGAACTGAAAAAGCGGACAGCTTCTCAGACCTGATACCCTCAAGGGTGTTGTCGTTAAGATTTATATGTGTAAGCTCGACGTCTTTGCCCTTTAAAGAATCGATGTCGACACAAAAGCCGTGATTTTGAGTGGTTATTTCAATTGAACCTGTCAACAGATTCTTGACAGGGTGGTTTGCACCTCTATGGCCAAATTTGAGTTTGTAAGTTTGCCCACCAAGGGCAAGACCAAGTATTTGATGGCCGAGACAAATACCAAAGAGAGGCAGCTTTCCAAGAAGATTTTTCACTGTTTCGATAGCATAGCTTAAAGGAGCAGGGTCGCCGGGGCCGTTGCTTAGAAAAACGCCGTCCGGTTTCAGGCTGAGAACTTCTTTGGCTGAAGTGGTAGCTGGAACGACTTTTACCTTACAGCCGTGTGAACAAAGCAGTCTGAGAATATTATGTTTTATACCAAAATCGAAGGCTACGACCTTATATTTTTTTTCATCTCTCCGCTCTGAGTCGGTCAGCACATCAGCAACACCATCATTCCAGTTATAGGTTTTTTTTGTAGTTATATTTTTAACTATGTCTCTGCCGACAAGGCCTGGGTAATTTTGAAGTTTTTCCTTCAGGTTGTTTATATTTAAATCGGTCGAGGAGATAATTCCTCTCATCGCCCCTTTAGTGCGGATGTGCTTTACTAGTTTTCTCGTATCAATTCCTTCAAGGCCGACAACATTGTTTTTCTTTAGATACTCCCCAAGGGATGATTTGCTTCGCCAGTTGCTTGGATATGGGCAGTTTTCTTTAACGATAAAACCACTTGCAAAGACTCGGCGAGATTCCTGATCAGACTGGTTAATACCATAATTGCCAATCAATGGATACGTCATTGTTATTATCTGCTCATTATAAGAAGGGTCAGTTAGTATTTCCTGATAGCCGGTCATACTCGTATTAAACACAACTTCCCCACACTTTTGGGCTTTGGCTCCAAAAGAATTACCTTCAAAAACTGTGCCGTCTTCAAGTAACAAAATAGCTTTCAATCCCAAGTTGCTCCTAATCGTAATAACACTGAATAAATTTTACGCTGATTTTTCTATCCTTCATTGCTGTTATGGCTTTTACGACCGCTGCAGCCGCCCTAATGGTTGTCACATACGGAATTTGTTTGTCAAGGGCAGTTCTTCTTATTGGAAAAGAATCTCTGATTGATTGAGCACCTATTGTGGTGTTTATGATGAGATTGATTTTGCCGTTTATTATCCAATCTACTATATTTGGCCTGCCTTCGGTCATCTTTAGCACGAACTCAGACGGTATATTATTGTTTATAAATTCGATGCACGTGCCTTTTGTTGCAACAATCTTAAAGCCCATTTCATGCATTTGGCGTGCAAGCTCAACGGTTTTTTTCTTATCGCTGTCCTTGATACTAAAAAGCACATTGCCACTCATCGGCAAGGTGTTGCCGGCCGCTATCTGAGATTTTGCGAAAGCGATTCCAAAATCATCATCTATGCCCATAACCTCGCCTGTAGAAAGCATCTCCGGCCCAAGCAAAGTGTCTATGCCCGGGAACTTCAAGAACGGAAACACGGCCTCTTTCACAGAAAAATACCTTGGTTTTATTTCCTTTGTAAAGTTCAGCTCAGCCAAGGTCATACCGGTCATTACTTTAGTTGCGAGTTTAGCCAAGGGTGCGCCAATAGCTTTACTTACGAACGGAATAGTTCTGGATGCGCGTGGATTTACCTCCAGTATGTAAATGTCACCATCCTTTATAGCAAACTGAATGTTTATGAGGCCTTTTACTTTCAAAGCAAGGGATAAAAGCTTAGTTTGTTTTTTAATATCCTTGAGAACCTTTTTACTTATTGAAACAGAAGGCAGCGAACAAGCACTATCACCTGAGTGTACCCCTGCCTCTTCGATGTGCTCCATAATTCCGCCGATTACCACCCGCTTTCCATCACTTATAGCGTCAACATCCAACTCTGTCGCATCATCAAGAAATTTGTCTATCAGGATAGGGTGTTTGCCCGAAGCTTCAAATGCGTTTTTGGCAGCAGCCTCGAATGATTTTTCATCATGGACAATCTTCATTGCCCGCCCTCCTAACACAAAAGAAGGCCGGATGAGCAAAGGAAATCCAAGTCTGTGTGCGATTTTTAGAGCCTGGCCATAAGTGATTGCAGTTCCACTATCAGGTTGGCGCAATCTGAGTTTTTTAACAAGATTATTGAATCGCTTACGGTCCTCAGCACAGGCGATGCTGTCAGGTGATGTGCCGATTATTTTCACGCCGGCTTTTTCCAACGGTACGGCTAACTTGAGCGGAGTCTGTCCGCCAAACTGAACGATTGTGCCGTCAGGTTTTTCCTTTTCAACGATTGACATAACATCTTCAAAAGTCAACGGTTCAAAGTACAGTCTATCAGAGGTATCATAGTCGGTGCTTACTGTTTCGGGGTTGCAGTTTACCATTATTGATTCGATGCCGATTTCCTTCAACGCAAAGGCGGCGTGAACGCAGCAATAATCGAACTCGATTCCCTGACCTATACGGTTTGGGCCGCCGCCAAGGATGACAATTTTTTTCTTATCGCTCGGGTTGGCTTCACATTCACTCTCAAACGTTGAATAAAGATAGGGGGTGTTGGCCTCAAACTCGGCTCCACAGGTATCGACAGTTTTGTAGACCGCATTTACTCCCACCTGCCGGCGATGCTTTCTAAGCCGTTCTTCCGACACATTCAACAGAGATGCAAGATATTTATCACTAAAGCCATACTCCTTCACTTGACGTACCAAACGGCGGTCAAACTTATCAAGAGTGATTGACTTGATTTTTTTCTCCAGCTTAACGATGTCGTTAATGTTATTGAGGAACCACGGGTCAATTTTTGTAAGGGCAAATATTTCATCCGATGAAAGTTTTCTTCTGAAGGCCTCAGCCACATACCAGATTTTATCCCAGCAGTTTGTCTGGAGTTTTTTTCTCAATTGAGCCAAGCTAATCTCGCCATTGGTATACTTCTTATCAAGCGAATAGCGGTCGATTTCCAGCGACCTTATAGCTTTTTGCATTGCTTCCTTGAATGTCCTTCCTATTGCCATAGCTTCGCCAACCGACTTCATCTGCACCGTGAGCTCCGGACTGGTGTTAGGGAATTTTTCAAATGTAAAGCGTGGCCACTTGACGACACAATAGTCAATAGTAGGCTCGAAACAGGCCGGTGTCTTTTTGGTAATATCATTAGGGATTTCATCAAGTGTATAACCGACCGCCAGAAGGGAAGCTATCTTTGCAATGGGAAATCCTGTAGCCTTTGAAGCAAGGGCGGAGCTTCGCGAGACACGGGGATTCATCTCTATTACATACAATTTGCCGTTTTCGGGATTAACCGCAAACTGTATATTTGAGCCGCCGGTTTCAACACCTATGGCCCTGATAATCTTGATAGCCGCATCGCGCATCAACTGGTACTCTTTGTCGGTCAGTGTCTGAGCCGGAGCAACAGTGATGCTGTCTCCTGTATGAATACCCATCGGGTCAAGATTTTCTATCGGGCAAACAATAACAACATTGTCTTTTTTGTCCCGCATTACTTCCAGCTCGTACTCTTTCCAGCCTGCAACAGATTCCTCAATCAGGACCTGGTTCTTAGGGCTTAGATTCAAACCCCAGTCGATGTAATTCTTATACTCTTCCATATTGTAGGCGATGTTGCCGCCTGTACCGCCCAGAGTATATGAAGGCCTGATGATAGCGGGGAGACCAACATAGTTGATTATCTCCTCAGCCTCTTGCCAGGAATGGGCATAGCCGCTTTTAGGAACCTCCAGACCGCAATTCTGAATTGTTTTCTTAAACCTGTCTCTCTCTTCAGCTCTTTTAATCGCCTGCAAGTTGGCTCCCAAAAGGCGAACATTGTATTTTTTCAACGCCCCACTTTCAGCTAACGCCACTGCGGTGTTCAAAGCTGTTTGTCCACCGAGGGTTGGCAGCAGACTGTCAGGCCGTTCTTTTTGAATTATTTTTTCAACAATGTCGGGTGTAATTGGCTCAATATAGGTTCTGTCAGCCATTTCAGGGTCGGTCATTATTGTGGCGGGGTTACTGTTGACAAGAATAACTTTAAAACCCTGCTGCTTTAATACCTTACATGCCTGTGTGCCTGAATAGTCAAATTCGCAGCCCTGGCCTATGACGATAGGCCCGGAACCTATAATTAATATCTTTTTGATGTCTTTGCGTTTTGGCATTCTTTATTTTTTTCTAACTTTTCGAGTTTCTACTTCTAAAACCGGTAACAAGTTCACTATTTAGTGCAACAATTTGTTATCGGCATTCTTCGGTCTTTGCCGAAGGCCTTGGGGCTAATCTTAATCCCAGGCGGAGATTGCCTCCTTTTGTATTCGTTCCGGTCCACCATACCGATAACTTGAGTAACAGTATCCTTAGGTAAGCCGCCTTCAACCAGCTCAGAAGCTGCTTTGTCTTCTTCCACGTAACCACGAAGTATCCTGTCCAGAAGGTCATACTGTGGAAGAGAATCCGTATCTTTTTGGTTTTCTCTTAGTTCAGCACTCGGCGGCCGTTGTATTACTGTAATTGGGATAACTTTATGATGGATATTATTTACATATTCAGCTATTTGATAAACCATTGTCTTAGGCACATCCTTTAGAACTGCAAAACCACCAGCTGTGTCACCATACAGGGTGGCATATCCAACAGCAGTTTCACTCTTGTTGCTGGTGGTCAAAACAAGATGACCGTATTTGTTGCTAAAAGACATAAGTATGCATCCGCGAATTCTTGCCTGCAGATTTTCATACGCTATTGTGTTTTTGTGCCATCCAGGCATTTTGGCAAGCAGCTTGTCAAATTGAGCCAGCACCGTTTCAATTGGTAAGATATGAAACTCGATATCAAGATTATCCGCCAGTATTTGCGCATCTTTAACTGTATCGGGGCTGTTAAATTTTGACGGCATAGTTATGCCAATAACATTTTTTGCTCCCAAGGCATCCACAGCAATTACCGCAGTTAGAGAAGAGTCTATGCCGCCACTTAGTCCAATTATGGCTTTGGAGAAGCCATTTTTATGCACATAATCCCTAGTTCCAAGAACCAGCGCACTATAAACTTCAGCAATGGATTCCACCGCTGAAGAAGAGGTATGCTCTGAACAAGGAGCAATAGCTGAAAGCTGAGCTTTATTACCCCGGACCACTGATAAATCTGCAAGTAATATATCTTCTTCAAATGCTTTAGCTTGACAGACAATCTTGCCCGATGAATCTACAAACATACTTCTGCCGTCGAAAACCAATTCATCCTGGCCTCCGACTAAATTGCAATAGGCAACAGCGCAGTTAAAATGCTTTGCGCATTGGCAAAGAACTTCCTGTCTTTGTTTGATTTTGCCTATGTGAAAAGGAGACGCTGAAATATTTATGTTTATGTCTATCTGGGGCATTTTGCCAAAAAAACTATCCAACCACTTTAGGCGCCATATATCTTCACAAATCGTAAATGCTACAGCCATGCCATTTATCATAATTCGTGCTGTTTCGGTTCCCGGCCGAAAATAACGTCTCTCATCAAACACACCATAGTTGGGCAGAATGCTCTTTCGATAAACGCTTATTATCTTTCCACTTTGCAGAACAGCAAGTGAATTGAAGCAGCCCTTTTCATTTACTTCTGCAAATCCGGCTACGACAGTAATCTCAGGACATTTTTTTGCCAAGTGTTCTACTGCCAAACGGTTATCCTCCAAAAAACTTTTTTTAAGCAATAAATCCTCAGGAGGATAACCGCACACTGACATTTCTGGAAAAACTATGATATCCGCGCCTAAATCGTATGCTTTGATACTTAGCTTTTTCATCTTCTCGGTATTTCCTTTGATGTCACCGACTGAAGCGTTAAATTGTACCAATGCTATTCGCATATTTGTGATACCATATCTTTTAGCCGTGTTGTTGTAACCAGTTATCAATCGCAATTGCGGCTTCACGCCCACTGTTAATAGCCCTAACAACCAACGAGGCTCCATTGACTGCATCACCGGCAGCAAATACCCACGGTTGGCTACTCTGGTAATTGTCTACTGCGACATTACCTGAATCATCGAGCTTCAAACCCAATTCTTTTACAAGCCCGTTATGTGTTACATGAAGAAATCCCAATGCCAAAAGCACTATGTCGGCCTTAAGAGTAAAATCGGTGCCTGCTAACTCTTTTAGTTTCCAGGTACCATTTTTTCTCATCCATTCAACCTGGCAGCACTGCAGCTGGTCAACCCTGGTTTCTACACCGGAGAATTTCTTCGTCATCACAGCCCATTGACGCCGGCAGCCTTCTTCATGTGAAGAAGAAGTTCTCATAATCCGGGGCCACATAGGCCAGGGAGTATCTGGTGGCGGGGTTTCCGGCGGCTCTGGCAAAATCTCGAGCTGGTAAATTTCTTTAGCTCCCTGCCTGCGGGCTGTTCCAACGCAATCGCTTCCCGTATCACCGCCTCCAATTACTGCTACAACCTTATTATTCACTGTTATAAACGAGGATTCATCTGCAGGCTCGTTTGCACAAAGCTTGTTCTGCGCTTTCAAATAGTCCACAGCAAACAGTATGTTCTCATATCCTCTGCCCGGGATATTGAGGTCTCGAGGCTGGCCTGCACCCATCGTAAGACAGATACAATCAAACCTATTTTTTAGGTATCGCGCAGAGATATCCTCTCCAACGTTGACACCGGTTTGAAATTCAACACCTTCGGCACTTAGTAGTTCCACTCTGCGGTCAATAATGCCTTTGGCGAGCTTAAAATCCGGAATACCATAGCGCAACAGACCTCCTATCCGTTCATCCTTTTCAAAAACAACCACCTGATGGCCTGCGCGTCCCAACTGTTGAGCAACCGTCAGTCCAGCAGGTCCAGAGCCAACCACAGCAACTTTTTTGCCGGTTTTTTGTTTAGCTGGCAGCGGTTTGATCCATCCTTCCTTAAAACCACGCTCAACAATTTGAAACTCGATATGTCTGATTAATACAGGTTCATCATTGATAGAAAGCGTACACGCAGCTTCACAAGGGGCTGGGCACACTCGGCCAGTAATTTCAGGAAAGTTGTTGGTCGAATGGAGTAGCTGACAGGCTTGCTCCCATTTGCCCTTATAGACCAGCTCGCCTAAGTCTGGTATACAATTTTTCAGCGGACAGCCGGTGCTGTGGCAAAATGGTATCCCACAGTCCATACACCTTGCCGTCTGCTGATGTATCTGCTCGGGTGTAAGCGGTAAGTCGAACTCGTTAAAATCATGTAATCTTTCCTTGACCGGCCGATGTTTGACTTCCTGACGCTTATATTTTAGAAAGCCTTTTACTTCACCCATGAAAACACCTCTTCGGTCGCTGGGATTGTTTCAGTATCTCGCTGTTCAGCGGCGCGCATCTTTTCCAATGCTTTGCGGTAATCTATCGGGACAACTTTCACGAATCTGCCAACGATGTCCGACCATGCATCCAAAATATATTGTGCACGTATGCTGCCAGTCCATTTCAGGTGTTGTTGAATCAAATCATACAACAGATTTTTATCTTCTTCTTTCCAGACACTCTCCAGCTCAACCATGTCAAGGTTACACATCGTGTCAAATAATTGCATCTCATCGAGAACATAAGCAAGGCCGCCGCTCATACCCGCAGCAAAATTGCATCCTGTCTTTCCGAGGACCACAACCAATCCACCTGTCATATACTCACAGCCATGGTCGCCCAGGCCTTCGACAACAGCAGTTACTCCGCTATTTCGCACACAGAATCTTTCACCAGCCATTCCATTGATAAAGACCTGGCCTGATGTGGCGCCATAAAGCACTGTATTACCAACAATAATATTTTCATGACTCATAAACGGTGAACCTTCTGGTGTTTTGACAATGATTCGCCCGCCGGAAAGACCTTTGCCCAAATAGTCGTTACTATCACCGACCAGCTTCAAGGTTACCCCATGAGCCAGAAATGCTCCGAAGCTTTGACCTGCAGAACCCTGCAAAACAACTTGCAGCGTGTCATCAGGCAATCCTTTTTCGCCACACTTTTTGATTATTCGATTGCTCAAAATTGCTCCGACCGTCCGGTCTATATTGCGAATCGGCATCTCTATAACAGTATGCTCGGCTTGCTCAATCGCTGGTCCGGCTTTTTCCAGTATCTGCCAATCGAGATGGTTATTGAGTTTGTTTGCCTGTGAATTCGTTGACCTTATCGCCCTGTCATCCGAGACATCCGGCAGGTGAAAAATCGCAGAGAAATCCAAGCCCTTTGCTTTCCAGTGGTCAACCGCAGCACGAGTTTGCAATTTATTTGCTCTGCCAATCATATCCTCAAATTTTTTAAATCCAAGCTGTGACATAATCTGTCGCACTTCCTCGGCCACAAAGTACATAAATCTCTCAACATATTCGGGCTTACCAGCAAAGCGTTTTCGCAACTCCGGATCCTGAGTGCCAATCCCGAAAGGACAGGCTCCTTCGTGACATTTGCGAAGTAATGTACAACCAAGCGTCACCAGAGCAGCTGTACCAAAACCAAATCTCTCTGCTCCCAACAGGGCCGCAACAACAACATCTCTGCCGGTCTTGATTTGGCCATCTACCTGAACGCGGATCCGGCCCCTTAGGTTATTCATTACTAGAACCTGTTGAGTCTCAGCCAGTCCAAGTTCCCAAGGACAACCGGTATGTTTAATTGAAGAAAGTGGACTTGCACCGGTACCGCCATCATGACCGCTGATAAGAACCTCGTCTGCATTGCCTTTGGCAACTCCGGCAGCGATTGTACCAACTCCAACTTCAGCAACGAGCTTAACCGAAACTTTAACTCCGGGGTTGCTGCACTTGAGGTCGTATATAAGCTGTGCGAGGTCCTCGATTGAATATATATCATGGTGCGGAGGAGGCGATATCAGCGTCACTCCCGGCGTCGAGTGTCTAAGCTTAGCGATTTCCTCTGTAACCTTATGGCCGGGCAGCTGACCACCCTCACCTGGTTTTGCGCCCTGGGCTATTTTAATTTGAAGCTCTTTTGCATGGGCAAGGTAATTCAGTGTGACACCAAACCGTCCACTGGCAACCTGCTTAATAGCACAGTTTTTTGAATCGCCCTTGGGTTCTGGGTTGTAACGAGAAGGGTCTTCACCGCCTTCGCCAGTGTTGCTCATCGCACCTATACGATTCATTGCAACAGCTATGCACTCATGGGCTTCTTTGCTGATTGAACCGTGACTCATTGCACCAGTGCAAAATCTCTTAACGATTTCAGTGGTGGGTTCCACCTGCTCAACTGGTATTGCTTTGCCGCTA
>Ga0315282_10009340_pt1 | contig 15602 bp, 14 predicted proteins | sample YL17G07_20_MG_FD_203693 | JGI IMG/M metagenome (GOLD analysis project Ga0315282, IMG submission 203693) | Sediment microbial communities from Yellowstone Lake, YNP, Wyoming, USA - YL17G07_20 | ecosystem: Environmental > Aquatic > Freshwater > Lake > Sediment | place: USA: Wyoming | collected...
GATCGCAACGTGGTGGACGGCGCGGTGAACGGGTCCGGCTGGTTCACCATCTTCACGTCGTGGGTGTCGGGCCTCATCGACAAGTACATCGTCGACGGCCTGGTGAACCTGGTCGGCTCGATCCTCGAGCGTTCGAGCTTCGTGTTCCGGCGCGCCCAGACCGGCCTCATCCAGAACTACGCGCTGCTGATGCTCGTGGGGGTCTTCGTGTTCGTCACGTATCTGTTGCTCCGGTAAGAGCCCGTTCCCCGACGACCAACGGGCTCTTACTAGTAGGAGCGCGCCGCGATGACCGGTGCGCGCTCCTACCGAGGTTTGAACTGTGAACAATGCCAATTTTCCTCTCCTGACCACGATCCTCTTCACGCCGCTCGTGGGCGCCGCGGTGCTGCTGTTCGTCAACCGGCGTCACGAGAACGCGATCAAATGGATCGCCAACATCGCCGGCCTGGCCGGCTTCCTGGTGTCGCTGCCACTCTGGTTCCAGTACGAGCGTGCGGGCCAGCAGTTCCAGTTCATCGAGAAGACGCCCTGGATTCCGGCCATCGGGGCCCAGTACTACCTGGGCGTCGACGGGTTCGCGTCGCTGCTGATCCTGCTGACGACGATGATGGGAGTCGTCGCGATCCTCTCGTCGTGGACGGCGATCAAGGAGCGCGTGAAGGAGTACTACATCTTCCTGCTCGTCCTGCAGGGAGGGATGATCGGCGCCTTCGTGTCCCTCGACTTCCTGCTGTTCTTCCTGTTCTGGGAAGTGATGCTCGTCCCGATGTATTTTCTGATCGGCATCTGGGGCAGCGACCGCCGTCTCTATTCCGCGATCAAGTTCTTCCTCTATACCCTGGTCGGCAGCGTCGTGATGCTGCTCGGCATCCTGGCGCTCTACTTCTACAATCACGCGCAGACCGGCGTCTACACGTTCGACATCACGCAGTACTACCGCCTGGCCCTCCCCTACAACCTGCAGTGGTGGGTCTTCCTGGCGTTCTTCCTCGGGTTCGCCATCAAGGTGCCGATGTTCCCGTTCCACACCTGGCTGCCCGATGCACATACCGACGCGCCCACGGCCGGCTCGGTAATCCTGGCGGCCGTCCTCCTGAAGATGGGGACGTACGGCTTCATCCGCTTCAGCCTGCCGATCCTGCCCGAGGCGTCGAAGGCATTCGTGCCGATGATGATCGGCCTGTCGCTGGTCGGCATCGTCTACGGCGCGCTGGTCGCCATGGCGCAGCGCGACTGGAAGCGGCTGGTTGCCTACTCGAGCGTCAGCCACATGGCGATGGTCATGCTGGGGATGTTCGCGCTGAATCCCGTGGGGCTGAAGGGCAGCATCCTGCAGCAGCTCAATCACGGCATCTCGACCGGCGCCCTCTTCCTCATCGTCGGTATCGTCTACGAGCGCCGTCACACGCGCATGATTTCCGAGTACGGCGGCCTCTCGAAGGTCATGCCGATGTACGCCGCGATCTTCGCGGTGATGATGTTCTCGTCGATTGGCCTGCCGGCGCTGAACGGCTTCGTCGGCGAACTGCTGATCCTGCAGGGCGTGTTCCCCGTGAACATGACGTGGGCGATCATCGCGGGCAGCGGCATCGTGCTGGGCGCGGCTTACATGCTCTGGCTGTTCCAGCGGACGATGCTGGGCAAGATCGAGAACCCGAAGAACGAGGGGCTGAAGGACCTCAACGTCCGCGAGTTCGCGACCTTCGCGCCGCTCATCGTCATGGCCGTCTGGATCGGCATCTATCCGACGCCGTTCCTCGATCGCCTCGACAGCACGGTCAACACGGTCGTCGCGCGCGTCAGCCCGCAATACCTCGACAAGACCGCCACGGCACAGGCGGATTGCGGCAGCGCCAAGCCGAAGCCGGCGACCAATCCGTTCACGCTCGACGTCCAGCCGTGCGCGCCGGGGACGAACCCCGAGGCGGGAAAGACTCCCGCGCCGCCGCCCGTCGTCCAGCCGAAGACGCCGCCTGGATCGGAGACGCCGCAGCCGAACAGTGATCAGCCCGCCTCCACGGAGGGACGCAAGTAATGCCTGCCGGCTTCAGCGCCAGCGACTTCTACTACCTGCTGCCGGCGTTCGTGCTGGCCGGCGTCGCCATGCTCGTGCTGGTCGCCGATGTCTTCGTGCCGCGCGCGCGGGCGGCCGTCGTCCTTGGCTGGGTGTCGCTGGCCGGCATTGTCGCCACCCTCGTCGTCACCATCGCGGTGCTCGTGCCGGCCGCGGGCATGCCGACGACGATCGCGCACGGCATGGTGGCGATCGATGGCTTCTCCTTCTTCTTCCAGACGCTCTTCCTGCTGGCTGCCGGCATCACGATCCTGATGTCGGTCCGGTACCTGCAGATCGAAGGCGCGCGTGCCGGCACGTTCTACTTCCTGGTCCTGTGCGCCACGCTGGGCATGATGTTCATGGCCGCCGGATCGGACCTGGTGACCATCTTCATCGGCCTCGAGACGATGGCGGTCTCGTTCTACGTGCTGGCCGGCTTCCTGAAGCCGAACCAGCGGTCCAACGAGGCCGCGGTCAAGTACTTCCTGCTCGGTACCTTCTCGCTCGGCCTGCTGCTCTACGGCATGTCGATTCTCTACGGCCTGTCGGGCACGACGAACCTGCGCGAGATCGGGGCCATTCTCGCGTCGCAGGAGCGCTCGAGGCTGGTGGTGCTGGCCGTCATCCTCGTCGCCGCCGGCGTGGGCTTCAAGATCGCCGCCGTGCCGTTCCACATGTGGGCGCCCGACGTGTACGAGGGGGCGCCGACGCCGATCACCGCGTTCCTCTCGGTCGGCTCGAAGGCCGCGTCGTTCGCGATGCTGCTGCGCATCTTCGTCCAGGGCATGCCGTCGCTCAATGCCGACTGGCGCCTGCTGTTCTACGTGCTGTCGGTGATGACGATGACTGTCGGCAACATCGCCGCGCTGACGCAGAGCAACATCAAGCGGATGCTGGCGTATTCGTCGATCGCGCACGCCGGCTACCTGCTGATCGGCGTGGTCGTCGGCACCCCGCGCGGCGTCACCGCGATGCTGGTCTACCTGTTCATCTACGCCTTCATGCAGCTGGGCGCCTTCGCCGTGGTGACGATGCTGCGGCGCCAGGACGTGATCGGGGACGAGCTGAAGGACCTGAGCGGCCTGTTCACGCGAAGCCCGGTGGCGGCGCTGGCAATGCTCGTCTTCATGCTGTCGCTCGGCGGCATCCCGCCCACCGCGGGCTTCATGGGCAAGTTCTACCTGTTCGGCGCGGCGATCGACGCCGGCTACGTCTGGCTCGCCGTCATCGGCGTGCTGAACAGCGCCGTCTCGCTCTACTACTACTTCCGGGTCATCGTCTTCATGTGGATCAAGACCGAGACGATCGGCTCGCGCGTCGTGATGAACCCGGCGCTCGCCATCGGCCTGACGCTGGCGCTCGTCGGCACCCTGTTCTTCGGCGTCTATCCGCGTGCGCTCTTCGACTTCGCCGAGGCCTCCGCCCGCACGCTCGGTACGCTCGTTGTCACTGCTTCGGTGAGATAATCGACCGGTCGGGTCCGAAGGTCCGAGAGTCCGAAGGTCAGACTTTCGGACCCCCGGACTTTCGGACTTTCGGACGAGTGCGATCTTCCACCATGCCTGCCGACCGCAAGAGCGACAAGGCGTCGAACTTCGGTGCGCTGGGCGCCCTGAGCGCCGTCGGCATCGCCTTCGTGCTGGCCGTGGTCATCGGCGCGGCCATCGGCTACTGGCTCGACCGTCTCACCGGGCTCTCTCCGCTCTTCTTCATCCTGTTCTTTTTCCTCGGTCTTGCCGCCGGTATCGTCAACGTCGTGAGGACGGCTGGCGCCCTGGGGGGCGGCCAGAAGAAGCGATGAAAACCGCGTGTGTCGCGTTCGGCATCCTTGTCGCTTTCCTGGTCGGATGGCGGCCGGTAGTGGCCCCGACATGTGCAATCGCGCGGTTGGATAGGTGCGAGGTGCGAAGTGCGGGGTGCGGGGTGCGCACCTCGCACGTTGCACCCCGCATATCGCACACCGTGCTGCAACAGGCGACGACAGACCCCGTGTGGCTGCAGCGGCTGCGGCGCTGGCTGGAGGCCATCGAGTGGCACCGGGCGGGAACCGATGACGCGGAGGCGCGTGCAATCGCAACCTGGACACGCAGCGACCTGCGAACGCTCCTGGCGGATCTTCTCGCAGTTCGGGACGGCCTGGTCCGCGCCTGGACTGACGTCGCCGCCGTCCCCGACTCGCGGATGATCCCCTATGGAGGGCACGAGTTCCGGATGCCGGAGCTTCAACAACTGCTGCGGCTCAGCGACGATGAAGCCCGGCGAGGGGAGATGAACCGCATCCTGTGGGCCGGTACGCTGCTGCACTCCGATATTGCCTTGCTCGTTCCATCCGAAGACCGTCCGATCGTCGGCCGATCCCTGATGGTGCGGTTCCGGGACGGCCTGCTGGACGGCTACGAATATCCGGTCACCGCCCAGTGGGAAGTCACGCGCGGCCTGCTGGATGCCATCCGCCCGGATCCCGCCGGTGACGACACAGTGCTCAGGTGGTACAAGGCGACCGCCTCGTACCTCTTGATGACTTCTTTGCTCTCGGACGCGGCCGCACAACTCGATCGCGGCCGGCAGCTGTTCCCCGGCGACGCGGACTTGCTGTTCTTCAGCGGCTGTGTCCACGAGGCGTACACCGAGCCGCAGCTGCAGGATGCCGCTCGGTTGGCGGTGCTGCCGCCCGGCCGGACGATCAACCTCGGATCGCCGCGTTCGCATCTGCAGGACGCGGAGGATTACTTCAGGAAGGCGCTCGAGAAGAACGCGCGCCTGACCGAGGCGCGCGTGCGGCTTGGCCGCATCCTGGGTGTGCTCGGGCGTCACCAGGAGGCGGCCGAGCAGCTCAGGCAGGCAGCCACGACGATCGGCGATTCACAGGTCGTCTACTACGCGTACATGTTCCTCGGCGACGAGGAGCAGGCGCTCGGTCGTCGCGACGCGGCCCGCGACTGCTACGAACGCGCAGCCACCGTCTATCCGCGGGCCCAATCGCCGCTGTTCGCCCTCAGCAATCTGGCATCACGCGCCGGCGACATGGTGGAGGCGAGGCGCGCCGCGGATCGTATCCGGCAATTGCCCGCCGACGACAACGAGCGTCTCGATCCCTGGTTTGGTTATTACACCGCCGGTGGTCGAAACTCCGGGGCGTTGCTCAACAATCTGAAGGCCGCCATCCCGCGGGGCGCGAATCGATGACACGTCGATCTCGCATGCTCGTCCTCGCGCTTGTGCTCATCGCAGGGTCGGGACTCGATTCGCGGAGGGCAAACCTGGACCACCGACCCGTCGTCGACGACCTGGGTCACGATGCCATTCAAGCGCAGCGGCCGACCTTCTCCACGCGCGTCGAGGTCGTCCGCGTCGACGTGCTGGTCACGGAGAACGGGCGGTCGGTGAGCGGGCTGAAGCCAGCCGACTTCGAGGTCGTCGACAACGGCGTGCCGCAGAAAGTGGATCTCGTAGACGTCGAACGTCTTCCGCTCGATCTCGTGCTCGCCTTCGACATCAGTGCGAGCGTGGCCGGCGCCCGCCTGGGCCAACTGCGCAGCGCGAGCGAAGTGCTTCTCGACGAACTGAAGGAAGGCGACCGCGTCGCGCTCGTCACTTTCAACCAGGTCGTGAGGCTTCGATCGCCGTTGACGGCCGTTCGTGAGGGCGTGCACGCCGCGCTGGAGCAGGTAAAGGCCGACGGCGGCACGGCGCTGTACGACGGGAGTTATCTCGCCCTGATGGCTGCCGAGCAGACCTCTGGCCGCCGGCTGCAGATTATCTTCAGCGACGGCCTGGATACCTGCAGCTGGCTCTCGGCCGAGGCCGTCGTCGAGAATGCGAGACGCTCGGGGCTGGTCGCCTACGCCGTGTCGGTCGCGGAAGCGGGGAAGTCGCCCGCGTTCCTGCGGGACCTCTGCGACGTCACCGGAGGCCGGTTGATCGAAGTGGAGTCCACGTGGAACCTGAGCTCGGTCTTCGTCGACGTGCTCGATGAATTCCGCCAGCGATACCTTGTCACCTACTCGCCGCGCGGCGTCGCGAAAGACGGTTGGCATCGGCTCGAGGTCCGAGTCAAGGGCCGCAAGGCGACCGTCAAGGCCCGCCCGGGATATCTTGCCGGCTCCTGAGACTCGAATGTTCCCAACGCGTGAAACCGACCCGATGCTGCGCCGGTTCGAACGAAACCAGGCCGTGGCCACGCTGGTGATGGCGGCAATCGCCGTCGTCTGGCGTCTTGACGTTGCCCTGGGAGTCCTCGGCGGCGGACTGCTGATGGCGATCAGCTATCGGGCCATCAGGGGCGGCGTCGACGCGTTCGTGCCCGCCGGCGGCAACGGCGCCGCGCCGGCGCGCAGCGCCTCGAAGCGGCGGGCCCTGCTCGTGGCGCAGTTCGTCGGCCGCTACGCTTTACTGGCTCTCGTCGCGTACGTTATGCTTGTGCGCTTGCATGCGCATCCCGTGGGGTTGCTGATCGGTGCGGCGTCTTCCGCGGTCGCCGTCGCCGCCGAAGCGGTCCGCGTCGTCCGGGCATGGTCGCGTCCGCCAGATTCCCGATAAGGCCTCGCTCCCGGCTCGCGGCCCGGCCTGGAGCCTGACGCCAGATTGCGATGGAAAAACTCGAACACTCGCTGCTCATCGTCGAGTGGGTCAACGCCCTGCTCGGTCCTCTCGTCGTCGCCGCGCTCAGGCCCCTGGGGATCGTCTTTCATCCCGGTGAGGAGGTCATTCCGCCCTTCCTCGTGATGTGCGGCCTGATCGTGGTCGCCCTGACCGTCGTGTCGCTCGTGGGCCGGTCGCGCCTCAGCGTCGAGAACCCCGGCCGCCTGCAGATCGTCGCCGAGGACATGCTGAGCGCGTTGGCCGGGATGCTCGAGCAGTACATCGGGCCGAAGGGACGCAACTACCTGACGCTGGTCGCGACAATCGGGATCTTCATCGTGACCGCGAACCTGATGGGACTGGTTCCCGGTCTCATGGCGCCGACCAGCAACATCAACGTCACGCTCGGTTGCGCGCTCACCGTGTGGGTCTACTATCACGTCCACGGTTTCAAGGAACAAGGCGTCTTCGGCTACCTGAAACACTTCGCGGTGCCGCCGGGCGCGCCCGTCTGGATGATGCCGATCTATCTGCCGATCGAACTGATCAGCCACACGTCGCGCGTACTGTCACTCACCGTCCGACTTTTCGGCAACATCTTCGGCGAGGAACTCGTCATCCTGATCCTGTTCAGCATCGTGCCGTTCCTGGTGCCGACGGTGATGATGTTTCTCGGTATCATCACCGCCGTGCTTCAGGCGTATATCTTCGTGATGCTGACCATCATCTACCTCGCCGGCGCCGTTGCCGTGGAGCACCACGACGATCACGGTCACGCGGAGGAGGGGGTTGCCGCGCTTGGCGCGGCGTGAGACGGACACAATCCGGGACGCGGTTGCCACCGCAGGTGAGGCCGCGGCCCGCCCGATGCGAGCGGTCATCAGAGGAGGAGGCATTCATCGTGCGCACACGCCTGGTCCTGATCTTGACGTTCCTGTTCGGTGTCGTCGGCATCGTCGTTCCCGTCTACGCGCAGGGTGCGCCGGCGCCGGCGCCCCTGGACGCCGCCGGTCACGCCGAGATGATCAAGTGGTCGATCATCACCGCCGGGTTCGCCCTGGGCTTCGCCGCAGCCTTCGGAGCACTGGGGCAGTCGCGCGGTCTGAGCGCCACCGTGGAGGCGATCGCGCGCAACCCGAGCGCGACCAATGACATTCGCGGCGCGATGATCCTCGGCCTCGTTCTGATCGAGTCGCTCGTCATCTACGTGCTGCTGATCTCGCTGATCCTGTTCTTCATCTCGCCGTTCGGGAAGTAAGAGCAGCCCGTAGTTCCTGGTCCCCGGTCCCCGGTTCCTGGTGCGCCGGGGACCAAGGGACCAGGGACGAAGGACCAAGGACGAGCGTTGTCCCGCCTTCGCCTGTCCCGCAATGACGGCCTGCTGCTCCTGATGACCGTCATCTGGGGCGCCAACTACAGCATCGTCAAGGCCGCCCTTCGCGAGATTGCGCCGCTCGCCTTCAACAGCCTCCGCCTCGGCCTCGCATCGCTGCTGTTCCTCGTCACGATCGCAGTCTGCCGGCGCAGGTCCGAGAGTCCTGTACGACCCTCGGACGTTCGGACGTTCGGACCTTCGGACCTCGACATTCGAGATGCGACGCCGGATGCCCCCCCGCACGCCCTTCCCGTCTTCCAGCGCTCGCCGATCGCCGCACGCGACTGGTTCCTGATTGCCGTGTTCGGCCTGGTCGGCCATTTCATCTATCAGCTCTGCTTTCTATTCGGCCTCGACAACACGACCGTGGCGAACAGCTCGCTGATCCTCGGCTGCTCGCCGGTCGTCGTCGCGCTGCTGTCCGCCGCGCTCGGCCACGAGCAGGTGAGGCCGCTCCATTGGGTGGGAGCGGTGCTGTCCGTCGCCGGCATCTACATCGTTGTCGGCCGCGCGGCGCGTCTGGGGGGCGCGACCCTGACGGGCGACGTGCTGACGATTGGCGGGCTGCTGTGCTGGGGGATCTACACGGTCGGCGTGCGCGGTTTGCTCGACAGACATTCCCCCCTCGAAGTGACCGGGTACTCGATGGCCATCGGGACCGTCCCCTACGTGCTTCTCGGCCTTGGCCAGCTGCGGACGCTCGACTGGCAGGCCGTCCACGCGGTTGCGTGGGCGGCCCTCGTCTTCTCCGCGTTCTTCGCGCTGTTCGTCGCCTACCTGATTTGGTACGTGGCCGTTCAACGCATCGGCAACATCCGCACCGCGATGTACTCCAACCTCACGCCGATTGCCGCCCTTGTCATTGCCGCCGTGTGGCTGGACGAGCATCTGACCCGCATGGAGATTGCGGGCGCCGTGGCGATCCTGGCCGGCATGGCCATCACACGGCTCGTGCGGCCGGCGCCTGCACGCAATGTGGCGCCCGCCGAGGAATGACGAGCGCCCGGGCGCGAGGCGGCATACTATAGTGACGCCTTCAATCGAGGGCAGCAATCCTCCTGCATGCGTAATGGCTGAGGAACTTCGGGGCTGGAAGGATATCGGGGCGCACTTCGGCGCCTCCGACCGCACCGCGCAACGCTGGGAGCGCGAGCACGCCATGCCGGTGCACCGCACCGGCCGGACACGGGGCGCGAGTGTCTTTGCGTTGCCCGAAGAACTGGATGCCTGGCGCACATCACCCGAGGGAGTCCGCGCCCGCACCGACAACGGAAAGGCTGCAAACGGCCAGCCGGCGGCAACCGCCGTGTTGGACGTCGGCCAGGCGGACAACGCCGGTCTGGCCCGGCGGTCCCGCAAGACAGTGATCGCGCTCGCCGTCGCAGCCGCGATCCTGACCGTGGTCGTCGCCCTCGCCTGGGTCATCTATCCACGGCGGCCGTCGGCCGTTGCCATCCCCGCGCGTTCGCTCTCAGAAGCCTACTCGGTGCCCAACTCGTCGACCGTCTTCCTGCTGAAGATCACCACCTCGGACGGCACGCCGTTCGTGTTCCACGTGCTGGACGGCGGAATGGCGACGCTGGCGATACGCGGCGGACCGAAGCTCGGTTTCGTCCCGGTGAGAGTCGCAGGGACCGTGAAGCTCGCCGTCACCCAGCTCTACCGCTCGCCGAAAGGCGGCGAAGGGCTCCGCCAGCTGACGCGGCTTGCGCTGACGCCGCACTCGCGCGTCCATTTCGATCATCCGGGCATGAGCGTGGACGTCGAATGGACTGACACGCTGAAATCGTCTGACCTCCCGGCCGCGCCTCCCGACTCGCCCCGGCAATGCTGTGTCATCTGTGAAAACATGACCGCCTGTGCCGCCCAGGCGACGGCGCCCTGCGGCACGTGCTGCGGCTTCGGCGGCTGCGTGGGCGCGAAGTAGTCGCCCCGCGTCACTCCTGCCCTCTCGCCCGGGGGCCGCTCGCAATTCCCGACAGACCCCGAGAAGTCGCGACAAATCACGACAGGCGCCGCTTGTCGTGATTTGTCGCTTGTAGTCCCCGGCCGGCGCCGCAGAATCGTGTGCGAGCGTGAGACCGGAAGTGAACACATGAAACGCATCCTCGCGTTGGCGGCCCTTGCGCTGCTCGTGACCGGAGTGGCTGTCGGAACCGTCGCAACCAGACGTCCGGTCCGGCCGATCAAGACGGCGCAGCTCGTCACGCTGCGCCTGGCCGCTGAAGGCACGGAACTGGCGAGGATTTCGACGCTCAGCGGCGTGATGGCCACGATGTCCAGGGAAGGCGGCGAACAGATCGGCCTGACGCCTTCCGTGCAGGCCGACGGTATCGGCCTCACCGTGGCAGTCAGGAACGCCACGACAGGCGAGTTCACGATCGTCGGCCGCTACTCGCTCGTTCGCAACGTGCCCACCGACGTCAGCACCGAGCGGACGACGCTGACCGTGGAGTGGCTGGAGACGACCACGGTGACGCCGGCCGCGGGGGCGGCGCCCGCCGGCACCGCCCCTTGCACGACGTGCTGCATCGTCTGCGATGGCACTACGTTCTGCGCTTGCGAGGTGACAACGAACTGCGGCCACTGCTGCTGCAAGGAAACGTGCGGCTGCGTCGACGGGGTCATATAGCGGGCGTGACCCGGTCGTATTGCCCCCTGTCGGTGCATCGATGACGATACCTGCTCTCGCGCGGTTTGCGTCGGACACGTTCGATCGGGTGCTGCAGGTGGCGTCCGGCGATCGAGACGCGTCGAAAGTCGCGGACGCGCTGTCGACGCTGCAGAAGATCGTGTCGCTCGACATTCACCCGCCGGGCATGCTCGACCGGGTCGTCGAGGTCGCCCGTGCGCGCATGACCACCACCGACAGCCCGATGGTCTGGCAGAACGCGTTGGACTTGGCGCTGACCACACGGGATCGGCGGTTGCGGGGGATGGTCGGACAGATGGCAGAGGGCGCTCTCGAGCCGCCGTTTTCTGCCCGGCGTGACCTGCGCCTGTGGGTCCGAAGCGCCGCCCAGCGGGCGCTGAAGCGAGACACGCGCCGCTAGCGCGGCGGCCGAGTCAGCCGGTCGGTCGTCGAGGGCTTGCGGCGACCTGGCCAGCTGCGAATGGCGCCCGGTGCTCCTCCTGACGCCGGGCGCCATTCGTGTTTTCACCGCGTGAGCCAGACGCGGCCGTCCTGCTGGATGTGCGCCACGGCGCCGAAGCCGGTGGCGTCGATCTGGTAGAGGTCGCGCGTCGCCTGCATCGTGGGCGCAAAGCGGCAGGCGGGCGGAACGCCGGGATTTCCGGCGGCGCACTCGGGCGACTCGACCCGGATGTCGGCGGCGTTCAGCGCTTCGAGGGTATCCGCGTATCGGCCGTTGGCGGCGCGAAAGCGCCGCTGACGGTAGTAGAGACGACGCAGCGCCCACTTCACGCTCTCGTTCGGGTCCTCGACAAACGTCGCGATCCCGGCGCCCGACTGAACGTCCGAGAACTGCACGTAGCCCCACCGTTCGGGCATGTGGATGTCGACGACGCCCTGCGGGCTCCACACCCAGTTGTCGGCGGGCAATGCCTTGCCGGTCGAGGCGTCCACGCGCTTGACGCTGCGGCCGTCCTTCGCCTCGACCTGCCACTCGACGCGCGAGAAGTTGACGCGCCACTGTTCGCCCGGCCGCGGCGGCCTTTTGCCGGGTGCCGCTTCGCGCAGTATTTTCCATGGAATTGCGATTTCAACGGTCCAGCCGTCGTCGCGGTCGCCAGGATGGTTGACGGTTCCGCGGGCGTCGACGGCGAGACGGAGCCCCGCAATGTCCCAGGCGATGATCGGCGGCCCGCCATCGCGATACGTCCGCGGCAGCATCAGATCGAAGACGGTGCCGAGAGGATTGACCTCGAGTTCGCAGTAGAGCTGCGTATCGCCGTCGGGATCGACGAAGACCTCGAAATCGTCATCGTTGTAGATGATCGAGTCACGTTCGGTCAGCGTGCCCCAAAGATCGGGCTCCTCCATGTCCGCGGCGACGTAGAAGTAATCGGCGTCCCAGAGCATCTTTGCGCGCGTTCGAAAACGGGGACGCGGCCGGCTGTCGCCTTCGATGTCCACGAACAGATCGGTCGAGGGCGCCGCGCGCCACGCGGCGTCGTCGAGCTTGCCGTCGATGGCTGGCGCCGACGGCGCCCGATAACAGATGTAGTGGCGCGGCGCGAACGCCAGTGCCTCGAAATCACGCGAGGTCTGGGACGCGGCCTGCGGGTACAGGAGGCCAGGCAGCAGGAGGAGAACGGCGAACGTCGGCAGCGCGAGAAGGCGGGCGCGGCGCGTCATGAGACGCTCGCCTTCAGCACCGGCGTGAGGGCCTTCCAGTGCTCGGAGGTCAGCGTGTTGCCCTGGAACAGGCAAATGCCATTCGCGCCGCCTGCGAGCGCGTGTCGCGCGGCGCTGGCGAGATCGGCAGGCGGGAGATCGGGCACGTACAAGCCCGTGTAGAGAGGAATGCGCCCGCGCAGCGCGCTCACACCCTCGCGCGTGGCGCGCTCGATCCACGCGATGTCCTCCTTGTAGAACGCGTGGTACACCATCGGCAGCACCGCGTCCACGTTCCACTTCGTCCAGTCCTGACGCACCAGCTTCCGCGCGATGGCCGGCGTGGGAAACACCGCCGCCGTCGTCAGCTTCCTGTGTGCGCGTACCTCCTCCACCAGACGGGTTACGACTTCCGTGATGCTGTCGTAGCGGTACTGCAACCACGCACCATGGCCCGGAGGATCGGCGAGCTGCAGAGGGTCGATTCCGGATCGTCTTTTGAACCGATCGCGACATGCGCTGCAGTAGCAGAAGTCGAACTGCGCGTACTCTCTGTCCTGCACCAGGTTGTACTTCGGCCACAGCGCGACCGGCAGGATGACGTCCGGATAACGGATGTAATCCAGGTGGATGCTCGCCAGGCCGTCGATTTCCGCCAGTTCGCGTGCGAATGCCACGAGGTATTCGCGCACCTCGTCGCGCGACGGGCACATGAACCGGTAATAGTCCACGTAGGGTGGCTTGTCGGCGGTCGACACTCCGCTGCGGCTGACGGCGTACCAGTCCGGGTGCGTCTTCACGTGCTCGCCGCGCATCATCGTGAAGATCCAGGCGTGCACCTCGACGCCTTCCTCTCTCGCGGCCACAACGTGCGTTCGGTAGAACTCTGCGTTGCCCCCGACGAGAACCGCCTCGACGCCGCCGGCGCGCATCTCGGCGAGCTTGCGGCGCCAGTCGTCCGGCGACTTGAAGTCGCCTCGCATCCAGGCCCAGTGCTTGGTCCTGCGCGGCGGCAGGGCCGGCTCAGGGGCGGTCCGCGCCGCCACCCGGGCGCCGAGCATCGCGGCCCACGCCGGTATCGCCGCCAGGAATTCGCGTCGGTTCATCGCGCCGTAAGGATAAGCGGCGCACGGGGGAAATGGCAATCTATCGCGGGTCGGCGGCACGGCGGCCGACTGGACCCGGGGGATCTACGGCTTCCTTGCGGAACTACCGGTATTGCAGGTGCCACGGGCAGACACTGCACTTTGTCCCTTGACTCAGTACTTCGCCACCTCGACGATCGCCTGCAGCACGTCGGACGCCTGCGGCAGGATCGCTTCCTCGAGATCCGGGCAGTAGGCCACCGGGCAGTCTTTCGCGCCGACGCGCCGAACCGGCGCGTCCAGGTACTCGAACAGATCGCTCGCGATACGGGCGGCAATTTCGGCACCGAATCCGCACGTCAGCTGGTCCTCGTGCGCCACCACCACCCGGTTGGTCGCCCGCACCGCGGTCGCGATTCCATCCCAGTCGCACGGCACCAGCGTGCGGAGGTCCACCACGCCGGCGCTGATGCCGTCCTTTTCCGCCTGCTGGGCGGCGAGCAGCGACCGCTGCACGAGCGCACCCCACGTGATGATGACGACGTCGGTGCCCGGGCGGCGCACGTCCAGCTTGCCGAAGGGAATCATGAAGTCGGCGCCTGGGTACGGCGCCTTGTTGTAGGTCTGCCGGTACAGGTGCTTGTGCTCGAGGAACATCACCGGGTCGTCGCAGCGGATGGAGGTTCGCAGCAGCCCCGCGGCGTCGGTCGCGTTCGACGGATAGGCGATGCGGATGCCGGGCGAGTGCGCGAAGATGCTTTCGCCCGACTGGCTGTGGTACGGCGCGCCGCCGCGCAGGTAGCCGCCGATCGGCACGCGCACGACGACCGGGCACGAGAAGTGGTTGCCGGATCGATAGCGGAGCATCGACATCTCGTCGCGCAGCTGGTTCATGGCCGGCCAGATGTAGTCGAAGAACTGGATCTCGACGACCGGCTTCAGCCCCCGCGTCGCCATGCCGACGGCCCGCCCGATGATGTTCGCCTCGGCGAGCGGCGAATTGAAGACGCGGACGCCGCCGAAATGCCGCTGCAGCCCGTGCGTCACCTTGAAGACGCCGCCCTTGCCGGCCACCTCAGACAGGACGGCGGTCCGCGTGGCGTCCGCCACGTCCTCGCCGAACACGACGATCGCCGGGTTGCGTTCCATCTCGTCGTGCAGGGTCCGGTTGATCGCCGCCACCATCGTATCGGGACTGCCGGCTGGCTGCGCGGGCGTGGCGAAGGCGTCGGAGGTCGGGTCGACGTCCGGCGAATAGACCCACCAGGTGGCGGTGGACTTCGCGGGCTTCTCGGCGTTCAGCGCGCGTTCGGCCGCCTCGTCCACCTCGCGATCGACATCGGCCGACATCGCCTGCAGGTCGGCGTCGCCGGCGATCGATTCCTTCCTGAGGAACTCGGCGAAACGGCGCAGGGGATCGCGCCGGGCCTCTTCTTCCCGTTCCTTCGACGACTTGTACACCCGCTCGTCGTCGGAGAGGGAGTGCGAGTACGGGCGGATGACGCGCGCGTGCACCAGCGCCGGCCCTTCGCCGCTTCTCGCATGGTCGACGGCGTCGCGCATGGCCCGGAAGCTGTCGACGAAATCCGTGCCGTCGGCCCGCAGGATCTTGAGGCCCGGAAAGCAGGTGACCACGCGCGAGATGTCGCCACCCGGCGTCTGGATTTCGACGGGCACCGAAATCGCGTAGCCGTTGTCCTCGACCAGGTAGACGACCGGCAGTTTCTTGCCGCAGGCGGTGTTCAGCGACTCCCAGAACTCGCCCTCGGCCGTGCCGCCTTCCCCTATCGAGACGTAGACGACTTCATCGGGGTGGAAGCGTTCCTCGCGATCGGGGATCTCGGCGATGTTCCGATAGAGCCGGCCCGCCTCGGCGCAGCCAACCGCCTGCAGGCACTGTGTTCCCACCGGGCTGCCCTGCGAGACGATATTCAGGCGCTTGCTGCCCCAGTGAGACGGCATCTGGCGGCCGCCCGACGCCGGGTCGTCCTTCGCGCCCACGGCTTCGAGGAACATGTCGTACGGCGTGACGCCCAGCATCAGGCAGAGTGCACGGTCGCGATAGTACGGGTAGAACCAGTCGTAGCTGCCCCGCAGCACCAGGCCAGCTGAGGCGAGCACGGCCTCGTGGCCCGCCCCGCTGATCTGGAAGAAGATCCGGCTCTGGTTCTTGAGCTGGATTTCCTTGTCGTCGATGCGGCGCGA
>Ga0315282_10009342_pt1 | contig 15600 bp, 14 predicted proteins | sample YL17G07_20_MG_FD_203693 | JGI IMG/M metagenome (GOLD analysis project Ga0315282, IMG submission 203693) | Sediment microbial communities from Yellowstone Lake, YNP, Wyoming, USA - YL17G07_20 | ecosystem: Environmental > Aquatic > Freshwater > Lake > Sediment | place: USA: Wyoming | collected...
CCAGCAAACCCGTCGGTATGGGTGGGACGGCAGGTTCGAATGGCGTCGATTCAGTAAATTCCACCACAAGCAATGGAGCAGAACCTGCCCGCTGGATCTTCTTACCAGTGTCCGAACACCTGAAGATCCCGGGCGTGATGGCAGCCAGCAGGATAGGGGTAGCAGATCTAAAATTAAAGACCAGTAGCGGATATGACACTGCTACATTTATGGGGGTTGATCGAGTTGACTTTCCGCAAGTCGCCTTCTGGCGGCGCGATTTTTCCCCTGATTCATTGGGTGCATTAATGAATAAGCTGGCACTGACTGATGAGGGTGTGTTGGTTTCCCGCAGTCTTTTGAGCAGCAACAACCTCAAGATTGGTGACATACTACATGCCAGCACCTACCAGTTTGATGAAACCGTAGAACTCAATTTTCGGATTGTGGGTGTTTTTGATTATTTTCCTACCTGGTATCCTCAAGAAGGACAGTTGGTGGTTGGGAATCTAGATCCGTTCTTCGAACAAATTGGGGGTCAATTTCCTTACCGGGTTTGGCTAAAGATCAGATCCAATACGGATTATCAAAAATTGCTTTTGGGAATTGACGATCTCTATCATCACATGCTGAACTCAAATATTTCTACGGCGATGCTAAGCAATGAACGACTCAAACCGCAACGTCAAGGTTTTTTTGGCCTGCTATCAGTTGGTTTTTTGGCTTTGGCACTATTGACGGTACTGGGGTTTCTTCTATATGCTGTATTCTCATTTCAACGACGCTTCATCGAGCTTGGAATGCTGCGTGCAATCGGCCTATCTTCAAGTCAGATGCTGTCGTTCCTGGCGTCTGAACTGGCATTCCTGTTTCTAACAGGTCTGGGCGCGGGCACAAGCCTGGGAGTTTGGGTAAGTAACTTTTTTATCCCTTACTTGCAGGTTGGGAATGATATGGCATCCAGTGTGCCGCCTTTTGTCGTACAAATAGATTGGTCAGCTGTTTTCCAGGTATATATCCTGTTTGGAATGCTCTTTGTAGTTGCGCTAATTGTTCTGGGAATTTTAATGATGCGGATGAAAATCTTCCAGGCTATTAAATTGGGAGAAGCAGTGTAATGAAACCTGGCCAGATTTTCCTTTACTTCTTACAAAATTCTAGCCAGCTTCGGAAACTTTCAATCTTCTCGCACAGAAATGCTCCACCTTTGTCTTTAAAATAACTGATCACCGGATAATATTGTGAACGATGTTCCTGGAAAGCTGCCAGCTTGAGCGCCGCCCATGGTCGAATATCAATGAGTATATCAGTCGGGTCGTCCTGGTTGACCTCAGCGGGCACTTCAGGATCAGTATAATCTACACACCAGGTAAGCACCTCCCTCGGACGCCAGGGTTGAAGTGATCGTAAGGCATGGAAGGTGCCATGTTGGGTGAATATATGTTGCGGGTGACCATACTTGCCGTTTGTGCCATGTGTGATGACCAAATCCGGTCTCAGTCAGCTCATTACCTCCTGGATCGAAGCACTAAACTCTTCCAGGGTGGCGTCGATGGCATGCAGCATACCAGCGCTTGCCTCCGGATCAATATATGGGAGGAACAGCACTTCACGGGCCTCGATCACCGACCCGGCATCGCGGCCTTCCTGCTCGCGCACCCGACCCAGGGCCGAACGCTCACAAACGGGCGGTTCGCCGGCCGATCCACCTGCGCTTAGTCATCACAATATATACGCTATGCGCTTCGGTGGCATATTTGGTCTGCCTTCCACTGGCACAGGTTTCATCATCAGGATGGGCTGCTATAACCAGAATGATCATATGCCTAAAATCCTGGCAGCATTACCATAGAAAAAATCGTTGATCTCAGCTTGAGTTCGCCCCATGTTGGTGAGTAAATCAGTCCACCATTGTTCATCATGCGAGTAATCGACTTGGGGAACATTATCAGTACCATAAAGGAATTGCGGCATGGGAAAATCCTCCAGGCCAGGCATGTGATGGGACCACACCCAACGTCCCCAACCTGGAGTGCAATCCGTATAACAGTTGGGCAGCCTTTCGCATAACGTAATGGTTTCCAGGTAAGATGCTCCCCCTCCAAAATGAGCGAAGATGAAATTGATACCCGGATGCCGCCTCGCCGGAACCTCAAAATGAAAAGGAGAAGCAGTGATAACGCTCAACCGTATTTTAGGGTTACTTTCACTGGGCTGCAACCAGCCGCAATGGGAAAGGCATGCCAGTTTCAGGCGCTCGATAGTCTCCCACACAGGTTCATAAACTTCATCGTTAGGATCAAAGCCCAGATTAGGAAACATCTTGACACATTTAAATCCAGCCGCGGCATACCGTTCAATTTTTTGAATGTTTCGTTCCCGCGATTCACGCAAATCTACATAAACTGACCCGTATAACCGACCCGGGTGCTTTTCGCAAGCTGCAAGAACAGCTTCATCGTCAAAAAAATCAGGAGCTGCCTGGTAGAACCAAAGGTCTCCGGGATAAGCGTGAACAAGTCCGGCCGCGACGTTGTGCTCATCCATAATTCGTACGAATTCATCCATTGTCGGGCCAGCTTCTCGCGTGGCATGCAGGTGAAAATCAATCTTTTTCATTGGTTTCCTTTGTGGAACGTTTGTAAAAAGTGGAGCTGAAAGGGGGTCTATTTCCAGGCGATTCCCAACGAATTTATTCATTATAGCCAGGATTATAACTTACAGCCACCATTCATTTAATCGCCAAACGGGATATTAGCGTTTCTAAATTCTTTCTGCCTGAACTTGGACTCACATTATAATATTTAAGTAACTATCCAAGCCACGGAACAGACCGTTGACAATAGAATAAAAATGGTATGCATATGGAGGAAAAGTTATGAATGCAAGCATATGGAAAGACATGTTTGTACTGGGTATCTCCATATTGGAGAAAATCTTACGCCCAATTATCATCTATGCTGCACTGGTTATCGGCCTGCGACTGGCTGGCAAACGTGAGCTGGCCCAATTGAACACGTTTGACTTGGTTGTGTTATTGACGTTGTCAAATACGGTGCAAAACGCGATCATTGGGGAGGATAACACCATAACCGGAGGGATTATTGGGGCCGCCACTCTCCTGATCCTGAATTATTTTGTCGCCCGATTTTTATATCACAATACGAAGATCGAGCGTCTTTTGGAAGGGAGACATGAAACCCTGATAAAAAATGGCAAAGTAAATACCAAAATGCTGGAACATGAAGCGCTAACTCTGGAAGAATTGGAGATTGCAGCACACAAACAAGGCTATGCGTCTCTTAAAGATGTTGATAAAGCGATACTCGAAGCTGAAGGAGGAATTACCTTCATCTCCAGAGAACCTGAACCTGCTGAAGAACGCCAACAGGAAATAATCCACTGGATTGACCAGTTGACAACAGAGATTGCTTCCTTGCGTAGTGACCTTGCTGTGAAATAGCAGGTGTTTAACAGGCTTTTCCCAGTGGGTCAAATAGAATGAATATAAGCCCAACGCTCCATTCAAATACTTTAAGTGGTAATTCTAACGAACGGTAATGCTTTGAGTGATAGCTTTTACCTCTTGCAGAACATTTTCGGGTTCAAAGACTTCCTTCCAGGTAGGCTGGAATATCTTTTCGCGTGCTCTGGATACCGCCAGCTTGGCTCCATCTGAAAGCTGGGCATCAATGTAGCCGAAGAGGATGCCTATATTGACGTTCATATGTCCCAGGATGAAATCCCTGGCTGCCTGAGACGGAACACCGTGTTTTATGGCTTCATCGATTGCTTCACGGATAATCACCATGCAAGTCAGAACAACTGTCTCAGATAGGGCCGGTTCCAGGATTGCCATCTGCTCGACTGTTACCCGGTAAACATTCATCACCGGGGCAAAAATGCAGCGGATGATTGTTTCACCCCTGGCGTAATCTTCTTCTGGACCTTGCATCAACGCTGCTACCACATGTTGCTTGGCCTTGATTGCACCGAAAAAGTCCATACGGGCTACCGGATCGGTCTCATCATTTACTACCGGCGGGTGGCAGGGATGGGTAACAAAATAAGTGATATCAGAACGTTCTGGTAGTTCGCCTCCGTACGGAGCAGCCGGATCTAACAGGATCATCATCGCCCCAGGTTTCATTAAAGGGACGATTTCCTGAGAGACTTTTCCAATCAATTTATCTGGAATAGCCAGAATTACCACATCTGCCAAGCTGGCAGCATTTTTATGATCAGCCGGTTCGATTCCACGCTGGCGTAGAACAGCCTGTGTCGTTTCGCCTACCTCAACATATAGACTTTGATATTCGAATGCTTCGCCTAAACGTCTCGATATACGGGTTCCCATTTTTCCGGCCGCGCCAAACAGTGCAATTATTGGTTTCATTGTAAAATCCTCTTTCTTTTTAAAATTAGAGCAGATACAATTCATCTTATCTTATTACCCGCATAGAAAACTTATTTCTCATCTTGTGAAAGAAATCGATTTCCCGGTAGAGGCTGAGTCATAAGCAGCAAACACAAGCCGTACAGTTTTTAGATTATCTTCGGCTGTCGTCTCAGCCCTGCCCTCGCCTTTTAGCTGTTTCAGCAAGTCAGCATTGCAGGGCACGATGCTGGAGTGCACCACGTCATAATCTGGGTCAGCCCAGGCATAGCGCGGTGGCGCTACACGCCGGGCACAGGTTCCTTCCCTGGTTGTCACTCTCAGCCAGTAATCTGGCGCTAACTCAATTGAGCCGTTGTCCCCTTCAATAAAAATCGTCGTTTGCGGAAAATAGTCATGCTCCAAGGGGCTTTCGGCATAGGCCATATTGATCACCACAGTCGTCTGGTCACCCACCTCCAGCATAATTGTCGCTGCATCCTCACCGCGGATGTCATTATGGACTCGGTTCATCTGGCAGTAAAGCCGGGTCGCCTCACCAAAAAGGAAACGAGCGATATCCAACATATGGCTGCCCAGGTCAGTAATAATAAGGTGCTCCAGCGTTTTCAAGAAAGGTTGGTTTTTAAATACAGGAAATGCAGTGACAAACGAGATGTGAGCCCTGAAAGGTTTTTCAATTTGCCCCTCTGCCAGCACTTGCTTTACTGCCCGAATGGGGGTTTGCCAGCGGAAATTTTCATGGATAAAGAACGGTACCCCGGCCTCACGACAACTTTTTACCATGCTCTCGGCGGTTGCCAGGTCGGGGGCCATGGGTTTCTGGCAGATAACAGGTATTTTGTGTTTTGCTGCCAGATAAACTAATGGGGCATGGGCATCGATTTCGGTTATGATATCGATGAAATCAAGTTTTTCGTGTCGAAGTAATTCCTCCGGGTCGGCATAGACATGCGCATCATTCAGGCTAAATTCAAGAGCCACCCGTTCGGCTTTAGAAACAGTCCGGTTATATAAAGCAGTAATTTTAACGCCCCCAACCTCGAACCAGGCTGGGATCTGGAAATGTGACCAAAAACCTGTACCAAAAACAGCAAAATGTAATTCTTTCATTTTTTTATCCTAAATAATTGAATGTATTATCCAGCTTCGATAGTTGCTGAAGCATATGGCAGCAGGGATAATTCTAACAATCCATCCAGTGTATTATAGATGGTCCCTGGTATAGCGCGAAATTGTTCAGGCGCCTGCATTGCCAGGAGTATACTATTTTCGTCCAGGATGCGTACTGATTGTGACGCATTCAGACCATGAACCTTTATAATTTGTTGTTGTGCAGAATGGTTTGTCAGTACCATCCGTTCTCGTTTTCCTTTACGCAGCAGCAGTCCATTTAATTTGAGCGCATGGCTGGTATTTACCGGCAGAAGTGTTCCACCACTGAACTCGCCGATATCTGCCAACACATGGTAAAGCGGGTAAACACAATCTGGAAATGAGCGGAAAATTTCGGGTAAAAGAGATCCGTGACTGGTTTCCATAACGCCCTGCCATCCGCTGGTTTCATAATAGGTAACACTGGCTGCCCCTGCTTCGGCTAAATATTTATAGCTGCCTAAAGTCCAGCCTGCTCCGAAAAGTGACATCTGCCTGACATCGACCTGCGGTGGAAGCTCACCTGGGCAAGGATCTGGCACAGTCCCCGTTGCATACGGATTGAAACGCGGCTTCAATGTTATTGGGCTCACGACCACTGGCAAAGTACCACCTAACCGTTGAGCGCTTTTGACAGCATCGCCCTGTACCTCTAATGTTTCGATTAAAGATGCATTATCAAAAGCGTGTACCTGTGGATTAATTGTAAAGCAAAACTTTTGGATTTGCTCAATCGGTAGGACAGATCGTTTCATAAAAATTAAGTCTGCATTTGTCCCGGCGCAGAAAGGAATAGCAGGATCGTAACTTAATAGGTAACGTCTGGCTGCCTCGACAACTTCATGGATGGGCGACCCACCCAGGAACATTTCTTTGGCAGGATAACACAGCCAGGCGAGAACAGGTGGATGAAGGATGTACAGCGCCCTGCGCAACCCTTCAAGCTCTTTCTCGGTTCGTTCCGAAACTAAAAGCGCCATTTCCAATTTGAGATCCAGGGTGTTCGCTTGTTGTGTTGCACATGCTAACTTGTCCAGATAGTTCTCATCGGAAAGCAACAAATCGATCCGCATATGGTTCAGGTGCATAGCTCGCAACAAATTTAATTGATGCTTACCCAATGGCAGACCATGGCTCGCAAACCCCAGGCCTAACGCTGGTAAAGCAATTTCTTTTGCTTTGCGATCCACGCTTAGAATAGGTGCGGCAGCCTGGATAGAAACGTTTCCAACAACTTGTTTATGAACTTTCGGATGGCTCTGTTTCAGCCTGATAACGATGGACTGAGAAACCTTTGTCCCTGCTTGTACTTCAACCGGGTAAGGCAGTCTCAGCGGGGTGCAAAAGGTTTTAAAGGAAGCATCAGTCCAGTTACGTTGGTCCTCCATCTCGAAGACATCACCACTGAAAGTGACCTCTGCCCAAATGCCAGGTGTTACCTGGTGAGACACACTTTGCATGTCTGTAAAAGGGACAACCGGTTGGGTTGAAACAAAATCTTCCGGGAAAATGCCATCCTCTTCACGCCCGTCTACGTGTTTCACCCGGCATTTGCTACCCGCCAGAAAAGCCGGGTGCAGGATACAGAAACCAATCCGATTACGCCAGAAATTAGACCTGGCTGTGCCATCCATCGAATAGGTCACCGTTCCATCTGGTTTACCTTGAATGATTCCTTTCCAGGTGAAATCGACCTCGTTTTGTTTGTTTTCTGCATCAAACGTGATTAAGAACGAATTGTTAGCTTTTTCTATATTTAGATTCGAAAATATCGGGGGAATCGTTCCCCAATTCCGATCACGAACGGCCACGTAAATTCTACGCAAAACCTCATTGTTACCAAAACGTAAATAACGAAGATCGCCTTGTCCGAACAACATTGTCAATGGGCCAGCATGAAGCTCAATCTGTTCGGGCAGCATCTCGTTTTTGCCGTAATAAATTTCCTGCCGGGTAAGCATCATAATTCCTCTCTTTTGCCAGAAGCTACCTTTTCATCATTAATAGAAAACTGTACGTTCGCCGTAAATTTGTATAAAATTTCCTCTCCACTATTCCTAATTTTTTTATCCTCAAGCTTCTAGTTGAGCTACATAAGGAATTGTTTGCGGTCCTTCCGGCAGAACACAAATTCGCGCCCCTTTACCATATTGTTTCGCCAATCTATCGAGAACACCACCCATTGATTCAGCCGGGTTTAAGAGTGCAGAGCGGATCTGCTCGGGAAGTAGATAGCTGCTGTAAACATACACATCAGCTTTGAGCTGGATCTGGGCCTGCCATTGATCTTGCTGTGCAAAGCCAGGCTTCATAATCGTCTGAAGCAGTGTGGCCGGATTAGAAGAGTTCTTTAACAACTGTCCATACATCCCGTGTTCCGGGATTCCATCCCAACACTCAGCCGCGATTATGATCGCTCCCCCTGGACGAACTACCTGTGCTGCCGCGCTCATGCCTTTAACAGCCTGATACAGGTTCAAGTCCAGTGGATAACCCGAATTGGTGGTAACGACTATGTCAAACGGGTGATCCACTGCGATCATTGATGTCTGCCTTACATAATCTATCCCCCGGGTATACGCCTGGTCCAGATCGCCGGCGAATACGGCCGTGATAGCCTTGTCACGGTTGAGGGTCACGTTTACCAGAAAAGATGGTTTAATACGCAAAGCTACTTCATGTACCTCTTCCCAGATCGGGTTACCCCATGTAATCCCCCAGGTTGCATTAGGATGAGCAATATTCTGGGCGCTATGATTACCCAGCACCGTTTCAAGCCCAGCCATACCGGGCATCACCGCCTTGCCAGCCCCTGAAAACCCGGCAAAGAAATGCGGTTCGATAAACCCGGTCAATATCTTAACTTCACAATCCATCAAAGCGCGGTTGATCCAGATATCGTGACCCTGGCTGGTCTGTCCCAGGTAGTTCTGCGTAGTATGGTCAAAAGCATTGTTCTGAATGATCTGATAGCTGCGTGACATGTCCGGTCCCAGCATATGATCTAGTTCTTGCGGGATGTTGGGACGGTGCGTTCCCAGGGCTATAAAGATGATTATATTTTCATGCGGCATACCAACCAGCTCATTCAACAAGGTACGCAAGATCAAGGGCGTTGGGGTGGCTCGGGTGATGTCATTGACGATGATCCCTACGTGGCTGTCAGGCTGCACCAATTTAGCAAGGGCTTCTGTCCCAATTGGGTGACGCAAAGCATCCTGCAACGATTTTTGCGGGTCCAGCAGTCCTGGCACATAACGCGGTTCGACTACCTGCACGTTCGAGGTATCCTTTAATTCCAGTTCTAATCCAGTCTTACCGTATGCCAGATGTATCTTCATCGGGATCAAGCCTGATTCCTGATTAAATCCAGGTTACCTGTTTTAGCCGCTTGCAGAATAGGCCCCATGTATTCATCCACCATCTCGGCGGTTAAAGGGACTGGCATGTTTTCCAACTTCATCTTAAGCTGTGGGTCTTTGGCGGCGGCCAGGGCGCTCTCGATAAATCTATCACTAAAACCAGGTATTTCTTCAAGGGCGGCCGGAAAGCCAATTGACTTTTCGAAGGCAATCATCGCTCTGGCGGTTGCCTGTCCTAATGCCCGACCAGTGATACCGGCAGGATCTTCAGGCATATAACCTAGTTGGTGATAGATAGCAGCTACCATTCTTAATGGCACTTCAACTGCTGGGGCAAAAAAGACCGTGTAATATGGGTTCATCATCCCACACGCACGGCCGTGGCTCAGGATATCCACCAGTGAAAAACTGGTCAGGTGAGCACCGTTGGTGCCACCTAACATGATCGCATAACCGCCCAGGTCGGTTGCCAATCCAAGCGCCTGTCTGGCGGTTATATCTCGGGGAGCAGCCAACGCCTTTGGCAAATATTCCACTACCAACCGGATGCATTCTAATGAAACCGGCAAGACCTGGTCATACGCCGGTTTGCCTGTCACACTGTACAGCACTTCCAGGGCGTGCGAAATACCATCTAAGGCGCCATCCACCGTTAACGATACCGGAGCTCCCAGGGTCGTCTTGTAATCGAATACTGCCTTGATTGGAACAATGGCCTCATCCACGATCAATTTCTTCTGCCCGGTAGTGACCCCCGAAGTGCTGGGGGTGGCATCCGTAATATTTGAGTATTTAGTCAGGTGAGATCCAGAACTGGCAGCGGTCTGGATTGCCAGGTGTGGGATAAGTTGTTTACCCTGCGCCCGGAGGGCTTTTGTTACCAGGCCAGTACCGAAGAAGTCATCGATCCCCCCTGTCAGTGTTGCCAGCACATTAGCTGCCTTCGCTGCGTCAGTTGTGCTTCCGCCGCCAAAGCTCACCAGCATTTCTGGCCGGTCAGTTTTGATTTCTTCGGTTATACGAAAAACATCCTGGCGTGGAGCATTAGGTGCGGCGCCTTTGACCTGCCTTAATACCTCCACTCCATTCGACTCTAGCGATGCGAGGATGATCTCTGCATAACTCTCTGAACCAGGAAAATGATCTCGGACGAACAGTGCTTTACTGCCCAACCCGGCAACTTGCAGCCCGCTTTTTCCCAATACATCCAGGCCGTGTAAATAATGGTCTCCCTTAAATTGTTTGATCAATGCCTCCGCGGTAGAAAAATCGTTCATTTTCGTTCCTCCGATAAGGGTATTTTACTTGTATCTCCCATCTTGTGATAGAGAAATTTCAAGCCGGAAATCCCTCCAGTAGTAGCTTCTTTTGGCTCCACGTGCCCCTTCTCAACCAGGTACTCGAGCACCCCGCTAAACCCTACTTCAATCACCAGCTTCATCCGGCTGCTGCGAAAATCGTTGATCTTGTAAAAGTCCACCTGATTGCACCCGCCCAGCCACAAAAAATGGATATTATCTCGGTGATCAAAGTGGGGATACAAATCCCTTGTCCGGTGTTGGATGCGCTATAATCAATTAAGATAGAATAAATCATCCGTGTCAACCCGGATAAATATGTCCACCTCCCACGAGCTTTTGCATTCCCACAGCACTGCACTGATCAGCGTCCTCTCCACCCTTGCGCCAGTGCGCGCCATCCTGTGTTTTGGCTCCTATGCTATGGGCACCAGCGACGCCAACTCGGATATTGACTTGTATGTTATTTGCCACCCGCAGATTGTCCCTCCGAATGAACGCCGGGCGGCCTATTTGCAGGCCGGTGATGTAAATGAGCTGAACCTCAATTATGACCAGCCGGGCTGGGAAAGCCAGTGGTGCCCGAGTAATGACCGCCTGCGCCTTAACGGGATCCAGTTTGACATTGACATCGTCTACAACACGTTAAATTGGGTCCAGGCCGTGGTCAGTCAGGTGAAAACACTCGGCGCAACCTCCATTCCGGATCTCAAGTTCCGCCCTTACACATTTCTGGGTATGCTTGAAAATTCAGTCATCCTCTACGATGCGGATGGGGTTTTGCACAAGATCGTCAACGACCTCTACCCCTACCCACCCGCCTTACGCCAGGCCCTGATGGCCGGCAGCCTGGCTGTTATACACGGCTCGCTGGATGACATGCAGGATTACAACAGGAGGAATATCGGCAACACTGCCTTCCTCTTCCACCTCTGGTGGGTGATCGATGCCATGCAAACCCTGCTATTCGCCCTGAACGAGAGGTATAGTCCAGCCACCAAGCGCCTGGAGGAGGTTTACCGTCACCTGCCTATCCTGCCGCCTAATTTTCTGGAGCGTTATAACAAACTGCTTGAAACGCCTTTGACCCTGTCGGGACGGCTGATAATTGTAGCCGGTCTGCAAGCGCTGGTGGATGATATTGTAGAACTGGCCAGGAGGAATCCATGAAAAAAGGGAAAAAAATCATTAACAACCCCAAAAATATCGTTTCAGAGGTATTGGATGGATTGGTATCTGCATATGGCGGGGAGTTAATTCGGGTGAATGGAAAAGGTGTCGTCCTGCTCAATTCAATTCCGGAGGGTAAAGTAACCCTGTTGATTGGGGGCGGTAGCGGGCACGAGCCGTTGTTCGGTGGATTTATTGGGAAAAACCTGGCGGATGGCGCGGTTGCCGGCAATATCTTTGCTGCGCCTACTCCGGATCAAATTCTACTGGCTACCGAAAAATTGAATAAAGGTAAAGGTGTTTTATACCTGTATGGTAATTATGCTGGCGACGACTTGAATTTCGATATGGCTGCCGAACTTGCCGCTGCTGAGGGCATTGAAACAAAAACAGTGCGCGTTTGGGATGATGTCGCTTCTGCACCACCCGAACGATTCACCGATCGACGAGGGATTGCCGGAGATTTCTTTGTCATCAAAATTGCCGGAGCAGCCGCTGCTATTTTAAATACCCTGGAGGAAGTCTATCTTGCAGCATGTAAAGCACGTGATAATACCTGCTCTATCGGCGTTGCAGTGGCTGCGGGTACCTTTCCTGAGACCGGTGAACCTACATTTGAACTGCCTGATGATGAAATTGAAATTGGAATGGGTTTACATGGTGAGAAGGGTGTGAGCCGGTCCAAAATGATGGATGCCGATGCAGTTGTTGATTTAATGCTCGACCGTATCTTGCAAGACCTGCCTTTCGTTCCTGGGGACCAGGTTGGCTTATTGATCAACAATCTGGGGGCGACCACCATGACAGAACTTCTTATTGTTTGCCGCCGGGTGCATCAGGTTTTATTAAAGAAGGAGATAAAGGTTTATAGCACAGACCTGGGTAGTTATTGTACCAGCCAGGAGATGGCCGGATTTTCAATCACTTTAATAAAATTAGACGATGAGCTAAAAAAGTTTTACGATCTGCCTGCTGCTTCCCTGGCATACACCAAAGGTTTGAAAGAATGAAGGATAGCCTGACGCTGGCTGAAACAAAAGAAATGTTTCGTTACGTCGCCCGGGAAATGATTGCAAGCCAGAATCAATTAACCAACGCTGACCGGGCAATTGGGGATGGAGATCATGGGGTGGGCATGTCACGCGGATTTGAAGCGGTCTTATCCATGCTCGAAGATGAGGATAGCACAGATTTAAAAGGATTGGTCGGCAAAATTGGCATGTCACTAATCACTTCAGTTGGCGGGGCTGCTGGAATTATTTTTGGCACTTGGTTTATCGGTGGTGGAAAGGGGCTGGCTGGTAAAAAAGTATTCGATGCTGAATCCCTGGTTATTTTCCTGCAAGAAGGGTTGAGAGCTGTTCAGGAGCGTGGTAAAGCCAAAACCGGAGACAAGACTATGGTCGACGTAATGATACCTGCTTCTATAGCTGCCATGCAATCCTTTGATAAACCACTCCCGTTAATTTTTGAACAGGTCGTACAAGCAGCTCAAGGTGGGATGAAAAATACCAGGCTGATGGTGGCATCCGTTGGCAAGGCCAAAACCCTGGGAGAGAGGTCTCTGGGGTATGTTGATCCCGGAGCAATATCCGCCAGCCTGATCCTGTATTATATGTACGAATACATCAAAGAAAAATAAAACCCCTACCCTAATATATAAGGGCCTACCGATCGGCAAATCCCATTTCTAAGGGTGGGCGATGGGGGTCGAACCCACAACCCTCGCATCCACAGTGCGATGCTCTGCCATTGAGCTACGCCCACCATACTAAGCAAAATTTTATCACACAGACTTATCTTTCGCAAGCATCTGGTTGAGGATTCCTGCGACTTCTACCCGACTTACTGTTTCTTGAGTGCGAGCCGCCAGGTCTTTCACCACCACCTGTTGTTTCACCTGCTCTTCGGGTCCGATGATGACCGCTGCCCGAATCCCAACCCGGTCAGCGTATTTCAACTGTTTGGGCAATTTGACAACCTCAGGGTAGCATACCACCTTCAAGCCAGCTTTGCGCAGCTCTGCTGCCATTGAATAGGAAGCTGCCAGGCGGTCTTCATCGAACACCGTCACCAGCACTGCATCCGCCAGGGTGACGCGTTCCGGCAGCAAACCATATTTTTTTAGCACGAGGGTAATCATCATATCCCCCATGGCAAAACCTACTGCCGGCAGCTGCTCGCCGCCAACTGCTGCTACCAGGTTATCGTAATGCCCGCCGCCCAGGATTGCCCGACCGCCATCCAGGTCGTAAGCTTCGAATACGACTGCCGTATAATAATCCAACCCACGGATGATCTGCGCATTGTAGCTGGCGTATTGGCGCACACCCAGATTTTCCAGCGTGGCAAAAATTCGGTTCAATGCTTCCGATTTTTTCCATAAATTTTTATCAGCCAAAACCACTTTTAACCCGGCAAGTTGAGCCGGACTCAAGTCAATTTCAAGCGCATAAGCTTCCCACGCCTCCGGAGATAATTTATCACGCCGGTCAATTAAGTGCAGCACTTCCGGGCGTTTATCCTCAGGCACGCCCAATTCAGCCAACGAGCTGTTGGTCAGGCGCCGATCATTGACATAAATTTGTATCTGTTGTGGTTTCAGCCCAAGGTGTTTGAAAAATTCTGCACAAATCGCGATCAATTCCGCATCTGATTCGGGTGTATCCACACCGATCATATCGATATTCCATTGGAAGAATTCACGCGAACGTCCTTTTTGCGGCCGTTCATAACGCCAGAATGGTCCAAAAGACCACCAACGCAATGGGAACACCAGCTCTGATTGTCGCTTTGCCACCATCCTTGCCAGAGATGGGGTTAATTCGGGCCGCAGTGTGATGGATTCACCCCCGCGATCATTAAAAACAAACGATTGCTGGTTGACCAACTCCTCACCCGATTTGGCTGCATACAGATCAATGCGCTCGAGAAATGGGCCATCCCATTCCTGATAACCAAAAGATTCTGATACCTGGCGAATGACCCGATATAACCACTGCCGGGATGCCATATCTTCTGGATAGAAATCACGTGCCCCTTTCACACCCTGAATTATTGTCTTCATGGTTCACCGCCATTCTTTATCTGATAAGATTATAAATAATATATGATATGATAAATGACGTTGTGCATTTTAACACAGATCACTTACCAGGTGCGCCAATTTCGCTAAAATAAAGGCTTGGTTTTCCGTAATCTCTGAAATAACAACAGGTAATCATTATGAACGTCCAGCAATTAATTAAAATTATAAAAAGTACCCTTATAAATCCCACGGTGGATCTATCTCGTGAAATTAAAGGTGGTTGTGGCACCGACCTGATGAGCGACGCACTGGCCTTAATCCAACCCGAAGCAGTCCTCTTAACCGGGTTATGCAATCCACAGGTTGTTCGTACCACTCCAATGGCGGACATTGCCTCAATTGTCCTGGTTCGGGGCAAAAAACCGCCCCAAGAAACAGTAGCCCTGGCTAACCATGAACGGATTCCTCTCATTTCTTCTCCCTACGGGATGTTCGAATTATGTGGAAAGCTGCATCAGGTTGGTTTACACAGTCTGGAACGTCCGGTCTTGACGAATCATACGAATGTGCTTGATTATCCCGCATAATAATTCATGACAGACTCCTTCCCTTCCAATGAGCATGTGCTCTCTAAAAAAGCGTTTGAAAATATCACCCAGGCTGAAGAGCTAGCTTACGAGCTCAGGATCAACGAGGTGATGACTCGTTCGTTGCCATGTCAGGCGTTGTGCCTACCGATATTCCACTTGAATCTCTCGAAATTTCTCGTTTGCTAAACCCTGAAGATGCCGTTATCCGCTTCCCGCAAATTGCTGGCTACCCCTTGATCCAAAACGGAGATGCCCACATGCTCTCGGATTTTCTGGGTGTCAATGAATTTCAAATCACCCAACCTACCATTAATGAGCTGCGATTGGCCTCAAGAAACAGGAAGGTTGTTCTTATAAAATTCTAACCTGCTAACCCACCCTAAAACTATCGTAAAAGCAATATTGACAACTTACAGCACTTTACGTGACATTTGTTAATTGACCATTCCCACAGGTGAAGGGTAAACTCAACTCGTTAATTCGTGAATAATTTCACTAATTTCATCCAAATATTATCGGAATATCTAATGAAAAATATCCTGGAAGACTTACCTAAAAATGACCCCCTGGCAAATTCAGAACAAAAGCGTGTGATCGATCAAATTCTCTTAGAAAACAAAGG
>Ga0315282_10009343_pt1 | contig 15598 bp, 12 predicted proteins | sample YL17G07_20_MG_FD_203693 | JGI IMG/M metagenome (GOLD analysis project Ga0315282, IMG submission 203693) | Sediment microbial communities from Yellowstone Lake, YNP, Wyoming, USA - YL17G07_20 | ecosystem: Environmental > Aquatic > Freshwater > Lake > Sediment | place: USA: Wyoming | collected...
AGCGACTTCCCTGGCTCGAGAGGGGTCGATATCCACCACACCGACCAACTCCGTCTCTTCAATCTTTGCATATTTCTCTGCGTGAAATTGGCCAAAGTAACCGACACCGACGACGCCGATCTTGATTTTTTCCACTTACCGGCTGATCCCTCTCTTCGAACCTTGGATGAATTGGAGGAAATGTTGAACCTCGGGTGTCTGAGAGATCTCATCCTCTGTCAGTTTCTTCATCGCCTTCTCCAGTGTCAGACCGGAGCGAAAAACGATGCGGTAAGCCTTCTTCAGAGCCCTCAGGGTCTCCTCTGAAAAGTTGGCCCGCTTGAGGCCAACGGTGTTGAGTCCGAAGAGCCTTGCCCTGACTCCTTGGGCTTTCGTGTAGGGAGGGATGTCCAGGAGTATCCCGGAGAGACCCCCAATGATGGCAAAGGCTCCGACCCTGCAGAACTGGTGGATGGCGACGAGTCCACCAATGATGGCGTAATCTTCGATCAAAATATGTCCGGCTAAAGTCGCTCCATTCGCCATGACGACCTGATTTCCAATCCGACAGTCGTGAGCTACATGAGAGTAAGCCATGAAGAAATTGTCGTTCCCGATGACGGTCCTCCCACCCCCCTTGACCGTGCCCCGGTGCAGGGTGACGAATTCCCGGATGATATTTTTATCGCCGATCCGAAGAAAAGTCTTCTCGCCTTTGTATCCCAAAAACTGGGGAGCTTCTCCAATCGAGGCAAACTGAAAGATGTGACATCCTTTTCCTATTTCGGTCCCCTCCCGAATAACGACATGGGGTCCGATCTTCGTTCCCTCTCCGATGGAAACGCCTTTTTCGACGACGGAATAAGGACCGATTTCAACTTCCTCACCGATTTCAGCCTTTGGATCGATGGTTGCGCTTGGATGAATCAGAGTCATTTCTCATCTCCTAACATGGCTAAGAGTTCTGCTTCAGCCACCAAGTTTCCATCGACTAAAGCCTTCCCCTTGAATCCCCAGACCGATTGACGATGCTTGGTGATCTCCAGTTCCAGACGAAGCTGATCCCCTGGGATCACGGGTTTTCTGAAACGGACATTATCGATTCCCAGAAAGTAGACTGGTGTTTTGAGTTGATCTTGAGGCATCGAGCTGAAGACAAGGATCCCGGCCGTCTGGGCCATGGCCTCCACGATCAGCACTCCCGGCATGATGGGGCGACCCGGGAAATGACCCGAGAAGAAGGGTTCGTTATAAGTGACATTTTTAATGCCCACGATACGTTTTCCTATCTCCATCTCGATAATGCGATCCACCAACAGAAAGGGGTAAGCATGGGGGAGGATGCTCATGATCTCTCTTATCTCTATCATCTACTTCTCCTTCCCTTTTGAAGAGAGGTCCTCTTCGATCTTCTTGAGACGCTTCTCGATTTCGATGAGGGTCTTTCTCATCTCGGGGAGTTTCGAAAAGACGGCGTTTACCCGGAGAAATTCACGATGCGGCAAGGCAGGGCTGCCGACGTATCCCTGGTTTGCAGGCAGCCTGTGGGTCACCCCGGCCTGGGCACCCACCATGACATTGTCTCCAATTTCGGTATGGTCGACCACTCCCACCTGTCCGGCCAGCGTGACGTTGCTCCCGATCTTTGTCGAGCCTGAAATTCCAACCTGGGCGCAGAGGATCGAGTCTTCGCCGATCACGACATTATGGGCAACCTGAACGAGGTTGTCAATTTTCACTCCTCTTTGAATGATCGTCTTGCCAAAAGTAGCCCGGTCGATCGTGGTATTGGCACCGATTTCGACATCGTCCTCAATTTCCACCTTTCCTATCTGGGGAATTTTCACATTCTTCTTTCCTTCCTTCACATATCCGAATCCATCACTTCCCACCACCACTCCGCTGTGAAGGGTGACCCGCTTGCCGATGACTGTTCCTGGATAGATGGAGACATTGGAATAAAGGATCGAGTCCTCTCCGATGGTAGAGTCCTCCCCCACATAAACGCCGGGATAAAGGGTGACCCGATCCCCGATCGAGCAGCGGTCACCGATATAGACGAGGGCGTAGAGGGTCAGTTCTTTTCCTAATTTTGCTGTGGGACTGACCCAGGCATTGGAATCAATCCCTTTGGATTGGTAAGGTTTGTGGGAAAAGAGGATGAGTATCTTGGCAAAGGCGAGATAGGGATTGGTCACGCAAAGAAGGGGTCTGTCCGCCTGGCCCACCTCCTTCGATACGATGACCGCTGAGGCTTGGGTTTCACCGAGTTTCGGAAGGTACTTCGGGTTGGCAATGAAGGTGATCTCTCCGGCCCGTGCCTCTTCAATGGCTGCCACTCCAGAGATTTCTACCTCTCCATCCCCAACCACGGTTCCGTCCACCCACTCGGCTAATTCCTTCAGCCGTTTCTTCATTGCATCCTCTTTTTGCTATCAGCGTATTCCAAAAGTTTGAGCATCAGAAATCCGAAATCCTAATTTCGAAATTCGAAGCAAATCTTGAATCCCAATATCAAATTTCGAAACAATTTTCTTCCGTTTTGAATTTCGGTACTTGAGCCTTCGAGTTTGTTTCGGATTTAGAATTTTATTCTTTCATGCTACTTCTTCTGGGCGTCATACGCTTTGATCACCCGATCGGTAATATCAATGGATTTGGAAACATAAAGGACGATATTCTCGTTTTTTTCCAGGATGACCGTGTAACCTTCATCTGCCCCTATTTTTTGAATCACCTTCAGGAGGGCTGCGGAGATGTTTCGCTCCATTTCGACTCTTTTCTGATTGACTTCGTTCTGGGTATCTTCCCCCCACCTCTGAAATTCCCGGAGTTTGTTCTGGTATTCTTTCTCCTTATTCGCCCTGGCATCCGGCGTCAGCATGAGGACCTGTTTATCGAGGGATTCCTTCAGGGCTTGAAGCTCTTTCTGTTTATCTGCAACGAGACGCTGAAATTTTTCCACGTCTTTGGTAATCGCCTTTTTTGCCTCCTTGCCGGCATTCGATTCGTTGACTGCCTTCTGGATATCGACGTAAGCAATCTTCAAATCTGCGGCCCATACCGATCCAAACCATCCCAATAAGATCAATCCTGCCACTACGCTTAACTTTTTTCCAGACATCTTCATTTTTCCTCCCTGTAAGGCATAATCGTTGAAATTTTTAATAGACGGTTCCCCCCGTAAATTCGATCACGTGACGTTTCTCTCCTTTCTTGGGGCTGAGGTTGAACCCGATGTCAATATGGATGGGACCGAACGGAGAGAACCAGCGAATTCCGGGCCCTGCCCCGAATGCGATGCCCCTCGTAAAGATCTTTCTGCGGGCGAGGTTTGCGGGGGTGGGGTTGACAATGTCGGGGCGGTCAATCCCCCAGGCCTTCCCGACATCAAAGAATAGAGCGCCCTTCAAACCGATCTCACGAGCCAGAGGAAACAGCAGTTCGGCATTGAAAACCGCCATATACCTGGAACCAACGGGCTCGTCATTTGCGTCCCGGGGCCCCGCCATTCCATATTCAAAACCCCGGACGGTATTGATCCCCCCCACGAAGAATTTTTCGTAGATGGGGACTCTATCTCTTTCAATGGTAACGGGGGCGAATTTTTTCGCTACAGGATCATATTCCTGAATGGTCTGTGTTACTTTACCCCCGTAAGGAAAGATGGCCCCCCCCTGAGCGCGAAGGTTGAGCGTTGTGTTTAAAGGCATCGGGAAGAACCAACTGGTCTGTCCCAGCACCTTGACGAAGTAGTTATCCCCCCCCAAAAAACCTCCCGCGTCTTGAATGAAAAGGGTGTGCTTGCCTCCCCGTCTGGGATTGAAGTAGTCGTCGCGGGTATCTAATGTCGGAGCAATGGAGATAGCGCTCGTCTTCGTCTTCCCTTGCTGGTCCTGAATAAAGAAAGAAGCCTCTTGTGCCACATCGTAAACATCAACGGTCTCGAATTTATACATTAGATCAATACGGAAGATATCCGACAATTCCTTTCCAAAACGAACATCCCCTCCTGTAATTCTATAATGATAAGTGTCGAAATATTCGATCCGCTCGTGATAAACGTCAATTCCTGCCGCGTACGGGTATCCTAAAAAATAAGGGTCTGTTAAGCTCAATCTAAAATTCTGGGTTTCAAATCCAAGGGAAAATCTGAGGGCTGCCTGGTAACCCAAGCCGAAGAGATTGCGGTCGGAAATGGAAGCACTGCCCACCACGCTTTCTAAGGTGCTGTACCCAATTCCAAACGTGATGGCACCTGTCGGAGCTTCCTCCGTTTTGATTTCAAGGTTGATTTTCTCATCGGTGCTCCCGCGGCTGGTGGTAAATTCCACCTCTTTGAAGTATCCTGTCCTCTTGAGTCGGTCCCGACTCTTATTCATATTCGTCGCGCTGTAAAGTTCTCCTTCGGCCACCTGAAGCTCCCTGCGAATGACCTTGTCACGGGTCTTCGTGTTCCCAACAACCTGAATCCTCTCGTAAGCGACGCGCTTTTTCTTTTCAATTTCGAAGGTGAGGTCGACCAGGTGATTCTTATGGTCAATAGAGGTTTCAGGGTTGATCTCGACATAGGCATAGCCTTGATTGGCAAACTGTTCCGTGAGGGCATTGACCTCTTTTCGAATGGCCGTGTTGCTATAGGCAGCGCCCCGCTTTAGCTTGACAACCTTGAAGAGGGCCTCTTTGGTCGTGAGAAGATCACCCTTGAAGTCGATCTTGGCGAGATGATACCGAGGGCCTTCCGCAATATCAATCTCAATGCGTATCTTTTTGGGATTGGAGAGATCGATCTTGGGTTCGGAGACCTTCGCTTCGAGGTAACCCTGGTCAAAGTAGTAAGCGGTAAGGAGTTGGACGTCATTTTTCAGGACATCTTCATCCAAGTTTCCGGTCTTGGTGATGATGGAAAGAATATTTCTCTTTTTGGTGGTCATCAACTTCTTCAGTTGGGAGGACTTGATGTTCTTGTTCCCCTTGAAGATGATCTTTTGGACATGTCCCTTCGGGCCTTCGGAGATCGTAAAAGTGACCACGGCTTCGTTGGTTTCCAGATAGTCGACCTTGTATTCAACCTTCACTCCGTAATAACCTTTCGAAAAGTAAAGTTTGCGGATCTGTTCGGAGTCCTCTTTGATCTTTTCAAGGTTAAGGATGGCGCGCGTCTTGAGGGTCATCTTCTCTTTAATATCATCCAGCTTTACCTTTTGATTTCCCTTGATCACGATATCCTTGAGCGAAGGCTTTTCCACGACGATGAAGATCACCTCTTTCCCCTGGGGGGTCGATTTGATATCCACCTGCACATCGGTGAAGTAGCCCAAGTCAAAAATGGATCGTAGATCCTCGCGGACCTTTTCGACAGAAAAGGGGCCACCTTCCCGGATCTTGATCGCTCCTCGGATCACTCCTTCTTCAACCTTTGTGTTTCCCAGTATCATAATCTTATAAATGTTCTCCCCGGCCGCGACGCATATTCCTATGAAAAGAGAAAAGACCAGGAGGACAAGCCCTATTCGTCTCATGATCATGTTTAGGCTCCTTCCCATTCTAGGGAATCCGATGCGGACCCCTGTTCCAATTATCAGATGAGAGTGGACGGAATGAGAAAATTTTCATCTTCATATCAAATCTTTGGTTTTTTGTAAAGGGGCATGGACTATCCCAATGCCTTTCCATCGATCAGCTGGATCTGGCGGGATAGTTTTTCAGCCAATTTCAGGTTATGCGTGACCACGACCAAAGTGACCCCTTTGATCCGGTTGAGCTCTAAGAGAAGATCGAAGACAGACTCTCCCGTCCGGGTATCTAAATTCCCGGTGGGCTCGTCAGCCAAGAGGACTTTCGGTTCGAGAACTAAGGCCCTCGCCACCGCCACGCGTTGTTGTTCTCCACCAGAAAGTTCCCCTGGTTTATGTGCAAGGCGCTCTTTAAGACCCACCAGAGCGAGAATCGTTTCTGCCCGAGAAGCCGCCTCCTTCCCGGGAATTCCCTGGATCAGACAGGGCATCATCGTATTTTCCAAGGCGTTGAATTCGGGAAGGAGATGATGAAATTGAAAGACGAATCCGATCTCTCGATTTCGAAATTGGGCGAGGTCCTTTTCGTTCAAGGCATAAATGTCTTTTCCCTCATAGAGGACTTTTCCAGAAGTCGGACGGTCGAGCGTGCCTAAGGTGTGGAGAAGAGTTGTCTTTCCGACGCCAGAGGCGCCGACAATAGCAGCCTTCTCCCCCCGAAAGAAGGTGAGATCCACTCCTTTCAGAACCTCCACATGTTTGGTTCCGTTTCCGTAAGACTTGAAAAGTTGTTGGACCTGAATCAGCTCTCTCAAACCATCGCCTCCCTGGTTTTTTCAACGTCCTTTTGGGAGAGAAGTTCCCTCATCTGGGTCAAACGTTTATAAGAAATCTCCTTCCAGACAGATCGGACCTCGGAAAATTGGAGGGCGCAGGCCTCCAAGTCTTCTCTGGTCAATTCGAGTAATTCCGAAGCCTGCGTCGTTCTGGCAAAGGCCATTCGAGGTCGATGGAGAAGAACGCCAATCTCTCCGAAAAAATTGCCGCTCTTCAAGACAGCCAGGATCACCCTCTTGCCCCGACGGTTTTCAGTGTAGATCTCCACCTCTCCATTCTTGATCATAAACAGCGAGTCCGAAGGATCTCCTCCTCTGAACAGGATCGTTTTCTCCGGGACCTTACGGAGACGGAATCGTTTGAACAACGCCTCCCTTTCTCCCGAGGCGAGTGTCGAAAACAGAGGAGAACAGGCGAGGAAGCGGTCCAGGACTCGTTGCCTAAAAAAGTTCTGGAGCACTTTCTTGATGTGGGGATGGCGCTTGAGCATCTCATTGAGTTCGTCCCGATTGATCTCCAGAACATCGGATTCTGTCAAAGCGGTGACGTTGGCATGCCTTCGTTGATCGGTAAAAAATCCAAATTCTCCGAAGAAATCTCCTTCTCCAAGGTTACGGATCCAAACCTCTTTTCCCCTTGGCGTCTGCTTGGTAATGGCCACTTCTCCGCGGGTGATGACGAGGAGAGAGTCTCCCTCTTCTCCTTCTCGACAAATCAAGGCATCGGTTGGGAAGGTCTTCATCCGGACGTTCTTGAGAAATGATTGAAGTTCTTCTTCATTAAGTTCAGAGAAAAGAGGGATCCGAGAGGAGGAACGAAGGGGTTCCACTTCTCTGTTTTTTTCTGCATAGAGTTCCGCCAACCGACGATTCACGTGCTGAGAGGCTGGTTCAATCCTCAAGATGATTTTATTGATGGAAATGGCTTGAAGCAGAAACCCGTCCTGGGCATAGGCCTCGGCCACCCTCTGATACATTTGGACGGCCTCTTTCTTTTGGCCCAGACGCTCCTGCAATTCGGCCACCTTGAGCTGGGATCGAAGATCTTCTGGCACCTGAGCACAATGAATTTGGAAACACTCCAGCGCCTTCCTCCATTCCCCACGGGAGAATGCCTGCTGCCCTGTTTCTTTAAAAGACATCTTCTCCTTACTCATATCGCAAGGCCTCAGCGGGGTCGAGTTTCGATGCCCTCCATGCGGGATAAAGGGTAGCGAAGAGGCTGATGAGGATCGCGGTTATTATGATCAAGGTAACATCCAGAGGATTCACCTGCGAAGGGAATCTCTCAATATAGTAGACGTCAGGGGAAAGAATCTTAAAGCCAAAAAAGTTCTCCAAGAATGCGACGATCTTGTCCAAGTTGAACGCCATTACCAGCCCAATGATTGCTCCCAAAGCCGTTCCGGCAACTCCGATCACCCCTCCCTCGATGACGAAAATTCTTAATATCCCTCTCGACGGGGCGCCCATGGATTTGAGAATAGCAATATCTTTTTGCTTCTCCATGACCACCATGATGAGTGTGGAGATAATGTTGAAGGCGGCCACTAAGACGATCAAGACCAGAAGGATAAACATAGCAACCTTCTCTAATTTGAGGGCTGAAAAAAGATTTCTATTCATCTCCATCCAGTCCTTTGTCCAGAAAGGAAATCCCAGTTTTTGCCGGATTTCTTTCCCGATTTCCTTTACTCCATAGATATTGTTGGTCTTGACCTCAATCCCAGTGACGCTGTCTCCCATGCCGAAGAACTTCTGTGCACTTCCGAGAGAGACATAGGCCAGGGTGTTGTCATACTCATACATCCCGGAATAAAAGACCCCCACCACACGAAAACGCCTCATCTTTGGCATCATTCCCATAGGGGTCATCGTTCCGAGGGGTGAGATCACTTGAATGGCATCATTGATGGAAACACCCAGGCGCTTGGCCAGTTCCGCCCCGAGAACGATTCCTGGATTTTCTCCTGTTTCCTTGAGGTCCTGGAGGCGGCCAGCCTTCATGTTGCGGGCCAGTTCGGTCACTTTTCCGACTCGGTCCGGGTCGATGCCGTAGAGCACGACGCCGAAAACGTTCGATTCAGAAGAGAGCATCACCTGGTTGAAAACGAACGGAGCTGCGGCGACCACACCCTTCGCCTCTTGAACCTTCTTCAACACCTCTTCATAATGATCCATCCCTTCCTGACCGGCCTTGAGAATCACAATGTGAGCTTGGGTGCCCAGGATTTTTTCCTTTAATGTTTTTTCAAAACCGCTCATCACCGCCAAGACCACGATCAGGGTCATGACTCCCAGCATGACACCGGCAACGGAAATGATCGTGATGATGGAGATGAAAGTCTGTTTCCGCTTGGCTTTGAGATATCTCAGGCCGATAAACCACTCATACTTCATAACGGGCTCAGTTCAAAAAGAACGTTGAGAATGAAATGCAAAAGATGGACATTTTATTTCTGTATTCATGCAACATGCAGATTACTTCTCCATTCGAAGCAAAGGGAAGAAGATGACATCTCGGATGGATGGCGCATCGGTGAGAAGCATGACCAAGCGGTCGATCCCAATTCCTTCACCTGCCGTGGGAGGCATTCCGAATTCAAGAGCTCGAAGAAAATCCTCGTCGAGGATGAGCACGGCGTCGGCCTCATCGCCCCTCTCTTTCAACTGCTGGACAAAGCGTTCCCGCTGATCGATGGGGTCATTGAGCTCGGAGAAACCATTGGCGATCTCCCTGCCGGCAACGAAGAGCTCAAATCGGTCCACCACCTCGGGATCCTCCCCGTTCCGGCGGGAGAGCGGAGAAACCTCCGTGGGATAATGAGTCACAAAGGTAGGTTGAAGCAGATGGGGCTCCACCAATTCTTTGAAGAGATCGTCGAGGACCTTTCCGTGCGAGGTTCCTCTTTTTAGTTCAAGGCCGAGCCTCTTGGCGAGTTCGACCGCCTTCGATGGGTCTTTCAATACGGCGGGATCAACCTTTCCGTATTCCAGAAGAGATTCTTGATAGTGGATCCTTCTCCAGGGAGGAGTAAAATCGAGATCCTTCCCCTGGCAGGTCAGGTGAAGACCCCCATGAATCTCTTTGACCATCGAGCCGAGAAGCTCCTCGGTCATCCTCATCATATCTTCATACGTGGCATAACTCTGATAGAACTCCAGCATGGTGAATTCAGGATTGTGTTGGGTAGAGATCCCTTCATTCCGAAAACAGCGATTGATCTCAAAAATCCTTTCGAGCCCTCCGATCACCAATCGCTTCAGGTAGAGTTCCGGAGCGACCCTCATATAGAGTTCCATATCCAGGGCGTTGTGATGAGTCTTGAAGGGCTTGGCTGTCGCCCCTCCTGGGATCGGGTGAAGCATGGGGGTCTCCACCTCCAAGAAATCCCGCTGGGCAAAAAAATCTCGAATCTTCTCAATCGCCTTGATCCGAATGAGGAAAATCTCCTTTACCCTGGGGTTCACAATGAGGTCTAGATAGCGCTGTCGATAACGGGCTTCGATGTCGGTAAGGCCATGCCACTTCTCTGGGAGAGGCCGAAGGGATTTCACAAGAAGCCGAAAGCTCTGAACCTGAAGAGTGAGTTCACGGGTCCTGGTTCGAAAGATTTTTCCCTCCAATCCAATGAGGTCGCCGACATCGAATGCTTTGAAAAGTTGGAAGGCGACTTCACCGACGATATCCTTCTGGATATAAGCCTGGATCCTTCCCTTTCGATCTTGAATTTGAATAAAACTGGCCTTCCCGAAGTCACGGATGGCCATGATCCGGCCCGCGAGGCGGATGGTTTCTCCAACGGACTTCAGTTCTTCATCCGGCAAGGGGTCGAAGGCCTCATGAAGGTCTCTGGAGGTATGGCTCACCCTGAAATCGTTTGGGTAGGGGTCGATGCCTTCCCTTCTTAAAGACTCCAGCTTTTTAATCCTCTGTTGAGTCAGTTCACTCGTCTCGTCCATCTCTTCTCTTTGTAAGGAATCTCCCTATCGTATTAATCTCATTAAGATTTAAAAAGTTTTAAGACTTACCAAACTAACCCATTTTCCTATTCCCGTCAAGATAAAAGGCGGTTCGGGAAGCAATTTCAGATTTAAGATCAAAGAATGAAGATTGAATTTGCCTAGAAAAATAATCCAGGATCTCCTCGCCCCGACAGGGGGGAGGATTAAGGTGAGGGGGAAACCCTGTCCTACCCTCTCCCGCGAGCGCGGAGGGGTACACATTTTTTTCATGTTTCGGGATCGATCGCTTAGAAAAATTCAGGAGGTTCTGATCGGTTCGCCTGCTTGCTACGAACAGGCAGGCAAATTCTGAAATTTATGGCAGGACTCTTTCAATCTTTGCGACAAGGTCGTAGGGAAGGGCCTGGGTGATTCGGGCTTCTACCCAATCCCCAACCCGGGCCTTTCCATTCAAGAGGACAGAACCATCGATCTCAGGGGCTTGCGTTTGAAGCCTACCCCGTAAGATCCCCTGTCCACGTTGGGGGCCTTCTACAAGAACTACCCTCCGCTCTCCCACGATTTCTTGATATTTTTTCAGAGAGATCTTTTTCTGGACCTCCATCAAGGTTCTGAGACGTTCCTCCTTCACACCCTCCGGGACCGGATGGGGCAGTCGGGAGGCGGGTGTTCCCTCTTCAGGGGAGTATTTAAAAGCACCGAGGTGATCGAACCGGGTCTCCTCCACAAAATCGAGGAGTGCCTTGAATTGGCTTTCCTTTTCTCCTGGGAAGCCCACGATCAAGGAGGAACGCAAGCTGACTTCGGGGAGAAAGGCTCTCATCTTTGCTAAGAGACTCCGAATTTCTCCACCCTCTGATCTTCGTCCCATTCGTTTCAGAATTTCATCATCGATATGCTGGATGGGGAGATCAAGATAAGGGCAGATCTTTTTTTCTCGAGCCATGAGTTCAAGAAGCCCATCAGGAAAATTACCTGCCTTGGGATAAGAATAGAGGATTCGAATCCAACGAAGGCCTTCCACCTTAACCAGGTCTTCCAGGAGTTTTCCCAAACTGGTTCGGCTCCCGAGATCTCTTCCATAAGCGGTGGTATCCTGGGCGATCAGGATGAGCTCCTGAACGCCTTGATCCGCAAGCCTCCGGGCCTCTTGAAGGACCGATCGAAGTTTTCTGCTTCGATAACGACCCCTGATCTTTGGAACCGTACAAAAAGTGCAGGCATTGGAACAACCCTCTGCAATCTTCAGGTAGGCAGTGAAAGAAGGGGTGGAGAGGATTCGAGGTGTCCTGTCGTTGTAAAGAAAAGTGGATTTCGAGAGGAAACTCTTCCCCCTCTGTTTCTGCGAGAGCAATTTGGGAAGGTTTTGGAACGCTCCGGTCCCGACGAAGAGGTCCACCTCCGGCAATTCCTCTTCCAAAACTTTCCCATATCGTTGGGGGAGACATCCAGAAACAATGAGAAGACGGCAGCGGCCTTCCCTCTTGAACCTGGAGAGATGAAGAATCGTTTCGATGGCCTCTTTGGTCGCTTCCTCAATAAAGGAACAGGTATTGACGATGAGAACTTCCGCCCTCGAGGGATCCGTGGTCAGGGGATAGCCCTCTTTTGAAAGGAGGCCGAGGATCACTTCGGAATCGACTAAGTTCTTGGGACATCCCAGACTGATGAGGCAGACCGTTTGTTTCATTAAAAAAATTATAGCTGACCGGAGAACCTTTTTCCAATTCTTATCCTATCGATACAGCTCGATACCGCAAAAGAGTCCAATGGAAAATCCCACTTCATACATTAGAAAACCCCGTCACTCAGCCCTTCAGGGCTGATTCATCAGGGCTAAAGCCCTGAGTTACATATTCACCCGGCCGTTTATGATTCGTCACTTGGGATTACTAAAAAGGAGTTGTTTTATTAATTTAAAAAGTGCAAAATGAGCTGAGAACCCATATTTCGTTCAGAGATGTTCAATGACTCAATGACCATGAAGGTGACCCGATGGGCCTGATTCAAAAACAGTATGATGCCTTGAGAAAGAAGGTAAAAAAATCCGAGTTAGAGAACCAGTGGCGTGCTTTCAGAGAGAATCGAAACCGTCAGAAACAGAATCTCGCCTCTTTCGGCGACTTTGAGAAGGTCAAGGAAGAGGTGAAGCGTATCCGCTCCGAGTCTGTGGGAAACCGGGACCTTCTTGAAAAAGCAATCGCTTCACTCGAGAAGAACCGGTTTAGGGTGATTCAGGCAGGGGATTCAAAGGAGGCCTGTGAAATTTTTTTGAAAGAGATTGGTAAGGAGCGGCTCGTTGTCAAATCGAAGTCGAACATCTCCAGAGAAGCAGGCCTTACCCCTTTTCTGGCCCGTCACGGCATCGAGGTCATTGAGACGGATATCGGCGATCGGATCAATCAGCTTGCCGGAGGAAGAGCTTCCCACTATACCGGACCGATTGTCCATCTCTCCCGCTACGAGGTTGCAGAGATTCTCTCCAGCCATCTGAATAAAAAGGTTCCTCCCGTGCCTGAAGAGGAGATGCAGGCGGTCAAGGAAGATATCGAATCTTATCTCGCGAGGGCAAAAATCGGGATCACGGGCGCCAATGCGGTTGCGGCAAGGGAGGGAGCGATTTTAATCATTCATAATGAAGGAAATATCACTCGAGTTCGAACGAGATCAAAACACCTCATCATCACCTCGATCGATAAAGTCTATCCGAATATCCAGGACGCCCTGCTGATGGCCGGGTTGGAGACCTATCTCGCCACGGGCTCTCTCTTTCCATCCTTCATCGATATCGTCGGAGGAAGGTCTAAATCGTCCGATGTCGAAAAGATACCTTTTTTTGGAATGCATGAACCTACGGAGCTGGTGATCATTCTTTTAGATAATGGAAGAAGGGAAATTTTTGAAGAGAAGAAGGATTTCTCTGACCTTCTCTATTGTATCGGTTGCGGAAATTGTCTTCTCGATTGTCCAGCCTACAATTCGGTCGGTCCCTCCTTTGGAGCCGATGGGATGCTCGGAGGGAGGGGAGTTGCTCTCGCCGCTCTCCAAAAAGGAATGAAAGAAGGGGTCGAGGATGGTCTTTTTCTCTGCACGACTTGCGGTCTCTGTGGAGAGGTCTGCCCTGTCGGAATCGATGCCGGAAAAAGGGTTAAGGAATTGAGGAGGTGGAGTCTTAAGAACCCTCAGGTCTCGGCCCAACTTGATGAAGTCACCCTCCTCCAACAAACGATGGATCAGTATGGAACGCCCTATGGGACGATGCCAAGAGCCGATTTCTCCTCTCTTAAAAAGCAATCCACCATAGTCCTTTATATCGGCTGTGTGGGAATGAGTACCGAGACGGAGACGGCAATGCATGCGATTCAGCTCCTCCAAAGATTGGGAGTAGATTTGACACTGATCGACGAGGTCTGTTGTGAAGCGGTGAAAGACGAAACAGGGTCTCGGCCTAATCCGGTTCGAATCAAACAGAACATCGAGAGAATAAAAGAGGCCGGGGGCCAAGAAGTCCTCTTTCTCTGCCCCACCTGTCTCAAAACTTTTTTAGAATATGACGAGAAACATCGAACGGGACTCCTCTTCGAGACGCTTCTTTCTTATTTGGGTAAGCATTTCTCATTTACCCCGTTAGAAAGCCCCAGCATTTATGCTGAGGATGCTGGGAATGGGAAGCATCAGCCCCTTATTGAAGGCGGGGTCAAAACCCTACCCTTTCTAACGGGGTTTACTTCCTCGACGACCGATTCAGAAGTAGTGACCTATCACGACCCCTGTCACCTGGGAAGAGGGCTTGGATCTTATGATGGGGCAAGAGAATTGCTGAAAAACCTTGGAAGCAAACTGGTTGAAATGGAGCATCATCATCAGGAATCACTCTGCTGCGGGGCAGGAGGAGGCGTGAGGGCCTTTTATCCAAAATTCTCGAGAGACATTGCACGAAGGAGAGTGAAGGAGGCAGAGGAAGTGAAAACAGACATTCTGCTCACGGACTGTCTATCCTGTAAACATAATTTGAGACAGGGAGTCCCACTTGAAGGGAAGACAAGAGTGATGATCACCCCGGAATACCTTCTTGAGGGTATTGAGGCTGGTAAAATTAAGTTCTCTTGGAAGGAATGAAACCGGGGACGGGTTCGTATTTTTTAGGCGGGATGATTCATACCCATCTCGCAGGATTCCTCTGACCTCTTTCCGGAACCGCAGCCCAAGGGCTGCCGCTACGAAAATGCCGCTACTAAAGTATTGACAAATCCTGATTTCATGGTAATTTTCTAAGATCGTTTCAGGATAACTGCAATGACTTGGGACTACGATGTGATTGTGGTAGGTGCAGGACCGGGGGGATCGACGGCGTCGAGGCTTTGTGCCAAGGCCGGGTTGAAGACGCTCGTCATCGAAAAGGAACAATTTCCCAGGTACAAACCCTGTGGGGGTTGCCTGTCTATTAAAACGGTTCATTTGCTCGGCTTCGATCTCAGCCCGGTCATTGAGAACACCATTTATGGAGCAAAATTCACTTATTGTTCCAAAGATCCTTTCGTGATCGAATCCGAAGATCCCATTGCATTTTTGGTCATGAGAGATCGCTTTGATCAGCTTTTAGTCAATAAGGCTTTAGAGAATGGAGCAGCCCTGCTGGAAGGGGAGAAAGTCACAAGAGTCGAGGAGAAGGATGGCGGGGTTGAGGTCGAATTGGGAAAGGCGAGAAGGCTTCAATGCCGGTATCTCATCGCTGCCGATGGGCCGGAGAGTATCGTTGCCAGGTCCTTGCCTTTGCCGCCGGAGAGAAACCACGGGAATGGAATTGCAATAGAAAGTGAGATTCCTTTTGATTCCTCCATCCATTTTCCCAAACGGGAACTTCACTTCGTCAATTTGGACTTCGGGAGAGTTCCCAACGGATATGGCTGGGTCTTTCCTAAAAAGGAATGGCTCTCCGTCGGAATCGGCGGAATGTTCAGAGAAACGAAGAAGATGAATCCCCGTCAATACCTCAAATCCTTCCTCAAAGGCCTGGACTATATTCCAGAAGGGAAGACGGCAAAGATCAAAGGTCATCCTCTCCCCATTTTTTATGATGAAAGGCAGAAGGTCGCGCAGGGAAGAATTCTTCTCGTGGGTGATGCTGCCAATCTGATGGACCCCCTGCAGGGAGAGGGGATTTACTATGCCATTCGAAGCGGGATGCTGGCGGGCGAGGCGATGGCGGAATGGAAAAGGGAGGGGATGGCTCCTTCCGATTTTTATCAAAGGGCGGTTCATTATGATATCTGCGGGAACCTGAAGTGGGCGCTCACTTTG
>Ga0315282_10009344_pt1 | contig 15597 bp, 15 predicted proteins | sample YL17G07_20_MG_FD_203693 | JGI IMG/M metagenome (GOLD analysis project Ga0315282, IMG submission 203693) | Sediment microbial communities from Yellowstone Lake, YNP, Wyoming, USA - YL17G07_20 | ecosystem: Environmental > Aquatic > Freshwater > Lake > Sediment | place: USA: Wyoming | collected...
GCCGGATACGGCGCGGAAGATCATCGCCGAGTTCTGGAAACACCAGATCAACGCGTTCTACGACGAGAAGGACACCATCGGCCGCCGCTACCGCCGCCAGGATGAATGCGGCACGCCGTACTGCCTCACCGTGGACGGCCAGACGGCCCAGGACGGCAGCGTGACCATCCGCGAGCGGGACAGTATGAAGCAGGAGCGGATTCAGGTGGCGGACGCGGTGGCAGTGGTGAAGACGAGGCTGGCGTGAGGCGGGCTTGCCGGGTCTCGGTGAGTGGTGGTATGATAGGCACGTGGCAGCGGAGGGCTGAATTATGCCTGTGCTGAAGCAAGAACCAGTGGCTCTGGCCGCCGGCGATACGCTGACGTGGAAGCAGTTCGAGCGGCGGTGGGACGCGACGCCCGAGGTCAAGTTCGCCGAACTGATCGGGGGGAGGGTATACATGCCATCGCCGCTGAGCGTGACGCATGGCGAAATGGACTCGTTCATGCAGTTGTGGGCAGGCTACTATGCTGCTCACACGCCAGGTTGCAGAACGGCGGGCAACGCTACGTGCCGGCTTTTCGGAGACGCCCCGCAGCCAGATACTTGTTTGCGAATCCTGGAGGAATGCGGCGGCCAATCGCGCGTGCGCGGGAAGTACCTGCATGGCGCGCCGGAGTTGGTCGCAGAAGTGTGCCTCTCCAGCGCCGCGTACGATTTGCACGAGAAAAAGGACCTCTACGAACGGGCGGGCGTGGACGAGTTCGTCGCGGTGCTGCTGCACGAGCGTGAGGTGCGGTGGCACAGGCTGGAAGAGGGGAGGTACGTGCTGCTCAAGCCCGTCGCCAAGGGCATCCTGCGCTCCCTCGTCTTCCCCGGCCTGTGGCTGAACTCGCCCGCGCTCATCAAGACTGACACCGCGACGCTGATGGAGACGCTGGAGCGCGGCCTGGCATCGGCGGAACACGCCGAGTTTGTGAAGGCGCTGAGGGCGCGGCGCGGCGGGGCTACCGCATGACGCACTTTCAGGCCGCCGGCGCGGTGGAGGCAGCGATGAAGAGACGACACATCCCGAAGACCGATTCAATCACGAAACTGGCGGACTTCTGGCAAGGCCATGACCTGACCGACTATGAGGACGAACTCGAAGAGGTCGCTGAGCCGGTGTTCGAGCAACGGGCGACTCCTAACGTGACGCTGCGCCTGGGGTCCAGGCAGGCGGTGGCTGTTCAGCGCATCGCGCGGGCGCACGGCATCGCCTGCGCGCAGCTCGTGCGCACGTGGATAGCGGAGCGAATCCGGCGGGAGACCAAGGGCGGACAGGCAAGGCAGGAGGTCCGACGAGGCGCCTGACTGTCCCGCGCATATCTGCGCTGGAGTCGAGCGTCTCTTCAGGTAGCTTCGCGGGGCACGAACTACGATGCGCATCCTCATCATCGGCGGTACAGGCTTAATCAGCACCGGCATCGTCAAGCACCTGCTGGCGCGCGGCGCTGACGTGACCGTCTTCAACCGCGGCCAACGCGCGGCGCCGCCGCCGAACGTCAAGCTCATCAAGGGCGACCGCGGCAACGTCGCCGAGTTCGAGAAGCGCTTCGAGAGCGAGCGCTTCGACGCCGTCATTGACATGGTCTGCTTCGCCGCCGAGCAGGCTGAGAGCGACGTGCGCGCGTTCGGCGGCCGCTGCGAGCAGTTCATCTTCTGCTCGACCGTCTGCACGTACGGCGTCAAGGTGCCGGCGAGCGTCCTGGTGAACGAGTCGTTCCCGCAGGAGCCGATCAGCGCGTATGGCAAGGGCAAGGTCGCCGCGGAGCAGGTCTTCCGTCACGCCAACGAGGAGCGGAAGTTCCACGCGACCATCGTCCGGCCGAGTTCCACCTATGGCCCGGGCGGGTCGCTGATTGACCAGCTTGAGTTCAACCCCGTGGCGTGGGACCGCGTCGAGAAGGGCCTGCCGGTGTTGTGCGCGGGCGACGGGCTGGGGCTGTGGCAGGCAACGCACCGCGACGACTGCGGCAAGCTGTTCGCCTACGCCGCGCTGAACCCCCGGACGTACGGGCAGGACTACAACGCCGTGCGCGAGGAAGTGCTGACGTGGCGCGACTACTACCGCCGCGCGGCCAACGCTCTGGGCAAGACCGCGCACCTGCTCTTCGCGCCGGCGTGGTGGATCATCAAGCATGACCCGAAGCGCTTCGGCCTGCTGGCGGAAATCACACAGTATCACGGCGCGTATACGTCGGCGAAGGCGCGGCGCGATGTGCCGGAGTTCCGCTGCGAGATCGGCTTCGAACGGGGCGCCGGCGAGACGCTCGCCGACATGCGCCGCCGCAACGTGTGGCGCGACTGCGGCAACGATGCAGTCTATCAAGGCATGGTGGACAAAGCGCTGCAGACAGGCGTGGAGCCTGTCGAAGCGTAATGCCCCTCCGCCGCAATTACGGCTTCTTCTTGTCGGGCGCTTTTGCGCCCAGCGTTTCCTGCGCCAGCCAGCGGATGGCGGCCTCATGGTCTTCGGCGCGGCCCCAGTCGTGGCCGCCGGGGTGGACGACAAGCTGGCACTTGCGGCCGGCGCTCTTGGCTTTCTCATATGCGCCGCTGACTTCGCCCTTGTTCATATCGGTCTGACCGGTGAGGTAGAAGATGGCCTGGTCCTTTGGCGGCGCTCCCTGAGCATAGGCCGCGCCGATGAGAATAAGACCGGCGCAGATGCCGGGGTACGCCTGTCCGGACGCGGCGGACGCGCGGGCGCCGCCGGACAGGCCGGAGAAGTACACGTGCTTCATGTCAATGTTGAAGCGGCGGCGGAGATCAAAGAGGGCCGCGTCGCGGTTCTCGGAGATCGGTTCCGTTGGACCATTCTGCGATTCGGTCAGGCCCGCCATGATCCAGCCGGTCTCCTCGGCCATCTTGGTGGAGAGGGGTTGTCCGTTGCCACCAGGGTTGAAGTTGATGAGCAGTGGCGTGGCCTTCTCCGGGGTATAGCTCTTCGGAACGTAGACGGTGTAATGGTACTTGCCGCCATCCACACAGCCGAGTTGCGCGGTCTTCTCCTTGGCGACATCGAGTGGCAACGGTTTGGCGAGCGCGCCCTCTTTGTAGAGACGGAACAAGCCTTCGCTCTTCTTTGCGTCGGACGCGTTGCCGGCGATGACGCCGGGTGGAGTGAGTTTGCCGACAAACACATCAGGCCGGTACTTGGTGCCACCGAAGAGACTCTGAACAGCCGTGCCCTGAAACGTTGCGGTATCGCCGTCCAGTTTGATGGCGAACTGTTGCACGACGCACAGCCACCCGGGGACTTCCGCCTGCGGTTTCTGGCCGCGCGCGGCCGCCTGGGCCTGATCTTCGGTAAGGCCGTGCCAGACTATTCCTTGGCCGCCGAAGGCCTGACCACTGCCCTGTACGCGGATGAACATCTGACACGCCGTGCCGCCGGCGGTGAGAGTGCCGTGCCAGACACCGGACATCAGATCGGCGGGCTTGCCGGCATCGCCGGCGGCGATGACAGGACAGAGCATACAGCAGAGAGCGATGGCGGTGCTTCGCATAGCGGCCAGCATGGTATGTCTCCTCAGCGCGTGGCCGCTATTGTCAGCATCGGCGGGGTTTGTGCAAGTCGCCGTCACGTGCTTGCCAGTTTGTAGAACGCGAACGCGTGCGGGCCGTCGGCCCAGGAGCGCGCGAGTGCCAGCCCGGGCGGCGCAGGCGGGTCCGCCTTGGCTTCGAGGCGCAGCACCAGGCGCGCGTGGCCGGGATAGAGCAGCGAGCCGGCCAGCGCCATCTCGGTTTCAGCGGCGGCGCGCGTTGCGGCTTCGCGGCTGAAACTGAACGGCGGGTCGTACAGGATCAGGTCGAAGCGCATGGCCGCGATGGCGGCGTGCGTCATGCCCTCAAGGTACGTTCTGACATCGCCACAGCGGACGTCGGCCTTCTCGGCCAGGCGCGTCTTGGCGAGGTTCTCCTTCAGCAGGGCCACGGCGTCCGCGCGTTTCTCGACGAAGAGGCACGTTTCTGCGCCGCGCGAGAGCGCTTCGATGCCCTGCGTGCCCGTGCCGGCGTAGAGGTCGGCGACCGTGGCGTCCTGTATGAGCGCGGAAGTCTCGAGGATCGAGAAGAGGCTCTTCTTGACACGGTCGAGAATGGGCCGCGTGTCGAAGTCCGGAACGGTCTTCAGCGGTACGCCGCGAGCAGTGCCTGCCAGAACGCGCATCGTTCACACTTTCGGGAACGTGATCTGCTGCTGCCCCTGGTACTTGCCGTGGCGGTCGGAGTAGGACACCGCGCACGGCTCTGCGCTTTCGAAGAACACGACCTGCGCGATGCCTTCAAACGCATACACGCGCGCGGGCAGCGGCGTGCTGTTGGAGATCTCCAGCACGGCGCGGCCTTCCCAGCCCGGCTCGAACGGCGTCACGTTGACGATGATGCCGCAGCGCGCATAGGTGGACTTGCCGACGCAGAGCGTCAGCACGTTGCGCGGGATGCGGAAGGTCTCGAGCGTCAGGCCGAGCGCGAAGCTGTTGGGCGGGATGTCGCAGTGCGCGCCCTTGAACTCGACCAGCCCGCGCGCATCGAAGGCCTTCGGGTCCACAATGTTGCTGTGGACGTTGGTGAAGACGCGGAACTCGTCGGCCACGCGAATATCGTAGCCGAACGAGGAGAGGCCGTAGGAGACGACCGGCCTGCCGTTGACCTGCCGGACCTGCTGCGGCTCGAACGGCGAAATCAGGCCGTGGTCCTTGGCCATGCGGGCAATCCAGGTATCAGGGCGAATGCTCAACTGTCTGCCTCCCTCTGTGGCTAACCGCTCCTCTCGTTCTCCGCAGGCGGGTTGCGCGCCAGCTCCTCCGCCGACGGCATGGGCGTCCTGTGCTGCCGATGCGCCGCCTCGTAATCGGCCGGCGGGATGTGGTGGTTGTACTCGCCGCGCTCGCAGCGGGCAATGATGTCTTCGATCTCGGGCCGGCAGGAGCCGCAGCCGCTGCAGGCTCGCGTGGCCGCCGTGATCTCCTCGACCGTGGTGGCGTTCTGAAGACGGACAGCGCGCTCGATCTCGACTTCCGGCACCTGGCAGCAGATGCAGACGGGCGTTTCGCCGGGGCGAAGTTTCGCGCGCGGCGGCAGGCCGCGGAGCTGGCGCACGAGCGTATCGAATGCCTCCACCACGAGCACCGGCTGGCGGTGCCGCGTCTCGGGCAGGCCTTCGAGCGCCACGCTCAGGTCCTGCACCGTCACTTCGGCGGCCTGCGCGATGGTCGTGCCGGCAATCATGGAGCAGAAGCAGGACGCGCTGGGGATGGGCATGCGGCCGGGCGTGTGGAAGCCGGCGTCGAGGACCATCTCGTCGGCTACGCGCAGCTTGACGGTGAGACGCAGCGTGTCGCCGCGCGGGGTCGGGCCGGCGTCGGCACTGAGGAGTCTCTCCGTGGCCGCGTTGATGCCCGCCTCGCTCAGCAGACCCATGTGGCGGGGCGTGTTGAGGTGGTCGAGGACCTTGTCGGAGTATTCGGCCATGCGCGCCATGCACTATGCCTCGAAGCGGAACCGGCGCAAACGAAGACTGTTCCCGACGACGCTGACGTCGCTGGCGACCATTGCCGCGCTGGCCAGCATGGGGTTGATGAGCCAGCCGAAGAACGGGTAGAACGCGCCCGCGGCCATCGGGATGAGGATCACGTTGTAGGCGAACGAGAAGAACAGGTTCTGCTTGATGGTGCGCATGGTCCGGCGCGCCAGCAGAATCGCGTTGACGACACCGACGACGTCGTTCCCCAGCAGCGTAATGTCGGCGGCCTCGATGGCCACGTCCGTGCCGCTGCCGATGGCCAGTCCCACGTCGGCTTGGGCGAGTGCGGGGGCGTCGTTGATGCCATCGCCGACCATGGCGACGACCCTGCCCTGCTGCTGGAGTTTCCTGATCTCGTCGGCCTTGTGCTGCGGCGGGACCTCGGCGAGAAAACGGTCAATGCCCGCCTGCTGCGCAATGGCGCGCGCGGTGCGTGTTGTGTCGCCGGTCAGCATGACGACCTCGAGGCCCAGCGCTTTGAGGCGTTCGACGGCCTGCCGCGAGCTGCCGCGCAGGGGGTCCGCAACCGCAAGGAGGCCCGCAATCTTGCCGTCCAGCGCCACGAAAACCGGCGTCTTGCCGTCGGCGGCAAAAGCATCCGCCTGGGCGGCGAGGGTGTCGGCGGCAATCGCGCGTTCGCTCATGAGCTTGGCGTTGCCGAGCAGAACGCGGCGGCCATCCACGCTGGCTTCCGCGCCGTGCCCTGCGGTGGCGTGGAAGCCTTCGGCGGCGGCCAACGCCAGGTTCTGCTCCATGGCGCGGCGCACAATGGCTTCGCCCAGCGGGTGCTCGCTGCCTTTCTCGGCGCTGGCAGCCAGGCAGAGAAGTTGGCCGGCGTCAATGCCGGGCGCGGGCACGATGTCGGTGAGCGTGGGCTTGCCGGCGGTCAAAGTGCCGGTTTTGTCGAGAACGACCGTGTCCACGCGCGCGGCGGTTTCGAGCGCCGCGCCGCTCTTGATCAGGATGCCATGCTCCGCGCCCCGGCCCGTGCCGACCATGATGGCGGTCGGCGTCGCCAGTCCCAGCGCGCAGGGGCAGGAGATAATCAGCACGGAGACGAAGACGAGCGGCGCGAACGTCCAGCGCGGCTCCGGCCCAAAGGCGAGCCACAGCGCCAGCGCCAGCGTTGCGATGCCGATGACCGCGGGCACAAACCAGGCGCAGACGACATCGGCCAGGCGCGCGATGGGCGCCTTGGAGGCCTGCGCTTCCTGGACCAGGCGCACGATCTGCTGCAGGACGGTGTCCTTGCCGACTTTGGTGGCGCGGTAGGAGAAAGCGCCGCTCTTGTTGATCGTGGCGCCGATGACCTGGCTGCCTGTGGCCTTCTCCACGGGCATGGGTTCCCCGGTGATCATGGCCTCATCCACGAACGACTGTCCGCTGCTGACGATGCCGTCCACGGGAAGTCTCTCGCCGGGACGCACGGCCACAATGTCGTCCACGGCCACCTGTTCGACAGGGACTTCCTGTTCGGTCCCGTCGCGCACGATGCGGGCCGTGCGGGGTTGCAGGCCGAGGAGCTTGCGGATGGCTTCGGACGTTTTGCCGCTGGCGCGCTGTTCGAGCATCCGGCCGGTGAGGATCAGCGCGATGATGACCGCCGCGGCCTCGTAGTAGACGTGTTCGTGCTGCCCGGTATGCGCGAACAGGTGCGGCCAGATGGTCGCCACAACGCTGCACGCGAAGGCCGCGCTGACGCCCGTGGCGATCAGCGTGTCCATGTTGGCGGCGCCCTTGCGCAGAGCTTTGAGCGCGCCCGCGAAGATGTGTCTGCCGCTGTAGAAAAAGACGGGTATCGTGAGCGCCAGCAGCGCCCAGTTGCGCCAGGGGTATCGTGTCTCCGGCAGCAGCTCGAACATGCTCACCGCCGCGACCGGCGCGGCGCAGGCGATCGCCACGATGACCTTGCGGCGGAGGCCGGCGAACTGCGCGGCTTCCACTGCCGCCAGGCCGGCGGGAGTGAGACTGCCGTCCGCCGGGAGGTCGCGGGGCTGGTAGCCGGCGGCCGCGATGGCGGACTTGAGGCGCGCCGCATCAACGTGGGCCGGGTCGTATCGGATCGTGGCCTGGTGCGTGGCGAGGTTGACGGCGGCAGCGCTGACGCCATCAAGGCCCCGCAGCGCGTTCTCCACGCGCGCGGCGCACGCGGCGCAGTGCATGCCTTCAACGAGGATCGTTGTCGAACTGAGAGCCAAGAGCTCACTACATTCCCGAAGTCGCCAGGTAGTGTTTGACGTCGCTCCGCCGCAGCCAACCGACCATACGGGGCAGTTGCGCGTGCTCGATGATCTTGATGTTCTTCACATTCTCGCCGTTCTTGGGCGGCGCCTTGAGTTCGGCGACATACTGGAAGGCCAGGTTCCAGTCTTCACCGGGCGGTATCATGGAAAAGACCTCGACCAGCTTCATGAGCTTGGCTTCGGCCTTGCCCCACTGCTTGAGGACGCGCTTGGCGGCGCTTTCGGGCGCCTCGCCGTATTCCAGGTAGTCCCACGGAAACCACAGGTCGCCGACCTCTTCTCCGCCCTCCAGGCCGGGCTTCTCGAACAGCACCACCTTCCCCTTGAGCAGCGTAACCACGTTAACGCCAATGTGCATGCCGGCCGGAACGGCCGCGCTAACGGGACGGCCAAAGATGGCTTTTGGCATGACGACAACGCCTCGCTATCAGAAGCCCTGGAATACGTACCTTCCAACCTTCCGTATAGTATATGCGATACGTGGCATTCCGTCTTGGACGATTCGCATTTTTCGGCGGGCACACAATGAGCGGCCGTCTGCGCCCCGGCATCACGTGCGCAATTGGCCCGAACCGTCGCCGAGCCATTTGTAGGTGGTGAGTTCCTCGAGGCCCATCGGTCCGCGCGCGTGCAGTTTGTCGGTGGAGATGCCGATCTCGGCGCCCAGGCCGAACTCGAAGCCGTCGCTCAAGCGCGTCGAGGCGTTCACAAAAACGCAGGCGCTGTCCACCAGCGTCTGGAACTTGCGGCCCGCTTGCGGGTCGCGCGTGACAATGGTCTCCGTGTGGCGCGAGCCGTAGCGTTCGATGTGGTCGGCGGCGGCTTCGAGGGACTCCACGACTTTCACCGAGAGAATCCGGTCGAGGTATTCGTTGAGATACGTCGTCTCGTCGGCGTCCTTGACCGCCGAACCAGCGATGTCCGCTGCCGAGAGGATTCGCCTTGTTTCAGGGCAGACGCGCAGTTCGCAGTTCTTCTCGATGAGCACGCGGGCGGCTTCGGGCAGGAACTGGGCCGCAACGTGTCTGTGCACAAGCAGCGTCTCGGCGGCGTTGCAGACGGCCACGCGTTGCAGCTTGGAGTTGAGCGTGATGGTCTTGGCCAGGTCGAGGTCGGCGTCGCGGTCCACGTAGACGTGGCAGACGCCCTTGTAGTGCTTGATCGTCGGGATGCGCGAGTTCTCCGCCACCATGCGGATGAGGCTTTCGCCGCCCCGCGGAATCGCGAGGTCAATCAGCTCGTTCAGCTTGAGCAGCGCCATGACCGCGGCGCGGTCCGTGGTCTGCACGACGCTGACGGCCGCCGGCGGCAGGCCGGCCAGCGTCAGCGCGCTTTGCAGAGCGCAGGCCAGCGCGCGGTTCGAGCTGATGGCTTCGCTGCCGCCGCGCAGGATGCAGGCGTTGCCGCTCTTCACGCACAAGGAAGCGGCCTCGACCGTGACGTTGGGCCGCGATTCGAAGATGATCAGAATTACGCCGATGGACACGCGCACGCGGCGCAGGATGAGGCCGTTCGGGCGGACGGAGCGGCTGATTTCCTGGCCGACGGGATCGGGCAGCGAGATGACCTGCTGCAGTCCTTCCGCGAGCCGCTCAATCACGCGCGCATCCAGGCGCAGGCGGTCCAGCATCGGCCCGGCCAGCCCTTTCTCCCGGCCGCGCGCGAGGTCCTCGGCATTGGCGGCTTCGAGCGCTGCGCGTTCCTTGAGCAGGGCTTCGGCCGCAAAGCGCAGGGCGGCGTTCTTCTGTTCGGTGCTGATGCCGGCCATGGCGCGCGCGGCTTGGCGGGCTTCGCGGGCCAGGGCCAGCATGTCGGAGGCAACGTCGGTCATCGGTCCTTCCCTTTCGCACATAGATTGGGGCATGGCGCGCATGGCGCAAGTTACGATTCGGAAGCCGTATTGCGCATTCACCGAACTGCGCGGGACGCCTGGTGCCACTGTCCGCAGACAGTGGCTTCACTCTTCCGCTACGGGGTGAGAGCACTGTCTGCGGACAGTGCCACCAGCCCGGAACAGGGGCGGGGTGCCGTGGCGAAGCCCTGCAAGGGCGGGCGTACAATCCGCCGCGACGAGCCACGGCCGCCCCTGCCGGGGCTTGGCATGCCCAATGGCCGCCGCGTACCGCGGGCTTCCGCCCGCGGCTACTGACGCGACGGCCCAGCCGGGCCTATCTGCGTTTGCATTCCCGCCATGGCCGATAAGACTTATCAACTTGGTCTGATTGCTGCCTCTTGATGTGCGCCATGGATCGGGCGGAGACCAATAGCTAATAGCCAACAGCTAATAGCCGATAGCCAGGGGCCAACTATACCACTATGCCCAACTCACCCGATACGGCCAGTCTCAACCTGCTGCTCGCTCTTTACCGGAAGATGCTGCGCATCCGGCGCTTTGAGGAGGCCGCGTACCAGAACTACCAGAAGGGCCACATCGTAGGCTTCTGCCACCTCTACATCGGGCAGGAGGCGGTGGCGGTCGGCGCGCTGTCGTGTCTCGAAGACGGCGACAAGGTCCTGACGGCGTACCGCGACCACGGCCACGCGCTGGCCATGGGTCTGCCGGCCAACGCGCTGATGGCGGAACTGTTCGGCAAACGCACGGGCGTCAGCAAGGGCAAGGGCGGCTCGATGCACTTTTTCGGCCGCGAACAGGGGCTGCTGGGCGGAAACGGGATCGTGGGCAGCCACGTGCCCGTCGGGGTGGGCGTAGCGTTCGCGCAGAAGTACAGGCAGGAACGAAACGTCACGCTGGTGTTCTTCGGCGACGGCGCCGCTCAGCAGGGCGCGGTCCACGAAGCCATGAATCTGGCCGGGCTGTGGCGCCTGCCGATTCTCTTCATCATCGAGAACAACCGGTACGGCATGGGCACGTCCGTCGAGCGCTCCAGCGCGATCAAGGACCTGTGCCGGCGCGCCTCGGGCTACAACTTCTCCGGCCTGATCTGCAACGGCATGGACGTGCTGGACGTGCGGGAGAAAGTCGGCGCCGCGGCGGGCCTGGCGCGCGAGCGTTCCACGCCGGCGCTGATCGAAGCGAAGACGTACCGCTACCGGGGCCACTCGATGTCCGACCCGGCGCTGTATCGCACGGCCGACGAGGTCGAGCAGTACAAGCACCAGGACCCGATCCTGCTGCTCAAGTCCGCGCTCATTCAGGCCGGCACGACGGACGCGCAGCTTGGCGAGATTGACAACGCCGCCAAGGCCGAGGCCAAGGAAGCCGTGGAGTACGCGCTGAACAGTCCGGAGCCGGAACTGGAAGACCTTACGGCCGACGTGTACACACAACCGTGGGACCGGAAGCTGCTGCCGCGCATTGGTTGAACGAGGGCCGAATGCCGCTGATTGAGTACCGCGAAGCCGTGAACCAGGCGCTCGCCGAAGAGATGGCGCGGGACGAGCGCGTGTTCCTGATGGGCGAGGAGGTCGCCGAGTACCAGGGCGCGTACAAGGTGTCGCGCGGCCTGCTGCAGCGCTTCGGCCCCAGGCGCGTGGTTGACACGCCGATTTCCGAGACCGGTTTCGCCGGGGTGGGCATTGGCGCGGCGCTGGCGGGGTTGAAGCCGGTCATCGAGTTCATGACGTGGAACTTTTCGCTGGTGGCCTTCGACCAGCTCATCTCGAACGCGGCCAAAACGCTGTACATGTCCGGCGGGCAGTTCAACGTGCCGGTGGTGTTCCGCGGGCCGGGCGGCGCGGTGAAGGGCTTGGCGGCGCAGCACTCGCAGTCGCTGGAAGCGGTGTACGCGCATTTCCCGGGGCTGAAGGTGGCGTTGCCGGCGACCGGCGCGGATGCCAAGGGGCTGCTGAAGACGGCCATCCGCGGCGACGATCCGGTGATCTTCATGGAAAGCGAGGCGCTGTACGGCAGGAAGTTCGAGGTGCCGGAGGGCGAGCACCTGGTCCCGTTCGGGCAGGCCGAGGTGGTGCGTTCCGGCGCCGACGTGACGGTGATTGCCATCTCCAAGCAGCGCCACACCGCCGCGGCGGCGGCGGATGTGCTGGCCAGGGAGCACAGCCTCGAGGTGGACCTGATTGACCCCCGCACCCTGCGGCCGTTCGACATTGAGACCGTTGCACGCAGCGTCGCCGCGACGCACCGGGCGGTCATTGTCGAGGAGAACTGGCAGTGGTGCGGCGCAGGAGCGCAGATTGCCGAGAGCATCTACCAGCGGTGCTTCGACGAACTGGACGCGCCCATCGCGCGCGTGGCGTCGCTGAACGTGCCCATGCCGTACAACCCGAAGCTGGAACTGGCCGTGTTGCCCAGCGTGGAACGCGTCGTGGCGGCGGTGAAGGAAGTCGCATACAGATAAGCTCAAAATCCGAAACTCGAAATCTGAAGGAAAGGGAGAAAGGAACAAAGGCCAAAACTCAGAACGCGCGTCGCGGGTGTTCTTCCGTTTTGTGCTTTGTCCGTTTGTTTCGGATTTCGAGTTTCGAGTTTCGGATTTTGAGTAGGAGGGTGTTATGGCTGTCGAAATCCGCCTGGGCAAGCTTTCGCCCACCATGGAAACGGGGACGATCAACCGCTGGCTGAAGCAGGAAGGCGACACGGTGTCCAGCGGCGATGCGATCGCCGAGGTTGAGACGGACAAGGCCAACATGCCGCTCGAGGTCTTCGAAGACGGCACGCTGCTGAAGATCGTCGCGCCCGCGGGGACCACCGTCCCGCTTGACGCGCTGGTGGCAGTCATCGGCGCGGCGGGCGAGGATATCTCCGGCATCCTGAGCGGCGGTGGCGGCGAAAGTGCCGCGCGCGCCAAGACCGGGCAGGCTGTCACGGAGCCTGACCTGGCGGCGCCTGCGCCCGCCGAGACGGGCGAGCGGGTGAAGGCCAGTCCGCTGGCGAAGAGGCTTGCCAGGGAGCGGGGCGTTGACCTGCGGACGCTGCAGCCGACGGGGCCGGGTGGAAGAGTCGTCGAGCGCGACGTCCCCGAGGCGGGCGCGGCCGAGGCCGTCGCGGCGGCTGCGCCGCCTCCGGCCGCGGCGGTCCCGGCGACGGGCGGCGGCCTGGACATTCCCTTGAGCAACCTGCGGCAGACGATTGCGCGGCGCTTGTCGCTGAGCAAACAGACGATACCGCACTGGTACTTGTACACGGAAGCGCAGATGGACCGGGCGATGCAGTTCCGCGAGGAGCTGAACGCACAGGCCGGCGAGGGCGGGGCGAAGATCAGCGTCACCGACCTGATCATCAAGGTCGTGGCGGTGGCGCTGGCGCGGCATCCCGAGGTGAACGCGACATTCAGCGAAGGGAAGATCCACCGGCACGACGTCATCAGCATCGCCGTGGCCGTCGCGACGGAGGACGGCCTGTACACGCCGGTCCTGCGCAACGCCGACCGCTTGGGCCTGCTCGCCATTTCCGCGGGCGTCAAAGAATTGACGCGGAAGACACGGGAGAAGAAGCTGAAGGCCGAGGACCTGGGCGGGTCGAGCTTCACCATCAGCAACCTCGGCATGTTCGGCGTGGACCACTTCTTCGCCATCATCAACCCGCCGGAAGCGGCGATCCTGGCTGTCGGCGGCGTGAAGCCCACGCCGGTTGTCAACGCTGCGGGCCAGGTGGTGGCCGGCAAGGTGATGGGCCTGACGCTGTCGTGCGACCACCGCGTGGTTGACGGCGTGGTCGGGGCGAAGTTCATGAACACGGTGAAGGGACTGCTGGAGCAGCCGGCAAAGCTGCTGCTGTAGGGATACCCCTTTGTGTCTTCGTGTCTTTGTGGTGAGAAAAAAAGGGATGAAGATTCGGCGCGTAGTTGACGACACCCATGACGGCGGGGCGGCTGTTCCTGCGGCCCCTTGCGCACCCTGGCACGTATCCCGCTCTCGCTGGACAACGGCCGAACGCGGTGCTAGGATACCTTTACAGATGGCCGCACTTCAGCGGCCATGTTTCTACCAGGTGACGGGGTGAACTCGTGGCGGACAGAAGAAAACGCAGAGTCCAGATCAGGATCCAGCGCAGGAAGCGCGCAAAGCGCAAGCTTGCCGAAGGTTACAAGCGCGTCATCGAGCACGCGGGTGGGCGCCGCAAGGTACGGTTTGTGAAACCCACGGCGTAAGCTCTCGCGGGCGAGGCTACCATGAGTCCAGGCGGCGCAGACAACAATGGTTCGGCCCACTTCCGCCTGCGCGCGGTCATCAGCGACGTTCACGGCAATCTGGAAGCGCTTACGGCCGTCCTGAAGGACATCAAGGAACAGGGCGCCGACGACATCGTCTGTCTGGGCGACGTCGTCGGCTACGGCCCACAGCCGGTGGAGTGCCTGCGCATTGTCCGGCGCATCTGCCGCTGGTGCCTCTGCGGCAACCACGACGCGGCGCTGTTCATGACTCACGCGGTGGGCTTCAACGAAGGCGCCGCCAAGGCTGTGGCGTGGCAGCGCGGCATGATGCGGCCCCGTTTCTACAGCTTGCCCGGCCAGGTGGCGCGCTGGCGCTGGCTGGAGAACCTGTCCGCGGAGCGGCAGGAAGGCGACGTGAAGTACGTGCACGCTTCGCCGCGCGACCCGATTATGGAATATGTTCTTGAGGAAGACTTTCAGGACATCGGTTTCGGGCCGTCGGAGAAGGCCACGGACATCTTCCAGCACTTCGACTGGCTCTGCTTTGTCGGCCATTCCCACCGTCCCGGCGTGGCGACGTACGACCTCAAATGGATCAGGCCGGCCGCGCTGGAGAACATGACGTACGTGCTGCCCAAGAAGGAGAAGACGCTGGTGAACATCGGCGCCGTCGGCCAGCCGCGCGACAAGAACAAGGACTCCTGTTACGTGCTCTTCGACGGTGAGAAGATCAGGTATCGGCGTGTAGCGTACGATTATGAAACGACGATGAAGAAGATCCTCGCCATTCCGCAGCTCGAAAAGCGCCTTGCCGACCGCCTTGTCAAAGGCCTGTAGCGATTGTTGATTTTCGATTTGCGATTTTTGATTTTCGGCGTGTAGGGCAAGCTTTGCGGCTCGCCCCGCGCGCGCTCGTTCAGAATTCACACTGCAGCTTCAGCGCCGCCTCCAGCCGTTGCATGTACTCCTCGTGCGCGATCTCGATCACGCCGAACTGCGCAAGATGCGGCGTGAGGAACTGTACCTCGAGCAGCGCGAAGCAACGTTGGTTGAGACGTTCCACCAGTTTCGCAAGAGCGACCTTCGACGCGTCTGTCACGGTGTGGAACTTCGACTCGGCAAAGAAAGCGCCGCCGAGGTGCACGCCGTAGGTGCCGCCGGCCAACCGGCCGTCCTGCCAGACCTCGACCGAGTGTGCTTTGCCCAGACGGTGCAGCGCCGTGTAGCCGCGGAGGAACTCGTCCGTGATCCACGTCGGCTTGCGGTCGGCGCAGCCGCGCATAACGCCGGTGAAATCCGCGTCGTAGGAGACCTCGAAGAGGCTTGAGGCTTGGGGCTTGGGGCTTGAGACGCCTGGCTCCTGGCTCTCGGCCCCCGGCTCTTGGCCGGCAAGCCGCGGTTGGCCGCTGGCGCCGAGCGCCGGCGGCCTCGGGACCGTCCTCTTCAGCTTGCGCCGCAGGGAGCGCGAAATGTGGAAGGAATCCAGCGGCAGGATGGCGCGCGGGTCGGGCTGATACCAGCGGATGACGCCGAAGCGGTCCGGCATCGGGAAGATGCCCGAGCGGTACGCGCTCTCCAGCAGCACCGGCGTCAGCTTCATGTTCCTTCACGGTCCCCCTGTCGCCCTTGGCGCGCGCCGTTCAGCCACAGCTCGAGTGTTGCGAGGCGGCCCCGCGGCCGGACGCTGTATTGTACGCCCGCGGGCACGGAGCAGTCGAGCACCAGCCGCGGGCC
>Ga0315282_10009345_pt1 | contig 15596 bp, 14 predicted proteins | sample YL17G07_20_MG_FD_203693 | JGI IMG/M metagenome (GOLD analysis project Ga0315282, IMG submission 203693) | Sediment microbial communities from Yellowstone Lake, YNP, Wyoming, USA - YL17G07_20 | ecosystem: Environmental > Aquatic > Freshwater > Lake > Sediment | place: USA: Wyoming | collected...
GTCTACGGTAAATTTTCTGCACCACTGGCGCGCAGCAGGTTTTGGCGCAGGCGGAGTAAAAACTGGCGCAGCAAGACGCCTTCTTCCGGCGTGAACCCGGCGAACGTTTCCGCTTCCATTTCTAGGAAGATCGCCTGCACATCACTTTGAATGGCGCGCCCGGCTTCAGTCAGGTACACGCGCGAGACACGTTGGTCAGCCGCATCCGGCTTGCGCAGGATGAAACCTGTCTTTTCCATGCGCTGAAGCATCTTGGTGATGGTGGCTGGCGTATTCCGCAAGCGTTCGGCCAGTTCTGTGTGGGTCAGGCCTTCTTGTTCCCACAAGGCACGCAGCACAGGCGGTTGGCCGCGATACAGCCCCAGCCCTTCAAGGCGTTCATTCGCCCGGAAATGGTGGAGATGGCAGACTTGCGCCAGCAAAAAATCCAATGTTTCCGGTTGTGGATTTTGTTGCATCCTATCCTCCTTGTGAGCTATTACTAAGCCGGCTAATTATTAGCCGGCTAAATAATACCATACTGCCCGAAAATGTCAAGCTCTTTTTTACATGAAAACACCCCTCAACGTGACACCCGCCCGCTGGCATCGCCTGCCATCAACTGCTCCACTTCAGCCACACACACGGCGTTGAAATCACCGGGGATGCTGTGCTTGAGGCAGGCTGCCGCCACGGCGAAGCACAGCGCCCGGCAAGGATCGCCCGTAAATTTCCGCAGGCCGTAGATCAACCCACCCGCGAAAGCGTCGCCGCCGCCCACCCGGTCGACAATCGGAATGATATCGTAAGTTGGAGCAGTATAGAATTCACCCTGCTGCCACAAGACCCCCGACCAGGTATTGTGGCTGGCCGAACGCGAGCCGCGCAGCGTGATGGCAATGGCCTTTAGATTAGGGAACTGCCGGCCCAGCTCCTGGCACACAAAACGATAGGAGCCTGCCTCCAACCGGCCGCTGGTCACATCCACATCTGGCGCCTTGACGCCGAAAACTTTCTCGGCGTCTTCTTCATTGCCAATCGCCACATCACACAACGCCAGCAGCTCAGGCATCACGGCGCCCGCCGCTTTGCCCCATTTCCACAGTTTGGCGCGGTAGTTCATGTCACACGAGACCGTCAGCCCTATCCGCTGGGCAGCCTGGAGGGCTTCACGGCAAGCCTCAGCCGCACCCTGTGATACTGCCGGGGTGATGCCGGTCCAATGGAACCAGTCGGCGCCATCCAGGGCAGCTTTCCAATCGACCATACCGGGTTGGATGGTGGCAAAACTCGAGCCGGTCCGGTCATAGATGACTTTACTGCCGCGTTGGGCGGCTCCACTTTCAAGGTAATAAATACCCAGGCGCTCGCCGCCACGCAGGATGTGAGGCGTGCCAATGCCGTAGGAGCGCAGGAAAGCCAGGCAGGTATCCCCCAGGTCGTTGGCGGGCAGGCGGGAACGAATTAGACTGCCTCGCCAAAATTGGCCAGTGAGGCGGCGGCATTGGCCTCGCCCCCGCCAAACAAGACGTCAAAACTGCGCGCCTGGGTAATACGCTGGAAACCCGGCGGCGCCAGCCGCAGCATGATTTCTCCAAAAGTCACAATTTTCATAGGTCCCTCCGCGATTCCATCCGGTTTGCAGTAGAGTATACTGTAATTGCGACTGCTCAGCCAACATGGCACGGGAAGTTCCCAAATTTGAGGTGAGGATGTCCCAAAAGAGGGCGGACACGCAGGTCCGCCCCTACCTGTAGAGGGCGACCTGAGTGTCGCCCCTTTTTGTGCCTGAGTAGTTACAAAAGGAGATTATATGACCTTTAACCTCAATAAAAAAGTGGCGGTGGTGACTGGAGCGTCGCGGGGGTTGGGGGCGGCCATTGCCAGCTACCTGGGGGCATGCGGCGCCTGGGTGGCTGTCAATTATTACCACGATCACCAGTCAGCCGGGCGCGTGGTGGATGGCATTTTGCAGAAGGGCGGCAAAGCTATCCCAGCCTGTTACGACATCACGGACGAAGAAGCGGTGAAGGAGATGGTCGCCAGGGTGCGCCAGGAACTTGGCCCGGTAGATATCGTGGTCAACAATGCCACCGGTCCGCAGCCGGTCATCCCGGTCGAGCAACAGACCTGGCAGAACCACCTCGACCAGCTGGTGTTTTTCGTCAAGGCCCCGCTGCTGGTTTTACAGGCCGTCTTGCCGGACATGAAGCAGAAGCACAACGGGCGGATCATCAACATTGGCAGCGAGGTGGTGGAGCTGGGGAACCCGGAATACGGCCATTACGTGGCAGCCAAAGCCGCCATGCTGGGGTTGACCCGTTCATGGGCCAACGAACTGGGAGCGTATGGCATCACCGTAAACCTGATCGCCCCCGGCTGGATCCCGGTCGAACAGTATGGGGAAGTGGTCTCAGACGACTCGGCCGGCTACCTGGCGGGGACGCCGTTGGGACACCAGGGTGTCCCGCTGGATATTGCAACTGCGGCAGCTTTCCTAGCCAGCGATGAAGCCGCCTTTATCACCGGGCAAAAACTGGCGGTGAATGGGGGAAAGACATTATCTTAGGCAGTCAGGCGCTGGATGCCGCTCCAGCTTTCACCGGGCGGCAAAGTAACCGGCTGCCCGGTCACGACCGCCTCCACACACAGCATGCGCCGGTAGCCTTCCGGCTCCAGGTCAGCCAGGGTGGCGCCCAGCTCGGCCCACGGGTTCCAAACCACCGCGTCCGGGAAGCCTTGCATCTCGATCACCATCTGGCGCCCTTTTTCGTGCAGGGTTAGTTTGTGAGGGGCATTATAGTAAATCCGGTCAACCTTGCCGCGGATCAACAATTCTTGTTCCTGCTGGGTGCGCCAGGTTCTTACACCCACCGTATCGAGGTAGGGTAATCCGGCCAGGCCAGAGAGGTAAATATCCCTGATTTCTGCTACACTCAGATAAGTGTGCAGGGCGCCGGTGAAAGAGAAAGCTGCTTCACCCGGATTGTGGATAGTCAACGCCATCTCAAGCTGCTGGCCGCCCACGGTCACTGCCAGCTCGGCTACGAAGGCGTTCGGCAAGATCAGGCGTGAAGATTCGTCATCACCGACCTGAAAGATAGCCCTGACGCCGGATGAATTGGCCTGCGGTCCGAGGAACTGCCATTCCATTCGGCGGACAAAGCCGTGCCTGGGGAGCGGCCCTTCCTTGCCAAATTGTGGGAATATAACCGGCACTCCTCCCCGGATGGATGCCTGTGGGTTGAATTCTGAAGTGCGGCTCAAGAACAGGCGTTCCTCCCCACCCGCCGGCACCCAGGAAGTTACATGCCCGCCATGCAGGTAAATCTCTGCCCGGGCGCCATCACGCGCAGCCAGCACAACTTTTGGCAGGCAGTTTGAGCCAGGGATGAGCGAATGGACATCGGATTTTACAGGCTGGTTTGACACAGGCCACCTCACAAGTGGGGAAGGCGGCGAATTGAATTTAGGATAAAATAGACATACCCTAAATGAACAGGAGGCTGCTTTGATGGCCCCCGATAAAGTCGAAGAATGGATCCGTGAAGTCGAAGAAAGGCCTTCTTCTGCGCCTTTGATCATCCGCTTCATTGCCGGCCGGCTGGAGACTTTAACCCGCCGCATTGAAGAACTGCGCGCTGAAAACATCGAACTGGTAAACGGTAGGAAGGTCGAAGAATACGAGCGGCGTATTACCAACCTGGAGTACCAACTGGAGTTGCTGAAAAGGCAGGTTGGGAGCGGCGCACTGGAACCGGCCCAGCCGGCAGCCGCAGACACCACCAGCCTGGTGCTGTTTGCCCCTTCCGGCCGGGTGCTGCGGGTCGAGCTGGCTGCAACTGAGCTGGTCCCGGCTGGCGTGGCGGCCAGCTTCCTGGGTGAGATTGCGCCAGATGGACAGCCGCCCTACCTGTTGGCGACCAGCACGCAGGAGGAGCTGCTCTTCGTCTTCGACACCGGCCGGACCGTGACGTTGCCCGTGACCGCTATCCCGGCAGCCGACCGGGAAAAGCTGGATTGGCAACAGGCCTTTCTGCAGGAACCGCGCGCCAGCGAAGAGCTGGCGGTCGCCTTGCCCATCTCGCGCCTGCCCTTGTTCGAATTTTGCATCCAGACATCCCGCCGGGCGTTCGTGAAGAAGATCTTTAAATCTTCACTCGAAAGCTACCTGGCGAATTTCTACCTTGGCACGGGGGTAAAACTGCAGCTGGATAAGATGTGCAGCCTGGTGTTCGGTAATAAAACCGACCGCTTCGTGATGGTCAGCCAGGAAGGTTTCCTGTTCTGCAGCGATGTCGACAGCCTGCCGGTGGCCATCGAAGACGTGCTCAAGCTGAACCCCACTGACCATATCGTTTCGAGCTTCATCCTCAACCCAAAATCCTCCCTTCTGATCGCCACCTACAACGGCAAGGCGCTCCACCGTGACGCCGGCTGGGTGGAACAGTCCAGCTCATTCAAATCCAGAGGCCAACCGGCTATTTCAAAAGAGCGGCGTGAGGCGGGCACCCGGGTAGCTGGCGCCGCCGCAGTGGATGAAAACGATTGGGGGTTGGTCCTGCGGAGCGATGGCAAGCTGGTCACTTACACAATGGGCGACCTGTTCGGCTCCGGCTCGCTGCTCGCCGGCCATTCCCCGGCCCAGGTGCTGGGGTTCACCACGTTTCGGGTTCCTGGCAGTGGAAGTTAGAAATGAGTCTAAAAGTTGGCATTGATTTCGGCACATCCAATTCGGGGGTAGCCGCCAGCGATGGCAGCCGGGTACATATCCTGCCCATCGATCCGAAGAGTAATGTGCCCGAAGTGGTGAAAACGATCCTGTATATCACCAAAGATTACAAAACCTACATCGGGCAGGAGGCGGTCGAGCTTTATTATCGGCACAACGTGAACCGGGCGCGCCGCTTCGTCAAACAGTGGGCGGGCGAGGTCGAGTACCACGGTTCGGACGGCCTGTTCTACGTCACGGATTCCTACGTGTACGTCGATGAGCTGAAGCCGGGCCGCCTGCTGCAGTACATCAAGACCGCCTTACGCTCGGAAAACTATAACGGCACGCACATCTTCGAGCGCTATTACAGCCTGTCAGAAATCATCGCCATCTATCTGGGGGCGTTAAAAAAGCGGGCCGAAGCGCTGCTGCACGAAGATATCACCGCCGTCACCCTCGGCCGGCCGATCAAGTTCTCTCCGCTGCCCAGGCAGGACCAGATCGCCGAAGACACACTGCGCCAGGCGGCCTACGCGGCGGGTTTCCAGCAGGTCGATTTGGAGCTCGAACCGGCGGCGGCGGCACTGTATTATGAGATGTCGCTCGACCGGCCGCAGAACGCGCTGATCTTCGACTTCGGCGGCGGCACGCTGGATATCACCATCACGCGCCTGGGCGACCCGCGCCAGCGCCAGATTTATGCCAGCGGGGGCATCGGCATCGCCGGCAGCGATTTCGACCAGGCCATCATCCAAAAGCGCTTGTTGCCTCACTTCGGCAAGGGTAAAGCCAGCAGCCGTGATATCCTCGAGCTGGTTAACACCGTCTCGGATTGGATCGCCCTGCCCGAATTGAGCACGCCGCGCGCCCGGGCCAAACTGGATAAAGCCATCCAACAGGGAGAAGCGCCGGTGCAGTTGAAGGCGCTCAAATCGCTGATCTTCAACGACCTGGCCTTTTCCTTTTATAACACGGTCGAGACCGGCAAGATCACCCTGTCAGAGCGGGGAGCGACCGTGATCAGCCTGCAAGAAAAGGATATGGATATCTGGGAGCTGTACACGCGCGCCCAGTTCGAAAGCGATATTCGCCAGCACCAGGTCCAGATCGAACAGGTTTTGCTGGATACGGTGGCAGCCTCAGGCCTGGAACCCGCCCAGATCGACGCCGTGGTCAAGACCGGCGGCTCCTCCAGCATCCCGCTTTTCTCGGAGATGTTGTGCCGCACCTTTGGCGCAGACAAGGTAAAAGCCAGCGATCTTTTCAGCAGCGTGACGGCGGGATTGGCGATCAAGGCAAGTCAGTAGATTAAAAAATGCTGGTATTACAGTAACTGCTCGGATTGAAATCTTCGCAGTAGAATGAATAACAAGGACCTTCGGCAGGATTTACAGGATAAATCAGAAGGGGTTTTTTAATACCAATCCTGTTTATCCTGTAAAACCTTTTTATGCAGCCACCTTCTCCCATTCGGCCATCAGCTCGTCCAGGGCGGCCTGGGATTGGGCGATCTGCCAGCTCAACTGGTGCACCTTTTCGAAAGATTGGGCTTCACCGGCGCGCTGCAGCTCGCGTGACAGGCGCTGGATTGTCGCCTCATGCTGGCGAATGCGCTCCTCGAGAAGGGCCAGCGATTGGACGCGCTGGCGCGTTTCTTTGCTGTTGTCGCGCACCAGCGGCTTGGGCGGCAGCAGGATCTGGGCGCGCGGTTGAACGCTGGAAGCAGCCACCGAGCGGCGCAACACGAATTCACGATAGGTGCCCCTGAATACATCCAGCTTGTTGTCACCCCCAGCACTTCGGGGGTCACCCCCAGCACTTCGGGGGTCACCCCCAGCACTTCGGGGGTCACCCCCAGCACTTCGGGGGTCACCCCCAGCACTTCGGGGGTCACCCCCAGCACTTCGGGGGTCACCCTCAGCACTTCGAGGGTCCTGGATTTCCCAGATCTGGGTCGCCAGCCGGTCGATCAGGTAGCGGTCGTGCGAGACCAGCAGGATCGTACCGGAAAAACCCTCCAGCACTGCCTGCAGCGCTTCGCGCGCCGGGATATCCAGGTGATTGGTGGGCTCATCCAACAGCAGGAAATTGGCGCCGTCCAAAGCCAGGATGGCCAGCGCCAGGCGGGCGCGCTCACCGCCGCTCAGGGCGCTGACCGGTTTGAAGACATCCTCGCCGGTGAACAGGTACTGGGCCAGCAGGCTGCGCGCTGGTCCCGCCTGCATGCTTTTATGGCTGAGCAGCTCGTCCAGTACACTGTTTTCAGGGTGAAGCGCATCCTGCGCCTGGGCAAAGTAACCGATCTTCAGGCTGGCGCCCAGCTGCACCTGGCCTTTAAGCGGCTCAAGCTGGCCCAGCAGCACTTTAAGGAAAGTGGTCTTGCCGCTGCCGTTAGGTCCGATCAGGGCAGCGCACTCGCCGCGCCGTAGCTCTACACCCTGGGTAGTGAACAGGGGGTGCTTCGGATAACCGATGGTGGCCTGGTTGGCGCGCAGCACGATGGTGCCGCTGGTGTGGCCGGCAGCCAGGCGCGGCCGGATACTGGGCGGGCGGCTGCTGGAGAGCGAGATGCTGTTGACCTTGCGGACAGCCTCGATCACATCCAGCGGGCGGTCAGCGGATAAACCCATTTCGTGCCACTGCTTGCCGCTGCGTAAAGCCAGGATGCCGTATTTCTCGACCACTGCCAGGTCGCGGCTCAAACGGCGCAGCAAGCCCAAGGCGCGGGCATGCGTGCTGGCGCGCACCCAGTTGCGCTGTATGAAATCGACCTCTTTGAGCAGGCGGGCCTTCTCTTCGTTGAAGACACGTTCGTAATATTCCCAACGCTCCTGGCGCTGCAAGAGATAAGCGCTGTAGCTGCCCGAGTAGGTCTCGATCGCCCCGTGGTCCATCTCCCAGATGGTGTTGACGGTGTTATCGAGGAAAAAGCGGTCGTGGCTGACAATCAGCACCGCCCCCTCCCACTCGCGCAGGGTGTGCTCCAGCCACTCCACCGCCTCGATATCCAGGTGGTTAGTCGGCTCATCCAGCATCAGCAGGTCGGGCTTTTCGAGCAGCAGGCGGGCCAGCAGGACGCGCGTCTTCTGCCCGCCGCTCAGGTGGTTGAGCGGAGTGTGCCAGTACGGCTTGCCCAACCCCAGCCCTTCCAGGGTCTGCTGGATGCGGATATCGTAGTCATAGCCGCCGGCGTGCTCGAAGACCTGCTGCAAACTGCCATATTCCTCTAACAGCGCTTCGGTATAATCGCCGGCCGACATGCGTGCCTCTAGCTCATTCAAATGAGACTGCCGGTCAAGCAGGTCGGCAAAGACGGTCAGCATCTCGGCATAGACCGTGTTGGCGCGGGCAGCGAAGGCATCCACCGCCTCCTGGCGCAAATAACCCAGGCGGCGGCCGCGTGCCAGGTGCACCTCACCGGCGCTGGGCTGGTTCAAGCCCGCCAGGATCAGGAGCAGCGAGGTTTTACCGGCGCCGTTCGGCCCGATCAGGCCGATTTTGCTGTCATTGGCGATGGTCAGCGAGATTCCCTGGAATAAGTCAAAGGCTCCGAAGGATAAAGCCAGGTTTTCAGCAGACAGGATAGACATAACGACCTCGATTATTTATTCTAAAACTTTTTAACGCAGAGCACGCAAAGGAAGCAGAGATGAAGATAAAAAGGACCAGCCACTTGGTTTACCCGTGGCTGGTCGAAGCAGGCGACAATAAAATAAAACGGCCACGGAACTCTGCGAAGGGCGCCGCGGCCGAGAAACTATGCGTATAGTTTAGTCGTCAGCAGACGCACTCCGAAAAGGAAACACCCACGCCCCCATTCCTGGCGCAGAGTGAAACGTAGATTGCTTTGCTGGCGAAGTAGACCATCATACCTCTTGTGGAGTATCGCTTTCCACAAAATGAGATTCTGATTAACTACCTGTAGTTTATCACGTTTTTTGTCGAAATGTCAAGACTTCGAACACGAGCACCAGGAACAACGTCACCAGCATACTGGCCAGCCAGGCAGCTCAGACCATCTGGGTGAGCTGGTCGATGCGCTTCTCAACCTCGCGCAGCGAACGCCCGGCAATCACGAAGCCGCCTGGTTCGCTGGCGACGGAAATCATCACCGCCGCGCTGCGCACACCCGGCTCGGGCATCAAGGTGACCCGGTCTTCGCCACGGATGCGTGTGTAATCGAAAAGGTCCTTGGGGATGTCGGGGACGGCGCCATGCAGGACGGCGTTGGATGCAACCGGGCTGCCCTGGGCATCGAATACGATCCTGTAGGGCGCCAGGCTTTGAGAGATATCGATTTTCCCAGGGGGCACGACCGAGTCCAGCGGCTGCTGCTCGGCCAGGGCGCGCGCCCCGTCTTCTGACAGTTGGATTTGCAGGTCGTTTGCACCTATGCGCATATCTTGTTGGACCGCGATGTAAAACAACCCCGCGAGCATGGTTACTGACGCCGCCAGCGGCAGCCAGAATTTGAGTGTGTAACGAATAACCTTCTTTTTTTTTGATTCTCTTTTTTAGGCCACATAATGTTCCGTTCCAGCTACAGCCAGGATTTCGCCGTAGAAGATGCGGTGATAGTCTTTATCGGGATAATTGCGGTCGATAGCCGGGTCCAGGAAATGGGTAGGGTCGATATCCTGCCAGTACATTTTGCGGCACTCGAGCGCCAGTTGAGCCTGTTCATAAACCGGCGCGGCGACCAGGCTGGCAGCCACCGGCGTGAGACCGGCCTCGGCGATTTTGTCGCCGTCACGCCCAGATTTCGTACCGAGCAGGTTCAACGCCTTACGATATTTCCTGGAAAAAGCGCACAAGGTAAAGGTGGGATATTTCTCGATGAACTGGCGCGTGTGGCGCTGCGGGCGCACCACCACCAGGGCAAATGGCTTATTCCACATCACGCCCAGGCTGCCCCAGGAGACGGTCATGCAGTTAAAATTCCCGGCAACAAAATCGCCGCAGGTGAGCAAAAACCATTCGGGCTCCCATAAGCCGCACGGATGAGCGACGAATTCTTTAACTTTCAGGGGGTGGCGGTCCATGTTGTGCCTCTTTTCCGGAATATATTCGCAGGTAATCCTGCTCATTTATTATAAACCCTTGGCAACTGCCCAGCAATTATGAGTAAGCACCCGAATTTGAGGTGTTTGTGGGGTGCAAAGCACCCCACAAACACCTCAAATTCGGTTTTTTTCTTCTGCATCCACCTGCGGGACGCAGGACGGAGCAATCGCTTACGTGGTGCAAAAACCTCATAACCTCAGCACACTAGTTGACAAACCGGCCAGAATTCGTCACAATAGGGAGGAAAGTTTATCGTCTTGAACTAAGGAGTCTTTTGATGAAAACAATTATCCTGGGTAAATCTGACCTTCAGGTCACCCGCATCGGCTACGGCTGTATGCCGTTGGGCGGTAGTTGGGATGACGCACCCCTCACGGCGCAGACCACAAAACAGGCCGTCACCAGTATCCGGGCAGCCCTCGACCAGGGCATCAACTTCTACGATCATGCCGATATCTACTGCCGCGGCAAATCCGAAGAAGCCTTTTCGGCCATCTGGCAGGAAGTGCCGTCGCTGCGCGGAAAAATCCTGTTGCAGAGCAAGTGCGGCATCCGCTTCGGCGGCACTCCACATGAAACCAGCCCGCACCGTTTCGATTTCAGTTATGAGCACATCATTGAATCGGTAGAAGGCAGCCTGAAACGCCTGAAAACCGACTACCTGGATGTGCTTCTACTGCACCGCCCCGACCCACTGGTGGAGCCCGAAGAGGTGGCGCTCGCCCTCGACGAGCTGCACCAATCTGGCAAGGTGCGCTGGTTCGGCGTCAGCAACCACACTGCCGCTCAATTGGAGTTGCTGCACCGCTATCTACGCCAGCCGGTCGTCACCAATCAGGTCTCATTCAACGTGATCCACACCCACATGCTCGACGAGGGGATCGTCTTCAACCAGGCCAACCCGCTGCTGGCGCGCAACGAGGGCACCATCGAGTACTGCCGCCTGCATAATATCACGCTGCAATCGTGGGGCTCGCTGGCCTGGGGGCTGGTCACCGGGAAAACGAATGAAAAACCGCCGGATAACGTGCTCAAGACCACCGCGCTGGTCGAAGAAATGGCGCGCCAGAAAGGTGTCAAAGGCGAGGCCATCCTGGTTGCCTGGATCTTACGCCACCCGGCCAAAATCCAGGCGATCATCGGTACCACCAACCCCGGCCGCATCGCGGCTGCCTGCCAGGCGGACTCGGTCGACCTGACGCGCGAAGAGTGGTACCGGCTTTTCACCGCCGGCAGAGGTGAGAGCCTGCCTTAGGAATAAAAAACCTTATCCCCAGCCGTGCTCATAACCGGTCTGGTACATGGCAACAACATTTTCGGGCGGGCTGACCGGCTGGATATTGTGGCACGGGGCCAGGATATAGCCGCCCCCGGCCCCCAGGATCGCCAAGTTATCCAGCACTTCCTGGCGGACCTCGGCCACGCTGCCAAACGGCAGGGTGTACTGGTTATCCACCGCGCCGTGAAAGATGATCCGATCGCCAAAATCCTGCTTGAGGCCGGCGCGGTCCATGCCCTTTGAGCGCCATTGGATCGGGTTTAAGGCGTCGATCCCCAGCTCAATCATGTCCGGCAGGATGGGGCGGCAATTGCCGTCATTGTGGTGAAACACAAATGCCCTAGCCTGGTGGGCCAGGTCGATGATACGCTTCATCCCCGGCAGTAGGAAGCGCCGGATATGCGCCTTAGAAAACATCAGGTTATCCTGCCCACCCATATCTTCGGCCACGTAGGTTAGATCGACCTTGCCAGGGATCGCTTCAAAGGTGCGCAGCGTATCCTGGTAGGCCAGGTCGAACAGCTTCCCCAGGCAATATTCGACAATTTCAGGATTGAGCGCCAGGTCCATCATCGCCCGCATGTCTCCGCGCAAGTATTTATAGGTCAGGAAAGGTTCAGAACCCCCGCCGCGGATCGGGTAATCCTGCCAGCCCTCGATCTGGCTGGCGATTTCGGTGTAGTCCCACCAGTCAGGGTCAGGCCAGTGATAACTGGTTTCAATCTCTTCGACGGAGCTGTAGCTCGCCAATGGGGAGAAGGTGATCTCGTTATATTCTCCGCTACCATAATTGATGGTGCGATACTTACAGCCAAAAACATCCTCATTGTCAGGAATCGGCGGGCCCACATAGCGCGGGCTGGCAGTGATGACAAAATCAATATGTAGCTGCTTCAAGGCTTGCCGCAACACCTCGTAGCCAGCGGTGGGATGCATCCTGTTGTCAAAGATTGGTTGTGCAAAGTCTTGTACCAGCTCCTTTTCGCTATTTGAACTGAGACCCAGATATTTAATAAGCCTGGCTGAGGCTTCGGGTGTGGCCCAGTAATCCATCGGAACCCGGTCCGGCTTCTGCCGGTTTAGAACCGCCAACCAGCGTTCTTTAGGCGTCATGCTTTCCTTTGGCATTGGAATCTCCCTCGTAAGGATTCGCTTTTTTGGGGATGCGCAGCAACCCTCGCAGTACAGAGGGCAACCCTCGCTGTACAGAGGGCAAAGCTGTGCACCCCAAAAAAGCGCCTGTAGGCAACCCTCCGGATGCTGGATGTACCGATATCCAGGCCGATCAGAATCGTCATGCCTGTCCTTTGCGGTATTTTTCGTCCAGCTGGTCGATTTTAGCAACTTTAGCAGCAGACCGCCCGCCGGCGAACTCGGAGGCCAGCCAGTGGCCGAGCAGCAGGCGCGCCAGAGTGGGCGCCACGATTTGGGAGCCCATGGTGATGATCTGGGCGTCGTTGCTCTTGCGGGCGCGTTCCGCCGAATAAGGGTCGTGGCAGCAGGCCGCTCGCACGCCCGGGACTTTGTTGGCAGTGATCGCCATGCCAATCCCGGTGCCGCAGATCAGGATGCCGCGGTCGGTTTCACCAGCTGCGATTCGTTCAGCCAGCGTAACAGCCACATCCGGATAATCAACCGGGCTCGTGTCGTCAGGCACGCCTACATCGCTTACCGTGTACCCCAGCTCAACCAGGTAAGCCTTGAGGTTCTCTTTGAGAGGATAGCCGATATGGTCACTGCCGATTAATATAAGCATTTCTGTACCCGCTCCAATTTTCCTACCCGGGGCTGACGGCCTGGTAAGTCTTCCACGAGCGTAAGGCCAGGTCGCTGATGCGTGTCTGGTCAAAACCGAAGACGGCGCTCATTACCCGTGAACAACGACTTCGTTGCAGGCCATGCGGCCTTCTTCGATGACCAGCGCTACCGCGCCAGATGCCAGCGGCCGGTCACAGTCCTGGATATCGAACACAAGCTGCTGGTTGGCCCAGGCCTGGATGCGCTCACCCTGGGCCTTGATCTGAAGCTGAACGGGCTGGTCCCATTCAAAATTATAATCCTTCTCAGCCAGTGTGTGCTGACCATCCAGCGCTTTGACCAGCCTGATCCGCTGACCGGCGCACAGCAGCAAAGCATAGTAACGCTCCAACCCCTGCACCCGGGCGGCGATCCCGGTCGATTTGACCAGGTGCGGCTCCACCGTCGCCTGTACCGTGTAGTCCTGCCATTCACGCGTACCCTGGATGATCATGCCAATCCCGTGGTCCTGTGACAGCCGGTAAGGTTCAGGCCAGCGTTCATCGTAGCCATCCACGGCATTTACCCAGGCTTTCCGCCACATTGCACCCCCTTCCGGGCGGCCAAAACGAACATCCGGCGTACCGTTCCAGGTCAGGTAGTCCAATAAAACCGTACCACTCAGCCGGCTCTGGCTTGAGACCTGGACACCCACTTCTGCCACCGGCTGTCCGTCGAGCTGCGGAATTTTCCAGGTTAATTCACTGGTTTCGCCAGGTTTCAAAAGCAGAGATGGGCCATTTACCAACAGGAGCCGGTCATTCGCGGCGTAATGGCGTAGATAGAGACCCACCTGCGCCGCCTCGGCGCCCCCGGCCGGCCCAATCAAGCGCGCCTGCAGCTTCTGGCCGGGATAAATCGAAGGAGAAGCCATCAGCTCGTAGTGAAGTACGGCATGGGCATACTCAAGCGGGATAAAAGTTTTCACCCCGGCGCGCGCCACCCTCCCGATTGCTACGTTCTTATAGTGTAAGGCCAATGCCCGCCGTGTGCCCGCTGCATCCAGGGTGACATTCTCAACAGCCAGCGTACCTTTGCTTTCGATGCTGTTGTCTGCGACGAAGCCTTGAACCGAACCGGGCAGGCTGAAATGGTAGCGCGCCCCATTCTTCGGGGCGACCGCCGGCAGACCAGCCAGGGCCCGCCCCACGTTGATCACCTGGTAAGTTTCAGTGAGCGCATCCGAGATGGAACGCCCGCCATCCGCAGTCGGCATATACATCTGGTCGGCAACCGGACCTCGGAAATCCGGACCCGTATCAATCCCTTTCAAGCCATTCTTGAGCCCCATTAAACAGCCCACATTGCCAGAATTGCAATCGGTATCCCACCCGGCAGTGTTCACAATCATGAGTGTCTTTTGAAAATCATCGTCGCCATACAGCAGGCTCAGGATGATCAGGGCATGGTTCGGCACCATGTGACAGTTGCCGCCGTACCTGTCATAACCATAATTATCCTGGATGCGCTGGCGAGTCTTGTGCCAATCGCTATCTTTGGCGTGCCATTCACGCACATCGCCGATCATGTGGGCAATGATGCTGTCCTTAGGAATAAACGAGACGCCCACATCGATCAACTTGTGGATGTCGCGTTCGATGAAAGCCTGCGCTTCCATGGCGGCCAGCACCTGGGCGCCGTATATGGCTTCGCCATCATGACTGACGCTGCCCGCCCGGCGCGCCAGGTCGGCCGCCAACGCCGGGTCACCCGGTGCAATCATCGCCCAGCCGTCGATAAAGATCTGCGCGCCAATTTGCTCGGCTACCACTTTACTGTTGAGCGCAATCGAGCCGCTTTGGGGCGCTGGAATGCCGCTCTTCAGCCGGAGGAAGGCGGTATGTTCGGTCGAGTTGCCCAGCCCGCCCCACCACAGGATGGTGCGTTTTTCAATGATGTAATTCAGCCAGGTCTGGCCTATCTGAGCCGGGGTCAGGTTGAGCGTGTTGCCGTAATCGGGCATGGCGCGCAGGAAGGTAAAAGTGCCGGCAATATCATCATCGGTGACGATCAGCGGCAAATTGAGCTTTTCGTGAACGTAGTAGTTCACCTCACCCAGCTCGGCCATGATCTTATCGTAAGGCCAGCCTTCGAATGGCCGTCCCAGGTACACACCGATAATTTTGCCAAGCACACCGGCATAAACGCGCTCATTATAATCAGGTGGAAGGGTCATTTTTTTTACTCCTCTAAGCGAAAATTATGAAAGCTAGGGTTTATCCTTCAATTCGATGCTGGCCCAGAAAGCGCCCGGCCAGCGGCTGTTCTTTTGCTGGTTGAGCAGCTCCAGGTGGGTTTCCTGCCCAGCAAAGGCGGACAGATCGACATCCACTTCCTGCCAGCCGGATTTCAGCGTATCCTGGCTGATGACCTGCTGAAAGAGCTCCTGGCGGTTAGCCTGAACCCTCAGCAGCCAGCTTCCCACCGAATAAGTCACCAGCAAGTGGAGAACTTTCCTGGGACTGGCGGGCAGTTGAAGGGTGTTGGCCAGGCGGCAGGGGGTACTTTCGTCGGTCGGAAAGGTCAGCAGGACGTTTTCTTTCCCCTGGGCTTTGGCGACCAGCCCGGCGCCCGGCGAATCCAGGCAGTCTGAAGCCTGCCAGCCAGGGGCAAATCTACGCAGGTCACGCTCCAGCCGGCTGCCCGTCTGAGTGATCTGGGCAAGCTGCGCCTTGCTAAACGTGCTGCTGGCGACCGGGCCGGGCTGCCAGGACTGTTCCAGCAGCCCGGGCTGGGGCTGGCGAACCGGAATGACCAGCACAT
>Ga0315282_10009346_pt1 | contig 15595 bp, 10 predicted proteins | sample YL17G07_20_MG_FD_203693 | JGI IMG/M metagenome (GOLD analysis project Ga0315282, IMG submission 203693) | Sediment microbial communities from Yellowstone Lake, YNP, Wyoming, USA - YL17G07_20 | ecosystem: Environmental > Aquatic > Freshwater > Lake > Sediment | place: USA: Wyoming | collected...
CCTGCCCCCAGCGCCGCAGATACTGCACCAGCGCCTGCTGCGTGGTGGCCACCGTGCACTCATCCACCGGATGCGGCTCATCGTGCGGCAGAATCACGGCTCGCGTCGTCTCCTTATGGACATCCAACCCGACGTGTGCGATACTGGGCATGACCGGTTCCTCCTCCTTAACAAGGATCGTGCAACAGCCTTGCACTGTAGCGCTGACTGCTCGCGCAGTCAACCTACGTCAACAGCGAGGAGCCGGTCGCTCCATAATATCTACAGTCGCCTCGCCAGGCGACAGAATGCTTCTTGAGGAGAATGGATTCGACTTCATCACAGGCCTGCTAACCCGGATTATGCATGGCACACGGAGGGTGTCATTCCGTAGAACCCTTCAGGACCCCGATGGGGCCCTTTCAGGGTCCCATCGGGGCAGCGAGGTTCACCCGCCTCAGGAGGGAATCTCGGTACCGAATACGCAGCGACGCGGCCGGGACCGCCGCCATAGGCGGCTAAACCTCGCAGAGTTTATCCCGAGCAGAGCCGAGGGACTCGGGGTGACATCACCCCGTAGGTGAGCATTTCACGCTCGTTGCGCATGATGTGCACCTAACGTCGGAAGGCTGGAATCGCCCCGAGGCGCCCCGACAAGTCGGGGCGCCTCACGACCTGCGGCGCTGTGCGACCACATCCGGCAACGAAGCGGCCCCTCGGATGTCGCGCTATGGGGCAAGGGCTGGCGCAGGCGCCGCACCCGGCTGCCATACGAGTTGGCCCAGTTCGTCGCTGCTCACCTTCCTCACGTGACCGTCAACGAAGCCGATGACGACGCCTCTTTCCGCCGCCGCAAAGTGCCGCGGCGGCGAGACGACGCTCTCCGGCCCGCCCGCGCCGTTCCATCCCAGATTGCTCTCGAAGATGAGGACGGTATTGGCGGGGTCGGCAATCTCGCCCAGCGCGCGCCCGCCGAGGGCGCGGTTGAAGGCGAATCCCGACTTCGCTCCCGGCAGGTTCGGGCACTTGAAGACATCCTGGCCCTTCACATTAGGGATGATCTCATCGCACCACTGGTCCGCCGCGGGTAGCTTCTCGCCGTGCTCCTGGGCGTACATGATCACGCCCAGCGTCAACTGCTTCGCGTTCGACACGCACGTCGCCGCCTTGGCCGCTTCGCGCGCTCGGGAAAACACCGGAAACATGACCGCCCCGAACATGACGAAGAAACCGAACACGAGAACGCCGACAATGGACAGCCCAATCGCCGACCATGCCATGCCCCGCCCTCCGAGCCGGCCCTGGCTGCGGTTGACTTGCACCAGGGAGGCGATGCCGAGAATGAGGCCGGGGAGGGCAAGGATGCCGCCGCACAGCGCGAGGATGCCGACGACGAGAGCGGCGATGGTCAAGCCGCTCGTCCGCGGCGGGCCCGAGGAGGTGCTTGGTGTAGATGCGTCCGCGCCCTTGCACTTCGGGCACTCGGTCTCCCCGGGCAGCAACTGATACCCACAACGAGGACACTGTCTGATACTCATAGTCGCCCCCTTTCTTAGCGCGACTTCGATCATTGCCGCCGAATGTGCGAGACGCGGCGTTAGCGGCCTATGGCGTCGCTTTTCGAGATGCCCCGGAAGACCCGCCCGGCGCCCCGCCGCGGTTGTCCTGGAACATCAGCCTAAGCATCTCCGGGAAGCTCAGGCTGCAATACTCCGCGTGGCCGTCTGCAAAAACGACCGGCGTGCACGCCGGGATCGTCGGCACAGTCCCGCCAAACTCAGGCGGGAGCACGTGGTTCCTTAGGTAATCCGCGCCGTAACCTTCGTGGACGCCGAAGGAGCGGCACATGACCAGCGGCTCGCGCGCCGGATCCACGAACGAGCGCAACCGGTTGCCGCAGCCAAGGTAGTCCTGAGGATTTGCCCCACCGGGGATGTTCGCTTTGCCGACCACGCCCGTACGTTTCGCAAGATCCCAGAACATGAAGATCGGGATGTCGGGTTCGCTGGCTAAATCCGCACCGTAGTCGGCGGCCTTAACGTCCCGGCGGTACGGATAGTGGGCGCACATATACACATATGACCCGGACTGCCACACCTTGTGTCTGCGCTTGCCGCGCAGGTAGGCGCGCAGCGGGTCGCGCGGGTCGGCTTTGCCCGTCCGTTTGTCAGTGCCAACGACGTAGGTCTCCATGCGAAAGGACGCGTTCCGCCGCACCAGGGTAGGGCAGTTGAACACGTCCGGATGCTGGCCATAGGGCGCGAGAGCATCCGCAAGCTGCCACATCCAGCGGCCGTCGGTATACTCCGCCCCGTATTTCGACTGGACGTCTCTAACGAAGTCATCTCGGGTGCGGTTCGCGTAAACGCCCGCCACCGCGTGCCCGGTGCCTTGGCTATCACTGGCCACGCAGATCGGCAGCGCTCCGTCATAATCCTGCGCGTACATGAGCGTCGCCAGGCCGATCTGTTTCATATTCGCCAGGCACGTCGCCTTCCTCGCTGCCTCGCGCGCTCTCGCGAACACGGGATAGAGGATCAAGCCCATGGTGAAGAACCCGAACACGACTATCCCCACAAGGGACAGCCCGATCGCGGACCATGCCATGCCCCGCCCGCCGAGCCGGCCTTCGCTGCGATTGACCTGCACCAGGGAGGCGATGCCGAGGATAAGGCCGGGGAGGGCGAGGATGCCGCCGCACAGCGCGAGGATGCCGACGACGAGAGCGGCGATGGTCAAGCCGCTCGTCCGCGGCGGGCCCGAGGAGGTGCTTGGTGTAGATGCGTCCGCGCCCTTGCACTTCGGGCATTCGGTCTCGCCGGGCAGCAACTGATACCCGCAGCGAGGACACTGTCTGACGCTCACGGTTGCCACCTTCCTGGCGCGGCGGGGGTCGCCCAGCCGGGCGCGCGCCGCGCGGTGTCATGACTAGCGAGGTTCGTGTACGAGAGGAGCATGCTCTCCCATCGGTCGTGCCCTGCACGAACCTGGTGACGCTGCAGCGTCACTCCGGAGTTGCGCTGCGCGCAACCATCGTCCGGGGGAAGTCTGCGCGGCTACGCCGCGCAAAAACTCCATGACCTGAGGTTTCGGTACACCCGACCTGCATCCTCTTGCGCGACGGCATGCCGCCAGGCCCGCTTCAGTCGGCCTCGAGCCGCAGGAACTCGAGGACGGTGTAGTCGCCGGGGCGAGCGTACATGAAGTCGGCGGGGTCGGAAGTCTTGCCGGGGCCGATGCCGAGGTAGTAGAACTTGATATCGAAGGTGCGCTTCCCGCCGCTGAGGCCGAAGAGTTCTTTCAGATTGTAAGCGTAGTAGCCATACCATGAGCCGCCGTTGCCGCCGAGCTCATCCTCGTGGAGCAAGAGCAGCTTGCCGGTGGCCCGGTCCAGCACTTTGACGGCGTGACAGGCGGGGACGCCCGTGCCCGCATCCCGCTGTTTCCACGTGAGCCAAGGGAAGCGGTCGAGGTCAACCGTCACGTTGCGGATGAGCACGTGCGGCCAATTGCCGCCAGCGGCGCGGCGGCGCATGATGATCGCGCCTTCGCCCAGCGGCGTCAGGGCGAGATAGGCCGAGTTCTTCTCGGTCGTGGCGTCCATGAAGTCGTCGAGGTCCCACCGGTGCGAGGCCGGCGTAATCGCGACGTACTTCGACGGGTCGGTCTGCTGTCGGTGCCCGTCGAATGTGGCTGCCACAGCAGGCTCAGGCTGCTGCTTGTGGCTTGACTGGAGTTTGCGGGCGCGCTCGAGCGCCTTCTTCGTCTCGGCCGGCGAGAGAGTGGGGGCTCCCGTCCCGGGCGCGCCGGTCGGAAGAACCGGCTTCCTCAATCCCTCCGGCAGCGCCTGGGCGAATTCACCGACGTTACCGCTGAGTGCGAAGCTCAGCATGCCCGGGCGCGCGCCGCGGAAGTAGCTCTTGAGGTCAATGCGCTTGTCAACCACGACCGCCGGAACGCCCGTGATGGTGCACGCGCGAATCTCGATCGCGTTCGGAATCTCCTGGCAATAGACGGCGCACCTCCGCATGTTGTTGCCCAGGGCAGCCACGAAACAATCGTCCAGGATTATCGTCGAGCCGTACGCCTGGGGCGAGAAGCGCGCGTGATTGACGACCGGTGTGAATCCGCCGCCCTCGCCGCCGAAACGACAGCGAATGCACGAGAGGATGCCGCCATAGTTGTCGATCCAGCGCTGATCCTGCCCATTGACGAGCGGGACGCCGACGAGATGATCCACGACCAGGCGCGCGCCGCGGTGCTCGATGACGGCCGCGTTCTTCATGTCGCTGCTCGACATGATCCAGCAATCGCGCAGCGCCGTTTCGTCGGTGTAGGTGATGAGCGCCTGACCGCAGCAGACGAAGAGGCAGCCGGTGATCACCGCCAGGGTCGAGTTGGTCCCTTTGCGAAACTCGACCGCGGGGCCGGCGCTGCCGTAGAAGCGGCAGTCGCGTATCGTCAGCAGGCCGGTGTCGAGGTTGGGATTGGCCAGCGAGATGTGGCTTCGCCCGCCGGCGAAAGTGAGGCCTTCGATGGTCATCCGCCACGCATAGTCGGAGCGAAAGATGTCCCGATCCGGCTTCTGCTGCTCGATGACGGCGTAGCCCTCGCCTTTGATCACGGTGCCGGCGAGCTTCAGGGTATCGGAGATCAGGTACTTGCCGCTGGGGAAGACGACCTCGGGGCTGGTGACATGATAGGGGCCGCCGGGATAGGGCTCGCTGCGAGCGCCCTTCTGCGCCTGGTCGAAGGCGGCCTGGACGGCGTTGGTGTCGTCGGTTACGCCGTCGCCGCGCGCGCCGAAGTCCTTGACGTTGACGACGGCGAGAGCGCTCTGCGCGCCGGCATGGACCGCAATGAGCGCGAGCGCGATGACGAGCGTACGAGACCGCATTTGCATGAGGTGCCTCCTACGTGGTTGATGCGCCGGAAGACGCGACGAATAACGGGGACGCCGCCAAGCGATCCGGGCCGCCAGGCGAAGCTGAGAGGCTGTGAACGGCCCCCGGGCCTCGTCTGACGACGCTGCGTTCGCCGCTCACACCAACTGAGCCTGCAGCGACGCGAATGCGCGAACCATCAGGTGGATATGGTGGAGTGGGAACGGGTCGGGGTGGAACCCGGCCCCCCTCGGCAAGGGCCAGGCGAGACGCCTGGCCTACCGAGAGACGCCCGCAATCTGGCAGCACGGGGCAGACTCATGCTCCTCGGTCACCCTCGCCCTTTCGCCCGGTGCAGGATTCATCCGCAAGCCGGCTAATGCATGTTGCGCCCGCTCGCACATCGCCCCGAACTTGGAGAGGACAGATCAATGCCGAACAAGCCGAAGCCCTGGTGGACGCGCCCGTTTCGAACCGCGCGTCGCGATTTCGTCTCCGAGCACAAGCCCCGTTCCGCGCCGGACCTCGAGGCGTTCGCGCGCGAAGTCAAAGAGGGTCTGCACGCGAACACCGAGTGGGTGATGGCGAATCTCGGCTGCTCGCCCGGGCTGGCGCACATCGTCACCTTCGACACCGACAAGTTCGAGAAGCTCGCGTCGCTCGGCGACTCCGATCTGCTGCGCGACTACATCCCCCATGCGAAGCGCCACGGCGTGCGCGTGCTCGCCTACATCAATCTGCACTGGTTCAGCTACGATTTTGCCGCCGAACATCCCGGTTGGGAGCAGCTCCTGGCGGATGGCGAACCCTACGGCCGGCGCAATCCCCTCTACGGCAACGGCACCACCATGTGCATCAACTCGCCGTGGCGCGAGTGGGCCTTCGACCTCATCCGCGAGGCGGCGAAGACGGGCATCGCCGGCGCCTTCCTCGACGGCCCGGTGGTCTTCCCCGGCGCGTGCTATTGTGACTCATGCCGCGCGTTGTTCCAGCGACAGACCGGCAGCGACGCGCCGCCCGAGGAAGATTGGCGCAGCGAGGTCTGGAAAGACTGGATCGAGTTTCGCGAGGAGTCGATGGCGCGGTTCCTGCGGGAGGCGCGGACGGCGCTGCGCTCGGTGAACCCGCTCGGCGCCATCTATCTGAATGGCGGAAGCTACCACGCGGGCGCGTGGCGGGTCGCGCGCGACATTCAGAAGCTCGCCGATTGCCAGGACATCAATGGCGCGGAGGCGTTCTTCCATCCATCATCCGGCCGGCACTACCTGCTGGCGTCGGCCCTGCTCGGCAAGTACCTCGGCGCGCGCAACCGCGTCTCGCAGGTGTACACGCACCACGCGCTGGGGTCGTGGCACTATGTTCCCTTGCCGGTCAACGAGATGAAGCTGGCGCTGGCGCAGACGCTGGCGGCGGGATCGAACACATGGTTTGCAGTGTGGGATCGCTCGATGGCGCACAGCCGCGAGGAGGCGCTCGCGGGGGTCGAGCCCAACGCCTTCGCGGAGCGAAATTCGGCGTACTTCACGGACACGAAATGCGCGGCGCGGATCGGAATGCTCATCGGCAGCGCGGCAAACCGCTGGTACCTGTCGCAGCGGAAAGAGCTGTATGTATCTCCGGGCAGCGCCGAGGAGCGCGACCTCATCGCCGACCTCGCCCCAACCGCCGCCGACGCGCAGCACCGCAAGGAGGTCTGCGACGGCCTGCTCAACGCCGCCACCACCGGGCTCTTCAGCGCGTTGGCGCGCTCGCATCTGCCGGTGGAGGTGCTGTGGGACGCCGACGTCACGCCCGACATCCTGTCGCAGTATGACGCGCTGGTGCTCGCCAATGTCGCGTGCCTGAGCGCGGCTCAGAAGCGGGCGATCCGCGACTTCGTCGCGGCCGGTGGAGGCCTTTACGCCGATTTCGAGAGCGGGATGTATGACGAGCGGTCGAACAAGACGGACGATGCGGCGTGGCTCGAATTGCTGGGCCTGAAGTCGCCGGAGGGCATGTTCGCGCCGTCGAGAAGCGAGGACTACCTCGCGATCGTGAATAACGCGCCGCCGTTCGAGTCATACGTGGTTGAGCAGCTCCTGCCCCGACCGGTGCACATTCTCCAAGTGCGGGCGCGGGGGGACGCGTTCGTGCCGGCGCTGGTGACGGTGCCGTTGGGAAAGCCCTACATGGCGCCGCAGGGCAACACCGATTACCCGGGCTTGGTCCTGAGCGCATTCGGCAAGGGGCGGGTCGCATACTCTCCCGGAGCGTTGAGCAGCGTGTTCGGCGAGCTGGGCATGCTGCAGCACCAGGAGCTGATCGCGCGCATGGTGCGATGGGTGATGAAGGACGCTCATCCGCTGCGCGTGCGCGCGCCGCAGTCGGTCTATGTCGAGTGGCGCAAGAAGGGGCGCGCGACGGACCTTATTCACCTGGTCAACAACTCAGGTGACATGCACCGGCCGGTCGGCGAGTTCATCCCGGTGCGCGGCATCGCCATCGAACTGGCGCGCAGGAAGGTTTCGCGGGTGCGGTCCCTAAGGCTGGAGAAGGATCTGCGCCACACCTTCCACGACGGCACAGTGCGGTTCACCCTCCCGCTGCTGGAGCAGTACGATGTCGTGGTGATCGAGTAGCCCCTGTTGCTCTAGCCGGCGAGCGTGTCATCGGACGGCCGTTGTATTGGCGACACCTGATCCCGATCCGTCGGGATTCCGGATCGCCGCCAAGTCGGCGCTGGGGCTGCACCGTGTGCGCGATGCGAACTCGTCCTGAACAATCCGGGGCAGCGCGTTGTCACCGCGGAGTTTGCAGGCCGACGATGATTCCCACGACAACCACAGGTCAGGCGATCACAGTTGCCGCCACGCAATCATCCCAGGGCAGTGCCGTGACCGCTGCGGACTCACCTTCCCGAGTACGACCGCGCGCTCGGCTGAGGGCGATCGGTCGGATGAGGCAGATCCAGCGGGGGGAGGTTCTCGAGAATGCGCGAGAGAACAGCGGGCGTAACCTCGTCGGCGCTCATGGGTCTTGCCAGTAAGCCGCCTTGCGCGCGGTCGCAGCCGTTCTGGCTGAGGAAGGCGAGTTGGCTTGGCTTTTCCACACCGCTCGCCGCCACGATCCGCCCCAGATCGTGCGCCATGGTGATGATGGCCCGTGCCACCGCGGCGTCGGCATGGTTGTCCGGGAGGTCCGCGACAAAGGCTGCGCCGATCTTCAGGACATCGGCCGGAATTTGCCTGATATAGTCAAGCGATGAGTAGCCGGTTCCGAAGTCGTCGATGACGACACGGACACCAAGTTCGGAGACACGACGAAGGCTAGAGAACCTAGATTCCCGCTGGGTCCCCGCAGCGCCCTCGGCGATCCCCAACTCAAGCAGATTCGCTTCGAGTCCCGCCTCGCCCAGCACGCTCGTGATCAACTCCTCCAGCCGTCCCTGTTGCTCGAAATGGCGAAGCGACAGGTTGACCGCGATCCGCAGCGGCGGAAATCCCGCCCGCTGCCACTCCCTGGCTTGCGCGCATGCGGTTCGCAGCACCCATTCATCGAGGACTCTGATGAATCCGTTCTCCTCGGCGACAACGACGAACTGCGCCGGCAGGAGCGTCCCCCACTCGGGATGATGCCAGCGCAGCAATGCCTCCATGCCGACCACCGACCGCGACTGCAAATCAACGAACGGCTGGTAATAGACGTGCATCTCGTGGCGCTCGAGCGCTTTCCACAGACTGTCCTCGAGCCTTCTTCGTTTGGCGAGCGACGTGGCCATGTCGATCGAGAAGAACTCATGGGAATTGCGCCCTCTCGCCTTGGCTCGATACATGGCTAAGTCGGCGTTCTTCACCAGCTCGTCCACCGAATTCCCGTCGGCGGGAGCGAGACAGACGCCCATGCTGGCGGTGAGGTATATCTCATGCTCGTCAACGGTGAAGGGCGGTAGCAGCGAGCCCAGCAGTCGCCGTACCAGCGCATCCGCGCGCTGCGGCGAGTCCACCCCCTGCATCGCGAACAGGAACTCGTCGCCTCCCATGCGAGCGATCGTATCGCTCGCTCGCATGCACTCGCTCAACCGCCCGGCAACCTCGAGCAGCAATCGGTCTCCGACCTCGTGCCCCAGCGCGTCGTTGACTGCCTTGAAGTCGTCCAGGTCGAGGAGTCCCACCGCCACGCCCGACTGATCCCGCTGCGCCAACGCCAGGCTCTGCGCCAGGCGATCGCGGAACAGGCACCGGTTGGCCAGGCCCGTCAGGCCATCGTGGTAGGCCAAGTAGTTGAGCCGCTCCTCGGCTTCCTTGCGCACGGTAATGTCCCGTCCCACCGCCTGGAATCCCAGGAACGCCCCTTCCTCATCGAACAGCATTCGGTCGGTCCATTGCTGCCAATGCATGCGGCCGTCGGCAAGGAGGACCCGATGCTCCACCGTCGCAACCGGATTGTCCGGCCCGAGCTGGGCCAGTGCTCGTTGCATCGCCTCGAGATCTTCCTCAGGCATGAGGGGCTTGAAGAGTCGCCCGATCAACTCCTGTTGTGTCTTACCGAAGTAGCGACAGAACGCCTGATTCACAAAGGTCAGCGTGCCGTCGGGCAGGTGGCGGCAGATCAACTCCGTCTGGTCCTCCACCACCGCGCGATAGCTTGCCTCGCTTTCCTTGAGCCTCTGCTGCGAGCGCTCCAGCACCGCCAGCATGCTGTTCCCCGCCTCAGCCAGGCGCGCCCATTCGTCGTTGCCGGGCAGGGAGAGACGCGCTGCCAGGTGCCCTTCGGTGCCGATCCGATCCAGCTCCGCGCTCAACCGAGCCAGACGAGAAAGCACGAGGCGCTCAATCAGCGCCAGGATCAAGACACCGAACCCGAGACCGGCCAAGAAGAGCGACGCAATCAGCAGCCGCATGCTTACCTGCCCTTGCCGGTAGATGCTCCTGGGGGTGCTCGTCTTCAGCACCAGAGCGGGTTTGCCGTCTGTATCGTTTATCAGCCCGTATCCGGCAACCGTCTTCGCGCTGAGCGGGCGCACCACCATCGCCCGCGACCCGCCGGAGGCGCCGCGCATCATGCGCGCATCGGAGGGCAGGCGCCGATCCTCCACGGGCAGGACGTGCAGACTCAATCGGGTCAAGGCCGACAGCCGGCGGATCTCCCGGTCGTCGAGCCGGCGCCCCATGATCAGCGTTCCCCGTGCCGGCCCCCGCCACGCGCTGGTAACGATCGGACGTGCGACAACCAACATTGGGCCCGAGCGCAGACGCAGCACCCCCGCTACGTGGCTGTGCGGGTCCCGGTGTTTGAACAAGCTGGAGTGCGCAAGCAGCTCTCGCTCGTCGCGCCCCGCAATCGGAACCCGCTTGCCCGCGCCCGTATCGAACGCCGTCCCGTACACGACGCGTCCTGTGGCATCCACGAACAACACCAGGTCGAGACGGAGGTTGGCGATCGAGTCGTCGGTTAGGTTGGCCGTGACGTATCGTGGGTTCGCATCCCGGACGAACGCATACGTGTCGTCCCAGGGAGCCCAGTCGCCGGCGGTGCGGTCCAGATTCGAGAGCTCGCCGGATATCGCGGCGAGCGCCTGCGTCACGCCCTGGCGGACGTATCGGTCCTCCAGCTCGGAGTAGCCGCGCTGGATAACGGTCCTGGAGATCAGGTACATCGCCCCCATCAAGATGATGACGGCGAGACTGATACTCGCGAGTATCTTCAGCCGTAGTTTCATCGCCTCGCCCCAGCTTCGAGCGCTGCAACGTTCCTCAGCGGCGCACACGTATGACCACTGGCGTCGCCGGAGAAGGTCGCTGCGCAAGTCACGGTCCCATGAGACGTCGTCGCGGCCCCGTACGCGTGCTTGCCGGTCGGAACCACGATAGGTTCCTCGCTTCGGTAAGCATCCAGTGCCGCTGCTTGGCCAGCGCGGGCCCGCACGGACGCGTCGCAGGCGCCTCGTGCTCATGAACGCCGTCTCGCGGACATAGCTTTGTTCCACAAAAAGCGCGAAGCAGAACACGCGGCCGCTGCTCGTCGAGGCGCGGCGCCGCAGGGGCGGGCGGTCTCCAGCCGCTACGTTCCCGAAATAACCCGCCGGTGAGGGCGCGCGTTAGCCCCGGCCGGACGGACGAATCTGCGGATCCGTGATTTCGGCGCTCCTGGGGGAAGGTGCGCTCAGCCTGGGCCCGGGCGGGCTCGGTGACAGCGCACATAGGACACAATCCGCGCTCTAGCATCCCGGCCTCTCGCCCCCTCGGGCAAACCGGTGATGCGGGCGGTGGAGCGGGTCGGTCTCGCTCTGCCGCTTTGCCCACTGCGCGCGCGCCATCTCGAAGGTCTTCAAAGCCCACGAGCGATACTGCGCGACGAAAGGGTACGCTTGGCCCTACTTCGCTGAAACCTCCAGCCCCTCGGCATCGAGGATGACGTTGACGCTGGCGCGGCAATGCGCGGGGTCGCGCACGAACTCGAGGTAGTGCTTCAGCCGCTCGGCGCAGTTCACGCTGTTGTGCGCCAGCACCACGCTGCCCGCGGGCATGCGCGAGTAGCCGGCCTCGAGGATGTCGAGGTAGATCCCTTTGCCGCGCGCGCGGTCGCCATCGGCATCGAGGTAGAGCAGGCTGATCGGCTCCGTGAATTGCGCGACCACATCGACCGCGTCAGCCGCGACGACACGCGCAACGCCGGTGGCGTCAATGCGACGCACGTTGCGCTCGGCGCGCGCGGCTTCCTCCGGCTTGATCTCGACGCCGATGAGATTCGCGGCGATGTAGCACGCCCCGGGGCCGACCGCGGCGCCGGCATTCGAGATGAAGGTGTTGCCGCAGAAGACCCCGGCTGCGATCATGTTGCGCGGCTGCACGATGGCGTTGATCGCATAGAGCAGCCGCTGCATGCGCGGGGTGATCGCGGTCCACGGGATTTCGAACAACTCCTCCACCGCACGCCGGTGGGCGAGCATCTTATCGTGATCGTAGGTCGTGTGCGGCAGGATCCCCGCCTCGTGCAAGGCGTTTAGCGCCGCGTCCACCGCCGCGATCTCGTCCTCGATAGGCTCGAGCGCGAGATGCGGCTTCGAATAGTCCATTCGGTAGGTTTCCCAGGTGTCTGCGCGATACGTTCGAACCAAGCGAGCGTCTCCGTTCCGGAAGTCTGCATTCTTCCTTTCGGCGCCCAGTGCGGCAGGCCCTCGCCGGCTCAATGGGGATTGAAGGCGCGGACAGGACGCGGGACCTCAAGAGGAGGGAACGGGTCGGGTTGGAACCCGACCCCTACAAGTGCGCCCAACGTGCAAAAGGCAACGGGAAGCGCTGACTACCCCAGGTAGCGCTCAAACCACTCCGCCGCGAGCTTCGCCGCCTGCTCCAACGCGCCGGGTTCCTCGAAGAGGTGGCTCGCGCCGGGGACGATCCGCAGTTCATTCGCCGCGCGCAGGCGAGCTTGCGCCGAACGGTTGAGCGCGATGACCTGCGCATCATTGCCGCCGACGATGAGGAGCGTCGGCGCCTGCACTCGATCGAGCGCCTCGCCCGCCAGGTCCGGCCGCCCGCCGCGCGAGACGATGGCGGCGATGTCGTCGCGACCGGCCGCTGCGACCAGCGCCGCCGCCGCGCCGGTGCTCGCGCCGAAGTAGCCGATGCGCAAATCCCGCGTGCGCGAATCCTTGGTCACCCAATCCGTCGCGCCAACAACGCGCTCCGCCAGCAGCGGAATGTTGAAACGCAGGTGGCCGGTGATCATATCTTCGCGTTCCTCGTCCGCGGTCAGGAGATCGAAGAGGAAGGTGGCGATGCCCGAGTCGTTGAGCACGCCGGCCACGTAGCGGTTGCGCGGGCTGTGGCGGCCGCTGCCGCTGCCGTGGGCGAAGAGCACAATGCCCCGCGCCGTTTGCGGCACGACAAGGTTGCCCTCCAGCGCCACCTCGCCGACTCTGAACCGCGCCACTTGCTCGTCACTCATCGCCCGGCCCTCAGGTCGTCCTCCAGTGTCACGATCGTGTCATTCCGAGCGGAGCGAGGAATCCCCTACCTCCATTTGCAGGCCACGGCAAGCGACCCCTCGCTTCGCTCACCGGTTCCAGGCGAAGCCTCGCTAGCCAATGTGCTCGACAGCGTAGCGATATTCCCTCGGCAGATCTATGTCGAACGTCAACTCCGGCGGGCAGCCATGGATCGCGCCGCCGGTGCAGCCCAGAATGTCGAGGCAGCGCTGTTCGATGTCCTTGATCGTGAGCCGCTTGAGAAGGAAGCGCACGATGAACAGCGGCCCCAGCAGGCGCATCATACCGAGCTGGCTCTTACGGAGCGCGAAGACCTGCTCGATGCGCGCGCGATGGGCGATGATCGCTTCAGGGTTCACAAGAAAAGCGCAGCCCATCGTCCACTCGCCGTCGCGCAGGCGCACGTACTCGAGCGGGAAGTCGGGGAAGCGCGCCTCGAATTCCTCGCGCCGCAGCAGTGGGATGCAGATGTCGAGGTCGAGCGGGCAGGCGTCGAGAAAGCGGGTGATTGCTTCTGGAGTGATGAAGGGCAGGTCAGTGGTGACGATCAGAACGCGGTCGGCATGGCCGCCGCTTGCGTCCCGCACCCACTCCAGCCCACGACGGATGTTGGAGGGACCGGATTCGCCGCCCTCGGGAAGCGCCGCGTCGGCGGCGCGCGCGGCGGGATGCGCCGTGACTTCCTCGGGGCCGATGACGACGATACGCCCAATGCGGCCGGTGGCGCGCAGCGCGGCAATCGTGCGCTCGAGCACGGTCCGCCCGCCGAGTTCGATCAGCGCCTTGACGCCGGCGCCCGCCTCGGCGGCGAAGTCGCCACTTATGCGCCCGGCTGCGGGCAGGATCGCGTCAACATGTGTCATGGCGTCGCCTGGCCGCGAAGATTGCGAGAGTTCGCACAGGTTACCTCAGCCCGCACACACGACAGCGCCCGCACTCGCAAGGCCGCCCGCGCGCCTATTTCCGCTCGCCGCCTTCCTTGGCGAACTTCAGCGCCGCGGAGTTGATGCAGTAGCGCAGGCCGGTCGGTTTGGGGCCGTCGCTGAAGACGTGCCCGAGGTGCGCGCCACAGCGGCTGCACACGACCTCGGTGCGCGTCATGCCCAGGCTGCGATCCTCCTCGCTCGTCACGTTCTTGGTCTCGACCGGCGCGTAGAAGCTCGGCCAGCCGGTGCCTGACTCGAACTTCGTCTTCGAGTCGAAGAGGACCTGGCCGCAGCGGACGCAGCGGTACGTGCCCGGTTCCTTGTTGTTCCAGTACTCGCCGGTAAAAGGCGCCTCGGTTCCACTCTCACATGTCACATGGTACTGGTCGGGCGTGAGTTGCGCGCGCCACTCCGCCTCGGACTTCGCAACCTTGTCGCTCACTTGTCCTGCTCCTCGATGGCCTGCCTGCGGCGCCCGCGTGGTTTCGGCCCAATGGCCGATCCCCCAGCCGGTGAGCACCACCGCCGCCGCGATCAGCAGACCAATCTGACCGATCCCTCTATACTTCCGCATGACCTGGATTACCTCTCATTCGACGCTTGAGCGCGCCCGAAAGTGGCGCGGACAAGCCAGCCGTCTATCTTTGTTTATACCCAAGGTGCCGGCGGCGATGGCCGGGTGTGACGGTACGCCGCGCGATTGTGCGCGCCAGGAGAGCGCCATCGGAAGCCGGGCGGCCCCCTTGTGGCATCGGCGCGACATGACCAGGGGGAACCGCGCGCCACCCGAGGGAAAAGCCCCATGGATTGAGCCGGCGTAAGAGGCTCGGGCGCCGCGCTCGGCCGCCCAACGAAAGGACGCCGCCGTGAAACCCATCGCACCCCTGATGATAGAGCACCGTCTGATCGAGCGCATGATCCATGTGCTTGCCCGGCATCGCGAACAGATCGAGGCGGGCGGCGAAGTCAGGGTGAACCTGCTCGACAGTGGGCTCGACTTCCTGAGGACCTACGCCGACCGGTGTCATCACGGCAAGGAGGAAGACATCCTTTTCCGCAGCCTTATGACAAGGGACATCGCGCCGGATCACCGCGCGCTTGTGGACGAATTGCTCGCGGAGCATCAACGCGCCCGGCGCCTGTCGGGCCGCCTCGCCGAAGCGAAAGACCAGTATGCCGCGGGGGATCGAGCGCGAACCGCGGACGTGGCGGAGATATTGCAGCAACTGACCGAACTATATCCCGCGCATATCGAGAAAGAGGATAAGCGCCTGTTCCTGCCGGCGATGGAGTACTACACGGCGGACGAGCAGGCAGCCATGCTCGGCGAGTTCTGGGAGTTCGACCGCAAGCTGATCCACGAGAAATACCGCGCCGTGGTGGAGCAGCGTGAGGGAGAGTGAGGAGGTTGTCTCATGATCCAAGATGGCGGGTCGCCCAGGAAAGGCTGTTGCATAATGCCTTCTGAGGGTTGCGTGCGCCTTCGAACTTGTCATTCAGAGCTGGCGCCCCGATGCGTCGGGGCGCTCCGGAGATGCGGTGCTTTGCGCCGCATCCAGCGCGAAGCCCGAAGCGTGGACCTGTCCCGCCTGTCCCGAGCAACGTCGAGGGGAGCGGAGTCGAGGGAATCTCGGTCTCGTTTATCCTGAGCCTGCCGAAGGGCGGAGGCAATTGGCTGTCACCCAGGCACATTATGCAACAGCCTCTGGAGGCCGACCGGTACGGCCGTGAGCGTGCATCGTAGGGGTCGGGTGGCTAAGCCTGTGGCCGCCATGGCGGTCCCTTTAGGGACCTAGCCATTCCATCCCGACCCGTTCCCTCCCGATTATGGGACAGCTTCT
>Ga0315282_10009347_pt1 | contig 15594 bp, 10 predicted proteins | sample YL17G07_20_MG_FD_203693 | JGI IMG/M metagenome (GOLD analysis project Ga0315282, IMG submission 203693) | Sediment microbial communities from Yellowstone Lake, YNP, Wyoming, USA - YL17G07_20 | ecosystem: Environmental > Aquatic > Freshwater > Lake > Sediment | place: USA: Wyoming | collected...
GTCCTTGTACTTGTAGAGGCCGCCGCAGCCGCCGCCGGTATACGTGGTCATGCCGAAGGAGTCGAGGACCTGTATCTCGTCGCCGCTCGGCAGGATCACGCCGCTGTTGCCGCGCCCCTGGCCGCGCGCATCGGGCATCAAGGGGTTCTTGAACTCGACGTGCATCCTGAACGACCCCGTAATCGGCTGCTTGGTGGCCATGCCGCCCTTGGGCACGAGGACTCCGCCGCCGTCCACGGGCACCCAGTCCTGCTCTTTGCCGTCCTTGCCGGGTTTCTTGGCGACGCCGTCGTAGTTCTTCTCGCCCAGGAGCACGATCGCGCCGGCCGGGGGCTTGGCGCCCAGCGTCGGCGACTCGCGGACCACTCGCTTCAACTCAAGTTTGGCGTCCTTGCCGCCCGCGCCCTTGACCGTGCCGTCTGCGGCCCACGTGGCGATCCACTCGGCGGTGCCGGCCTTGCCCGTGAAGGCGAGGCCATCGCCCTCGGCTTTGCCGTCGAGGTCGATCTTGCCGACGGTCTTCGCGGTGACCTGGAGGCGGAGGAAGAGTTTGTACGTCCCCTTGCCGCAGGCCACCAGGCGGGCCTCGGCCTTCTGCTCGCCCGCGGCGGACTTGCAGGTCCCCTCATAGAGTCCCTGGACGGCCTCATCGGTCGGTGCGGCAGCCAGCGCCACCCCCGCGAGGCCCAGACACGCCACAGCCAGCGAAAGCATACGAAGCATGGAGCGACTCCTTTCGTGCGGCAGAATTGCCGATGAGCGACCCGCAATATGAAACCTCCGCCGCGCCCGAGAAGCCCCGGCGAAAATATGCCTGGCCGGCACCTTGAAACTGTGCGTCGGACAAGCGCGGCGAGGAAAAGGGGGCTGCACCCGTTTCCGGCCGTTTGGAAACGGGGGCTGTCCCCTTTTCCGGCGTGGCAAAGGGGACAGTCCCCTTTTCGCAAAAGCGCGAAAAGGGTACAGCCCCCTTTGCCGGTTCCCACGCTAAACACGTACGACTGCCCACCGCGCTTGTCCGCAGGCCTCTGAATACCCGCGCACCTTGGGCCGTCAAAGATACCGGGGACGGTTAGCCCGCCAAAAAAACCTCGCCGAAGCCGACGAAATCGTATAATCAGGTATCCAGGGCCAAGGAGGTCGATCATGAGAAAGTCCATCGCCGTGGTGCTGGGCCTCACGCTGCTCGTTTCGGGCTGGGGCCTCGCTTGGGGCATCGAAACAAGCACGCTGCCGCCGGCCGCCACGCCGTCGGGCGGCACGATCGTCAAGGACACCGCCGCCAAGCCCGACCCGGCGGCCGAGAAGAAGGCCCGCGAAGAGGCGGCCCGGAAGGCCATGGAGTTTGCCCGCACGCGGCGGACGCTCTCGTCGCCGCGGCCTTCCTTCGAGTTCGAGAACACGGCCGTCAAGGACATCCTGACCTACATGGGCGAGACGGGCAAGTTCTCGGTCGTCTTCGACAAGGCCCTCGAGGAATCTGGGATCGACCTCTCCGCGCGGGCCGTCACGATCCACCTTTCGCGCATGACCTACGAGAACGCCCTCAACCTGATCCTGCCCAGGGAATGCGGGTACCGCATCGAGGCGGGGTACCTGCTCATCACGACGCTCGAGAAATCGTGGCTGCCGCTGAAGACCGCCACGTACAGCATCCAGTTGACGATGGCCGAGATCCCGAACTTCACGGGGGCGCCGCGGTTCGAGGTGGCCAACGTCCTGGCCGCAGCCACCGCCGCCACCTCCGGCGGAGGCGGGGGCGCCGGCCTCTTCACCTCCGCCGCCGCGCAACCCGAGGAACCCGGCCGCGCCACCCCCGAACGCATCATCGAGATGGTCAAGAAGTTCGTGAAGAACCAGAACGACCGCCGCATCGCCCCGTGGGACGACGAGGGCGGCCCGGCGACGATCCAGTACCTCGGCGGGCGCCTCATCGTCTCGCAGACCGACCAGGGACACAAGGCGGTCGCGAAGTTCCTCGCGTCGATCGAGTAGGGCGGGGGGCCGTGGCCGCTGTGTAGGGGCGAGGCATGCCTCGCCCGCGAAGCCGCAACATTTAGCCGGCGAGTTCACTCGCCGCGCGCCGCGCCTACAACAACGCGCGGCCGGCAAGCCGGCCGGCTAAATGGGCAACCGACCCGCCGGGCGAGGCATGCCTCGCCCCTACGTTCACGGCGCACCTGCGTCGTGAGCCCGACGCGGGAGCGTCGGGTGACGTTCGAGCGCCACCCGCTGCTCCCGCAGCGGCCTCAGCGTCAATTCGTCGGCCGATGCGCCGCAGGAAAACTGCATTTTGGTTGACGCCGCGCGCCGGCGGCGCGATAGTTGATTTCTTGCAGGGACACGTTCGGTGAGGCTCCATGTCGACAGCGCAAGAGGCTCGGTTTGAACACTACGTCCTGGACCGCGGTCTGGTGACCGAAGAGGAGATGCGTCAGGCGCGTCAACTCCTCAACCAGGGCGAGGAGGGGGGCCGCCGCGTCTCGGTGCCCGAGGCGCTGGTCCAGTTGGGCGCGATGACGCGCAGCCAGGCCCAGCGCGTACTCGGGTCCCTGAAGGAAGAGACCGCCTCGCCGACGATCCAGATCCCCGGCATCCAGTTGCTGGAGCGCCTGGGTCGCGGCAGCCAGGCGGTTGTGTACAAGGGGCGCCAACTGTCGGTCGACCGCCTCGTGGCCGTCAAGGTCCTCCTCTCCAGGGCCGCACGCGACCCCGAGGTCCGGCGCCGGTTCGTCCAGGAGGCCCGCGCGGCGGCGAAGTTGTCGCACAACAACATCGTCCAGGCCATCGACGCCGGCGAGTCCGAAGGCTACTCCTACTTCATCCAGGAATTCATCGACGGCACGACCGTCTACGACCTGCTGAAGACGCGCGGCGGGCCGCTGCCGGAAGAGCAGGCCCTGGAGATCGTCATCCACATTGCCGAGGCGCTGGCCCACGCGCACTCGCGCGGGTTCATCCACCGCGACGTGAAACCCAAGAACATCATGCTCACCAAGGAAGGCATCGCCAAACTGGCCGATATGGGCCTGGCACGCCACACCAGCGACGCGGGAGCGGCACTGGAAGAGGCCGGCAAGGCCTTCGGCACACCCTACTACATCGCCCCGGAGCAGGTCATGGGGAGCCCGAACGTCGATTTCCGGGCCGACATTTATTCGCTCGGGGCGACCTTCTACGAGATGCTCACCGGCCGGCCGCCCTACGCGGCCCCCACGCCGCAGCAGGTCATGCAGAAACACGTCAGCGGCACGCTCGTGCCGCCGGACCACGTGAACCCGGCCCTCTCGGCCGGCGTGAGCGAGGTCGTCGAAGTCATGCTGAGCAAGCGCCCCAAGGACCGCTACGACACGACGGAGGACCTGCTGTCGGACCTCCGGGCCGTGGCCGGCGGCCTTCCGCCGCGCATCGCCCGCGAGAAGGTCGGCATGGGCAGCACGCTGCTGGAGGGCCTGGCGGGCGGCGAGGAAGTCCGGCCCCCGGCCCCGCCTTCGCCGCCGCCCAGCCCGTTCGCGGTCAATCAACTGACGATCATCCTCCTGGTCATTCTGGCCGTGGCGGTGCTGGTGATTGTCCTGCAGGCGGTGAGGTAGGCCGAGGCCTGCCGCGCCGACAAGCGCCTACCGCGCTCTTTCTTACAATAAGTGCACGTTATACTGTAGACTTTACCGCCGAAAGTCGATAGTATGGATGTGCTATGAAGGACTTCTTCGACCAGAATGAGGTTCTGCGGGTACTCCAAGGGTTCAATCCTTGGTGGCAGGGTCGTAGTCTCGCGGTGCCCCCTTTCAAGCGGCTTGCCTATTTTGCCGCCAGGCGTTATCTTGACGACCCCTCCTTGCACCGAGCGATTCTGCTTTCGGGGCCGCGCCGGGTCGGAAAGACCACGATCTTAACCCAGGTCGCCACCGATTTGGTGGCCGAAGGCACGGACCCCGCGAGCGTCCTCTACCTGAGCCTTGATCACCCCCTTCTGAAACTGGTTCGCCTTGAGCGGATACTACGCACGTACCACGAGAGCATTTGCCCGGAGGGCCGTCCTGCAACGCTTTTGCTTGACGAGATCCAGTACTCGGCCGAGTGGCAACTTGAACTGAAGCAACTGGTAGATCACAGGCCCAACTACCGCCTGCTTGCGACGGGTTCGGCAAGCCTGGTGCATCAGCGCGGGATTGCGGACACCGGGGTCGGGCGGTGGGTAAGGCTCACGGTGCCAACACTCTCGTTCTACGAGTTCCTCCAGATTCGGGGAGAGACCCCCGAGGGCATTCCTGGAGACCTGCGCCCCGTGGACCTCTTGGATAAGTCCGGCGCCGAATTATCGGGTCTCGCCGCCAGATTTCGGGGCATCGAGCCGCCATTCCTGCGCTACTTGCTTGTGGGAGGATTTCCCGAAACGGCGCAGCAGGCCGACCTGGCCCTTTGTCAGCGGCTCCTTCGCGAGGACGTGGTGGAAAGAGTGCTCAAGCGTGACATGGCCGCGCTCTTCGGCGTGCGCAACGTCATCGACCTTGAAAGGCTCTTCATCTACCTTTGCCTGCACAGCGGCGGAATCGTTGCCGTCAAGACCTGCGCCGACGCGCTCGGGTCGCTGCCGGCCACGGTCTCCAATCACCTTGAGTTGCTTCGGGAAGCCAACCTGGTCTACCGCGTGGGCCCTTATGAGACCTCGGGCAAAAAGGCGCTCAAGGCCCGGTATAAGATTTATCTCGTCGACGCCGCCCTGAGAAACGCCGTCCTCCTGCGCGGCGAGCAGGTGCTCGCGGACCCCCAGGAGATGGGCGTCATGGTCGAGACCGCGGTTTTCAGACATCTGTATTCCTACTACTACCGCGATACGCCTGAGACGCTTTATTGGCGCGACCCCGCGTCGGACAAGGAAGTGGACATCATCGTCAGAAGCCCTTCCTACACCATCCCCGTCGAGGTCAAGTATCGCGACTCCGCGCCGCTGCCCGAGGACTCGGGCCTGGTTGCGTTCTGCCGCAGCCAGCAGCCTTATCACGCGTTCTGGGTCACCCGCCGGGAGGAAGACTTCGGCACAAGACAGTTCGCGGGAACCAAGACCCGATTCCTCCAGATCCCGGCGCACATCTTCCTCTACCTCGTGGGGCAGGCTGAAAGGCTCCTCTGGGAGAAGTAGGCGGGCGGGCGCCGGCCGCAGGGGGCGGACCACATGATCAAGATCAAGGTCATGAAGAACGGCGAGGTCTACGCCGACGGCAGGGCGGTGAGCCTTGACCGCCTGCCCGAACTGCTCGCCGAGGCCAAGATGCGGTCGAAGGCGGCCTGGGTCTACCGCGAAGACCTTTTCGGAGAGCCTTCCGTCGTGGCCATGCAAGTCCTGCGGCTCGTGACGGAACAGGAACTGCCCATCAGTTTCTCCACCAAGCCCGATTTCTCCGATTACGTCGACCCCGGCGGGGTGTCGCACCCGCGGTAAGCGCGCGGCCGGGGCAGCCCCCGGCCACCCCTTGAGGAGCGTCAATCATGCCCGGCCACGTATTGCCTGGTGCAACAGCACAACTCCCGGGGCTTTGCGCGGCGGGTCGGAGTTTACCCGCCAGGGCGGGTACCCGCCGGGCTGACTGCCGCAAGACCTCGCGAGCATGCGGCGTTCTCTCGCGGCGGGTACGGAGACCCGCCGCGCACATGGGGAGATTGTGCCGGCCAGGAAAACTGTGCCGGCGTACGAGTCTGCACAGCCTTCGCGCTGTCCTCTCCGCCGTCGCCCTCGCCTGCCTGGCGACCGCCGCCGGCGCCGGCCTCAAGGCCCTGCCGCCGCGCACCGTCCTGAGCCTCGACGGCCCGTGGCAGGTGGAGCAGGGCGGCATGGATACGCCGCCCGCCGCCTTCGCGCACACCGTGGCCGTGCCGGGCCTCGTCGACATGGCGCAGCCCGCTTTCGCCGAGGTCGGCAAGAAGAGCGCCCTCAGGCAGGCGTTCTGGTACCGCCGCACGTTCAAGGTCGAGGGAGCGGCCCCCGAGATCGCCATCCTCAAGATCCACAAGGCCCGCTACGGCACGAAGGTCTGGCTGAACGGAAAACTCGTCGGCGAGCACCTGCCGTGCTTCACGCCCGCGTACCTGAACGTTCGCGAGCACCTGAAGGGCGGCGGGGCCGAGAACGAACTCGTCATCCGCGTCGGGGCCGACCGCGAGAGCCTGCCCCAGGATATGCCCACCGGCTGGGACTTCGAGAAGTATCTCTACATCCCCGGCATTTACGATTCCGTGGACCTCATCCTGACGAGCGCCCCGTACCTTGTCAACGTGCAGGCCGTGCCCGACGTCGACGCGAAATCCGTCCGCATCGTCGCCGAGATCGAGGCCGCCGGCAAACCGTGCGAAGCCGCCCTCAAGGTCGAGGTGGCCGAGGTCGCGGGCGGCAAAATTGTCGCCACGGCCGCGGCCCCGAAGGTCGCCCTGGCGGCGGGCGAGCGAAAGACGGTCGACGTAACGATCCCGATCCCCGACTGCCGCCTGTGGTCGCCTGAAAGCCCGTTCCTCTACGAGTTGCGTCTGACGACCGGCGCCGACGGCGCCCGCGAGCGCTTCGGCATGCGGTCCTTCCGCTTCGACCCCGAGACCCGCCGCGCGATCCTGAACGGCAAGACCTGCTACCTGCGCGGCAGCAACGTCACGTGCTACCGGTTCTTCGAGGACGCCGAGCGGGGCGAGCGGCCCTGGCGGCCCGACTGGGTCGTGCGGCTGCACCAGAAGTTCAAAGGCATGAACTGGAACTCGCTCAGGTACTGCATCGGCTTCCCGCCGGAACTCTGGTACGACATCGCCGACCAGGAGGGCATTCTCATCCAGGACGAGTTCCCCATCTGGTCCCTCGGCAAGGCCCCCGAGGGCCCGAAGGCCGAGAAGATCATCCCCGAGTACACCGAGTGGATGCGCGAGCGGTGGAACCATCCGTGCGTCGCCATCTGGGACGCCCAGAACGAGAGCGTCACGCCCGAGACCGGCAAGGCCCTCCAGGCGGTGCGCGGGCTGGACCTCTCCGGCCGCCCGTGGGACAACGGCTGGTCCGAGCCGCAAAGCATCACCGATTGCGTCGAGGCACATCCATACATGTTCATCCGGGCGTGGAGCGGCAAAGAGCCGTTCCGCCTCTCGGAGGTCGCGAAGATGACGGGCAAGCCGAGCCTGCGCAAGGAGCAGCAGAAGTTCCCCTGCGCGATCATCATCAACGAGTACGGCTGGCTGTGGCTGACGCGCGACGGCCAGCCGACGTGCCTGACCGATAAGGTCTACGCGAGCCTCCTCGGCCCCAACTCCACGGTGGAACAGCGCCGCGTGCTTTACGCCCGCTACCTTGCCGCCAAAACAGAATTCTGGCGGTGCCATCGCGAGTGTGCGGGGGTGCTGCACTTCTGCGGCCTCGGCTACTCGCGGCCCGGCGACAAGCCGCGCCCCGAGGGCGGCGCCACCAGCGATCACTGGACGGACCTCGAGAAACTCACCTTCGAGCCGAACTTCGAGCGGTATGTCCGCGACGCCTTCAACCCCGCGGGCCTCATGCTCGATTTCTGGGCCGAGGAACTTGCCGCCGGCGCGAAGCAGGAGGTGAAGGTCTACGTCATCAACGATCTTTACACCGAGTACCGGGGCAAGGTCGCCCTGAAGGTGATGGCCGGCGAGAAGGTGCTCTCGACCGTCTCGCAGGACTGCTCTGTCGCGCCGCTGGGCCGAGAGATTCTCACGTTCACCCTGGCCGCGCCGGCCGAGCCCGGCGCGTACACGGCCGCGGCCGAACTGGACGTGGGCAAGCCTTTGCCGGTCCGAAGTTTGCGGGACTTCAAGGTGCCCGCGAAGTAGAAGGGGGAAGAGGCGTGCAACGCGCTTGTGCGCGGCGGGTCTCCGTACCCGCCGCGCTCGTAGGCGCGGTGACGACGGGTGCCACGGCTTGCTTGTCAAGCCGTGCGCTACTTCCGGCAACACGGGTTGGCAAGCAACCCGTGGCACCCGGCTCACGAGGTCTTGCGGCAGTCGGCTACGGAGACCCGCCGCGCAAAACCTTGAAAGTTTCGCTGGCGGACTATGGAGCCGCACGTGCCGCATGTCGAATACCTGACCGGCGACGCCATCTACCAACGCGTGCTGGCGGAACTGATTCCGTCGGCCAAGGACAGCCTGCTCATCGCCACGGCCACGCTGAAGGCCACGCGCGTCAAAACGCGCGACGGCGCGGCCGAGAGCATCGTGGCGGTGCTCGCGCGGCTGGCGCGGCGGGGCGTCGAGGTGCGGGTCCTCCACAGCGGCGTGCCGTCGGGGCCGTTCCGCGAGGACCTGAAGGGCATCGAGCCGCGCCTCTTCCAGATGCGCCGGTGCCCGCGGACGCACTTCAAGGCCGCCATCGTCGACGGCCGGCGCGTGTACCTGGGCAGCGCGAACCTCACCGGGGCGGGCCTCGGCGCGAAAAGCGCCCGCCGCCGCAACTTCGAGATGGGCCTCACGAGCGACGACCCGGCCCTCGTCGACACCGTGGCCGACCTCTTCGAGGCCGTCTGGTCCGGGGCCATGTGCAAGAAGTGCCAGCGCCAGGCCTTCTGCCCCGTGCCGCTGGAATCGCCGTGGGACGGCCTGTAATTGCGGATTGCGGATTGAACGGCACCGGCACCGAATTAGCGCGGCGGGTCTCCTGACCCGCCGCGCGAAGATCGCGCCACAGGGCTAGACTCGCGGACGTCGCCGCGGTGGGTCAGGTCGCAGAGTCGCCGTGGCGACAGACCCACCGCGCAAAGATGTTTAGCGCCGAGCGCCGTGCCCCCGGACTTTTCCGCTTGCGTCGCGTGCGTGTCTCGCAAGAATCCCCCTTGATTCCGCAACATCGCCCGCCTCGCGGCAGCCATTGCAAGGCGTTGCCACGTAAGGACTTGCGCTCGTCCCCGCCGACCGTTGTTTCGCAAATCCTCCCGCCTCGCTTGCCCGTGTTCCCCTTATCCATACACTCGAAATGTAAAGTCGGCGACGTTCGGGCGCTGCTCTCTCCGGCCGGCCTGCGGCACGCACGCGTTGTTGCGGCGTGGGCGGCCTGCGGAGTGAGTGACGCCGTCGCCGCAACCACCACGTGGTGGCAGAAGGAGGTGCATGATGCTGAAGATACTCGGAGTTCTCGCGGCTGCCGCATCGCTGCTCGTTGCGACGACGGCGCTCGGCGGCCCGTATCTGGAGCAGTTCACCAGCGGCAGCGCCGGATGGCAGGCGCCCACGGTCAATGACTCGGGCGGCGTAACGCTGCCCTCGGCCCAGGCCCTCATGGATGCCGGCGGGTCCGGCTGCATCGGCGCCACGCTCACCGCGGGGCCCAACCGCCTCTTCGGGTTCCAGCCCGCGGATGCCCACCTGTACCAGGACCTGGCGGGCCTGCGGCTGACGGTGGACTACATGGCCCTCGGCGCCGTGACGGGGCCGGCGGCGCCCATGGTTCGCTTCTACATTGGCACGTACTCGGGCGGCACCAACTACTTCGTCAGCAATGACGCCTTCTCGTGGGACCCGAACGCCGGGTCCGACTGGACGACGCACACGGTGGACCTCGTGGCGGCGAACTTCCTGGAGTGGCCGAACCAGGCCTCCCACAGCCTGACGTTCGACCAGGTGATCGCCGCGCCCGAAGACATCGGCCTCGTGTTCAGCGGCAACTTCACCTCGAATTCCACGCTCGGGTTCTCGGGGTCGGGCACCCTCCTGATCGATAACTTCGGCGCGGTCCCCCGTGACAGCAACGGTGACAGCAACGGCCCTCTTGCAATGTCCATCGGCACACCCGAGCCGGCGGCGCTTGCGTTCCTGGCGGTCGGCGGCGTCTGGCTGGCCGCATGGCGACGGCGACGTCGGTAGCAGCCCGTTGCAGGGTGCCACGGCTGCGCCGTTTGCAGCCGTGCGCGACGGCGAACAGGGGCACGGTTGCAAACGGCGCAACCGTGGCACCCGGCCGGCGGTAACAACTCTACCCATTGTGCGCGGTCCGGGGCTTCCAAGCCGGGGGCCTCGGGCCGCAACCGGAAAACACTCTGGCGGGCAGTTTCCCCTGCCTGCCAGCGCTGGGACGGCCGCGGGCCTGAAGGCCCGCCCGCGGTTTTATTGACGCCCCATACGCCTCACGTAGTGAATCCCTTACGAGGGTGGCATGGTCACGCTGTTGCGTGACCATGTTGCAGTGACGGGCCAGACGCCGTTCCACGCGCATGGTCACGCAACAGCGTGACCATGCCACCCGCCCCCTGACACTTACGCCATGCCGCCTCTCTGCCTGCGCCCTTGCGTTCGCCGGCGTCCCGCGCCAGAATAGACGTAGCCGGCGCAAGCGCACAAGGGGATCGCCATGCACCGCATCATCGAAACGTGCCTCGTATTCATGGGAATGTCGGCGGCGATCGCCGAAGGGGCGTGCGGCCTGACGACGCCCGGGGCGGGGCCCCTCCAACTCCATCCCGACAACCCCCACTACTTCTGCTTCGGCGGGCAGCCGGCGGTCCTCATCGGCAGCGGCGAGCACTACGGCGCCGTCCTGAACCTCGACTTCGATTACGTCCGCTACCTGGGCGCCCTCCACGCCGCAGGCCTGAACCTCACGCGCACCTTCTCGGGCGTGTACCGCGAAGTGCCCAGTTCCTTCAAGATCAAGAACAACCCCCTGGCGCCCGCCCCCAACCGGTACATCACGCCGTGGGCACGCAGCGGCGAGCCGGGCTACTTCGATGGCGGCAACAAGTTCGACCTCGCCAAGTGGGACGAGGCGTACTTCGCCCGCGCGAAGGATTTTCTGGCCCAGGCGTCCAAGCGCGGCATCGCGGTCGAGTTCGTCCTCTTCTGCCCGATGTACAAAGACGAGATGTGGAAGGCCAGCCCGATGTACGCCGGCAACAACACGAGCGGCGTCGGCGACCTGAAGAAGGACGACGTGCACACCCTGGCCAACGGCCGCCTGCTGGAGGTCCAGTTGGCCGTCACGCGTAAGATCGTCACGGAACTGAACGCCTTCGACAACGTGTACTACGAGATCGCGAACGAGCCGTACTTCGGCGGCATCACGCTGGAATGGCAGAAGCGGATCGCAGAGGAGATCGTGCGGACCGAGGCCGGCCTGCCGAAGCGGCATCTCATCGCCCAGAACATCTCGAACGGCTCGAAGAAGATCGAGGACCCCGTGCCTTCGGCCTCGATCTTCAATTTCCACTACTGCTCGCCGCCCAACGCCGTGAAGATGAACTTCGGCCTCGCCCGCGCCCTCGCCGACGACGAGACCGGCTTCAAGGGCTCCGCCGACGCGCCGTACGCGCCCGACGGCTGGGACTTCATCCTGGCCGGCGGCGCGGTCTACAGCAATCTCGATTACTCCTTCTATCCCGGCCGCGAGGACGGCTCCGGCGCGCCCGACGCCCCCGGCGGCGGGTCTGCGGCCCTGCGGCGGTCGCTGGCGGCCCTGCGGGCGTTCATGCAGTCGATGGACTTCGTGCGCATGGCGCCCGACGAGGCGGCCGTCGTCGGCCTCGTGCCGGCGGCGGACGCGAAAGGCGGCGCAGACGCGAAGGCCCCGCGGCCGACGACCGTGCGGGCCCTCGCCGAGAAGGGGAAGCAGTACGCCGTGTTCCTCCGCGGCGCGGCGCCGGCGGCCGTCATCCTGGCGCTGCCGGCGGGGGCCTACGACGTCGACTGGGTCAACATCTGGACGGGCGACGCCGAGAAGTCCGAGGAGTTGAATCACCCCGGCGGCCCGAAGGAATTCCCCGTGCCGCCGTACAAAGAGGGTATCGCGCTGAGGGTGCTGTGGTCGTGCGCGAACGCGAAGTAAATGCCGTGACTCGGTAGCCGTCGCCTTGGTTCGTTTGGCCGTGGTTGGGGCTTGTTTAGCCGTCGCCGGCACGGCGACGCGAACGTTCGTAGGCGCTCGATGATGACCGTCGCCGTACCGGCGACGGCTAAACGTTAACGGCTAAACGCCTACGGCCTACTCGTTCATCAGATGGCCGCTCGTATCGTCGGGGTTTTCGCCGCCGGATTCCAGGAGGGGTTTCTTCTTGCCTTGCTCCGGCACGTCGTAGTTGAGCGGGCGGCCCCATCCGTCGCAGTAGAGGCGGTAGCGAACGCCGTTGGCCTCTTTCTCGATCGACATCAGGGCGCGGCCCGCAACATAGGGGCCGTGTTTCTGTCGCATGTTAAGGGCGGCATAGAGGAGGGCCTCGGGGTCGTCGGGCTTGCCCTTCATCGGGCGCACGCCCTTCTTGGGGTCATCGTTGACGGCCCCCATCAGGCCGTCGGGCGTCGTCTCGATCCAGGGGAACTTGCCCCAGTCGTCGTGATAGCGGTCGAGCGCGGCATCGAGCGCCGCAAGGGTTTGCCGCGTCACGGCGTCGGGCTTCGTAAACGCACTCCAGATGGCATCGCCGGCGATCCCCACCACCGCCCACGCCGCGATGCTGAGGGCGCCGATCACCATGCCGGCGACGGCCAGGCCGCGCCCCTTCATCATTCCCTCGCCGGTCTTCTTGATGCTCAAGAGGCCGAGCACCAGCCCCAGGAGGCCGCCCACGCCCAGCGTCACAAACCCCGCGAGGCCGAGGATCAGGCTCAACACGGCCGTGATGCACGTCGGCGGGCCTCGCAGTTCGGGCGGGAGCGACGCCTTGCCGGACCCCAGGATCGGCCTGACGATGGCGTAGTTCCCGCGCGACGGAACCTTGGCGACGAGAAACCGCTGGTCGCACCCCTCACACTGGAGGACCTGGCCCAGGATGGTCTCGGGATGCTCTTTCGTCTCGCCGCACTTCGGACAACGCACCAGGAGAGCCATACGGCACCTCGATGCTAGGGGCGTGGTTCGGCCGTTGAAACGATATACTTCGGCGGCGCTGATTGCAAGCGCTTTGCGGCAGGCGGGTGGTACGCCCCCCTGGACGGGTGGCATGGTCACGCTTTTGCGTGACCATGCACGCGCCCGCGGACGAAAACATGGCCACGCAACAGCGTGGCCATGCCACCCGGCGCGGCGGAGCAACAGCGGCCGTTTCCCCCCTGACGCCGGAAAACCTTCCGGTTTTCCCCGGTGTTCTCCGTCCCGCAGATGCCGATCAGACACCGCCTTCCAGAGTCGCCGGAATCGGCCGCAAGTATCGCAGAATAAAGGAGTTATGACGCAGTCGCCCGGCCCCCTTCGCGCCCTCTCGCCGGTCGCGCGTTTTGACTTCCTGCGCCAAACACTTACAGTCTATAGGGTGTTAATTCGGGAAGGTTGGGAAGGTTGGCGCGGTGGGGGAGTGGTGGCCAGATATAGGAACCGTATCATGGAGCACACCCGCAGTGAGATGCCCCTGTTTGAAACCCTGGAGCCGAGGCTGCTCTTGAGCGCCAGCCCCGCTCCGATGGCCGCGCTGGGCCCCTGCATGGGAGGCCAGGGCGCCGCAATCATCGACGTGGGCTTCCACGAGGGCTCCCGCCTGGACAACGGCAGCCCTCTGGCCAGACTCCTCGACCAGGCCATCGACCGCCTTCGCGGCGGCGACCGCCACGGCGAGGAAGACTGCGGGCCCATCCGCTCCGTCCGGTTCGCCCGCGACGGCACGGCCTCCGCCAGCGGGGCCATCAACCCCGCCGGTGATATCGATATTCAGACATTCGTAGCACCCAAGAGCGGGACGCTTTCCATCACGCTCTCCCAGCCCGGCAGAAACGGCAAACTGGCCGGCCTGTTGACGGTCTATGATTCCAAGGGGAACTCCATCGCCACCGCCGCCGGACGCGCCGGCGGCTCGGTCACGGTCTCGGTCAACGTCCTCAAGGGCGAGCGCTATTACGTCAGAACCTCCGGCCAGGGCAACACACGCGGCGCGTATGACGTCAAGTACTGTCTGACGCCGCTTAAGCCCAACCTGGCGCCCCTCGCCCGCGATGATTCCTACAGCCTGAGCGAGGACGCCGCCCTGGCCGTGACCGCAGGCGGCGTGCTCGCCAACGACGCCGACCCCGAGGGCAAGGCCCTCTCGGCCTCGCTCGTCAGCGGCACGGAGCACGGCTCGCTCACCTTCAACCCCGACGGCACCTTCACCTACGTCCCCGCCGCCGATTTTAACGGCGCCGATTCCTTCACCTACACGGCGAGCGACGGCGCGAACGCCTCCAAGGCGGCGACCGTCACGCTTACCGTGCAGGCGGTCAACGATGCCCCCGTCGCCCAGGACGATGCCTACGCGGTCGACGAGGACCAGCCGCTCGCCATCACCGGCCTCCTGGCCAACGACTTCGACGTCGACGGCGACCCGCTCCAGGCCGTCCTCGCCACCGGCCCGGCACACGGCACGCTCGCGGCCGGCGCCGACGGATCGCTCCTCTACACCCCGGACGCCGATTTTAGCGGCACGGATTCCTTCACCTACAAGGCCACCGACGGGCTGCTGGAGTCCGCCGTGGCGACCGTCACCGTCACCGTGCGGCCGGTCAACGACGCCCCCGTCGCCCGGCCCGACGCCTACGAGGTCCAGCAGAACACGAGCCTGACGATGCCGGTGGCGGCCAACGACTCCGACGTCGACGGGGACGTTCCGCGTGCGGTGGTCCTGGAGGGCGCTTCGCACGGCATGTTGGAGTATGAGCCCGACGGGTCCCTCGTGTACACCCCGGCGCCTGATTACACAGGCGCCGACTCCTTTACGTACCGGGCGTTCGACGGCCAGGCGTACTCCGACCCCGTGACGGTGACGCTCAACGTCGCGGCCGTGAAACTCGCCTTCGACGACGCCTTCACGATGACGGCCGGCACCACGCTGACGGTGGCCCAGCCGGGCGTGCTGGCCAACGACGTGCTCGCCACGGGCTGGGAGATCGCGTTCCTCAACTCCGGCCCGCAGAACGGCAAACTCGTGTCGTTCGACCCGTTCGGCGGATTCAAGTACCAGCCGAGCGCCGGCTTCACAGGCGCCGACACGTTTACCTACATGGTGAACGACGGCGCGCGGTACTCGAACATCGCCACCGTGACGATCACCGTGCTGCCGGTCGCCTAGAGCCGTTCACGCTTGCGTGCAGCCGGGTGCCACGGGTTGCTTGTCAACCCGTGCTGCTGAAGTAGCGCACGGCTTGACAAGTACGTGTTTAGCGTGCCGAGGAAAAGGGGGCCGCACCCGTTTCCGGCCGTTTGGAAACGGGGGCTGTCCCCTTTGCCGGTGCCCACGCTAAACACGTACACAGCGTGGCCATGCCACCCGGCAAAGGGCTTGCCACCGAGACTAACGCCGCAGCCTCACACGTCAATGCCCGCCTCGGCGCCGATCAGGGCACGGTTGGCCTCCAGGATCGGACGCACCGTGGCCGCCAGGAACTCGTCGACCTGCTCGGGCGCGCGGCCGATGAACCGCGACGCCTCCAGTTCGCCGTCGATGTCGACCTTCGCAAACGCCGGGTCGGCCTTCAGGCGGGCCAGCAGATCGTTCGCCAGGCCCTCGGCCTTCACCTGCCGCGCGGCATCCTGGCTGTGGCGGCGGATCTTCTCGTGCAGGGCCTGTCGGTCGCCGCCCGCCTTGACGGCGGCCATCAGGATGTTCTCGGTGGCCATGAACGGCAGTTCCTCGGCCATGTGCCGCGCGATCA
>Ga0315282_10009348_pt1 | contig 15594 bp, 13 predicted proteins | sample YL17G07_20_MG_FD_203693 | JGI IMG/M metagenome (GOLD analysis project Ga0315282, IMG submission 203693) | Sediment microbial communities from Yellowstone Lake, YNP, Wyoming, USA - YL17G07_20 | ecosystem: Environmental > Aquatic > Freshwater > Lake > Sediment | place: USA: Wyoming | collected...
GCCCGGGTTAGGGCACTGGCTGCTTGGTCGTCGGGGGAAGGGTCTCTTCTTCCTCGTCGCCATCTGGGGCACCTTTCTTGCCGGCTGGGCGCTGAGCGACTTCCGGGCCGTCTTCTGGAAGCCGGACCGCATCGCCACCTATGGCCAACTGGGGATGGGGGTGCCCACCCTGGTGCTCCTCGTGGGAAAGGAGCCGTTCTCCTCGGCCTTGGGCCGCACTTTCTACGAGCCGACCGGGGCCAGCGAGAACCTCCTCCCTCACTACGACGTGGGGACGCTCTACACCTGCGTCGCCGGGCTGCTCAACGTGGTGGTGGTACTGGGTGCCTTCCGTCTCGCTCTCTGGGGCCGAGCGGACGTGCACAGGTAGGGGGAACAGGCTCGACCAAGGCGCCGTAGGCTCGACCAAGCCGCTGTAAGACGCCGAAGGCGTCTGAGGCGCCGGGAGAGGGGAACCGAAAAGGTTCCCCGGGCAAAGGAGCACTGCCCGCCCCGGGCGGGCACTCGCTCCGCTCGGAGGGGCAAGCGTGTCCAGTGCTTGCCCCGGGCGGGCAAGGAGGGGTTCGTGCTGGAGACTGTGCTTCTCTTCGCCCCGCTCTGTCTCGTCGTTTCCCTGGTCTACGCGGCGACGCGGCGCGACGGGACGAGGACCATCCTCTGGGAGGGCCTGCACCTCTTCCTGATGACGGTGGTCGGGCTCGTGGGCCTGGCGGTCGTCATCTACCTCATCAGCCGATTCCTTCAGCCGACGCTCTGGCTCTGACACGTGCCGGGCGCCGGGCTGGGGTTCGCAGCAGTCCGGGGGGATTCGTTCGTGGTGTGGGTGGCAGTGGAACGGGTGAGGGCACGGGCCTGGGAAAGGGGGAAGTGATGAGCCGACGGGTGGTGCTGCTCGTGGCGGTGGTGGCGGTGGGGCTGGTGGCTTTGGGTGCGCTCAAGGAGGAGCCACTCCCGGCCGAACTCCAGGAAAAAACGCAGGCCTTCTTCAAACAGCTCCAGGAGGGCAAGGTCGACGAGGCCTATGACGCGTTGACAGCGGGAGGCCAACTCGCCGACAAGAAGGACACCATGGACATGCTCAAGGCGCAAACGAAGATAGGGCTGGCAGTCTACGGACCCTTTGAGGGTCTGGAGACGTTGTCCGAGAGGTGGGCTTCCCCCAGCCTGGCTCAGGGCGCCTACCTCTACAAGAAGCGGGACCTCGCCCTCATCTGGAAGTTGACCTTCTACAAGAGCAGCCGGGGCTGGCAGGTCGTCTCCGTCTTCTTCAACGACCAGATACCGGCTTACTTTGAGAAGTAGTCCCGGCCGGTGGAGGTTGGCCGGTTGCGAGAAGCAGAAGCGGTCAGCGGGTGAGCAGTTTCTGCTTCACCCGCTCCAGGCGGCGGAGTTCGGAGGCGAGGGCCTTCTGGGCGGTGCGGATGCGTACCCGGGCCAGGTCGAGGCCGAGGTTCCCCGGGGCGCCGAGGTGGGTCTTCGCGCGGATGTTGGCCACCGGGTCTTCGTTCGCCAACTGGTCGAGGCGGCTGGCGACCTGGCGGTAGGCGTCGCGGAAGGGGATGCCCGGGCGTCCGTCGGCTGACGGGCGGGTGAGCCGGAGGGCCTCGTCGGCGGCGAAGAGCTCGGGGCTGAAGGAGGCGAGGCAGCGCTTACGGTCCACCCTGAGGACCCCGATGATGCGCGTGAGCATGCGGAGCGCGGAGCCCGCCAGGTCGAACCCCCGCATCAGCGGCCCCTTGGTGTACTGGAAGTCCCGGTTGTAGCCGGACGGCAGTTTGGCGATGATGCCGAGGACTTCGGTCAAGCATCCCTCCAGCGACGCGGCCAACGCTCTGGCCGTCTCCAGTGGGCACGGGTTCCGCTTCTGCGGCATCAGGGAACTGCCCGGGCAGAATTCCTCGGGCAGTTCGAAGTAGCCGAACTCCGGGGTGCTGGCCCAGATGAGGTCGTTGGCCAGTTTGGCCACGTCCTGCATGGCCGACACCAGGGCGAAGAGCACCACCGCCTCGAACTTCCCCCGGCTGTTATTGGCATAGAGGACGTTGTTCTGCACCCGGGCGAACCCCAGGAGGTCGCTCGTCAGTTGGCGGTCGATGGGGAGGACGACGCCGTAACTGGCCGCTGAGCCCAGGGGACACTGGTTCACCAGTTCGTAGGCAGCCTCCAGGAGGAGGAGGTCGTCCAGCAGGGCCTCGGCGAAGGCCCCGGCCCAGAGGCCGACCGAGGAGGGCATGGCCCGCTGCGTGTGGGTGCGGCCGGGGACGGGCACGTCGCGGTGCTTGTGGGCGAAGGCCACCAGCGCGCGGGCGAGGGCGAGCGCCGCGCCCTTCACCTCCAGCAGGCGCTCGCGCATGTACAGCCGCAGGTCGACCAGCACCTGGTCATTGCGCGAGCGGGCGGTGTGGATCTTCTTCCCCAGGGGACCGAGCCGCTCCGTCAGCCTGAGTTCGATGGCCGTGTGCACGTCTTCGTCGGCAGGCCGGATCACGAAGCGCTCCCTGTCGGCATCCTCCAGAATGCGGACCAGTTCGGCCCGGAGCTGCGTGAACTCCTGGGCGGTGAGGATGCCGATCTTCTGGAGCATCCGGGCGTGAGCGATGTTTCCCAGGACGTCCGGTTCGATGAGGGCCAGGTCCAGGCGGTAGTCCTCACCGACGGTGAAGCGCTCGGTGTCGCGGTCCAGTTGGTAGCCCTTGTCCCAGAGTTTGGGCACCGGCTGACCTCATTTCTGCTTCTTCTCGTGTGCCTGTTTCTTCTGCCTGGCGAAGTTGTCGGCCCGCTTGGCCAGCACCAGGAAGGGGAGGGCCCGGACGAAGGCGGCGTCGGCGCAGCGCCGCTGGTCGAAGCCGCTGGCCTTGATGGAGCGGATCTCGGGCATGAAGAGGCTGCTCGGGGACTGACGCTCCAGGATCTCGATGTTGCCCTTGTACAGTTTCACCCGGTAGGTGCCGGCGACCATCTTCTGCGACTGGCTGATGAAGGCCTCCAGGTCGTAGCGCAGGGGCTGGTAGGCCTCCCCGTGGTACATCATGTAGGCCCACTTCTGGTCGATGGTCTTCTTGAACTGCAGTTGGTCCTTGGTGAGCGTCATCTGCTCCAGGTCGCGGTGGAGCATGAGGATGACCTTGGCGGCTGGGGCCTCGTAGACTTCCCGGCTCTTCAAGTCCATGATGCCGTCCTCGAACATGTCGATGCGGCCCACGCCATTCTCCCCGGCGGCCCGGTTGAGGAACTCCAGGAGTTCGGGGATGGTCACGGCCTTCCGGTTGAAGCGGACCGGGACGCCTTCGACAAACTCCAGTTCCACTTCCGTGGCCTCGTCCTTGGCTTTCTCCGGCGGCACCAGCCACATCCAGATGTCCTCGGGCAGGGGCTGGTTCAGGTCGATGGCGCCGCTGGCGATGCTCCGGCACCACATGGTCTTGTCGTCGCCGCCGGTGATGGTCTCCGTGACGGGCACACCCCACACCCGACAGAGCTGTTCCTCCTCGAGGCGGGTGAGGTCGAAGTCCCGCACCGGCACCAGCACCCGGAGCCCGGGGGCGAAGAGGGTGAAGACGTTCTGCATCCGGTACTGGTCGTTCCCCTTGCCGGAAGAGCCTTCCAGGAGGGCGTCGCAGCCCAGCTCCACCGCCTTCTCCGCCACCGTGCGGGCCACCAGTTGTCGGGTCATGGAGGTGGAGACGGGGTAGCCGCCGTAGTCGGCGTTGGCCTTGATGGCCATGGCCACCCACTCGCGGCCGAACTCCTCTTTGACGTCGATGGTCAGGGGCTTGATGTTGAGTGCGGCAGCGTGCCGGAGGCTCTGGGCGATTTCCTCCTCGCCCTGACCAATGTCGATGGTGATGGGCACGATCTCCTTGACCTTGTACTTTCGCCGCAGGAGTTCAATGCTCAGGCTCGAATCCAGGCCACCGGAGTACGCCACCGCCACCTTCTTGACCGTGGGCACGACCGCCCTTTCCACCTTGCCGATGATCTCCTCGATGGCCATGTGCGCAACTTCCTCCTCTGCTCTGGGTCTTGGGTTCCATTCCCGCCGGGCGCCTTTAGCCTTGCTACTTTCCCTGACGCGCCAGGCGCTGTCAAGTGTTTTTTCCCCCGGGCCGGCGCTCAGCCCCCGCGCAGCGCCTCAAGCAGTCTGTCCACCTCCGCCTCGCTGTTGTAGAAATGAGGCGACACGCGCAGCCAACCCAGCCGGTACGAGAGGACGATGCCCTCCTGGCGCAGCCGGCGGGCCACGGCCTTAAGGTCGGCTCCCGGGAGCCTGAAGCTGACGATGCCCGACCACTCGCCCGCTCGGCGGGAACTGAGCACGTCGGCACCCAGCCGGGCGAGACCCCGGCAGAGCCGGTCGGTGAGCAGTTTGATGCGCCTTTCGATGGTCGGGAGGCCGACGGCGAGGAGAAGCGTTACCGCTCGGGCGAGCCCGGCAATGCCGACGGTGTTGGTCGTGCCCAGTTCGAAGCGGGCAGCGTCCGGGCGAAGGGTGAAGTGATAGGGGAGGTAGGTGCTGGACTTCGGGACGCTCCGCCAGCCCACCATCGGGGCGCCGAGCAGTTCCAGGCATTCCCGTCGGCAGAAGAACAGGGCACTCCCCTCGGGCCCCAGGAGCCACTTGTGCGCGTCGGCCGAAGCGAAGTGGACGCCCGCTTCGCTGACGTTGAGGGAGAGCGCGCCCAGCCCCTGGATGGCGTCCAGGACGAAGAGGACGCCCCGACGGCGACAGAGTTCCCCCAGTCGGGCCACATTGTGGCGGAAGCCGCTGAGGAACTCGACGAAACTCAGGGCGAGCACGCGGGTGTGGCCGTCGATGGCGTCCCGGACGTCCCGGTAAGGGATTCGGCCGTCGCGCTCAGCCACGAGGCGCAGTTCGACCCCGCAGCGGGCACGCGCCATCCACGGGTAGATGTTCGCCGGGAACTCCCCCTGGGCGGAGACGACGTTGTCGCCCGGGCGCCAGTCCAGGCCCGCAGCCACCAGGCTGATGCCCTCGGAGGTGTTCTTGAGGAAGGCGACTTCCTCCGGGCGACAGCCCAGGAGCGTGGCTCCGTCTCGGCGGGCCCCTTCTACCATCCGGTCCCAGCGGCTGGCATTGACGTCGCCGTCGGCGAGGACGTCTCCGAGGTGGGCCGTCATCGCCTGGTGCACGGCGAGGGAGATGGGGCTCACGCAGGCGTGGTCCAGGTAGGCCCAGCGCTCGGTCACGGGGAAGAGGCGACGGGCATCTTCCCAGGAAAGTCTCGGCGTCCGTGACACCGCCATCCTGTGCATCCTCTCCTGTCGGCTCACCGTCTGCTCGCTGACGACCGGAGCCACTATAGGGGCGGCGGGGGGCAAGGTCAACCATCCGGAGGCACGTCCTTTTTTGTTTGGCCTCTCCCTGCGCCTCGCTATAATGGGCGAGGCGGGCTGGAAGGTGAACGTCGGCAGGTAAGGAGCAAGCGATGTCCTGGCGGTCCTCCCTCTTGCTGCTCGTGTGTGTCCTGGTCGCTGTTGGCTGCGAGTCGCAGTACCAGGTGCGTGGGATCGTGTACGGGGTGACGACGGTGGAGCAGAGCACGGTCAAGGTGGTCCGCGAGCCGGAGCGCGCCCCGGCCGGGGCCCTGCCCCTGGAGAACGCCACGGTCGGGCTTCAGGTCTATCGGTTCCCGGCTGACCTGGCCACCGACCTTCCCCCCTACGAGTACTACAGCGACAAAGCGGGGGAGTTTCGTTTTGAACTGCCCGAGACCTTGCTGGACTTGCCCACCCGGGTGCTCATCGGCGCCAAGACCAAGTACCGCATCCGCTGTGAGCGGGTGGGCTACGAGGTGCTCACCGCCGACGTCGCCCTTCCTCTGGAGCACAAAGAGTGGCTCCTCGTCGTCCTGAAGAGGTTGCCTGCGGGGGAGTAACCGCACGACGCCGTCAGCCTCCGTGGCCCGGGGGAGCGAGCGGACAGGTGACCAGCAGAGCGGGAGAGCCCCGCCGACCGCGTCTCTTCAACGCAGGGACGCAAGAGCGCATGGAGAAAGGCTGAGCCACAGAGCGCACGGAGACCGCAGAGAAAGAGAACCGGGGTCTGCGTGCTCTCGGCGCCTCAGCGACCCTCTCCCTTCCCCTCCCCCATTGGGGGAGGGCCAAGGTGAGGGCTTGGGCGGGCACCCGTCTCGAGTTCTCTGCGTCAAAGCCGTTTCTCTTGTGAGGAGAGTGTACCGTGACGTCCCCTTCCCTTGCCCGAGCGTCGGCCTTGAGCGGGCGGGCTCCTGTCGCGCACCATGGAGGTCACCCTTGCCCGGCCTGCTCGGCCGAGTGGCTGCTGTTCTCAACGCTCTCTGCCACCCTGCTTGTTTTCTCCCTCTTCGTGCCCGGCTTGCTTGCCGGTGTGCTCCCGGCGGCGAGTGGCGCGCCGCAGCGGGCCCTCCAGCAGGGAGACTACAAGGACGCCGTCGCCCGGCTCCAGCGCGCCGCGCAACAGCCTGATGCGCAGCCACGGGTCCGCGCGGCGCTCGTGGACCTCTACCTTCTCCTGGGGTGGTACGACGACGCCCAGCGCTCCGCTGACGAGTGGCTCAGCCAGGCGCCGGCGGAGCCACTCGCTCTCCTGAGTCGGGTCAAGGTGGCGCGGATGCGCGGCGAACTGGGCCCGGCGGAGACCTTTGTCCGTCAGGCGGTGAAGGCCGCGCCCCAGCTCCTCCCCGGGAGGCTGGAACTGGTGGAAGTCCTGCGGGCGCAAGGGCACGACAAGGAAGCAGGGGATGAGGCCGGCGCCTTTCCGCAAAAGCTGGCCACGCTGATTGACCCAGAGAAGAAGCAGGTGCGCGCGGACGTCCCCGTGGCGCAGCTCCTCGATGTGGCCAGGGGATGTGCTCTGTACGGGGAGATCACGGGGCAGTCGGCAGCGCTCAAACTGGCCGTGCAGGAGCTCTACCCGGAGGTCCGCCGACGGAGCCCTCAGGAGGTGCGTGGTTACCTGGAGCCTGCGGGTACCCTCCTGGCCAAGTTCAACCTCCAGGAGGCCCGCCAACTCTATGAACAGGCCCTGCGCCTCAACCCCAACCACCCGGAAGCGCACCTCGGACTGGCCCGCTGCCACTGGGAAGCGAATGAACCCGAAGAAGCCCGCACCGAAGTCGCGGCGACCCTCGCCGTCAACCCCCACCACCCGGGAGCGCTCGCCCTCTTGGCCCGACTGGACCTCGGTGAAGGGCACCTTGACTCCGCCCGTCAGTCCGTTGACCAGGCCCTCGCCATCAACCCCAACCTGGGCGAAGCCTGGGGCCTGGAGCTCATCCTCAGGGTCGCTGGGGGTGAGGCGGGCGGGGAGCCGCCGAGTGAACTTGCCTCGCTTCCCGTACCCGCTCAGGCCCGGGCCTACCGGGAGTTGGGCGACTGGCTGTCCGACCGCCGACGCTACCGCCAGGCCGAGGGGAACTACCAGCGGGCCCTCCTCGTCGTGCCTACGGACCCAGCCGCCTTGGCCGGTCTGGGGCTCTGCTACTTCCGCTGGGGTCGGGAGGATGAGGCGCGAAAGAGCCTGGAGGAGGCTTTTCGCCACGACAGTTTCAACGTCCGGGTCTATAACGCCCTCAACGTGCTCGACCTCCTGAAAGGCTACGGGGAAACCCGCCGCGGCGACCTGGTCGTCCGCGCCCCGAAGGAAGCCGAGACCCCCATGGCTCCGGCGGGCGGAGGTGGAGCGCCTCCCCCGGAGGCCGCCGAAGGGGGGGCTCAGCAGGTGGGGACCGGTGAGGCTTCTTTCTTTGCCGGCTACGTCAGCGCCCAGGGCGCGGAGAACCTGGCGGGCCTGGCGACCCAGTTGGGGGCCAAGTTAGAGGAGCCGGTGATGGCCGAGGTGTTTCCCACCCGCGACCTCTTCAGTGCCCGCGTGTCGGCGCTTCCGGGCCTGGACCTGGAGGCGGCGGCGTTGGGGCCGGTGGTGGCCCTCCTGACGCCGGGGGCCGCGGTGCACCCCTTCAACTGGTCCGATGCCCTGGCGCACGAACTCGGCCACGCCGTCTGCTACATCCTGGCCGAGGGGCGTGTCCCGCAGTGGCTGGAAGAGGGGTTGGCCTTCTGGGCCGAGGGTTCCGCCAGGCCGCGAGACTGGTGCCTGGTGCTCGACCACGCCCTCCAGGCGGGTGGCTTTCTGCCTTTGGCTGACTTGGACCGGGCCTTTCTGGCGCAGCCCGGGGCTCCGGAGCGCTCCTTGGCCTACGCCCAGAGTTCGCTTGCCTTTGACTTCCTCATCGAACACTTCGGCTGGGAAAAGTTCCGCGCGCTCCTCGCCGGGGCCAAGTCCAGTGAGACTTGGCCGCAGGCCCTGGCCACAGGCCTCGCCGTCAGCCCGGAAGAGCTGGAGGGCGAGTACCGGAAGTTCCTGGAGGAGCGTTGCCGGGAGCTCCATGCCCAGCTGGCCCTGGCCAGTTCCCTGACCGACGAGTGGCAGAAAGCCGGCGCTCTGGGGCAGGGGTCGCGCCAGGTCTGCCTACAGTTGCTTCAGACGGAACCGGCTGTGCTGGACGCGTCGTTGCTCAGGCAGTTGGCTGCTGAGGGGGCCGACCCGGCCTTGAGTGAAGAGGCCCTCTGGGCCATCGTGAGGGTGGAGCGGACCGACGTGGAGAGCGCGCTTGTCTTGGCGGAGAGGCTCCAGCAGGCCGAAAGGAAGGAGGAGGCGGAGGCGGTCTACCGCTTCGCGCTCGGTGCTGGACTTTCTGACCCGCGGGTGCACGTCGGGCTCTCGGAGATGGCCCTTGCGGCCGGGAGGCGGGAGGAGGCCCTTCCGGAAGCGGAGGCGGGCCGCGAGATGCTGGAGGGCGGGCGGAGCAGGTTCCCCGCCGACATGCGGGGGAGGCTGTGGCAAAGATTGGCCAAAGTCTACGCCGGTCTCGGGGAAGAAGCCCGGCGCCAGCAGGCGGAGGTACGGGCACGGGCCTTGACGGGGACTCAGGCAGAAGGCGAGGGGCAGCAGGGGGAGAACCCGTGAGCGCCGTCACGGGGAAAGACATCGTGGGCGGGCTGCGTCGTCTGGGGGTGAAGGCCGGTGAGGTGCTCTTTTGCCACAGTTCCCTGTCCAGTTTCGGCGACGTGGAAGGAGGGGCCGAAACCGTCATCCGGGCCCTCATCGAGACGGTGGGTGAGGAGGGGACGGTGGCGATACCGACCTTCAGTTACAACTTCCCGCCTGAGCGGCCACCCTGGGACCGGGCCACCTCCCCCAGCCAGGTCGGCCGGGTCACCGAGGTCTTCCGCGGGTGGCCGGGCGTGCTCCGCACCGACCAGCCCAGCCATTCGGTGAGCGCCCATGGCCCCGAGGCCGCCTTCATCACCCGCGCCTACGGGAACCTGAGGCCCTACGACAGGTTGGGGCCCTTCGGCAAGATGTACCGGCTGGGGACACGTATCCTCTTCCTGGGCTGCGGGCTGAGCCCCAACTCGACGCTCCACGCCTGCGAGGACTGGGCGGAGATGCCCTACCTCGGGCCGACGGAGGTGCACGTCGCGCAAGCGGACGGCTCGGTCCGCCGATTCGCCCTCCAGAAGATGCCCGTCGGGCACCGCGACTTCTACCGGGCGCGCGAGTGGAGGAAGGCCAAGGTCAACCAGCGCTTGGCCCAGCGCGGGCTCCTGGCGGAGGTGACTATCGGCCAGGCCGAAGTCGTGGGCATCTGGGCGCGGGACCTGGTGGATGCCTGCATGGACGTCTTCGCCGGGGAACCGGACCTGCTTCTCTGTGACAACCCGGGCTGCGAGTTCTGCGTGCGGGGGAAGGCGCTGCTCTCTCACTGGCAACTCCCGCGCTGGGACCACCTGGAAGCCGTCCGCTTTCCCGAGTAGCCGCTGACAACCTCCCCGGTGCCTGGTGGGACCGTGAAGGCGGGGTTGATGACAGTGGACGAGTCTCAGCATCCGAATGGCGGCCCGAAAGACCCCAACAGATTGACGGCGCTCCACCTGCTGTCTCTGCTCGCTTTCTTCTCCGGATTCCTGCTCGGAGCTATCTCCGGCTACGACTTCTTCTGCTGGGGTGGCGGCGTAGGAGCGTTAGTGCTAACTGTGGGTGGTGCGGTTCTCTTCGTCGCTGGGCTTGTTGGGAAGATTAGAGTCGACCGAGCTTGGGCGGTGGAAGGAGACAGGGAGCGCGGGGTGCTGGAGCAAGGTGAGGAGGCTCCCCTTTCAAAGGTGAGCAAGATGAGCCTGTTCGTCATCGGGATGGCGGCCCTCTTGGACACGCGGGCTGAAAATGCGACAGGGGGCCTGAAGGTGCCAGGCAAAGCACGGCTGGCAGGCGCGGGGTTTCTGGCGGCAGCGTTCCTGGTCTTCTGGCTTGGGTTGCGCATGGCTCTTGGGGAGGCCGCCAAGCATATGTATCAGCTCACGGCTCTTGCTGGGCTGGCGACTTTGGTGCTCTTTTTTGGTGCGATAGGGGTGCTGCTTCCTCGGCGGGTGTGGGAAGAAGACCTGACCTTTCGTCGGCTGCTCTGGGGCCTGGGCATCCGCTCGCTGCTGGCTCTTCGGTTGGCGGGCCTCTTCTTCCTGTCTACGCTGGCCGGCATCACCTGGTTCCTTGTCGTCCCCAGCCTCCTGGGCCGCCTCCGATGAAAAGCCGCGCGCGTGGCTGTTGGCACTGCCTTGAAAGGGCTTCGACGTGACACTGGACGAGTTCCAGAAGCAGGTTGAGAGCATCTACTTCGAGCGGGACAGCGCTCGCGGCGTGGCCGGGAGCTTCATGTGGTTTCTGGAGGAGGTGGGCGAACTCGCGCACGCACTGCGCGCGGGGAAGGGGAGAACCTGAAGGAAGAGTTCGCCGACGTGCTGGCCTGGCTTTCGACCTTAGCGTCCATCTCGGGCGTCAGGCTGGGCGATGCGGCCCGCCGATACGCCCAGGGCTGCCCCTACTGCCACCACGTGCCCTGCTCCTGCCCGCCGGCCAACAAACCCTGACGGGACCGCTGCCCAGCGGGCGACGTCGCAGGAGGCCTTCACTTCTGACAGCCCACGAAAGGTACCTCAGTCTTCGGCGTTCTCCTGGGCTCGTTTCTGGATGCGGGCCCAGGTGTCCCTGAGGGTGACGGTGCGGTTGAAGACGAGGGCGCCCGGGGTGGAGTCCGGGTCCACGCAGAAGTAGCCCAGCCGCTCGAACTGGAACCGGTCGCCGGGATGGGCGGCGGCCAGCCCGGGCTCGACAAAGACGGGCCGGAGCACCTCCAGGGAATTGGGGTTGAGGTTTGCGGTCCAGTCCTCGCCTTCGGGGACATCGTCCGGGTCGGGCTTGGTGAAGAGGTGGTCGTACAGTCGGACTTCGACGGGCAGCGCGTGCTCCGCCGAGACCCAGTGGAGCGTGGCCTTGACTCGGCGCCCGTCGGGGGCATCGCCCCCTCGCGTGGCCGGGTCGTAGGTGCAGTGGAGGGCCATCACCTCGCCGGTCGCCGGGTCCTTCTCCACGCCGACGCACGTGATGAAGTAGGCGTAGCGGAGCCGGACCTCCCGTCCCGGAGCCAGGCGATAGAACTTCTTGGGGGGGACCTCCATGAAGTCCTCCCGTTCGATGTAAAGCACCTTGCCGAAGGGCACTTTCCTGGTTCCCGCTGAGGCGTCCTCGGGGTTGTTGACGGCCTCGAGTTCTTCGGTCTTACCGTCAGGGTAGTTGTCGATGACGAGTTTGAGCGGGCGAAGGACACCCATGACACGGAGCGTGCGCTTATTCAGGTCTTCGCGCAGGCAGTGCTCGAGCAACTGGACGTCCACCACGCTGTCGTACTTGTTGATGCCGATGCGGTCGCAGAAGGTCCGGATGGCTTCCGGGGTGTAGCCCCGACGGCGAAGGCCCCGGAGCGTTGGCATCCTGGGGTCGTCCCAGCCACTGACGTTGCCTCGCTGAACCAGCTCCGCCAGCCGACGTTTGCTCAGGATGGTATAGGTCAGGTTGAGCCGAGCGAACTCGATCTGGCGAGGGTGGTAGATGCCCAGTTCGTCCAGGAACCAATCGTAGAGCGGGCGATGGTTCTCGTAGGCGAGGTCGCAGAGCGAGTGGGTGATGCCCTCGACGGAGTCCTCCAGCCCGTGGGCCCAATCGTACATGGGGTAGATGCACCAGCCATCGCCGGTGCGGTGGTGCTCGCTGTGGAGGATGCGGTACATGACCGGGTCGCGCATGTTGAGGTTGGGGTGCGCCATGTCGATCTTGGCGCGGAGCGTTCGGCTCCCGTCGGGAAACTCCCCCGCGCGCATCCGGCCAAAGAGGTCCAGGTTCTCCTCGACGGAGCGGTTGCGGTAGGGGCTGTCCTTGCCCGGGGCGGTCAGCGTGCCCCGGTACTCGCTCAACGCCTCGGCGGACAGGTCGCAGACGTACGCCTTCCCCTTCTTGATGAGGTCGATGGCCCACTGGTACGTCTGCTCGAAGTAGTCAGAGGCGAAGAGAACCCGGTCGCCAAAGTCAAAGCCCATCCAGCGCACGTCGGCGACGATGGCGTCCACGAACTCCTGCTCTTCCTTGGTGGGGTTGGTGTCGTCGAAGCGGAGGTTGCACTTCCCGGCAAAACCCTCGGCGACGCCGAAGTCTATGGACATGGCCTTGGCGTGGCCGATGTGCAGGTAGCCATTGGGCTCAGGGGGGAAGCGCGTCCGGACGTGGTTGAAACGTCCCGCCTCCAGGTCCTCGACGACGGCTTCGCGGATGAAGTCCCGGGCGCCGGCAGCCCCGCCAGAGCCCTTTGGTTCACCTCTCGACTCAGCCATGCTCCACCCCTGATGGTACACTCGCTCTTCGGTGCAGCCAAGACACACCGTTGTGGACTCGCCGGCGGAAATGCTTCGGCCACTGGCTTCGGTCTCCGGCAACGAGCGGCACAAGCCATTATACGACGGGAAGAGCCGTTCTCAAGCGGCTACCCGTGCGGAGGCTTGGGCTGCGGTTCCGCGCCGCCTGGGAGAGCCATTCGAAAAGGGTTGACAATCCGGGAAACCCACCTTAGCATACACCCTTTCAATGATGCCCTCCATGACTGCATGTTAGGGACCCGTGGATGTCCGAAGAGGTCCGAGTCCGGTTTGCGCCAAGCCCCACCGGGTCGCTCCACGTGGGGAACGTGAGGACCGCGCTCTACAACTGGCTCTTCGCCCGCCATGGAGGGGGTCGGTTCCTCCTGCGCATCGAGGACACGGACCAGGTGCGGTCCACCGACGAATCCCGCGAAAGCATCTTTCGGGACCTCACGTGGCTGGGTCTCGGCTGGGATGGCGATGTCGTCTGCCAGAGCCAGCGGCTCGGGGTCTACCGGGAGTGGGCCGCGAAGCTCCTCAAGGCTGGCCTGGCCTACGAGGACCGCGACGCGGAGAAAGGCACAGCGGTCCGCTTTCGCGTTCCCCAGGGAACGACCGCGGTCGCGGACCGGGTGTACGGGCCGGTCAGTTTCGACAACGCGACCATCGGTGACTTCGTCATCATCAAGTCCGACGGCTACCCCACCTACAACTTCGCCTGCGTGGTGGACGACGCCGAGCAGGGCATCACCCACGTCATCCGGGGGGAGGGGCACCTGTCCAACACCCCCAAGCAGGCGCTCCTCTACCAGGCTCTCGGGCTCTCGGTACCGGCCTTTGCCCACCTGCCCATGATCCTGGGACCCGACGGCTCGCCCCTGAGCAAGCGGCACGGGGCGACCTCCGTCGCTGAGTACCGGGCCCAGGGCATCCTCCCCGAAGCCCTGCTCAACTTCCTCGCCCTCCTGGGCTGGTCACCGGGGGATAACCGCGAGTACCTCACCGTCGAAGAAATGGTCGCAGCGTTCTCGTTGGAGCGGGTCTCCAAGACCAGTTCGCGCTTCGACGGGGAGAAACTCATGTGGCTCAGCGCCCAGCACATGAAACAGGCACCCGCTGAGCACATCGTCACCCTGGCGAGGGAGCTCATCGGCGGCGAGACGCGTCCGCTCTCGGAAAGTGAGTGGAGCCTGCTCGTGGAACTGTACCGTGAGCGGGCCAACTCGGTGGGGGACCTGGTGCGCCGGGCCGACTTCGTCCTCCATGACCAGGTCGCCTACGACCCGGCTTCAGTTGCCGAAGTCCTGGCCAAAGAAGGGGTCGGCGCTCGGCTGGGCGTTGTGGCCGAGCGTCTCTCCGGGCTGTCCTCCTTCGATGAGGAGACCCTGGAGCGGGAACTGCGGGCCCTGGCTGAGGCGGAGGGCGTCGGCTTTGGCAAGTTGGCTCAGCCCGTCCGGGTGGCGGTGACCGGGACCCGGGTGAGCCCACCCATCTTTGGGACGCTCGCCCTGGTGGGGCGCGACCGGGTGGTGGCGAGGCTTCGGCGGGCCGCGGCTGAGTTCTGTCCGCCCCGGGGGGGAGAGGCGTGAGCGTTCTGGTGGTGGGGTCGGTGGCCCTCGATAGCATCGAGACGCCTTTCGGCCGGGTCGAGGAGGTGTTAGGCGGCTCCGCCTCCTACTTCAGTTATGCGGCGAGCCTCTTCACTGCCGTGAGGCTGGTCGGGGTGGTGGGGGAGGATTTCCCGGCTGAGCATGTGGAGGGCTTCCGCCGTCGGGGCATCGACATCACGGGGCTGGTCCGCGAGCCCGGGGCCACCTTCCGCTGGCGAGGTCGCTACCAGGCGGCCATGAACGTGGCGGAGACCCTGGAAGTGCACCTGAATGTCTTCGGCGAGTTTCGGCCGGTGGTCCCCCCCGCGTACCGGGACACGGAGTTCGTATTCCTGGCGAACGCTTCCCCGCAGGCTCAACTGGAGGTGCGTCGGCAGGTACCTTCCGCCAGGCTGGTGGTGGCCGACACCATGAACTTCTGGATTGCCAATGAGCGCCAGGGGGTCCTCGCCCTTCTTCGCGAGGTGGACGGGCTGGTGGCGAACGACCAGGAAGTTCGCCAACTGACGGGGGTCCAGAACCTGGTCTCGGCGGCGCGGGAAATCCTCCGCCTGGGGCCGCGACTCGTGGTGGTGAAGAAGGGTGAGCACGGCTCCATGCTGGTGACGGCGACGCCATCGAAGGGGCCGCGCCCGGCGGCCGTCCACCGCGAAGCGGGCGCGCACCCGCCGGAGAGGTCGGCGACCGAACTGTTCTTCCTCCCGGCCTATCCGACGACGGAAGTGAAGGACCCGACGGGCGCAGGGGACTCCTTTGCCGGCGGGATGATGGGCTACCTGGCCCGCACCGGCGACCTGACGGATGAGGCCTTGCGCAAGGCCCTCGCTTACGGCACGGTAGTGGCCAGCTTCACGGTGGAGGACTTCGGCCTCCGCCGGCTGGCCGCAGGTCGACTGGAGGAGGTGGAGCAGCGCGTCGCGGAACTGGAGCAGATGACGCGGCTGTGAAGGGGTGATGCTGGTGGAGCTCGTGCGGAGTTTCGTCGCCATCGAGTTGCCGGGGGAACTGAGGGCGAACCTCGTTGCCACGCAGCGGGAACTGGAACTCACCGGGGCGCGGGTTCGCTGGGCCGCCGAGGACACGCTGCACCTCACGCTCAAGTTCCTGGGCGACGTGGACCGGGCACGCCTGGTCGAAGTGGCCCGGGCGGTGGAAGCCCTGGCGGCCGGGCGGTCGCCCTGGGAGGCGGAACTCGTGGGGCTGGGGTGCTTTCCCCCGGACAACCGGCCACGGGTCATCT